>Ga0335081_10001366_pt1 | contig 38951 bp, 27 predicted proteins | sample Lox_Sample_35_FD_206713 | JGI IMG/M metagenome (GOLD analysis project Ga0335081, IMG submission 206713) | Soil microbial communities from Loxahatchee National Wildlife Refuge, Florida, United States - Lox_Sample_3.5 | ecosystem: Environmental > Terrestrial > Soil > Wetlands | place: USA...
AATCGTGTATGGCCGATGAAAGTTGGGATTGGGTCAGGATGTAGGCCGGGTTTTCGGGCGGAACCGCCGCCGGTTCTTCCGGCGTCGTCTTCGCCTGGGCGATCTCTTTTTCAAGGGAGGCGATGATTTTTCGGTAGCGGACGACATCGGGATGGTCTTCCCCATACCGCTCCAAAAGGCCGGACAGGTTCGCACGGGCGTCGGTGATCTGTTTGGAAAGTTCGTCCGCGTCGCTTCCCTTTCCGACCTCTTTCTCGAGCGCATCGATCTCCCGCTTCATCTTGATCACATCGGGATGCTGCGCCGATAAATAGGACGCGCTGCTCGCATACTGAGCCCGCAGGGCTTTAAGCCTTTCTTCCCGGTCCAGGATGCGTTCCCCGGAGGCGGTGATGATCGGCGTGTTGGGTTTCAGGGTCGCCAATTGTCCTTCGAGAGAAATCTTCTTTTCTTCGAGCGAACGGACTTGTTGATCCACATTGATCAGCTCCTGGTCGACCTGATTCAACAACTGCATGTTCAGCTGCGTCAGTTCGGGCAAGGCCCCCTGGGCGCGCTCCTTGAAGACCGAAATCTTTTTTTCCAGTTCCTTAATATGGCCGGAGAGTCGTTGGGCCTGGCCTTTGAGAAACACCGTCGTTTCCTGGGCGTTGCGTTCACGGGTTTTCAGATTCTCGGACAAGAAAAGACTGGTCAGCTCGTTGGCGACCTTCTGGGCCAATTCCGGGGTTTCCCCGTCATACGCCAGGGTGAACGCGATGGTGGCGTGCGTCGGCTGGCCGGTGCGGCGGTCCACGACCTCCGCGCTGATCACCTCGATTTTGATGTCGTCCACGAAACGCTCCAGCACGTCTTCCGTCGTGCTGCGCCGGCGCAGGCCGGAATAAAGCCCGTATTGTTCCACGATCTTCCAGAGGTTGGAGCGGGTCATGACTTGGTGTTTGATGGTTTCGATGCGCTGATCGGCATAGCTGGTTACGGTGGATCGCACCAGATCCGTGGGGACCTCCTGTTCCTCGATCAGAATGGTGGCCGTGGAGCGATAGGCGGACGGCAAAAGGAACGCCACCAGGATGCCCAGGATAAAGAGCACCGCCGTGGGCGCTAAAATTTGAATTTTTCTCCTCTGAAAAAGGTCCAGATATTCTCGGAGGTCTTTCTTCTGATCATCCATCGAACGTAAACCCTTTCATGCTCTTTTCACCGGACTGCGTCAGGGCCCTGTCCTTACCGGGAAATCGCCATCCGAGGCCCGTTGTACGTCGTGATCAGAAAAACGGCATTGGAAATCGCCCGGCCGGGCGCGTTATAAACCGCCTGTTCGGCATAACGGTAAGAAACCCCCGAGGACCAGCGTTCGGCCCACTGCCAATCCCAGCGTTGCTCGATCTTATCGTAGCGGCTGTTCGGGACCAGCCGATCCGTCCGAAGCGGCCGGCTCAGGTAAGAGTCGACGGCCAAAGAGGCGGTCAGTTTTGTCGTCATCGTTTTTCTAAACAAAAAATTAAGATGATTGACTTCGACCAGGTATCCGATGCCGCTCGGGTGGGTTTCCCGGCTGAACCCGCTTTGAACATGGACGGTCTCGAATTCCTTCTCAAGATCGATCTGGCCCACCCATCCCCGTCCGCGATCCCGCCGTTCGGAAAGGGTTGTTTGATAGATCGATGTCGTGCTGCGGATCCCCGCCGTCGCGTCCCCGTGAAACGTCTCGGAAAAACGATGCGTCAAACCCGCCTTGGCGCCGTATTCCAACGACCGGAAGTCCGCCGTCAGCGCCTGGTAGGTCGAATAATAAGAACTCACGGTGGCTTGATCCCGCTCGGAGCTCTGGTACACCGCCTGGACCGTTCCCAGGTGGGTCTGGTAGTCGACCAGACTCGGACTCGCGTAAAGGGCGTCGGAGAAATCGTACTCGGCATGGAGCGTGAAATTTTCAGTCAGGGAACCGATCCATTTGGGATTCAAGGTGAACAGGTCGCGTCGCGACCGATTGAGCACCTGGCCGGTTTCGATCAGTTCGCTCGTCAAGGTCAGATCGCGCGTGTACGAACTTTGTAATTCCAAGCTGTTTCGCTCCATTTGATAACGGCTTGAGACGGTGTAGTACTGATCGGTCGTGTCCAAATCCTTTTGTGTAAAATAGCGCGTGAGATTCACCAAAAGATTCCCTTGAAGCTCGAACGGCTCCGTGCGCACCCCGAGATTTAAACTTGGGGATAACGTGCTCCCCGTCGCCGGATGACGAACGGGAAGCAACAGGGGGTTATCGTCGTATGCCCCGTTCAGGCTCACCGAGGGTTCCATCGACCATTCGGCCGCGGCCGCCTCCTTAGAAAAAACAAGCAAAACCGCCAGAACCCATCCACCCGATCTTCTCCAGAGCGGCCGCATGATGAATTAAGAACCGGGCGTCGTGCCATCCGGTGTTCTCCTCGACTTCTTCACGGCACCACGATCACGTCCCCCCTTTGAAGGAGGATGTTCTGCTCCAAGTGCTTCCCTTTCTTGATGTCGCCGTAGCGGAAGGAAAAAGTCCGCTGCCCCCCCGGTTCCGAGTGGAGGACCTCGATCCCGTTTTCCGAGGCGAACGGCGTCATGCCCCCCGCCAGACTGAGGGCCTGCATGACATTGGTGTAATGACCGACCAGGTATTCCCCGGGGCGATTTACTTTTCCGACCACGTATATTTTATAGCTGTTCACCTTGGTCACGGCGACCGAGACGGTCGGGTCGGGGATGAACGGTGAAAGACGCTCCCGGATATCCTTTTGGAGTTCCTCGGCGGTCCTTCCCTCGGCCTGCACCTCCCCGATGAGCGGAAACGAAATCATCCCGTCCGGCCGAACCAGCGCCTCCCGGGTCAGGCTTTCGTCCTTCCAAACGGAAATCTGCAGCACATCCTCCGGTCCCAGGCGGTACTCCGATTTTGCGGAAACCACCCCCGCATCCGATTCGGCGCCCGCCAGGATCGGAAGAAGGCTCAACGCCACCGATGCAACGATGACCCCTATGGTTTCCAGCCCTCTCAAACGTCACTCCCCCGCTTTGTCCTCATCCTTTGATCTGGGCCAGCGTCGTCCGGGCCTCCTCGATGCCGGGAAAAGACCGGGCGGCATGAACCGCCTTGGCCAGATACCGCTTGGCTTTATCCTCATTTCCCGCTTTGTAATACGCCATCCCGAGATGGTAATAGAGGATCGGACGATCGGGCATCCTTGTTTCGATCTTTTGAAACACCCGTACTCCGTCCTCAACCCGGCCCATTTTCACGTAGACCCATCCCAAGGTATCCAAAAAAAGCGGATTGGGGGCATTCTTCTCGAAGTCCCGGCTTAATGCGAGCGCGCGATCCAGACTCTGAGGGTCTCCGCGGCGCTCCGTCAGCAACGAGGCCAAATTGTTGGCGGCCACCAGGGCTTTGGGGTTCTTTTCCAGGACTTTTTCGTAGAGTTGAATCGCCCGGTCGGTTTGTCCGATCTGCGTTTGGGCCGAAGCGAGGAGCACTTGGAGCTGTTCCGATTTCGGATTCGCTTGAAGACCTTTTTCCAGGACCTGCGCCGCCTCGGACGGCCGGGCTTGAAGAAGCTTCAAGTTCGACAGGTCGATCCAAGGGGTGACCCAATCCGGTTTGATCCGGATCCCTTCTAAAAACTCGTGCTCCGCTCCGGTCTGATCCTTCTGCAACACTAAAATCTCACCCAACATTCCATGGGCGTAGGGTTGTTCGGGATGAGCGGAAATCAACTTCCGAAGTCGATCGATGCCTTCTTGCTTTTTCCCCTGGGCCAGCTCGACCTGCATCCGTGCAAACAAAGGTTCGGGTGCGTCCGGTCGAAGGCTCATGGCGCGTTCATAGGCCTTGGTCGCTCTCTCCCATTGCTTGCGCGCCTGGCCAAGATTTCCCTCCGCCATGTCCCCCGGGAAAGGGTCGCCGCCGGCCGCTTGAATCCGGGTGAGTGTCGCCTCGGCGCCGCGCCATTCCTGGTCCCCCATTTGCAGGGTCAACATCATTCCCAAGGTTTCAATGTCGTTCGGAAGCTCTTTGAGGATCGCTTCCAGGCGTCCGCGGGCGGCCTCGCGGTTTCCCTCTGCGGCATCCAAGCGGGCCAGGGCCCGACGGGCGTCAAACTGCCGGCCATCCAATGCAACGCCTTTCTCCAAGCTTTCACGGCCCAGGTGCTCCTCGCCCGCCAGCAGGTAGGCCTGTCCTAACAAGACATGGACATCCGCCCTTTCGGGCTGATCCTTGAGCACGCTCCGGAAGGCCTGAACGGCGTCCCGGCCTTCTCCGTCGAGCAGCGAGATCTTGCCTTCCAAAAGCAGGGCGTCAGATGAGCGGGTATTTTTCTTCAACACTTCCTGCAGGCGCTTATCCGCCGCGTCCCGTTTTCCTTCGGCGAAATCCAATTCGGCCAGTTTCACCCGGGCGTCGAGCCCTTGGGGACGATCTTCCTGGTCGTCCGCGATCCGTTCGTAGACTTTCCGGGCTTCATCGGGCTCATGGGCTTTTTGGTATAGCTGTCCCAAGGCAAACTGAAACTTGGCGGCCTCGCCCGATTTTTTGATCGCTTCCAGAAGAACCGCTTCGCCTTCTTTGATCCCTTTGTGGGCGGTCACAAACTCGGCAAGGCCCAGCCAGCCCTGATCGTTGTCCGGATCCAGACGGATCGCTTTTCTCAAGGTCGTTTCGGCCTTGTCCAACTCATGGTATTGTTCGTAGAACCCCGCCAGTCTTAAGCGGTGTTCAAAAACATGCGGTTCCACCTCGACCATTCTTTGAAAAAGAGGCTCCGCCTCGTCTTTTTTATCCAGATGGACCAGGATGTTCCCAAGGTTGCTGAGCAGGACGATGTTGTTGGGATTCGCTTCAACCGCCCTTCGTAAAATTTTCTCGGCCTCTTCCGGCCGCTGTTGACGGGCATAGAGGGCCGCCAACAGGCTGGCCGCATCCGGCTCCTTGGGATGAAGCCGCAGCACGTCTTCGGTCGCCCTGATCGCCTCCCCCACCTTCCCGTCGCGCACCATAAGAGCCGCTTTCAGGATCTCGGCCTGGGCATCGCCGGGATATTTTTTCAACACCCTATCCGCCATCTCCGCGACCTTGTCCGACATTCCGGCATCCAGATAGTATCGCCCCAGTTGGATCAAGGTCTCGCGGTGATCCGGATTGATTTCCACGACCCGGAGATAGTAGCCGAACGCCTCCTGCCAGTTTTTTTCTTTTTCTTCCACCTGGGCATACATGAAATAGGCGTCGGGATCCTTGGGATCAATCTTTAAGACATTGCGCAGCGCCACGCGGGCCTTCGGCCAGTTTCCATCCTGCATGTACTGCTTCGCCCGCGCCGTGTATTCGGCCTTTCGGGCCTCCGGGCTGCCGCACCCGACGACAGCCGCCAGGATCAGCAGCGGGACCGCCGTCCAGATTTTCATTCGCATCGTCTCGCTCCCTCGTTCCACAAAATACGCCACACCCAATCCCCTTCTACGTTGCCCAGGCCCGGACCCCAAGAATCATCAGAGACCAGAGCACCACCATGCCCAACAGGTTCAACCGATTCGAAAGCTTGACCAGAAGCAGCTCATACGCAAAAAAAAGGACGACAAGTTTCAACACGAGCAGGCCGAGAAGGATCTCGCCCAGGCGCATATCGGAGAGGCTCGGGATGATCATCGCGACCAGCAAGACGAGAAAATCGAGCGGCGTGACCCGGAAAGAGGCCTCCCGATTCAGTTGAATGGCGATCAGGACCGACACCGCCATCAACACGAAGAAAAGGTTCACCGTCGTATGGAGCGAGCGGCCGGCGGCGGGGAAACCCCGCTCGCTCAGGTAAATCAAAAATGAACCCACCACATACAAGCCCAGACGGATCAGAAGCGGGATCGCCCGGCGGAAGGTCAGGAAGCCGCCGAGTAAAAGGCCGAACAACAGGACCGCAAATAATCCGAAATCGGCCGGGATCTGATGGGGGACAAAAGCGCCCAATCCCAAAAAAAGAAGCACCCCCGTCCCCAAAAACCAAAAGGAGATTTCCGCCAGAAAACGCGACTCCTTGATTCGTCGCATCAGGAGCACCGAAATCGAACGGTCCCGGGCCGGCCGCCCCCAATGGAGTCGACCGTGTGCCACCAGCGCGGAAAAAACAAAAACAAGCACCGCAAAAAAACCATACACGGCCAACAACTCGGCGTCGTCATGCCAGCGCATCAGGTAGGCCAGGCCGATCATCGTCGCCTGAAGGACGTAAATAATCACGACGGCCTCGTGATGGAAAAATCCGACCGATAAAAGCTTGTGGTGGATATGATTTTTATCCGGGAGAAAGGGGGACCGACCCGCGGCAAGGCGGTGGCCCATCACCATGAGCGTATCCAGCACCGGCAAACCGATAATGAGAAGGGCCAGAACCGGGCTGAACGGCGATCGAGAGGGATCGCTCAGCATAACGGCGGAAACGCCCGCGGAAAACCCGAGGAATTGACTCCCGCCGTCCCCCATGAAAATCTGCGCCGGATAGGTATTGAAGCGCAAAAATCCCAGAACGCTGCCGAGCACGGAGAACGAAATGATCATCACAACGGGGTCTCCCGAAAGGTAGGCCAGGTAGGCCAGCCCCGCGAAGCTGAGGAGACAAAGTCCCCCGGCCAGGCCGTCCAGTCCGTCCGACAGATTGATGGCGTTCGTGATGCCCAGCAACGCCACGACCGTCAACGGGGCGGCCAGCCACGGCAGGAAACCCGTCCCATCCAGAAAAGGGATGCTTTTCAACCGGATGCCTCCGTATCCCACCGCGATCAGGATCGCCAACAGTTGCACCAGAAACTTCGACTTGAAACCGAGACTCGCGCGGTCGTCCCACACCCCGAAAAAAAGAATGACCACCGCGCCCATCAGATACGAAAAAGCCTCCCGATCCATCGGCGCAAAGATAAGAATCGATGTCAAGGCGCCGGCGGCAAACGCAATCCCCCCCACCCGCACGACCGGCGCGTCGTGCATCTTCCGATCGCCGGGCATGTCCAGTAGATGAAAGGGGCCCGCCCATCGCATGAGCGGGGGGATCAACGCGATGCAGATCAGCAACGAACTCACGAAAGCGTAAAAGAGCGTCATTTCCATTTTCAATGCGGAATGAACCGGCCCAAAAGCGGACGGATCTCCCGCGTAAATTCCGCTAGAAGACGGTCGGCGTCCGAGTCGCTCGTCCCTTTGGCTACGGGAGCCGTCAAACGGATCAGGGCCCCGTCGGTTCTGTTTTTCGTTAAGGCATCCCAGAAAAGATAGAACTTGACCCGATACTCGTCGGTCAGAATTCTTCCCCGCTGCTGAAACCAGTAATAAACGACCTGCTTCTCGGTTCCCCTTTGGATGACCGCGCGGTTGACCGTCAAATTTTCCCCCGCCCGCGCCGCATCGATCCTCCTCTCCTCCAAGGCGGTAATCTCCCAGCCCCCTCCGGGAATGCAGGTCCGGGGGGAATGGGCCGATTGACCTTTCTTCTGCGATCGATAGTAAGCGATGTAAAGATTAACGGGCGGACCGACGGGGCCCCGATAGTCCGCGAGGAGGTAGTCGTCAAACCGGAGGGCTTTTACGTATTCCTCCTCCATCGGGTAACTGTTTCCCGCCCAGCTTCCCAATTTCATCGGGAAGTCGGAAAACGTCGCCCGAGAAGGCGGAATCTCTTCTCCCGACACGAGCTGGGTCGAGGCCATGATCACCGGCACGAAAAGAGCCAGGGACACGAGGTAGGCGGGGGAGGACAACAACGAGACCGGCGTCCGGGAAAGCGCGCCCTCTTTTCCGACGGCTTCCGCTTTCACCGGCGGAGGACCGAACCACTCGGCCAGGGAACGCCGTTTCCCCCGCGCGCCGATCCGGCCGAGGATCCACATTTCACCGAACAGAATCAGAAGACTGCAGACAAAGAGGAGCCAACCCGAGAAACCGTGGAAAAATCCTTCCGCAGGACCTCGTCCATAATGATCGACCAGCAGACCGGTCACGCCGATTCGAAACCCGTTAAGAAAAATAGCGATCGGAAAACTCGACAAAAAAAGGAACGCCCGCTTCCAGCGGGTCTCCCGGTAGAGATAGGCGCAGACCAAGGCCAGCGTGGACAGAGGGAAAAGATATCTCAAACCGCTGCAGGCCTCCGCAACCTGCAGCTGAATCGGTCCGAGGTCGATCACGTTTCCTTCCCGAAAGGCCGTCACTCCCATCAGTTTTAATATTCCCACCCCGAGTCCGGAAGAGATCAGCTGCAAGCGGGCTGAAAAACCCTGGTAGAGGAAGTCGGGAAGAGGAATCATGGTCAGGAGAAAAAAAACGGGGAAGGCGATCTCTTTCACGCCGCGTCCCCCGAGGGTCGAGAGCAACAGCCCGATCACAACCAAAAAAAGCGAAAGGTGGACCAGAACATAGAGGGTGGAAAGTTCCCCGATAAAATAAAGCCCCAAACCGGCCAGCACGAGCGGGAGCCCCCACCAGGTTCCGACCCGGCCCATCGTCCGCAGCCTCTCGCGCCGTTGCCAGATCAGGTAGAGGGAGATCAGCGGAACAAAGAAGCCGTAGCCGTAATTTTCATCGACGTACCACATTTTCACCATATAAGCGATTCCCTGGTGATAGATAATCCCCAGCAGGAGAACGGGAAGAGCCGCCATCGGCCAAAACCGGCGCTTGAACAGGATTTCCGCAACGCTGGTCGATACGAATTCCATCGTCCGTCCGTCACCCGATCACAAATTGCCAGAACACCCGCGCGGCGAATCGGGGCAGCGCGGTCTGCCGCAACAGACGCCTCGGTTCGGAGAGCAAGCGATAAAGCCATTCGAGGTGCATCTTACGGATGAACATGGGCGCGCGCTTCACCCGTCCGGACAGTACGTCGAACGTTCCGCCCACTCCCTGGCACACTTTGACCTTGAGCCGGGGGAGATATTGCTCCAGCCAAAGCTCTTGCTTGGGGCTGCCCAAGGCGATGAAAAGCACATCCGCTCCCGAAGCATTGATGCGATCGATCAAGAAGGGCATCTCGTTCTCTTTGAGATAGCCGTGCTGCCCCCCTACAATCCGAAGGCCCGGAAAGCGCCGACGCAGCGCCTCCATCACGTCCCGGTTGACCTCCGGGCCGGCCCCGAAAAGAAAAATCCGATACTGTTTTCGCGCGGCCCGCTCGCAGATGGCCGGCATCAACTCGGAACCCGGCACCCGTTCCATCTTCCCCAAGCCCAGAAGGCGCGCCGCCATCACCACGCCGATCCCGTCCGGAATCAACAGGCGGGCCTCCCGAAGCTGGGCCAGGAGCGCCGGATTCTTTCTCGCCTTGATCACCTTCTCGGGATTCACCGCGACCACCATCCCGGGCCGATCGTCCCGCATCATCTCCTCCACGGCGCTTAAGGCCTGCGACATGTTAACGCAGTCCACCGGCACGCCGAGCAACTCGATTCGTTTGGGCTTCATCCATCCACCCTTCGATCAATGAACGTTCCGCCTTCGACGGCATCGAAGGCTCCGATCCCGTCCGGATCTGCGTCATGAAGCCGTGGGGAAGCCCCCCATGGTATCGCGCCCTCAGGGTCGTGATCGGCTCTTTGCTTCCGTATCGGTCCGATTTCCAACCCGAGACCGGATCCTCTTCTCCGGAATGAAGCGAAATTTCCCCGCCTTCGACGACGAGACTGAAATCCCGACCGCGGGCGGTCAAAAGGAACCCGTCGCCATATGGGACCGGCAAAATCCCGCAGTGCCAGCGGAGGTCCAGAGTGTGGACCCCTTCGCCGGTCAGACGGTCGACGATCAGCCACAAACCCGGGGGACGATGGATCACCGCGCGCCGGTGTTCAACGCCCCATTTCAGCCGATGATAACCGTCGTGAGAGGCCAACAGGCGAATTTCTCCGTCCCCGGCCTTCTCTCGGCGGATCAATCGGCTTTGAAAAGGGTGAGACCACATAAAAGGGGTTTCCTGAACCGCCTGATCCAACCCGTCCACCGTCACGGTGTTATGGGCGCTTGTCCCGCGAAAATACGACCTCCAGCGCGTGTCGCCGGTGTAGGTATACGTCCCGGAGTCGGCCAGGATTTCCTGCTTCCCCGACCGGAACAGGACGGACAGGGCGTCGGCGTGGCCATGTCCGTAGGAAGGAGGCATCCCCAGCGGCCCGTGGTCAAAGATGAGAAGCGCTTGCTCCTCCGCACCGCTCCGAATGACGGAATAGCCCGCCTCCTCAAAAGTGGTGAGGACCGGCGGCCTTTGCCTTTCCTCGCAGGGCGGCTGCAAGAGGGGAGAAAGCGCATACCCGTTGTCTCCGTCTCCAATCGAGGGCCAAGGATCGGAAGTTTCCGCAAAAGCGTTGAGAAACGATCGGCCGCGCCGGTGCGCATCCCGGACCGCCGGAGGAACGGCTTGCTTGAAGTGTTGCAACAACCCGATCACGATCCCGTAGAGATCGACGATAAAGCGTTGATACCCGAACGCCTGCTCGATTCCGCCCCCGTCCGGCAGGATTTGACGATCGGCCTCCCGCTCCAAAATCGAGAGTCCCTGTTTCTTCCAGGCTTGGGCTCCTCGGAACTCGGGGAAGAGAACCCCCGCATAAACGAGCGCGGCCGACTCCGCGATCGTATGGTTTCCCGACGAGGAATAAAGGGAGGGCCTCTGGAAAATCAATCCCGCATGTCCCTTCACCAGATCCAACAGCGCCGGCCAGACGCGATCGGGCTGGCTCAGCTTCCGCCGGCCGATATCCAGCGCATGACAGGCCGCCAGAATCCGCAGGCCGCATTCCATGCTGGAAATATAGTGGATCCCTTTCATGAAAGGATTGGCCTCGACCCAGGAGAGGAATTGTTCCTCGAGGAGGCGGGCCGCTCGATCTCCGATTTCGGGCTCGGCACGGTCGGCCAGCAGCGCCAAGGGAATAAGATGCTGCAAGCGGGAAGGTTCCCAAGCGATGCGGACGTCTCCATAAGGGTTCCCGCTCCTGTAGGGAATGGATCCGAAAAAGGTCTGCGGCCAGATTCGTCCCGTGTCCGGGGCCTCATGCCAGACATCGGCTCCCGGCCGCCAGGTCCAGTCAAAGCCCGACGCCTTTACTTTTCCGTCCAGAAAATCTCCCGCTTCTTGCGGATCGTCCCCAACCGGCCGTGAGAATTCGGAAGACAGCGGAAGCCTTGATTCAGAGCCTTTGCAAAACTCAAATCGTTTCCAGTCATCATCAGGATGTCCGGCGGCCGGCCGCCGGCGATATTGGACCTGCAACCGTTTCAGAGACCATTGTTCCCCAAATCGGTGGACGATTTCGGACGCGTCCATCACTCTGAATCGCCGGATGTACCACTGGAGATCCATTCAGGTATCATCCCCCGCTGAATTCGCATCGGTCGCCGAGCGCCGGACCGCGTAAACCCGCCCCGTGCTCTGGCTCTTCATCGCCAAGAAGCAGGCCCGGGTGACGGCCTCGATCTCTTCGAAGGAGATCGCCGGACGGTCTCCCTGAAGAATAGCCCGGACAAAGCGGCTCATTTCCGATCGGAACCCTTTATCACACCGGCCCGTTTTGAAAACGGTTTTTCGGCCGGCGGCATAATATTCCGAGAGCCTGAAATCATCCAGGACCAGGGACCGTCCGTCCCCGAACGCTTCAAACCGTTCCTTCGCCAACGCCGCGTCTCCGCCCGCGGCATAGACGACCGTGCCGATCGAGCCGTCTTCGAAGGCCAACGACAGATGGGTTTGATCCGCCGTGATGCCGGAGCGATGCTCCGCGATTCTACGGGCATGGACGGAGATCGGCCGCGCGCCGCAAAGGAACTGGAGGACGTCGATAAAATGGCAGGCCTCTCCTATGACGCGGCCTCCTCCCGCGGCCGGATCCTGACTCCAGTGTTCCGCGGGAAGGAGTCCGGCATTCACGCGGTAGAGCATCACGAGCGGGTTCCGTCGATCCCGGAAGAATTGCCTGGCTTCATCCAGATGGGCGGAAAAACGCCGGTTGAATCCAACGAACAAATGGAGCCCCTCTTGGGCCCGCTCGGCATAAACCGAAGCAATGATCTCCAACTCCTCCTCGGTCAGGCAAAGAGGTTTTTCCACGAAAACATGCTTCCCCGCCCGGAGCGCTTCCACCACCATCCGGCCGTGGCTGTCGTGCCGCGTTCCGATCAACACGGCGTTGATCGACGGATCCTTGCACACCTCCCGATAATCGGTCGTGCAATAAGTCGCTTGAATCTTCTCGGTCAGGACCTTTCCGTGGAGGCCCGTCGCCGTGCAGACCGCGCGGACCGCGACCTCTTTCATGGACAGGAGATGGGGAAGGAGACGATCCCGGACATGGTTCCCCGCCCCGATGAGCCCGAGGTTCAGTCGGCTCAGAGGCTGATTCGGAGCGACCTGAATAATTCGCGCCGGCTGGGACGCGCCGGCCGAGGGATAGGAGACAAGGATCCCGAGATAAGGCTCTTGTCCCTCCGTCATGAGCCGATAGGCCCGCTCGGAATCCTGAATGGCGTATCGGTGCGTCACCAAAGGTTTCAGACGGATCCTTCCCTGCTGGACCAGGTCGAGAAAAGCCCGCATGTTGCGGTTTTCGGTCCATCGGACATAACCGTAGGGGTAGTCGTGTCCCTTCTCCTCGTATTCGCCGTCGTAGCGACCCGGCCCGTAAGACATGGACAAGCGCAGGTCCAATTCCTTCTTATAATAGGGCTCGCGGGGCAGGGTCATCCCCACCGCGCCCACCACGACAACGCGTCCTTTCTTTCGCGAGATCTCTCCGGCGACCTCGACCGGACCGTTTTCCTTGGTACTGGCCGTGATCAGCGCGGCGTCGACGCCGTGCCCGGACGTAAAAGCGGCGGCTGCGTCGACCAAGGCGTCGGGAAGCGCCGCCGAGTCCGCGCCGAAGGTCCTGGCCATCTCCAGTCTGTCGGGGTCAAGATCCGAAGCCAGCACGAAACATCCCGAGGCTTTTAACAATTGGACGGTCATCTGGCCCAAAAGACCGAGACCGATCACCGCCACACGATCGCCCAAACGAGGCTCGGTCTGACGGACCGCCTGAAGCGCAATCGCGCCCAGGGCCACGAAGGAGGCATCCTCAAAATCGACTCCGGTCGGAATCTTAACGCAAAGGTTCTTTGGAACATAAACGACCTCGGCATGCGAGGCATAATTCTGTCCCGCACAGGCCACACCCTCGCCCACCGAAAGTCCGCTCACCTTCTCCCCCACGCTCAGTACGGTGCCGGCGCAGCTGTAGCCGAGGGCGGCCGGGGAATCGAGCCGATCGAGGGCCATTCTCAGCGTATCGATCAGACCGTCTTTCCGGGCTTGATTCAGCATTTTCCGGACCATCTCGGGGCGATCGAGGGCCTTGCCCACCAGGCTTTTCTGCGCCATCTGCACGGTGGTTTTCTCCGTTCCGGCACTGATCAGGGAAAAGCGATTGGCCACCAAAATTCCGCCGGGACGCAAGGTCGGAGCGGGAAGTTCGTCGACCTTCAACACGCCTGTACGATAATTTTGAACGATCTGCTTCATAGGAATCGATATTGGCACACACACACCAAAAAACCTAATGACGACGGCACCGCGGGTTTCATGGAAGGGAACTTATCACGCCGTCAATCACGGCATAATCAAGGTCATGTAAATTCTCTGTTAACTCTTATCAATCCAAGAAATTTTTCCGATTCAGAATTGGAGGGAGACCCAAGGGGCCGAAGGAAAGGATCTCTTTGAAAACGTGGTTACGCGATTAGGGGGAAGTGGATGTTGAGCAAGGAAGATGAGAAACAACAAAACGAAATTTTCCACCGGCCGTTCGATCGATGCGTTCCACGTATTCGAACCGCACGCGAATCGAATCCCCGAGCCGGAGACGGGCCTCGGCCCGAATCCGTTGTTCATCGTGCGGCGAATAACCCGGGTTGCGGACGACCCGGATGACCACCTCGTCCGGTCGACTCTGCACGATCTGCGCTTCGCGGACGCGGGTCGCATCTTTAAAAAGGTGATCGAGCCGCCCCACGATACGACCCTCGGGGGTCCGGACATAATCTTCAACGCGGCCTTCGATCCGCTCAACCAGGGGAAAGGCGCAACCGCAGGCGCACGGACCCTTCCGCGGGGTGGCCGCATCGCCCACGCGGTAGCGTATCAGCGGCATGGCCCGGTTGTTCAAGCCGGTGCAGACCATTGTGCCGTCATCGAGCAGGTCCAACAGACCGTAGTCCGTGCGATAATGCAAGCCGCCCGCGGCGCATTGCACGATATTGCAGGTCATCTCGGTATTCCCATACCAATTGAACACCGGCGCGCCGAAAGCTTGCCGGATCGCTTCGCGTTGGAAATCAAGCAAGGTTTCGCTGGCGGTAAAGACGGCCCGCGGCCGAAGCGCATCGATCCCGTTGTCCTGGACATGGCGCGCCAGAAGATAAAGCGACGAAGGATACCCATGCACAAAGTCCGGCCGGAAGTCGGTCAGCGCCTTAATATAGGAGGCAAGGTTTTGGGGCGTGAAATGATACGAGGAGCACAGCAATCGTTTTTCGACATGGTCCACCCGCCAGAACGGCGGATGGCTTTGACGGGCGGGAACCACGGGATGGCCTGAAACGTAGGCCCCTCGGCTCAGGTAGGGGACGCCGCCCCAGGCCCGGTGACGCCACCGGAACGCCATCTCCATTTGGTGATAGTCCCGACTGATGCGGACCGTCAACGGCGTCCCCGTGGTACCGCTGGTTTTCAGCGTCAACAGCGCCCCGGGCGAATACTCATCGGACAAGAATTCTTCGAGCCGGGCGGCCACGGCGCTTTTTTCCAAAAGAGGCCACGCCGACAGGTCGTCGGGGGGCAGACCCTGCCGCCGGTAATACGGCACATGCCGACTGGCATACTCCAACATCCGGCGCACGGCCGCCTGTTGTTCATCGAGCAACCGATCCAGGGAGGCGCGTTCGTTCTGCTCCAGTCGACGGAGCGACTCATGGAAAAACGCGCCGTATTTCAACCGGAACGTCCGCAGGCTGACCAGATTGACCGCGAACGTTTGCGCCCAGACGGGCAACGCATCGTATGCCGTTTTACCCGGGATCATGGAAAGGTCGCCGGCCCCGGCTCCGCGACGCCGACCCCGTTCTCCGCTTCGATATGACCGGTCCACCCGAAATGGGGTCGAAAATGGAGGATCCTTCCCGCGTCCGGAACGATCCGGATCTGCTCGGGAGAAAAATCAACCAACGGCAGGTCGGAAAGACGAAAGGCCTCCCGAATGGTCGGAATTTTCCGCCAGTCGAATCCCATGAGTTCGGCCGCCGCCCAATCGGCCGCGACGGGATTCGTCCCGCCGACCAGCACGCCGCAGGGCTTGGCGTCGGCCTCCATCGGCCCGTTGCCCTCCCCCGCGACGATGCCGTCGATAATCGTGAGATACCGGAGCGGTTTTCGTCTCGCTTGAGCCGTCCCGTCGAAGTGAAAGAGGATCCGATTCAAATCCAGGGTCATCCGCCAGGTCGTGTCGTTGCCGTGCCAGTTGCCGCTGCGGACCACCGCGTGGGTGGACCCGAACATCCTCGCGCCGAGGCGGACGGCGACGGGCGCCCACAGTTTCGCGGCCGGCCCGGACCATTTCGCCGCCTGCTTGAAACCGGAAATGAGCAGACTTTGCAGCCGAGAGGCGGAGTCGCTGCGCGGAAACTCGTCGCCCCCTTGGGCCGGCGTGCCGATGCAGAAATGCGGGAGATAATTTTTGTCCCCGTTGATGCCGACCAGATTTTTAAGGCTCAACGTGACGCCGACCTTCTTGTGCGTTTTCAACTTGGGCAAGTTGATAAAAACATCCGCGTCCATCGCGCTTCGCGAAATCAGGTACTCGTGACGTCCGTTCGAATGGTGCGACGCGGTAAACGCCGTGTCGTAATCGGCGCCGTAGAAGGCTCCGGCCTTGCCGTGAAAGCTGCTGTGTTCGCCGAGATCCACCAAGGTGTATCCCCGCGGGTCCTCCCGAAGCCGGCGCCGCTCGACCACCACACCGCGCTCGGTCCGCCAGTACTCGCGGCGAAGGTCGAGGATCTCCACGTTCATGCCGGGATGGTCGCGTCCCAACCGCTCTTGCAACGCCGCCATGCCCGTCCGCGAGCATATCCGGCCGAAATCGCTGTCGGTCTGAGGCGCATCGGCGATCGTAATCGTCCCCCGGCCGCCGAGGGCGTCGGCCACCTCGAAGGCGACGGCCGCGATGACCGACCCGTGCGTGATAATCTGTTCCCATTCGCCGGGACGTTCCGTGTGCGACTCGCGGATGAAATTCGGTTTCAGCAGCACGCGATCCCCCGGCCGGATGATCTCCGACCAGGTCAAGCCGAGTTCCTTCAGAACGCGTCGGACCGAAGCGCGCACCACGTCGATCTCGTACCGGGGCTCCTGCCGAATGACCGCAACGAGTCGAGGATCGATCATGACAGCCCCCCGACGTCCGCCCGCCGGCGGCCCCGTCTCTGCGCGGAGGCCATCGTCTGACGAAAGGCCCCCTCCAGGCGAAACGCAAACCGTTCCATCGTAAAACATTCCTCGACGCGCTTCAGGGCGTTCGCCGCCATCTCCCGCCGCAAAGCGGGATGGCGAATCAACCGGACGATTTTTTCCGCGATGGCCTGCGGCGAATGGGGAGGAATGATAAACCCGGTGACCCCGTCCAGAACGGTCTCTTTCAGACAACCGCGGTCCGTTGCGACCACCGGAAGCCCCGCGCTCATCGCCTCCAGCACCGTGATCGGCTGACCCTCTTGCTGGATGCCGGGGAACACAAAGACGTCGCCGGAGCGCAGGAAGTCGCTTTTGGGCCGTCCCGTGACGGAGCCGACAAAGCGGACTTTCCCCGCCAGGCCGAGCGCCGCCACCGTTTCCTCGGCTTCCATCCGGGTCGCGTCCCCCCACCACGGCCCCGCGATGAGAAATTCCACGTCGGCGTGGGCCGTCACGACCATCGGAACCGCCTCCAGCAACACGAAGAGGCCTTTTTGCCGGCTCAGGCTGGATAAGAACACCACCCGAAATATTTTGGGCCCGGGCGGAGCCAAAACCGGCCCGGACCGTTGCCGAACGGCATCGGACGGCACGCCGTTGGGAACGACCGAGATCCGCTCCGGCACCGCCCAGCGGCGGAAGATCGGCCGGAGCATTTCGCCCAGGACGATGAACCGCGAGACTCGCCTGAGAATCATCCCCATATAGGCCTTCCAGAATAGTCCCCCATCGGAATATAACGTCTCCAAATAAGCGCCGTGGAGATGAACCACAACGGGGATCCGCGCGAGGAAGGCCGGAATCATGAACAGGCTGTCCCGGAGAAACCCGATCCGTGTCTGGGAAACGGGCAGGTAGAACAGCGCCGGCCTCTCCTTCAGGATGAGCGCCAGGTTCCGAAAAAATTGCCTCGCGAAGAGCGCGACATCGTAAACATCGGGCTTGTCGACATGGTCGATGCCCCTCCGGTCCGTAATATCCAAATGGACCAACCGGAACGTCTCGGCCATCGGCGATGCCAAAAGGGTCTGCATGGCCGTGCTGACGCCGTGATGGGGCGGCGGAATCGGGCCGATCAGGAGCAGGGTCGGTCTCTCAGCCATTAGGCTTGATCCTTTTTCGAAAAGGTTGGATCACCGTTGTTTGTCCGGCCTTCAGACAACCGTGCATGCCGTCCCGATGAGCGAAGGTCGTCCGAAGCTTACGCCGCCGCGGTCGCTCTGTTCCAACGCGGACGGGCCGGCGTCGCAAATGTCGTTCTGCGAAGATTTTCTATCTGATCGTCGGTCAGTAAATTGTACAGATAGAGGGCAACCCCATTACCCCCTCCAACGTCGCGGGACTGCGCCAGCACGCGTGCGACCTCTTCCCCATCCCGAGCGACGGCCCTTCGGCTGGAACCGATAAAACCGAAGTTCCCGCAAAGAACCGCCATGGCCTGCGGCCGCTTCATACGGGCCTTCAGGGCCTTCAGTCGCGTCCAGTCCGGATTCTCGGAATACTCCATGCTGTACAGCACATCGATCAGCCCGCTGTCGGCCCACCGAAGGCTATCCTGTCCTTGAATATAGGTGTCCGGGCTTCCCGGATTGGCGCATACGCTGATCACCATGTTCCTCCCCGTTTGTCGAACCGCCGTCGAGACTCGACGCACGATTTCTCCAACGGCCTTTTCTTGCCACCGGGCCAGGGCCCCTCGCGCATCGCTTGACACGCCATAAATCATACGGTCCGCAACGAGATTTCTCCCGGTTTCTTTGCGGTAGTCATCGATACAGTACGGGCTTTGCGATATTCCCACCGCGCGAATGTAGTCCAGATTGATCCCCTGCACGGGATACCGGGAGACGCATTCCAGCATGAGGTCGCAGATAAAGTCCCGAAACTCAGGGCGATGGACATCGAAGGCCAGCTCGGGGGTGCCCGGATCGTGGAATTGCGGAAAAAAATCCCGCTGCCTTAACATCACATTGAACCAGGGATGAACCTCGATCTGATAACGGCCGGCGGTCTTGATCAGGTTATCCAGAGGATCAAATCCCGGGTCGGACTTCGCGATGTCCGCCAATCGATCGCTGTCCCAGGGAGCCGTGCCGGACGGCCAACTGGTTCCCCTTCCATGCCATACGCTCGGCATCAACACGTTGAAGCCGGCCCGTTTGATCCTTTCGCACATTTTTTCCGCCCTCCGCGGCGTGATCCAATTCAAGCTCTCGTCAAACATGGCGCGCGATTCGTACATTTCCTCCCCGGACCCGGCTCCGTCGTAAAACGGCCACAGCCCGGCCCCCGCCGATAAAGCGGCCAGCTTTAGAAATTCACGCCGCGAGAAATTCATACGCATTCTGATATCGAAGGTGCGACCGGCCGGCCATGACGGCCCTCACGTCACTCACGAGCGCGAATCCGGACGAAGCGCCGTCGTTTCCGGCGACCGGATGGACACTCATTTTCTGGCCTCGACAAAAAGGGTTTCGTCCGGCCGGTTATCGAGGATGTCGATATCCGGGACGTTTCCCTCGCGGAACGTCATTCGTTCGATTTGAGCAAATCCGGCCTTCTCCAGAAGCATTTTTAACAGATCGAAATCGTACATATAGTGGTGGTGATTCCAATAGCCCGCCCGTGATCGGTTAAAGAAGAATTCAAGGGCCTGCTCCTTTGCGCCTTGCTGGAACAATCGAAAGGCGTGCTCGACGTCCGGAACGGCGATTCGGATCAGGCCGTCCCGCCGGAGGGCGCGGAACGCATCGCGCAGGAGCCGTTCCGCTTCCTCCCGAAACATGTGTTCCAAAACGTGCGAGGAATAAATCACATCCACCGTCTCATCCTCAAACGGCACCCCGTACTCCAAGCGGTGGTGCACGAAACGGTGGCTCTTTAAAATCGAGATATACTCCGAGCGGGAATACCACTGCCGGTTGTCGGACCAGTCGTACAACCGGTTCAGAACGAACGACGGAAACCCCGAAACCAGCGCGTTGAGGCTGGCATCCACATTGATCCATCCCGGCGCGACGGTGAGACCCGAACCAAGATTGACCTTGACGGGCGTGTCGCCCGCCGAAACACGTCGACGCTTCCTCGCCCACGCGATAAAAATCGCGGCCTTGTCAAACAGACGCGCCATGGCGTACAAAACCATTGAAAGGTTGTTTGTTCATAACGGTCGGTCTTCCCCTCTCATCCGCACGGCGCATCCATTCATAAATACGGCCATCCTCTATTAATGAATCAACGCTCTTATGACACCTCTCACGGCATTCACAACGGTGAGCAAGGAAGGGAACGCATGCGTGCATCCGGATGCCGCCACCCATAGGGGATGGTATAAACGGAGCCAGAGAGGCAAGTTCAACAAGCGGTGGGCTCTTCGCCGGACGAGCTTGAGGGTCTCCACCTGCTCCCGGCGGCTTTTTTGTTTGAAGTAGCTTCCGGGATTGGTGTACCACAGCACGGTGCGACGGGGCAGAATGACGGCCTTGCCGTATTGCAAGGCGCGCAGCTGAAAGTCGTAATCCTCGCTGAGCGGCAGCCGCTCATCGTATCCCCCGATCCGCCGCCAGGTGGATTTAGGATAGAACAACGTCGAGTTGACGAAGACGTTGCGTCTGTACACCGTCATGGGACTGAGCCAGCCGATCCGATCCGGAACGGCCTCCCCGGAAGTGGACAGTAACTCCCGGGGGATATGTTCATGAAAAACATTTGTCGTGACGTATTCAGTGCCCAGGAAAGCGAGATCCGGGTGCCGACGCGCAAAGCTCATCGAGTATTCCAAGCGAAGGGGCAAACTCAAGTCATCGGCATCGTTGATCGCAATATAGTCTCCCGTCGCCGCGGAAACACCCTCATTCAGAGCCCGCCCCCGTCCGAGTCTTCCTCTTTGAAGATACCGAAACCTGGCGTCATCGACGGCCGCGCAAATTTCGCCCGTTTGATCGAACGATCCGTCATCCACCACGACAACCTCAAAGTTCGGATAGGTCTGGGCCAGCGCCGCGCTCACGGAGGCGCGAATATACCGCTCCGCATTGTAAGCCGTAATCACAACGGACACTTTCGGCTGTCGATCGGGGTTGTCCATCGGCGTTCACGGGGAGGCGGAGGGAAACCATCGCGCAAGCGGCGGGACCTTCCGGGCCAGACCGCGAAGCGCCTCCCGATCCTCGGCTTCCACTTTCATAACCAAGAGCGCCGCGCCGAAGATCGCCGTGGCCGCGAATCCCGCGGCCGCGGCGGAGGACAGCACGTGTTCCGACCGCAGGAACATTCCGACGGCCAATGTCAAAGCGCCGGCCAAGATCGACTTCACCATGCCGCGTGAAAACGGAATCACGCCGCAGAGCCGCCTCGCTTCCGCAACGCACAGGATGCTTCCCGCGATCACATTCAACGACACCGCCCACGCGGCGCCAAGCGGCCCGTAGCGCGGGATCAGCACCATGTTCGCGCCGATCAACAGCAGTCCCATGACGATGGAATTCATCATGATCGTCCCCGGGTATCCGGCCATGATGATGGTCGCCGTTGCCGGTCCCGATGCGCTGCTCACCAAATATCCCGCGGCCAGAATGATCAGCCAGGGAACGCCCTTCGTGAAATCCTCCCCGAAGAGATGAAGAATCTCCCGGCCGAAGAGCACGAAATAGATGAAGATCAGGATCGACAGAGCCAGGGTCCAACGAGAAGTGAACCCGTAAAGCGATTTGAGACGAACGCGGTCCTTCCGGGCGAAAAGAGTCCCGACCATCGGGATCACCGCCGAATGAAACGCGGTCATGATGAGACCGAGAATCGCCGCGGTCTGCGACGCGGCGCTGTAGACGCCGACGTCCCGGGAGGGAAACCACGCTCCCACAAACAGCATATCGGACCGGGGCGCAAACACCCCGAAGAGATTCGAGATCACCAGGGGAAACGAAAAAGCCAGGAGCGCGGGAGCGGTTCGCCTCCATCCGGAACCGTCGTGACGGGAACGGACGTCCGTCATTCGCAGAAGGCATGCGATCGCGAGCCCCGCAGTCAGTGTGAGGACCGCCAGAACGGCTCCCAGAACTCCCGCGAGCCCCCACCCCATCCAGAGCGCGAGTCCGGCGAGCGCAAACTTTCCCCCCGGCTCGACAACATATTTGATCGAAACAAACCGCCGGACATCGTGCAACGCCCTGAGGGAAGAAAGCAGAACGGCCGAAACGGCCGCCCCGGGAATTCCGACGGCCAATACGGTCAGGACCGTCGCCAAATCGGGCTTTCCGAAAACCTTCTCCGACAACGGGTGCGCCAACAAGGCCAGACAGACCCCCAACGCGCTTCCGAACAGGAGCGCCATGCCGCTCGCGGCGGTGATATACGGCCCGATCCGACCCGTTTTATCCCGATCGAGCGATTGCGAGACAAACTTCATGACCGACGTATCGAGACTGAGGGGTGCAAACAGGATCAGGATGTTGAAGAGGCTGAGGCCGAGGGCATACAGGCCGAAATCCGTCGGTCCCAACACACGCGCGAGATAGATTCCGAACAGATAGTTGAGCCCGCAACCGAACACGGACGCGACCAGGATGAGGGCGCTGCTGCCGAGGGCGTCCGGCGCGTCACCCGTCGTCGAAACGCGCTCGGGTGCGGGGAAACCGCTATTCAAAGGATCGGAAGAGCCCGGGTCGATGACCGCCGACGCCTCCGCCGTTTCGAGCATCGTTGTCGTTTTACTTTCCATCACCTTTGCTCCGGATTATGACTTGACGGCGTCGGTTGGAAAACGCCTTGATGGCGTCAAGAAAACGCTCCACCGACACGCTCATCCTCAGCCCGTCTCCCGCCTGCATGGCGGCGGCCCGCATGGCTTTGAGTCGATTCGGCGACTTCAAAAGGGCTTCAATCGCCGCCGCATATTCATCGACGTCCTGCTTCGTCATGACGCCGGTCTCGGTCGTCAGATATTCGATCTCCGGACTGTGCGCGGGGTAGTCGGTCGTGACCAGCGGCAGTCCATAGGCGAATCCATGCACGATGGCCAGGCCGACCAATCCCGGGATCACCAGCATCTCGGCCAGACGGAAATAAACGCTGAGACGTCCGGGGTCGATTAAGGCTCCGAGGAAATGGGCATGCCGCAGGTTCAGCGCATCCCGCAAGGCCTCCAGACCTTTCCGCTCGGGACCGTCCCCGACGACCAGAAGGGCCGCGTTCGGCCGGCGCTCCTGCAGCCGCGCGAAGGCCCGCAAGAGGATATCGACACGCTTCTCTCCGTACAATCGGCCCGAAAACAAGAGAACGCTTTTTTCATCGAGTTCCAGAGTCGCCCGGGCCCGCGCGAGATCTTCTTCAGTCACCTTCGCAGCGGCCGACCGAAAACCCTCCACGTCGATGGTATTGTAATGAGGTCTGACCCGCTCGCCCGGAAGGCCGTTCTTGCGCCAATAGTTGGCGCCTCCCTCGGTATAAGTGATCAGGCCGTCCGCATGCCGGGTCATGAACCGTTTCGCCGCTTCCTTCACGGCCCGCGACCATGAGAGGCGATCCACCGCTTGGAAGTTATACCCGTGCCCCCACCAGATCCACCGCCGACAAAGCCCGCGCCGTCGCGCCCATAAATAGGGGATATTCAACCCCTGCAACTCCTGGGGAGCGATGATAATATCCGATCCGGCGATCGCCTTGGTCAGGCCCGTAAGCCAGAGTCCGCCCTCCCTTCTCCCGATCGGATGCGAAGGAAGCGGCCGGTGTCGAAATTCGCCGCGGGGAGGTCCCGATTCGGCTGCGCTGAGCACGGTGATTCGGAACCCTTCCCGCTCGCCGCGCGCGCTCAGTTGCGAGAAAAACGGCACGCGGTAATGAGGAATTTCCCGTTGAATGATGGACACGGTCTGCATCAAGCCCCCATCCGGCCTCACTCGACGGGATCCCCGCAGCTTCCGGGATCATCCCCCGTCGGAAAATCGTCGGCACCACATCTCCAGCACCAGGGCTTTGTACGACGGAGGAACCACCGCCCCCAGCGCAAAAGGACCGTCGGACAATGTTCGCGCGGCCTCCGGCTTGAGCACGCCGGCCTGAACAAGATAGCCGTCGTGGAGAAGCGGGCCGTACTTGGCGAACAGGGCCCGGTGCCACTCGATGACCGGAGGATGGAACCCCCGCTTCCGGCGCCGGAGCACCCAGTCCGGCAAGATGCCCTTGAGGGCGGTCCTGAACCACGCTTTGGGCGGCAACTCATAATCGGTTTGTGCCTTGCGGAGTCCGATCACCGTTTCGACCAAGCGGTAATCGACGAGCGGGAGTCGGAGCTCGACCGAGGAGGCCATGCCGAGACGATCTCCCTGCGCCATGCCGTTTTCCAGAAGGTAGGTCGAACAGATCAACCGGGTCAGCAGGATGTCGGGACGCGGCCATGGTTGCGCGATCGTGAAGGGGTCGTACGGCGTTGCGGTTCCGAGCGACTCGACAAACGCGGGGGCATACCAATTTCGCATCTGGCGGCGCGCGATGCGGAAATCCGGCGTCAGGTCGTAGAAGACCGCTTGATCGCGGCGGCTGTCCCGGTCACGAAGGAAGGATTCCCACGACGTTCGCAGACCGCCCGCCGACGTGCCCCAATTCCACAACCCGCGCTTTGACCACGTCTGCGGAAGCCACTGCACCGAGAGATAGTCTTGGAATCTGCGTTGACCCATGGCCGGAACGGCGCCCTTGCGGAACGATTCTTTCGCCGCCTGAGCCGTCCAGGGATAGCCCCAGAACAGTTCGTCGCCTCCCTGCCCCTGGAGCATGACGGCTACCCCCGCCTGCCTCGCGGCGTTCATCACGGCGTAGTACCCGAAGCCGGAGAGGTCGGCGATCGGATCGTCACACCAATACACCAACTCCGGAAAGAACCGCACCATCCAGTCTTGGGTAATTTCAACTCCGTGAAACGGCAAGCCCAGGTGGTCCGCCAAGGCCTTCGCGTCGGCGCGCTCGTCGTGAAGGGGCTTTCCGGAATACCCGATGCTGAAGGCGTGCATTTGACCGGGGTATTTCTTCGCGGCGACGGCCGCGATCGCGCTGGAGTCCAACCCGCCGCTGAGCGCGACGCCGACCGGCACATCGGACCGCACGACGAGTTCGCCTACCGTTTCTAACTCGGCCCGGATCGCTTCGACCGGATCGCCGGAACGCGTCGCGATTTCGTCCATGCTCCAATACGCCGTCTCCTCGACCTTCCAAGGATCAAGGGCTACGGTCAACATATGGGCCGCCGGCAGTTTGCGGAGGTGTCGCAGAGCTGTCCGCGGTTCGGGGACGTAGTTAAAGTGGAAGAACAGATCGACGGCATGAGGGTCCAACTCAAACGGAAGCAATTTCGAGTTCAAAAGAGTCTTCAACTCGGAACCGAAGACCAGCATTTGGCGGTCGAGGAACAGGTACAGGGGTTTTTCCCCCATCCGGTCCCGGACGAGGATCAGGCGTCTTACTCGACCGTCCCATAAGGCGAACGAAAACATGCCCCGCAAGTGATGAACGCAGTCCCGGCCGTATTCCTCGTACAGGTGCACGATCACTTCGCAGTCGCTTCCCGTCGCGAACCGATGGCCTCGCGCCTGAAGCCGGGCGCGCAGCTCGACGTAATTGTAAATTTCTCCGTTGGCGATCACGGTCAGCGTCCCGTCTTCGTTGTGAAGCGGCTGCCATCCGCGGGCGACATCGATGATGCTCAAGCGGCGCATCGCAAGAGCGACGTGCTTATCGTAGTAGTGCCCCTCGCCGTCGGGCCCACGGTGCACCATGGCCTTGCTCATGAGCGAGACCCGTTCATAATGTTCCGGCCGGAGAGGGTCACGGGCAATCAACCCGGCTATGCCGCACATGACATTTTCCTCATGCTCAGGACAACGGCTCGATGCTTCCAAACATCCCTTGGATCTTTCTCTCTCCTCCTAAACGGGGAGAGAATGAGTTTGCCGCCGGACCCGGGGAAATCGGAGCCGGTCGAAGCCGGCCGCCGCCGGCCGGGCGCCCGACCCGGCCCGGGGCAACGCGGTCGCGCCTTTTTCCGTTTGCCTCAAGCTCATGGCAAAGATCGCGATATACCAATACAGCACTCCGGAGTACATGGCGGCGGAAAAAATAACGGTTTCACCCACATTCGAAAGGATCATAAAAATTAAGACATACAGTTCCGCCCCGTATTGTCTCGCCGTGTCCCGCTTAAACAGCGCCCATAAGGCATAGCCGATAATCGCAACGTACAGGAAGGCGCCCAACGCGCCCGAATCAAGCAATGCCTGGATAAAACCGTCGTGGAGCGTCGGAGTGAATGATCGTTGATGTTGCGCATCCGTGCCGGGTGCCTTCATAACCTTCAGTCCCTGCGCTTCGTTGTCGAACGCATCCGCCCCGATTGTAAATCCGTAGCCTAAAAAAGGCCTGTTCCAGAACTTGGCAAGAGCGACATTCCATATGGTCACTCTTCCCGACAGATTTGTTATGGACTTTTCCCGCAAAATCTGTGATTCCTCTTTCGATGAAATACGAAGATCGGCCGCCGCCATCATCAACGGCAAGATCGCCGCGAAGATAATCGTAGCCGTCGTCCATGTCCGCTTATGCTTAAAATAGAAAGCGGCGGTGACGCACAACGCCACGACCGCGGCCACCCAAAAAGTCCTGGATCCGGTCAGATAGAGACATGGAAGAGAGACGAACAGCCCCGCAATACGAAGCGGCCAATTCCATCGGCCCAGCACGGATAAACCGAACAGGATGCCCGATGCCGCCCCCATCATGGCGGCTTTGCCGAACAGACCGTTGAATCGATATCCCTCCCGGGTTGATTCATAGACCCATTGAGGCCGATCATAGGCCAGGATCAAACTGGCCAGACAGACCGCTGTGAACACCAGCGCCGTCATCATCAGGGCCGCCTTATTTTTATGAATCTCCTTCCGCTGTGTCTCGATGTACGCGATGAAAAACAAGATCGTGGCGATCAGCGACGAGGTCTGAACAACGACATAGAGCGGCCTCCGTGAAACGACCGACGTCAGAAGCAAAAGCGCCAGATAGGCAAAGACCAGGGCATATCGCTTAGGGAGGTCCGCGCTCCCCCATGTCATGAGCCAGTATAATCCGACCATCAATGCCGGTCCCTCGGAGATGCCGCGCAACACATAACTGTCTCCAAAAGGCAATACATCTTTTCCGACAAGAGCGATCACCAAGAGCGCAAAAACATATCCCATCTTTGAAGCGGCGCCCCCTATGTTCTTCCCCTCGGCTCATCCGGAGAGCAAAGAATGCGGCCGGCTGCTGTCCGAACCGCGAAATCGGGGGGCTCGGTGCCATAGATCGTGACATCCAGATCCGCGCCGGATGCCCGAGATCGGATCTCTCCAAAGAACGGAACCCGATCATGGGGAATCTTTCTCCGGATGACGGCCACGGTCGGTACATCGACCCGGATCAATCGACGGCGATGTTTCAGCAAGGACGCGCGCTCAAGTTTCGAACACGATCATCCCCTTTTCTTGTTATAAGACCGTTATGCGGATGTTAGCTTCAGGTTAATTTTTCCGGGGCGGAAAAGAAAAAATCATTTTGAGCGCATCCTGCCGGTCTTTGTGACCCCTCTTAGACGGACCAGCATCCGAGACAACGAACGATGGTGTAGGAATCCGAACCATCCCGTGAGGCCGGTGACGAAGAGCCACGCGGCGCCCGGGAGGGGGACCGAGGATACCGGGCTCACTTGGCCGCTCAGAACGATATCGACGCTGCCTCCGGTCGTCCCCGTGATCTCTCCGGAGAAAGAGGCGGGAACAGTGCCGGAGAGGCTCCCGCTAAAGAAACCGCCCGGTTGAAATTGAAAGGGATTGCTCGAACCGCCAAGAACATCGCCGCTGCCGGGAGCATCCGTCACCGATGGATCGGGAATTGAAATCGACGCCGGCGGATAGTAGGATGGGAGGAGATCCATGGCATGCGGTTTCGAAAATAACACATCGGCAAAGATCGGCCCGAAGTTTTCCTTTTCCCACCGGCCGACCGCGAATCCGTTGGACGAGAACGGGATATAAAACAGACCTTCGCTCATGCTTTCTTGTTTTCGGAGGAGCGGATCCATCAATTCCTGGGGGGTTTCAAGATCCCCGGCGACCGCGATCCATCCCCATCCGGACGGACTCGGGCGAACCACCTGGACGAGGGAGGCCTCGGCCATCTGGACCGACAGGATCGATAAAGCCGCCGCGCAGACCAGAAATTTGAGAGGCATACAACAGCGTTTCTTGGCGATGCGCATTTCTTACGAGAGATCGGTCAAAATCCGACCCGACCCTCCCCAACCCAACAAGGCCAGGGCCAAGATCCCCGTCGCAAAGAGTCCCAAGGCTGCGGGAAGAGGGACGGGAGCGACTTCCGTGGTGCCCTGCAGGTTCATCGTGAAGGAGGAAACATCCACATAAACATGTTGCCACGAAAGGCTGAATTGCCCGGTATTGGGATCGTAGGTGCCGGTCGCCAAACCGCCGATGTTCAAGGTCGCATTGATCACGGGTCCCGCAATTCCGGCAAACAGGGACGAGAGGTCCGCCGTCACCGTTGTTCCGGAGATCTGCGCGGACGGCGGAGCGTACAGTCCGCCGGAGGAAGCGGTGAAGATCGAGAAAGTGTGTCCGTCGATCGGAATCGGCGGAAAGATGTCCGGCGGAGGCTGGAATTGCCCCATCGCCAGCGTTCCGTTCTGTGTAAAGTTTCCGGAGAGAGAGCCGATGGCCCCTAAATTCAACGAGAGGCTCCCGCCGGTAATGTCCAACTGCGACACCGTATCCGCGTGAGCGGCGGCGCCGCAGAAATAAAAAAGAAGACCCACAAATGAAACGATCAGTATTTTATGGAGTTTCATGATGTCTCCGGAGCAATTCCGCCCGGAGAATTTTTCCCCGGGCGGAATGCATTGTTTATCCAAATATCCTTTGCCAACTCATGCCGACAAAGCCGACCAAACCCGTAGCGAACATCAACAGGGAGGTCGGAATCGGGACCGGCGCCGGCGCCATGCCGTCATAGGGATTCACGGCAAAGGTCAGCGTTATTCCCGCGTCTTGCAGAGGATTAAACCCGTTTCCGTTCAAATCCCACTCGATGGCCAGCGTGTTGTAATACGTATAAGCCACTTGTGGATTGACGGAATGAGACGGATCGATCGGATTCAAATAAACCTGATTGGCATAATCCGCCGGGTCGGAGATTGTGTAGATCGTACTCGTCTGGTCATTTCGCAACGCAAAATTCACCAAAGAACCGCCTGAAAACGTGTATTGCCCATACAGGGAAGCGGGACCATTGGGCGCCAGGGCGATCGGTGTAAACCCGCTGCCGTCCACAAACCCAAAGTCATACATCGGAACCGGCAGGGTGAGGTCAATATTAAACGTCGCATCCCCGCTGTTATGATCGGTCCCGTCGATCATCAGCACAAGACCCGGGTTGTTCACAACCAAGTCCGCCGACGCCTGACCCGGCGGGATGCCCCACAGGACGCCTACCAGCAAAGCCAGTAAAGCCATCTTGTTTTTCATTGTTAACCTCGATCAATGCTTTGAGCCTAAAGCCCCGCCGGGGATCTTGCGGTCCCCGGCAGGACGATGGCTGTTGTGAAATCCCTTTTACTGAGCGCAGGGATGCGCACCGGCCTTCCACTGCACCGGGCCCGCATCCGCATTCTTGAAGGTATACATGTCGGAGCCCGCGACCCAGAAGGCCCCGGCCGGCAGAAGCGCGACCGTGGCCGACGATGACGCGTTCGTGACAAAATCGGACATCAACGCGGTCTGATCCGCCGAGATGCCCGGGTCCGAGTAGTTCCTTACGTTCAAGCGTTCCCCGGCCCAGTAGAGGTACATACCGCAACGGACGTTCATCTTATGATCGGGCAGGGAAGCGTCGTTTGCAAAAAGGCCGTCGAGTTTGATCGGGTACGCAGGAGCCGTAACCACGCTCACGTCGGCATCTACGTAGCCGATGCCCCTCGGATGAGCCGGCCGGCCCAAGCCCGTGTTTCCTCTCATGCAGTCCTGGACATCCTGAGTGCTTTGTCCGAAGTAGACTCCATCGGCCGCGAGGGTCAGATTCGTCGACCCGCTTGGGGTCTCGGTGGCGTCTTTCATGACGGTTTGATCAAGCGCCGCCTTGGAACCGGATCCCGCCGCGCGAAGACAGAGGGTGATCGGCGAGGTCGCATCCGGAGTGCCGGGCGTGGTCACGTCCGTCACCAGACCGACTTGAGACCAGTCGGTGACGTTCCGGCTGAAGATCGCCTCGATTTCGGTACGGTTCAAGCCCGTCACGGGCACCAGAACTCCGCCGACGTTTTTCTTGACATGCTCTCCCACGATGAACTGCCACGGCACGATCGCCGCCTGGTTGCTGGTCAGCATGCTCTGGTCCAACGGCTTCACGACCGTGGTGATCGGCCCGACTTGGCCGAAGGAACTTCCGGCCACGTCCGCCGCCCCCATGGTCACCGGAAGATCTCCCGCGACGATCGTATTGCAGCCGGTGTATTCATAATACTGTTTGCCGTCGGCGGCCCGGGTCAAGAGGTTCGGTCCCGATGTGCAGGTGCTCGCAAGGTGATCCAGATAGTGCATGTACGAATGCGCCGTGTCGGATGTCGGATTCTGAAGTTTCAGGATCCCATCGGAAGAGCCCGTGGCCGAGTACCGGATGATGGTCGGCACGCCGGCCCGCGATCCGGTCCAGACATGGAGTTTGCCGGATGTGATGACCGGGCTTGCAATGTCACCGTTTACGTAATGAATCGGAAGATTTGGGGCCTGGTCCAGCAGGTTTAATGGAACCTGCGTCATGAACGGTGTGGCCGCGGAAGATCCGCCGGCATTTAACGCAACGCACGAGGTGGGTTGCGGTCCTGTACATTGCTCGACCTGGGCCGACGCCGGCGAGGCGTTCATCCAAAGAAGGCCGGCGAGCAAGCCGCCTACAACGGCCAGTTTGTTCAATTTCATCGGTTTCATCTGCATTTCTCCTTTTTAGTTTATTGAACCCTTTTTGATGGCTCGTTATGTTTTAATGGTTGAACGTTTTAGACGGACATCAGATTGCGACGGGCCACACCCACCAGCCCGACCAAACCCGTGCCGAACAACACCATGGCGGCCGGGATCGGCACCGGAGCAATCGCATTCCCGGAGATCGTAAGCAAGCCGCCCGCCGTCAACGTCGCATGTCCCAGCTGTGCGATGGCATCGGAAGAATAATCCGCCGAAATAATGCCCAAAGTTCCCCCGAGCCCCGTCTGCATGGAGACCGGGAAACTGCCGGCCAGCGTGCCGCTCGTACCGAAATTGCTTGTGAACGAATTGGGGTCCGAAGCGGGAAGAAGCTTCGAGGAAAGTCCGTCTCCTGAACTGAGCGCGGCCCAAACGGCGTCCGTGTTCCAGGCGTTCTGCGGAGCCACTTGCGACAACTGGGCCGCCGTGTAGGCGCTGGCGTCCTGGCTCGACCCGGCCACAAGATAGGTCGGATCACCCGTGCTCGGATTATAGTAAAAACCGATCAAGGCCCAAGCCGGAGAACTCGTCCCTTGTATCGCGGACATGGTGGAAGAATCGATGGTAAAGTTCGTCGACGCTCCCGGTGTGAGCAACGGAGTGGCCGCGCCGATATTGTCGATGAACTCGGTGTTATTGCCGAAGACGGCCAAGACCAGGTCGCCGTTATTGATATCAACGGCGAGGGCTTTTCCGTTAAAGCCCGCAACGAACATGACAGCCAAGGTAAAAATCCCGAGGACTGTTTGTTTCAACTTCGTTTTGTAATTCATTGTCTTCTCCTTATAATAAGGATTACGGTTACGTACCCGGCTCGTCCGAAGACGCCCCCCGGTCGCCTTCCCTTCCGAGCCGCTTCTTCCTCCGGCTGAGCTTCCTTGCTCAACCGGGGCGATTATCTCATCGCAGGCATTAAAAACCGATCAAGATGAAATAAAATGAAGTAAAGTTTTTATGATTTAATGTTTCCTCCTTTCCGTTTGATTCATGGTTGAGGGTTGCGCAATCGGCACGGTCCGGCGCGGCCGACTTTACTGAAACCTTCCGCCGCTTGATAAGGCGTCCCCCCGGCCGCCCTCCCTTCCGAGCCGCTTCTTCCTACGGCTGAGCTTCCTTGCTCAACCTGGGCGATTATCTCACCGCACGCATTAAGAACGGATCAAGATGAAATAAAATGAAGTAAAACTGTTCCCCGTTTTCTTTGATCAAATATCAGATGAAGCCCGTCTCTCCATCGACCCCAATCCGCATCGCGGGGGAACGACTCGGACCCGGCGTCGAAGGAGAGACCGGATGACACGCTTCGCGCGGAAGCGAACAAAGTCTATGACGAACAAATTAAAGCCCGGTCAAGATCCGGTTAAATCGGATTCAATTTCCCGGAGGGCCGTAGATGGGAGGAGGACGGAGGATACGGGAGCTTTCAAAAAAGGTCGACGTCGATCGTTCTCAAATATTACTCTTTTGTAACACGCTCTTGAGATCAAGGTAACAAGACCCTTCTATGCTGTCGGACAAATTACAGGCGATATTCAATTCAGAACCGGACACCCCATGCCGAAAAAAGTTCTGATCATCGAAGACGATCCGGACACTTCCAGCCTCGTCGCACATTACCTGAAGCAGGAAGGATACTCTGTCGGCACGGCTTCCGATGGAGTGATGGGGCTTAAACAGGTCCGGAAAAACTCTCCGGATCTGTTGATTCTGGACATCATCCTTCCTCACATGGACGGTTTCGAGGTTTGCAAAAAACTGCGCCAAGACGCGGCCACATCGCGATTGCCCATTTTGATGCTCACCGCCCTGGGCGAGGAATCGGACAAGGTCGTCGGGCTGGAATTGGGAACGGACGACTATGTCACCAAACCCTTCAGCCCCAAAGAACTCGTGGCCCGCGTCAAGGGACTCTTGCGGCGCTACGAGCACAGGGAGATCGGGACCTTGTCGTCCTTCCACAAATACGGGCCCCTCATCTTGGACGAGGCGCGCCAATCGGTCAAGGTAAACGGCCAAGGGGTTCGTCTCACGGCCAAGGAGTTCGCTCTCTTGGCGCAGCTTTTAAAAAGGAAGGGAAGGGTGCTGACTCGTCAAATGCTTCTCGAAACGGTCTGGGGGTATGAATCTCAAGTGACCACCCGAACCATCGAGGTCCATATCTACGGACTCCGACAAAAGATCCCATTCCTGACCAAAGCCATTCAGACCGTCGTGTCTTCCGGATACAAGCTCTTGGATGAAGGAAATCAGGGAACGGTCTGACGCCGAGGACTTCTCCGGGAGCTTCCTGTGAAGCCCGCTCCGGACCGCTCTCATACAGCCTGTGAGAATGAGTACAATCAGGAGGCGGGTCAATGAAGTGCGGCAAAGCGCGTCTTGGGCTGGTGACGAGCATTCTTATTATCGGCGGGACCGCCGTCGTCTTGAATAGCTGCGGCCACGAAGGGGACGGATCGAGTAGCCGCGGCGGTACGAGTACAACCCCGATCGCCGATGCGGCCGAAGGCAGCGCGGCGGCCGGCTCGGCACAGGCTGCGGCTTCGGTTGGAACAGGAATTTCAGACCTGGCCGACTCACTCGGCCACTTGGGCGGGAGTTCGCTGGGCCTAGATCTTCCTTCAAAACCGATCAACCCGCTGACCGCGCCGGACTCCAGCCTAGCCAAAATGGCGACCAAGGCCCGAAAGGCGGCCGCCTCGAAAGTTATCTCCATCGCAGCGACCCGTCTAAAGGCGGCCGCGACGGGTTTCAAATCGGCGCTGACGGCGGTTTCTCCCGGCGGCGCCTGCGGCGACGGCGGAAGCTGGACGGCCTCCGGCACGGCGGACATAAGCGGAACGTTTGACGTCGTCGTGACCTTGGCCGGCTGCCGCGAAGACGGCGATCAGATGGACGGCGAGATGCATATAACCGGGAACGCCTCTTCGACCGGCGTCAACGTAAACGCCGCCCTGGGTGACGATTCCAGTTTACCGACAACCGATCTCGTCATCCTGACCTTTAATGACGCAACTTATTCCAGCCTGGTAGGACGTTTCAAAACCGCCATGGATCTACAAGACACCTCTCTTTGCGGGGTCGGCTCTTTTACAGACGGCGCCTGCACCGCGGGCTCTTATTCCCTCGCGGCGAGCGGGACGGCCTCTTATGACGACTATACCCTGACGCCGGTCCAGACGATCAATCTGTCATTGAGCCGTTTTACCGATAGCGGTTCCTTCTCGATGAACACCGGCTCCACCGCGGAGACGGACACCTACGACGACACCCTGGGAGGGAGGATCGATGAGTCCTGGACCGATCCTACGGACCGTTCGCCTCACGGCGTGACGGTCGGTTTTTCCAACTTCAACGTCCACGTCGAGGACGACATCGCCCCGTCGGCGCCGCTCGTGTCCCGGAGCTCGGTTAACTCGTTTGATCGTTTCACCTCTTTCTCCGGAACGGTCTCGATCGATTTTACGCCGGATTCGGATTGTCCCTTTGAAGGGACTTTCAGTCTCGTCACGGACTCGCCGTTGCATCGAACGAGCCCCGACCGTTGCCCGATAGGCGGCCATCTGACCATAAACGGCCGTACGACGCTTACGTATAACAGCGACGGCAGCGTGGATGTGGCAACGGGAGCCGACACGATGCATTATGATTCCTGCCGCGAAATGGACGCCGTCTGCCCATTCGAGGACTTTCAAGCCTCCGGAGGCCGGCTGTCCGGGAGCTACGGGACACCGGTCAGCGGGAACGGTTTTCTGGTCGCGTTGAGTTGGAACGACTTCGACCTCAACGGGTCACCCGGACCGACCGATGCATCGGGAAGCCAAACCAGCGACATGGATCTTCATGTGGGTTATTACAGCAACCCCAACCCGACCGCCGGCCCCGCGGAGGCCGAAATATCCTGGGATACGGGCGATAATCTCATGGTGGGCTATAACAGCACGCGCTTCGGCGCCGCCACGGCGGTTCTTGATTTCGACGATTCACAGGGGAAGGGTCCGGAACATATCACGGTGACCGGGCTTCCGGCCGGTTACTACGTCATCGCCGTTGACAGCTTTGACCTGCATCTGGCCGCGAGCGTCGCGGTCAACACAAGCGTAACGATCGGAGGAAGCATCTACACGTTTCCCCCGCATACTTTTACCACGGCGGACCATGACGCGAGCGAACCTTCAACGAGCGTGCCCTCGGCCTGGTACCGTGTGACCGATCTGCAATGCCTATCGGACGGCCATTGCACCTTTGTAACGCCGAATCCCGATCTTCAAGTGGAAGACAGCCCTTTCCAATATTAACCCGAATCAAAGAGGTGGTCCCGTCGCCGGGCGCCGCGGATGGGGAAAAGGGATAAGTTCTCGAAGGGTTTGGGGGCGGAGGGATCGGTTCGCCTGACGGGTCAAGAAGCACAAAAAGAAAATGGAGTAATGGAACAGTAGACCGCATTGTGAGCAGTGTCCACTCTCCAATGTCCACTGCTCCAATGCTCCAAATTTTTGTCCGCCTCGGCGGACAAAAATTTAGCGGCGGAGGGATTTGAACCCCCGGCCAAGAGATTATGATTCTCCTGCTCTACCACTGAGCTACGCCGCCGTAAGATCGTCGGGTGCTACTCTACCAAGTTTAAAGGCCTATCGTCAAGAAGAGTGCGGAGAAAATACGAAGAGCGCCGAATCAGCGCTCTTCGCCTAAATGAATTCCTTTAACCGGCGCGGTCTATCCCCCGAGCAGCTCCAGCGTTTCTTTAAGACCCCGGTTCACGCAGGTGAAAATCGGCGTATCGCGCTGGGTGTAGAGCCGTCCCTGGGTTTCGCGGAGATCCATCAGCAGATTGAGGAAATCCTCCGGTTTGTCCGTCTCAAACGCCAGCGCAAACTCCTGATCGTCCAGCCCGAACGAGTAGGTCGTGTTCAACTTAACCGAGGGATACTTGTTGCCGACGATGATATGCTCGTCCATCATTCCCTGACGCGTGTGCTTTGTCAAAAGGTACCACTCGGGGGTCTTCACGAACGGATACATAAAGAGGTACTTGGCCTTGCCGGGGATGATGCGCAAGCGCTGCTCTTCGTGCTCCGGATTGATTTTATCCACGTAGATCGAGCGCTTGGTGATGGCAAGGTACGAATACGGCGTCGTTAAATAATTCCCAAGCTTTGTGGCGAAAAGCTTGGCGGTGAACTCCTGCATGTACTCGAGCGAGTAACCGATCCGCCACATCATGAAATCCACATCGCCCCGCGTGCCCATGGTGGAATAGGTCATCACCATGAACTGCTTCCGGTCCTTGGTGTATTCTTCCACGACCTGGCTGAACTCTTTCTTGCCCTGTTCCCGTTCGGACTGTGGAAGCCGTCTCCAAAGCGGATCGACCTTGTAGAAGAGAAAGCTGACGTATTGCTGGGCCGCCGGGCGTTTCGGCGCCGTCTGGGTTTCTTCCTGGGCCTGCGCGGCCGGAGCTCCCCCCTGCTCCCGCGCCGACTTGGCTTGAGCCACGACGGACGGATCGATCATGGTAATGCCCCGGCTCTTGGCAAATTCCTCCACGCCGCGCATGGCCGATTTTCGCACGATGAACGGCACGTTTTGCATCTGAGCCCGGCCTTCCTCCGTCCATTCCGGCTGAACGGGCGCCGCGGTCTTGATCTCTTCATGGTCGCTCATGGAATCCTCCCTTACTCCCTATTGTATGAGTTCAGAATTACAGGAATTCAGAGCAAAAGAACTCTCATATATTATAGGATGAGTTAATCCATAAATATACTAATTCGACCCGACTTGTCAATTTTTTTCTGAGTCCGGAATCCGACTAGTCGGGCTTTCTTGACAAGGTCCGTCGAGGATGTTACTATCAAAAAATTCCAAACGTTTAGATGAGTTAGCGAATTTAAATCCAAAAATCATGGACTACAAACCGACCCTCAACCTCCCCAAAACCGATTTTCCCATGAAGGCCAACCTGAGCCAAAAGGAGCCCCAATGTCTGGCCCAATGGTCCGCCTCGGGCGGACGGGACGGGCTTTACGAGCGTCTCCAAGAGAAAAACCGGGATCGTTCGCGCTACATCCTTCATGACGGCCCGCCGTATGCGAACGGGCGGATCCATATCGGCCATGCCCTCAACAAGATCCTGAAAGACTTCGTGGTCAAGTCGAAGGCCATGGAAGGATTTGCGACGCCCTTTGTTCCGGGCTGGGACTGCCACGGACTCCCGATCGAGCACCAGGTCTTAAAAGATCTCGGACCGAGAAAACAGGGCATGAGTCAGACCGAGATCCGAAGGCTCTGCCGTGAATACGCACAGAAATACATTGAGATCCAGCGGGACGAATTTAAGCGGCTCGGCGTACTGGGCGATTGGGAGCATCCCTATCTGACGATGAACCCGGCTTACGAGGCCGCGATCGTCCGCGAATTCGGGAAAGTGGTTGAAACCGGCGCGGTCTACCGCGCGAAGAAACCGGTGCTCTGGTGTCCCAACGACGAAACGGCCCTGGCCGAGGCCGAGGTGGAATACGAAGACCACACCTCGCCGTCGATCTATGTGAAGTTTCCGTTTGTCATGTCCCCTCAGGAGCTTTCAAAACTTTGGGAGATTTCACTGGGGCCCAATGTCAGGCAGGTCTCGGCAGTTATTTGGACCACCACTCCTTGGACGCTGCCTGCTAATCAAGCCGTCTGCGCTCATCCTGCATATGATTATGCGTTTGTGGAAGTCGGCGACCAGGCATTTGTGATCGCGGAGAAACTTGTTGATTCATTCGTGAAGGCTTGTGGGTTATCAGGATTTTCTGTTCATGCGGCCAAAAGGCGAGGTAATCGTATCCAGGGATTGCGTTGTCGGCGACCATTCTCTGAAGAGCTTTCCCCAGTTGTTTCCGGTAATTTCGTCACTCTAGATCAGGGCACCGGCTGCGTCCACATCGCGCCGGGTCATGGCCAGGAAGACTATGAGCTATCGTTGAGCAATCCTTTGCTCAAAGTTTTTGCTCCGGTGGATGACCGGGGACGTTTTACGGATGAGGTGCCGGAGTTTCGGGGCCTCAAGGTCTTTGAAGCCAACCCGCTCATCACACAAAAGTTAAAAGAGAAAGGCCTCCTTCTTAATAAAGTTGATGACAAACAGACGCACACCTACCCCCACTGCTGGCGCTGCAAGAAGCCGGTGATCTTTCGCGCGACCGAGCAATGGTTCATCTCGATGGAGACGAAGGAACTGCGTCGGCGCGCGCTGGAGGCGATCGACCGGAACGTGAACTGGATTCCCAAATGGGGGCGGGACCGAATCTACGGAATGATCGAGAACCGTCCGGACTGGTGCATCTCCCGTCAGCGGGCCTGGGGCGTGCCGATTGTCGCCTTCACTTGTCAGGACTGCAAAAAGATTCTTTACATCGACGATCCTGAAAAATACGCCGGGATCATCCGGCACGTCGCGGAGCGAATGGAACGCGAAGGCGGAAGCGACATCTGGTTCACAAAAACGGCCGAGGAACTTCTTCCGAATGGAACGGCCTGTCCGAAATGCAAAAGCGGCCGGTTTTCCAAGGAGAACGACATTCTGGACGTCTGGTTTGAGTCGGGCGTCAGCCACGCCGCCGTGCTCAAAACGAGACCGGAATTGAAATGGCCGGCCGATCTTTACCTCGAAGGCTCGGACCAGCACCGCGGCTGGTTTCACAGCGCGCTCCTGACGGCTCTCCTGACGGAAGGACAAGCGCCTTACAAATCCGTCCTGACCCACGGCTTCGTCGTTGACGGCGCCGGCAAGAAGATGTCCAAATCGGCCGGCAACGTGGTCGCGCCCCAGGAGGTGATCGAGAAACACGGGGCCGAGATCCTGCGGCTCTGGATCGCCGCGACCGATTTTCGCGAAGACGTCCGAATCTCGCAGGAGATTCTGTCCCATTTGATTGAAGCCTATCGGAAGATCCGCAACACCGGCCGCTTTCTTCTGAGCAATCTGTACGACTACGACCCGAAACGTGACGCGGTTCCGGATGAGAATCTGTTTGAAATCGACCGATGGGCGCTGCACCGGCTCCAGGGGCTGATCCGGCGCGTGCGGCAGGGCTACGCCCAGTTCGAATTCCACACGGTGTTTCATTCCCTTAATAATTTCTGCGCCGTGGACCTGAGCGCCATCTACCTGGACATCCTGAAAGACCGGCTTTATTCCGATCCGGCCGCTTCGACTTCCCGCCGGGCGGCCCAACGGGTGCTGTTCGAAACCCTGACGGTATTGACCCGGCTCATGGCCCCGGTCCTCTCCTTCACGGCGGAAGAGATCTGGAATCACATTCCCCGCGGGACCGCCGCGGCGGTCGGGCTTCGGGACGAGGACAGCGTTCACCTG
>Ga0335081_10001367_pt1 | contig 38924 bp, 29 predicted proteins | sample Lox_Sample_35_FD_206713 | JGI IMG/M metagenome (GOLD analysis project Ga0335081, IMG submission 206713) | Soil microbial communities from Loxahatchee National Wildlife Refuge, Florida, United States - Lox_Sample_3.5 | ecosystem: Environmental > Terrestrial > Soil > Wetlands | place: USA...
GGACTTCCATCCCATCGATGCCCTTCATCTTGTAGTCGGTGACTACGACGTGAAATTTTTCCTCTTTCAGCCGCGCCAGCGCCGGCTCGGCATTTAAAAATGTTTCAACTAGATAGCCCTCCTGCTCGAGCGAAAGCTTTGCCATGTCGCCCACGATCTTTTCATCGTCAATAACCATGATCTTGTGACTATTCATCGATTTTCTCCTCTTTTTTATACAGGGGCAGCTCTAGGGTGAAGGTCGTCCCGACACCCACCTTGCTGTCTACTCTGATATCCCCTTTATGGTTCTTGATGATTCCGTAACTGACCGAGAGCCCGAGGCCGGTTCCCTCGTCGCCCTTGGTGCTGAAAAAGGGATCGAAGATATGCGGCAGGAACTCGGGCGGGATGCCTTTTCCGGTGTCCGCCACGCCTACCTCGACGGAATCCCCGCTCTTACCCGGCCTCGATGAAATGACGAGCCTGCCGCCCGAGGACATGGCCTGGACTGCGTTGGTGATGAGGTTCACCAGGACCTGCTGTATTTGATGCTCATCGACATACACATGCGGCAGTGCACGGTCGAGATGAAGCGTCGTTTCGATATTCGACACATCGATCATGTTTTGCACGAGCGTAAGCGTTTTCTGTATCACGGCGTTGATATCGGCCTCGTTCGGGTTTGCGTCCTTCGGCTTCGAAAAATCGAGGAGGTTCTTTACGATCTTTCGTATGCGCTCCGTCTGCTCCTCGACCTTGTTCATGAACTCGACCCGTTCCTTGCTGCTGAGCTTATCGTACAGTTCAGCATAGGTCTGGGCGATCATGGAGATGTTGTTCAGGGGGTTCGTGAGTTCATGGGCCACCCCAGCCGTGAGGATGCCGAGCGAGGCGAGCTTCTTGGACTGGATGAGTTCCTCCTCGCGGTGCCCCAGCTCCTCTGACATCGAGTTGATGGCCACGATGACGGAGCCGAGTTCATCGTTCGACCGGAATCCCTCTATGCTGTGGAAATTGCCCCCGGAGATGGACTTTGCCAGCTTCTCGATTTCCCTGAGCGACCGGAGGATCATCTGTGAAATAAAGTGTCCCACCAGGAGCGCCAAAATCAGGATGGCCCAGATGGAAAAAATGAAGATGCGCTTCGAGCTCAGGATTATATCATTGACCCTCCTTCTCTCAAGATGCGTTATGGAATCAGAGAATTCCTTCAGCTTCTTGCCCTCGGCCCTGAGCTGCAGCTCCAGCTGTGCGTCACCCGAGTTTCTCCTTGCAGCCTCTTTGACAACATCCGAATATGCCATGAGATGCGATTCGAGTTTCTTCAGATCGGTCTCACCGATGGCCCGGATGATGTCATCACGCACCTCCCCGATTGTTTTCTCGGTATATTTTATTTTTCCGCTTATCTCGGCAAGCGCTTTTTCATCCTTGTAGAGAAAATAGTTCTTTTCCGAAAGCCTCATTTCGAGAAATGACGCGTTCAGATCATCGGCGATTTCCACGAACCTGAGCTTGGTAAGAACAAGATTCATGTTCTGAAAGGCAAAAAACCCTATCAGAATGATGAATGCGCCGTACATGATATTGGTAAGAATAAGCTTGCTTTCGATCTTCATATGTTGGACATTATACTCTATTTAGCGCATCTATTTCACCGCTTTTTTACCAACCTGACGCACGGCAGGGGCTGCCGCTCCTTTTTTCCAGGATCAACTTAGGCGACCCATGTTCCTCATTGATTTTCATTGCATGGGAATAGACGGATTGAAAAGAGCTTCTCTAACGAGAATATTGCCGGAATGAGTCAGGATCGGACGTCGCGAGGTCCGGCAACCAAGCTACAAGTCGGGTTCACACTGATTTTTTATTGTTATCAGGAACAGGCTTAATATACATGGTTTCCATAATGGAAGTATCAATATCGTATCCTAATTCCCCATTCGCCCTCTCGATGAAGCACCGAATTTCGCGGATATCGGCAGACGCTGTGAAGAATATCTTTCTGGTCCCTTTTTCGGTATCGAGCAATAAGTTATATCTTCCCCGGAACACCCCGACCAAAAGCCACAGGCCCACACCGACCATCAACCATAGGACAATAGGGCTAATGGGGATCCTCAGCGTGTAGGATTGCATTTGAAGAAGATAGACTCCGCCCTCAGCGATGATAAAAGCAGCAATCAAAAGGATCAGGCCAGTCGTGACCAGGGCAAAGCCTGTGAAAAAACGAAGAAACGGGTGCCGGGACTGAGAATCGTGGGACAGCCTTACCCGTCGTATCTCTTCTTTCGGGACGGTGGCGACGACCTTGTCGCCTTCCACCTGGCATATGCCTGATTCGGTAATTTTTACCGCTGCGCAAACCATTATAATTGTATGAAGATCAACTCCGCTCAGAAAAGAGACCGGAGATGCCGTAGTGTATCTCTGCGGTCTTACCCCTCCCGGCCGGTAAGGTTCGTTCCTGACATTTGAAAAGGACAATCATTGCTGCCTCAGTTCAAAGCTGTTGCTCCGCCTATCATGCCTGCGACCCACTTTCCGGATACGCTATGCCCCGTGGGACTTCAGCCTGTTCCTTTCTGACGGGCCAGTACCAGAGCGTCCCGTCCACGAGCATGAGGAGCCCCGCGGCGATAAGCCAGATGTTGAACGAGGTGAGCAGGCCGAACCCGAAATAACTTAAAATACCGATACCGATGCTCGTGAAGGAAATGCCGGTCCGGATGAACGCTAGCCCGGTCCTCGCCCGGGAATAGATGGTGCGATAACAGGCCGCAATCGTCCGCTGGGCCGCCAATACATTCCGCTCGCGAGCGAACATGGTGCGGGTCTTGCTCGACGGGGTCGGGTTGAGATACGTGCTGTGTTCGGCAAGGTAATCGCCCATCCGCGCAAGCATCGTTCCCCGCGTTTCCCGGCTTGCACCCGCGCCCTCGATAAAATGATAATTCTCAAGGAATTGGATAGTTGCCGCCGTGACCTCGACCAGCGTCTGGTTGCCGGGAGGCGTAAGCCGGGATTTCCGGACGTTCAAATACTGGGGGAGGCCGTAAAAGGAAATAACAATGCCCGCAATGAGCACCGAAAAATATAGGTACGGATTGCTGCTCGTGCTTTTCGATTGCAACAGCGCGTTCGAGAGCGCTATCATGCCCAACCCCCACCGGATGAAGGCAAGGCCGGTCCTGGCTTTCGCAAGATCGGTCCGGTAGCAGGCCATCCTCGTGCGCCACTGGGCCATCGTGTTCCGCCAGAAGGCCAGACCCGTCCGCTCCGTTCCGATCAAGAGCCCCACCTTCGCATGGAGAAAATCCTGGATGTACCATTGGATGTCCGAGTCGAGCGAAACGCGGAACTCGAACCTGTCCGCCGCAATCAATCTTTTTACATCCGCCCGCATCGCCGGGCTTTTGGGATTTCTCGCGGCGATGACCACCGTGCCGGATTTGTCTTTCATGACGGGCATCCATTGGTACGTCGAGAGCGAGTCGGGGCTGAGATTCAAGAGCTCCGGCGGGATCGGCAATCGCTCGTCATATTCGATGGAGGCGCACTTATAGTATCCAGCAAGCGCCTTGAGCAGGTCCTGTTTGGTTATTCCATATTCTCTAAGCAGCACCTTTTCGAGAGCGATACCTCTCGCCTGTGCCCTGCTTGCCGCTTCTTCGAGATCGGCAAGGCTCAGGATCCCCCCTTCGACCAGAAGGGAAAATTCTGTGCCTTGCTGCACGGCCGCGTCCAAAAGATCATCGTTTGTCAGATCATGTGTCATACTGGTTAAAAACAACCGTTCCCCATTCAGCGTTTGGTCTTCCATAATCGGGAATCGTTATCTCCATATCCCCGTAGCAGTACGGGTACTCCTTCCTCATGCGCTCGGCGGGAAGCATCCATCGGTACCCGTCCGCGATCAGGAGAAGCCCGCCTATGATCAGCAAGGCATTAAAGATTGTCCAGCCGGGTGAGGCGACGCCGAAATAAGCCATCAGTCCCGCGCCGACGGACGTAATGCTCATGCCCGTCCTGATGTACGCCATGCCAGTCCGTGACACTGCCATGACTGTTCGGAGCCTTGCCATGACGCCGCGACGGTCGGCAAGCACTGTCCGTTCCAGGGCGTGGCCTGTCGTGGCCCAGATGCCAGGCTTCTGGTTCGCGGTGACCGGCGGACCCGGCCTGTCCTTTCCTGGTCCCGATCGCTTGTGGCCAGGCGGAAACACGAGGTCCCAGATCGATTCCCTGTTGAGCCCCGCCATAACGGACCGTAACCCTTCGATCCCGGACCTGCGCCCGCCGAAATACCAGTAAAAGCCCTCGGCGGACATGAGAATGCCCGCGGCGATCAGCGCGACATCGAAGACCGACCACGCCGACCATCTGCTCGCTTCAAACTGCCGCACCAATCCTATGCCAAGTCCGGTGAAGGCGATGCCAGTCCTGGTAAAGGCAAGTCCCGTCCGCGCCCGGGCGAGCTTCGTCCGGTGACCTGCAAGTGACGTCCGCTCCTCGGCCATATCAGTCCGGTCGCTGGCCAGGAACCTTCGCCGCATCACGGGCGAGAGATTCTCCCAGTCGGCCCTGTGCTCCCCCGCGCCCTTTATCTCCTCGGTCCGGTTGATGACGGGACGGCCGTCCCTCACATCGGCGTTGAGCACACAGGTGCCCCACGTCGGCTCCGTGCAGGTGGTGTCAACCGGTTTGCCCGCGATCTTCCGGGCGGGCAGATACCATTTGATCCCGTCATAGACCATGATGGCGCCAGCGACCAAGAGCGGCGCTTCCAGGAGGGTGTAAAACCCGGCCCCCAAAACGCGCAAAAACAGAAGGGCGATGACGATGAAGGAAACGCCGGTCCGGATAAAGGCCAGACCCGTCCGCCCTTTAGCGAAAAGCGTGCGGTAATGCGCATAGGTCGATCGCTGGTAGGCGAGGAACGTCCTGACGCGCGCGAGCGGCGTCCGGCCCCCGGAAATCTCGAAATTGCGGTTCACGTCGAAATTATGTTCGATGATGCGGATGAGGTCGGCCGGAAGCGCAACGCGGAAATCGATCTGTTCCACGCCCAGCGTTTTCTTAATGTCTTCGATTACACGCTCGTCGTCGGGGCGGCAGGCAATGACCTCGGCTTTTTTCTCGCGCACGGAGAGCGGAAACCACAAGGCGCTCTTCTGATGCTCCAGATCGAGCCGCAGGACCAGAAAGTAGGATGCGGCCACTTCCTCTTCGAATTCAACGAACGGATAGCCGTAATATTCGGAAAGGGAGAAGAGAACCTCGTGTTTCGGGATCCCTTGCCGGATCATCAACTCCTCGACCGCTGTCCCCGTGGCTATCGTCTCCCGCTCCATCGAGTCTAGCTCTACCTCGGAGAGGACCCCCTGACGGAGCAGTCTATTGAATTTATCCCTGATCATAGAAATATCCCATTGGATTTACCATACTATAATACGGTAGAGAAACGTTTTTGTAAAGAATTCTGTCCGGCGTGTCAGGAGAATCGGGGGATGATGTTTGCGAGGTCTATTGCCAGCGCGTAGCAGGTTGCCTGTCCGAATTCATGTTCCGTCGAGAGCAAACTGTTTGCTCTCGTAATCATTCGATGGTGCATGAGGACGTCGTTTCTTGATACGCTGTTTCTCCGAACTGTTCCGCCCGTGCGGATTACGCTTTCTTTTCTTCTTTCTTTTCCATTGCCGGGTCGCCCTGCCCCTCTTTTATCGTTTTTTTGAATCCCTCGATGCTCTTGCCGAGGCCTGGGCCAAATCTGGGAACTTCCCTGGGCCGACGATGATCTATACGATTAACAGGATTAGGATCGGATGCATTGTCCGTGCTAAACCTAGAAAATCATTGCTTTTTTAAGGTGCCCTTGCGAGCAAAGCACTCGCCTTGACACGTCGCAGGCCTCAAACCTCATCTTGACCAATGCGCCTTCGGCCTCAGCAACCTCATTGACAAAGGAAACGGCCCTAGGCCGCCCGTCTTCCAGAACATCGTGAAGGCTCTTAATGCCAGTCAGGTTGAATTCTTCGTCAAAAGGCTGACCACATTCACGGCGACAATGACTCAACGTATCCGACAACAATTGAGCCGTACATTAGTGAGAACCTCCGCCTTTCCTAAACACCAAGCCGACACCGAAGCCCGCGCCGAGCGCGATACCGATCGAAAGAATACCGTAAAGCGCCGCGCTGTTCTTGGCCATAGTCGAAAGCGTCTTGACGAGGCCGGCCTGCTCGACATTTACCTTCGCTTCGGCCTGCTCAACGACCTTTCCGTTATTCACGGCATAGACCGTCACTAGGTAATCGCCCGGTGCTGCCTGGTAGGGCCAGTCGGTTAGAATGGAATACTCCTGCCTACCATCGGCCCTCGCTACCGTCGATATCTTCCCGAAGGAGGATACATATACGTTTGACGCTTCCTTGAACTTAACGAACTCATTGAACCACTTGGTCTTCTCCTCCTCATTTGCGGCCGGCGTTACCGAGACATGTTTTTCAAGCGCTGGATATCCTATCACATACTTTTCCATCTCTTCCCTGTCCAGCATCTCATCGAGTTTCCTCGTGCTATAGACGGCATAGAAATTCGGCGTGTGTTCGAATTTGAGCTGCCCCACATTCATCCACAAAAGACCGCCGACCTTCCCCTTCTGCTTCAGGACTTGGTGCTCTTCTGGGGCGGTTATCTTGATTACCAGATCAACGTTGGGATCCGACTCTCCACGAACGCTCACCGTGCTGCCGTGATAGAAGAAGTCGATGGTTATATGGTCATGGTTCGCCCTGGCCGTCAGCATGGCGGAAGCACTGCCAGTGAAGACAAGGATGAAAATGAAGGCCAACGCGGTTATCATCGCGATTCCCCAATCGGCAATCCGCACTCTCATTTTTTTCATTAGTGTCCCCCTGCTTGTGAAATGAGTAATGACGGTGTGAGGGTCAGTTCGAAGATGATCTTTACAGTCACCGCGAGCACGATCCCGGCGAGCAATATTTTAAGCTGATCGGCCTTGAGTTTCCTTCCGAAAACCGCGCCTACCTGCGCCCCGATCGTTGAGCCCAAGAGGAGCAGCACCGCAAGGATGAAATCAACACTATGGTTCGTGTATGCCTGGAGGAACGTGACCTCGATGCAGGTAAACAGGATCTGGAACAGACTCGTCCCGACGACCACGTGCATCGGCATCCTTAGCATATACACCATGATCGGGACCATCAGAAACCCACCACCCACGCCCATGATAGCAGCAAGAACACCGACAAAGGCGCCGAGGACTATCGGCACAAAGACGGAATGGGTTATCCCTGATTTCTCGAACCGGGTCTGGAGCGGCAGGGATTTCAGGAAGCGCCCGACGGCCGATTCCTTCTCTTTGCCCGCCTTTTCATCAACGGACGCCTTCTTTTTCTTCATGCTCTGGAGGCTTTCGATGAACATGTAGACGCCCACGATGCCGAGCATGAGCACATAGGTCATCTTGATCACGAAATCGGCGTTGCCCATGGCATGTAGGAGTTTGATCGCCTGGACACCTACGATCCCGCCAAGAAACCCACCGGCGAGGAGGTACAGGCCCATCTTGAAATCAACATTCCCGACCTTCCAGTGCGCATAGGTCCCAGAGGTGGATGCAGCCACGATCTGGTTGGAATCCGTTGCCGCGGCAACGGTCGACGGGATGCCGAACATGATCAGAAGCGGCGTCATGAGAAAGCCTCCGCCCACGCCAAAGAGGCCGGAGAGCAACCCCACGGCCAGTCCCAGTCCAACGGGGACAAGGATATTGATGCTGGTCAATGCTACTGGTAAATACAGATACATTACTGATCTCCTTTTTTATTTTTTTTATCTCTATTCATGTCATTGCAATGAGATTCGATGAAGATGCATTCCCCCTTCGTTTCATCGCTGTTGAAACCCGGGATTGTTTCACCATCTGCCCACAATGACAGACTGAGCGTTTTACGCCGTGGCGCCTGCCGAGTCATGGTCACGACCGGGCGAGACGTTACGTCGGTACAAGCCTGTTAGGTAATGGTATTGGAAAGTATGCGCGTTTGATCCTTATACGGCGTATATTGTACTCTATAATATCCCTGCTGTCCAAGATAATCTGATCTTCTAAAGACGTCCCTGTCGATCAAGGCCTCTAGACAGATAAATCCATATTTCCAAATGATCAGACCGGTCGTGACTAGGACAAGCCGGCGAAAAAATGCAGAAAGGGTGCCGGGATAGAGAATCGTAGGACAGTCTTGCCTCTCGTATCTCTTCTCTTGGGACGGTGTCCACTACCTTGTCGCCGTCCACTTGGCTCATGCCTGATCCGGCAATTTTTACGACTGTGCAAATCATCGGGTTTCCGATGAATTCTACTCCTGATTCCAAAGTTAAAAGTTATCCGACCCCTCAGTTAAAGGGATGTTCTACACTGGGTTGATGCTACTATCGCACAAGGATTTTGACTTGTCAACGGTTAAGCTTTTGATTTGTCTTTCTCATTGATTCTCCTTTCAGTTGGATCTTATAGGCTTTGCGCACCAGACGATCCAGGATCGCATCGGCTAAGGTCGGCTCGGCTAGGATATCGTGCCCGTACTTTGCCTGCGAGGCCACCCGTTTACTGCGAAAAAGGCCTCCACAATGAATTCCGTAAGCTTTCCGTCAGGTATTCATTGCGGAGTTGATACGAACGCTGTACAGTGCGAGGGGCTATTCCATCAATTGGGATTCCGCCGGATTAAACCTCGTCCCCTTATTGCGAACGCCGATCCTGTGGCAGAGCAAAAGTTTAAAAATCAAAATTTAAGGAGTCAGGATATACGACTCTGTGGAATATACCCAGCTCAGATTTATACTTTAGCGGTTGGGTCGGATTAGATCGGAATGAGAGGTCGAACAGCTCCGGGATCGTGGGTAGGATCGGTCCAAAATACATAAGCCATTATATGAAGATCAATCCCATTCAGAAAAGAGGCAGGAAATACCATACTGTACCACTGCGGTCGTACGCGTGACGTCCGGTGAATTTCTTTTCCGATACTTAAATAAGGATAATCATTGCTACCTCATCAGAGATCTACCCCCGGGTTTCCCAGGGGGTAGATCCGCTGACTCGGCAACAGAGCGGTTAGATGCCTTCGAATTCCTTTGCTGCTATGGCTGCCGCTGCATCCACGGCCTTTCTCTCTTTTTTCGCTGTTGAAAGGAACGCGGCAATTAAGTTCAGGACCATGAGCACCCCGATCACTACGATGAAACCCCGCATGAAGGCGTGGTCTTTCATTGCTACCGGGATACTGCTGTCCTGGAAAATGTGCTGGACAGCGGGATAGCCGTTATCGGCTAGATATTTATGCTCCAGCGTGGTGAAGATAACGCCAGAAATGTCTACCCCGAGGATCAATCCGAGAGACCTCATCATGTTCAAAACTCCGCCTGCCAGGCCCAGCTTGTCCTTCGGAGCGGCGCCCATGATCGCGCTGTTGTTGGGAGGCGTGAACAGGCCCATCCCGATGCCCAGGAGTATCAATTGTCCAATTAACATCACAAGATGGATATGCACCCCCAGGAACATGAGTGAAAAGCAGGCTAACGCCGACACCAGCATCCCGCTCGCCGTCATGATCCTCGAACCGTACTTGTCGGAAACGTGGCCAGCGAACGGAGCAACGACGGCCATGGCAAGAGGAATCGGCGTGAGCAGGCTGCCCGTCAGAGCAGGGCTGTAATTGAGCACCTTTTCGAGATAAAAAGGCATCAAGAACAAAACGGCAAACAGAACATAATAGGACATCATGCCGGTCAAATTGCCGACAAGGAACGTTCTGTCCTTAAAGAGCTTCAGGTCGATCAGCGGATGTTCGACACGCAGTTCCGTAAGCACAAACAAGCCGAGCAGGATGCAGGCGTGCAGGGAGTAGACGATGATGGTGGTCGAACCCCACCCCAGTTTCACTCCTTCATTGAACACGAGCACAAGAAATGCGAGACCCGCTGCGAAGAATATCGTGCCGAGGTAGTCGATCGTCTGTTTTTTCTCGACCTTCTGGTTGGGAGGGAGGATCAATAAGGCTGCGACCGTGCCGATTATGCCGATCGGGATATTGATGTAAAATACGGCCCGCCAGCCGATGGTCGCTATCAAGACGCCACCGACGAAAGGACCCACCGCCATGGCAATCGCCTGGACAGCGCCCTGGATGCCGATTGCCTTGCCGCGCTCATGTCCGGGGAACGCCTGCGTGATCAGCGCTACGGAATTCGCCTGTAGGAGTCCCGCGCCGACTGCCTGGAGGACACGCGCGGCAATAAGGTAGGAAGCGGATGTCGCCATTCCGCAAAACAGCGACCCGACCGTAAAGACTACGAATCCCGCATTGTAGAGCCTGGACCTGCCGAAAATATCGGCGAGCCTTCCGAAAAACGGAAGAAAGATGGTAAGCGTAAGCATGTACGACATTGCCACCCACTCGACGACAGCCATGGTGGTGTTGAACTCGGTCTTCAACGTCGGCATGGCCACGTTTACAATGCTCACGTCCAGTGCCGACATGGTAGCGCCGATGAGAACATTTATCAGGATAAACCATTTCCATGTTGGACGCTCTGAAAAGAACGGATGGGGAAACTGCAAAAACCTTTTCATTATTTTATCTCCTTTCACATCATCATTTTTATTATAAGTTTGACTTCTTGTAACCGTGAAAAAATCAAAAAACCCGGGGACCTCGCAAAACTCCAGTACACGCTCTTCGGTTTAGGAACCCGGTACATGCGAGGTGCCATTACAATTCCGATCGCGAGCAGGTGCGGGTCTCCTTCACAGGACTGAACGATCTTTACGACCTTAACCCCGGTTTTCTCATCCTTGATGAGTTTAATGCCCTGCTTCAGGATCTCTTTGGACCTGTCCACTGCGATAAGCACCTTTCTATATCCTCTCACAGATGTTCCACCTCATTATCAGGATGGGGCACGAGAGCGTGCTGATCACGCACCCCCTGTCCACAATAACATGCTGAGCGTTTTACGCCGTGGCGGACGCCTGCCGAGTCATGGTCACGATCGGGCGAGACGACGTCCGCACAAGCCTATTCAGGTCCCTGCTAGTAATGTTCCCTGCCTCGGTCAGCGCAGGGCTCAAGACGACCTTGTCGATACCAATATGCTCCTTCAAAAACGTTTGTAAGCCCGCAACCAAGGCCATATCCGTGGTATAGACTTTCAACTGAATCCCTTCTTTTCTGCATTTCTCCCCGAGTGAGGAAAGCTTCTTTTCACAGCCATCACGCCCAGCATGAGAACCACCTGCCATGATCTGTCGAGCCGTGTCGTGTTCATCGATCCCGGCAAAGCTCACAGCGGTCATCAGATTCCCAAGCTGTTCCACAAGCTTGCTCTTCTTTTGCACCAGCAGGAGCGTGATGTCCTCATACATCGCCTTGGCGAGCTCGACGACGTAAGAAACACCCTCCTCAAGATTTTCATCACGATAGGTGACGAATAGAAGTTGCTTCTTTCCCATTACTGCCTCCCTAAATGATTTGCTTCTGTGTAGCCTATATAGCAATAGTAGTGCCAATCAATATCATATTGTTTTTATTAGATAATATCAACAGGATGAGAAATGGCGACGTTTCATATTTAAACGCAGGTGAACACCTGGAGAGGAAAGAGGGCGATTTCATGCATGGTAAACACAGCGGAAACCCCTTGCTTTACAGGCTCGGAATTACTTACTATGATTGTTTCTTGAAGAAATTTGGTGAATAAGATGAATGAATTATGCGTGTTTAAATTTGGAACACAATTCTGCTTTTAAAAATAAAAATTATCTGATACTATGGAAAAAACAATTGCAACCGCGGATAGACGCAGTTGAACACGGAAAATATTTGACGCGATGTTCTGAAGTCTTTTTAAATCCGGGCCTATCCTTATATCAGTGGCAGTGAGGTTTTTTGAGAGGAAGCAATGGCGGCATCGAACAACCCCGGAGAGGACAAGGCGTGGGAGATTCTGGCGACGTTGGACCCGGACGACGTATGCAGGGCAGCAGCCGTGTCCTATGACCGTGCAGCGAAACAATACATCGTGAAGTCACTCGGCATGGATGTTTTCGTTGCGTCAGAGACCAAGACGATCACCAGCACTGCGCCAGGAAGTGAGATGCTTCTTAAGAGGCTCAGCTATTTTTTCAATCTCTCGGTCCTCTGGTATCTGGTGAGCGCAAAAGATATCGCCCTTACTGGCAGGCTTGTGAAACTTCAGGACGTCAAGGGCGGAGAGATCTTCACCAAAGGATCGCACATCTTGCCGCTTGACAGGGTGGCTCAGAAGTTCGGGAAAGACAAGGAAGGATTTCTCAAGAGAGGCTCGATCCTTGGCGGAGAGCCTATGAAGTTCGGAGACGCATCCGTGAGGCTCTATCCCTTTCCAAGGGTCCCGGCCATACTGACGCTCTGGATTGAGGATGAGGAATTCCCGGCACGTGCTGACCTCATGTTCGATTCCACCTGCACCATGCAGCTGGCCACGGACATCATATGGTCCATCGCCATGATGTGCGTGATCGTGATGCTGTGAATCAGCTTCAGGGTTTCCCCGCATCATGGGCGTCGTCGAACGGCCTGTACTGCACGCTCACGATCGTGAACACGGCATCACCCTTCGGACGCTTCACCACCACCTGGTCCCCTGCTGACTTCTTCATCAGGGCCTTTGCCATGGGCGAATCCATGCTGATCAGACCCTTGGTGTGGTCGAACTCATCAGGCCCGACGATGCGATACTCGCTGATGTTCCCCTCCTGATTCTTAAGCCGTACCCATGCCCCGAAATAGACCATGGACTCGTCATCGGGCTTGTTGTCGACGACGATAATGTGTTCGAGCCGTTCTTTCAGATGGTGGATGCGTGCGTCGATCTCACGGAGCTGTTTCTTGCGATAGATGTACTCCGCATTCTCGGACCGGTCGCCCTCGGCCGCCGCGGCGGCAAGAGCGGCCGTCACTTCAGGACGCTTGGTCCTCCAGAGGTGCTCGAACTCGTCGTTCAAGCGCTTCTTCCCTTCGGGCGTTATGTACTTTGAACCCGGTTTTTGCGGCGGTCGATACCTGCTCATGACGGAAGATAATAACCCATCATCGGAAATTATGCAATGCGCCATAAAACCTCGTCCTTAAGGACGGGGATACAAGGCGCGCGAAAATTCTTATGTTGCACACTGTGCGCTGGTTTGCCGCATTAAATACAGTCCCTCTTTGACAATCAGTATGGGGTTGCCGTCAGTCAAGGTTGACGGCGTAAAACTGATGCCCACACATGTCCGCCATGACAACGCTCGCGGTGATTCCACTGACACCGTGGAACACCTTAAGGACAAGATATAAAAGCGAGCAAAGTATCTCCTGAAAACGAATGGGCGTTTTTTGGAGTAGTGGGTGCTTGGCACACCCGGCAGTCACCTGGTTCGCCTCTAGAAAAACCAGGCCATCTGCATCGGCCCAGGAACCGGGGAGGCGGCAAACATCTCTGCAGGAGAGGATGTCAACAAGCTCTTTTAGCGGTCACCACAGTATCTTTTCCCGCTCTATACCTCTTCCCCTCGTCCCTCAGCTCCTGAAAGCTTACAATATCCCCCCTTTTCAGGGCTTTGAATGCGTCATTCGCCGGGGACTTGTCCTTGTCAAGCCTCGCGATCAATCGCCGGCCTCCCTTGCCGCAGAGATAAAATTCGATCTTGCCTTTAGAGACCAGCGGTTCACTCACGATCCGAAAAGCGTCGGCCCCATAGACATCGGCCAGGGAAAGACCATCTTTTCTGAGAACCAGGTAGGAAAATTTGAGCGAATCCTTCCTGAATCCGGCAAGCTCGTCTATTTCCTGGATCAAGGCCGGCGGCTCCCACGGTACATCTTCGTGGCACCAGTCCTTTGGATTTACAAGAGCAGGGCAGTTCTCGTTCATGAGACAGGGGGAATAGACATGGAAGCCTTGAGCCACAAGGCCATCCCTGACCAGAAGCATCTCGCGCGATGTGTCACGAAGCGCCGGCTCTATGACAATTAAGCTCCCGTCATCGTCGAGAAAACGCCTCAAAATTTGATGCAGGATATCGACACGTTTTGCGGTTTTTTCCTCATTATGGTGGAACAACTCATTCAGGACGTTCGAGAGTATGATCAGGTCGTAGTGCCCGTTGAGGTGCGGCTGTACCTTTTCTATGTTTGTTTTCACGGTATGCAAGGAGGCATCGAGACCAGAGCGCCCCTGATATGACGCATAAAGCGTCGCCGCATCTTTGAGGTTCTCGGCGACATGATCAACAGCGGTGAACTCGAGAAAAGGGCTTTTCCCCAGCCGGGCAAAGAACTCCATCACGCCGAGCATGGCGGAACCGGGACCCGCGCCGATGTCGATGATTCTTAGATGCTCTTTTGCCAGCATGCCCTTAGGATGGAGGGAAAGTTCTTTGAACGGCAGGTGAATTTTCGGGATGTTCGAGGGCAGATAATATGACAGGTATGCCTTCCGGAGCCTTGCATCCTTCAGGTAAGCCGCAGGGAGGCTTTCCCGCTCTTTCGTGAGCAGCTTCGAAAGACGGGCAACGTCGGCCGCCAGGGCAGTCAACTCTTCGCTCAAATCTTTATTCGACAGGGTCATGTGCTTTATATCTTAAATTGATTTGCCTCCACGTTCGTCGAAGTCACCTTTAATACCTCATCTGCCGCCTTTTAGTCACCGGAAGCCGACGTGGATTCGAACAAACAGGAGAAACCGTCGCCGCTGTCAGTGAATTTACGGCCTATCTGACAAAGTACTTGCGGAGAAGAATTTGGAAGTCGGCGCGTCCCCGGAGAAGGTCAAGGGCCGAGTCTTTCATGACGTTCTCGTAATCATTGTACCCCAATTTAAAGGCGGACTCCAGGTGCTCTAAGGCCTCTCGTGGATGAGCGCTCTGGGCCTCTGTATCAGCCAAGCGATATTCCAGGTATGCCGTGCTGCCTCCCATATCAATCGCTTCTCTATAATACCTTCCTGCCAGATCAAGCTTTTTCATCTTGAGATAGACATCGCCCAAACGTGAGAGAGCATCGGGCGATTGAGGCTTCAACGCCAATACTTTTTTAAAAGTCAGTTCAGCATTCTGGAACTCATGGGAAAGGGAATAATTGATCCCCAGGTTCATCAATCCATTAATATCGTCTGGAAATAGTTCTACGATCTTCAGCAAAAAAGGCCGAGCTTCCGATGTCTTGCCCCGGCTATTGTAAAGGGCACCGATATTATTGAGAGCAAGCTCATAATCAGGGTCAATTGATAATGCTTTCAAGAAGGCATTAGCGGCATCATCAGACCGTCCCGCATCAACGTAAGCCATGCCGAGACCATTCCAGGCAAGCGGGGAGCTTGGAGTTTTATACGTTGTATCCATCCATAAAGACATGTCGTTACTCCAGACAGAAGTTCTCTGCCATGAAAGCCAGGGAAGCGGCATAATGAGGAGACAAAGCATAAGAGAAATGCCCTTTTTTCGAAAATCATAGGCATTGTCGGCAGAAGGGAGCGCTATAAGCCCATAAAATGCTGCTGCCCCTAACAGAGGGAAATACAGATATCGATCGTTCATTAACGTAACTATGGACACGATCTGGGAAACCGGCAGGAGACCGATGAAAAAAAGGGCATACCAAAAAAAGAGCTCTTTTCTTCTTCGATACAGATAAAATCCCAGAACAACTAATAAAACAACGAACAATGCAGACAACGCAACTGCGCCATCTATTCTCACTTTCATGGGTGGCATATACAGGGCACTTAATTCCATCGGCCAGAAAATGATCCTGAAATACCGGACAAGAACCGTGAGCATGGTATAGAAAACGCCAAGAGGACCTTCAATGGCGTAAGAAATACGCCCGCCATTATTTTCTGGCAACTGGCTTTGTAAAGCAATTAATAGTGCGGCGCCTGCAGCAAATAAAAATGGGATCTTATTGGTCATCCAAGACTTTCGGTTGGACTTTTCGTGATAGCAAAGGTCATAAAGAAAAAGAACAAGGGGGAGTATGACCGTTACTGATTTTGACAGAAGAGCAAGCACGAATGCCAGAATAGAAGACGTATAAAAGAACTTGCTCTGGGGTTTTCCGGCAGTTCGATAGGAAATGTAAAAGTGAAAAGATAAGAGGAAGAAAAACATCGCTAGAAGATTTTTTCTTTGAGAAATCCAGGCGACTGATTCAACCTGAACAGGGTGTAATAAGAAAATGAACGCAGCAAGAAAGGCGGGTGCACTTCGTCGATTCATGCGAAAAAGCAGCAAATAGAATAAAATGCCATTGATAACATGAATGAGCACATTGGAAAAAATAAAACCACGAGGACGCAACCCCCATAAGGCATAGTCGATCATATAGGAGATAATATGAAGCGGCGCATAATTCCCTAAGTAAAATCGAGCGAATGCATCCTTCAAATGTTCCGCAGTGATGCCTTGTATTGTTTCATTATTTACAACATACAAACTGTCATCCCAGTTCAAAAGAAAGTCATGGCCGAGTGTGTTGGCATATACCACACAGGTAACGCCGGACAGAACAATTACAGGGAGAAGGAGAGGTCTTATTTTCTCAAAAATGGTCTTTTCCATTCCAACTGGCCCAGACACAAACGATATAATAATGTAGAGCTAAGGAGGCCGAGAATACTCTGCATTGATTTATGGTACAAATATTTTATGAGATTTTTATTTACCCTGTCAGGGGCTCGTCCCCAAACCTTAATTTCAGATTTTTTTATTGAGGCTTTCTTAAGTGGTAAATCAAAACAACTTCCCCCCATGTCTGTCGAATAGGGGTGATTGCAGCAGGCCCGTCTTCTGCAAGATGAAGCGTCCCGCCGTAGCGAGGACGCCAAATCCATACTTCATGCTCCTGATAAAATTAATAGAGGAGGCATCTTCGAAATATTTTGTCGGGCAGCTTATTTCTCCGATTTTAAATCCGAAGTAAACAGCCTGGGCCAGCATCTCGTTGTCAAAAACGAAATCGTCGGAATTTTTCTCCAGCGGCAGCGTTTCCAATACCTGCCTGCTGAATGCACGGTAACCGGTGTGGTATTCAGACAGCTTCACGCCGAGTGCGAGATTTTCAATAAAAGTAAGAACCCTGTTTGCAATATACTTATAGAAGGGCATGCCTCCCTTGAGGGCTTCACCTCCGAGGATCCGTGATCCCAGCACGACATCGTAATGGCCTGACGTGATCATGGAAGACATGGCCGTTACCAGCTTCGGTGAGTATTGATAGTCAGGATGGACCATAACGACAATATCCGCTCCGAGGCGCAGAGCCTCGCGATAGCAGGTCTTCTGATTGCCTCCGTAACCCTTATTTTCTGCATGGATGATTGTTCGGATGCCCAGCTCTTGTGCCAATGCTGCGGTACGGTCCCGGGAGGCATCGTCGACAAGGATCACTTCGTCTACGTATTGGTGGGGTAACTCCTGGTACGTCTGGATAAGCGTCTTTTCCGCGTTATACGCGGGCATCACCACGATGAGCTTTTTCCCGAGGATCATTTTATTTCCTTTCCGAATTCAACCTTGCAGCACACTGAATGAGGAAGCGGCTCCAAGAGCTTTTAAACCGACCGGTGTTTATTACACCGCCTCATAACCATTTCAAGCATAGTTAAACAACTGTACGCGCAGCAGGAAGAAATGACCGCGACACAAATTCATCGCTCTTCTTTCAATATCCTCCACAAACTCGTCCTCGAAATGCCAAGCACTTGTGCCGCTTTGGACTTATTGCCGCCGAACATATCGAGCACTTTTTCGGCATACTCCTTGTTCAATTGCTCAATGGTTTTGATCTCGTCCGGATCGAGAGTGTCGATCCGGAACATCTTGATGGTCTGCGGAAGGCTGTCGGGCGTGATGAGATGTCCCTTCTCAAGGATGATCGCTCGCTCGACCAGGTTCTCGAGTTCGCGCACGTTCCCCGGATAGCTGTAGTGCATAAGCACGTCCATCGACTCTTCGGCAAAGCCTGTGATCTTCTTGCGGGAACTCGGGAGATGTTTCTCTAAAAAATATGTGCAGAGCGGCGGTATGTCGTCCCTGCGGTCGCGGAGCGGCGGGATAAAGATCTCCATGATGTTCAACCGGTAGTACAGGTCTTCGCGGAATCTACCTTCGGCAATAACGGAGCGTACGTTCTGATTTGTCGCAGCAATGAACCGAACGTCGACCTTGATGGGCTTGGTCCCACCCACGCGGTAGAACTCCCCTTCCTCGATCACTTTAAGGAGCTTGGCCTGAAGGTTCGGGGCCATCTCGGCAATCTCGTCCAGGAACAGCGTGCCTGTGTCCGCGATCTCCACGAGTCCCTGTTTGGTCTTGACGGCTCCGGTGAAAGCGCCTTTCTCGTGGCCGAAGAGTTCGCTCGCGAGAAGTTCCTCTGTAAGCGTGGCGCAGTTGATGGACAGGAACGGCATGGTCAGCCGCCTGCTTGTGAAGTGTATTATCTTAGCCAGGAGACTTTTGCCCACGCCCGTCTCTCCGGTCAGAAGCACATTGCAATCCGTATCTTTCATCCCCTCGATCACGCCAAGGATGTTGTTCATGCTCTCGCTCTTGGCGATGATCGAAACCTTCCGGTCCAGGCCCGCGTAGGCCTTGAGCGCGATGTTTTCTTTTTTCAGGCTCCTCTGATCCCGGATCTTCCGCACCTTGAGGACGAGCTCGTCGAGGTTAAAGGGTTTGGTGACGTAGTCGTAGGCCCCCTTCTTCATGGCGTCTACCACCGAGTCGATGCTGCCGAAGCCGGTTACGATGATCACCTCTGTCTCGAGCTGCCTCGCTTTTATCTTTTCGAGAAGTTCTATGCCCGTGAGACCTGGCATTTTAATGTCCGCGATCAAGAGATCGAAGCGATCGCTTTCGATCTGCTGGAGCGCGTCCTGCCCGTTCTGCGTTCCGATGGTAAGGTAGCCTTCCTTCCGGAGGGCGTTGATGAGGTGTTTTAGGGTTATTTCCTCGTCTTCGGCTATCAGTATTTTAAATACCATGCCTATCTTTCCTTTTGTCGAACGATCTAAGCTCGAGAACAATCAGAACCACAAAGGTGCAAAGTACGCAAAAGTTTTAATCTCCGTTCCGCATAACTTTGCGTTCTTCACGACTTCGCGTTAAATTCCTGATTCAGTCTCCTATCTTCCAGTCGGCAGCGTAATGATAAAGGTCGTTCCTTTTCCTTCTTCGCTCTCGACTGCAATATCGCCGTTGTGTTTCTTGATGATATTATACACAATCGCCAGCCCGAGGCCCGTTCCTTTGTCCTTGGTAGTGAAGAACGGCTCAAATATCTTCTCTATCGATTCCTGCGGGATTCCCCTGCCCGAATCCGATACGGTGATGACGACCGATTGTTCACTGCTCCTCATCGTCACGAGCAGATCGCCGGCGCCCCCCATGGCGTCAACAGCGTTCGCAAACAGGTTGGCAAAGACCTGTTCCACCTGGCCCTGGTCCGCGAGCACGGTAGCCTTCGAAGAATCGACATTGAGCGAGAACCGGATTTTTTCAAGGTTCCTTGAACTGCCGAGATGTCGGTAAGAATCCGTGATCAGGTCTTTCAGTCCCACCTCTCGAAACTGCGGCTCCCTCCCGCGTGCATACTCCAGGAGATCGCTCACGATCCGCTTGACCCTCTCGGTCTGGCCGACGATGTCGCCTAGTGCCTCTTTTACTTCGCCGGAACAGCCCTCAGCGGCCTCTTTGGCAAGGACCTGGGCCGACAGGTAGATGTTATTCAGCGGATTATTGAGCTCATGGGCAACGCCCGAGGCCAGGGTGCCGATGGCAGCCAGCTTCTTGGTCTGCATCAGTTCCCTGTTCTTCCGCTCGAGCTCTTCCTCATGGAGGGCAAGTTGGTCCTCCATCTGATTGAACTTATCGATCAGGACCCCAACTTCGTCATGGGCACTTCCTTGTGAGATCGCAACGGTCAGATGGGGATATGAGCCTTTGCCTGTTTTCTCAACCACGCTTATAAGGAGCATCAGCCTCCTCACCACATTCGTGCTGATAAAAAAAAGCATCCCGATCCCGACGATAAAGAACAGCGGGAAGAAGATCAGAATGGCCATCTGCGAAACACGGATCACGGTCCCTGCATTTGCTCGCGCGACCTTGTCGAGGTCCTTAGATATGACCAGGATGTCCTCGCCGGTTTTCCTGAGCGCTGTAATATCGGCATCGAGTGCCCGAAGCCCGGTAATGAGTGATTGGCCTCGGGAAAGGAAGAACGCTTTTTCGAGAAAATCTGCCGATTGCGCCGGCCGCTCAAGAAAGGTTGCTTCCACGAGCGAGAAGAACTTTTCGTTTTTCCCGTAGGAAGCTTTGGTCTCTTCGAAGATGCCCATAAGGCGCTGTGCCGAGGATTCAATGGTGTTAAATCGTTGCTCGTATTCAGCGATGCTGCTGCGCAGCGCGAGTTTATCTGCCCTATCAATGTCGGGGTTCTGCGCCAGGAGGGCCTTAAGCTCGCCCAGGTAGGCACGGACTGCGGCAGACTCCTCGTTCGCTTTCTGCGGACCATAGAGAAAATAAATTTTCTCGTGTCTCCGGAGCTGGAGCAACTTTCGGCTAATCGTATCGGTGACCTCCAGATAGCGCACCTCTTTTTTGAGTTCGATGAAATTAACGTATTCGAACGCCGCAAGGATAGCGATAATGAAGGCGCTGATGAAGAAGCTGAGAGCTATTTTTTTCTTTAAAGACATGACTAATGATGGCCTGCTGTAGAGATCTCGTGACATGGCGGATGAATATGTTTAAACAACGGGTAATTTACTCCTTTCGATCTCCGTTCCAAATTCCTCTATCTACCTCTCCTTCGCAATCCCCCACTTCTTTCGTTTCTCCCAGAGGGACTTCCGGGTAATCCCGAGCATGTCCGCAAGCTGCTGCTCGTTGTACTCGCCCTGATATCGTTGAATGAACGCCTTGGTGTAATTCTCGATTGAAAGCCTTTTGTCAAATACCTGATGCTGGAATGGCGCTTCCCCTTTCATCCCCACAGGCAGATGTTCTGGTTTAATGATGTCACCGTCGGAAATAAGAATGGCCCTTTCGATCACATTCTGGAGCTCGCGAACATTCCCCGCCCATCCGTAATTCATCATGATATCCATGGCTTCGGGAGAAACATCCTTGACCGGCTTGCCCATCTCGTGTGAGTATTTCCCGAAATAGTGTCGCACGAGTGCTCCGATGTCTTCTTTTCGTTCCCGGAGCGGCGGAATCTGCAAGGATATCACGTTAATGCGGTAATAGAGGTCTTCGCGGAACGTACTTTCCCTCACTGCCGCCCTCAGGTCCTTGTTGGTCGCGGTAATGAAGCGGATGTCGACCTTCGTGCCCTTGGTGCTTCCCACGGGCCGGATTACCTGGTCCTCGATGACCCTGAGCAACTTCGCCTGGAGTGAGAGGCTCATATCCCCGATCTCGTCAAGGAACACGGTGCCGCCCTCTGCCTCTTCGAGAATGCCCTTCTTGGTTGCAATCGCCCCAGTAAAGGCGCCTCGCACGTGGCCGAACAGCTCGGTCTCGAGCAGGTTCTCGGGAATCGCCGAGCAGTTGATCGGCACGAATGGCATCTCCCGGCGCGTGCTGTTGTAATGGATGACGCGGGCAAACAGCTCCTTCCCTGTCCCGGTTTCGCCGAGGAGAAGCACGTTGCTCTTTGTGTCCGCTATTTTCCTGACCTCATCGAGGATGCTCTTGAGCGATGCGCTTTCGCCGATAATGCTGCTGAAATCATAGTTCCTTCCGATCTCCCGTTTAAGAAGTATGTTCTCCGCCTGGAGGCTCTTCTGCAGAAGGGCGTTCCTCACTATCTGTTTGATCTCTTCATGGATAATAGGCTTCATGATGTAATCATAGGCCCCGGCCCTGAGCGCCTTCACCGAGGTATCGAGCGACGCGTAAGCCGTGATGATGATAAATATCTGGTCTGGGATCTGTTCGCGCACCCTGACAAGCATCTCGATCCCGTCCATCCCCGGCAGGATGATGTCCGAGATGATCACATCATAAATGTTCGTTTCAAGCAGGTTAAGGCCTTTTTCGGCGCAATCCGCAGCATCGACGGTGAATCCCTCTTTCGTGAAAATCCGCTTGATGGATTCCCGCAGCGTCTCCTCGTCCTCAACGATCATGATGCTCTTTGACATAAAATCCCGTTCAGTTCAGCGACATTTGCCGCCGAACAGCACCGTTAAATTGGAAATTGCATAATGCAAATCTAAAACGTGATTAAGGCAAAGCTGCGCCATAAAAATTTAAAATTCAAAATATCCAATCCGCATTGTGCGATCAGTCCCACGCCTTTACAGGCATCTTAATAATGAATCGTGTTCCCTTTCCCTTTTCGGACTCAATCTCGATCGTGCCGCCGTGGTCCTTGATGATGCTGTAGCAGATGGAGAGACCCAGGCCCGTGCCCTTCGTCGGCCCCTTGGTGCTGAAGAAGGGATCAAAGACCTTGTCCTTGACCTCTGCGTCGATGCCCTGTCCCGTGTCCGCAAAGAGCATCTCCACATTGCCGTTCGCTTGTTTGACCGATATTTCAAGTTTTCCCCCGTCCGGCATGGCGTCCCGTGCGTTCAGGATGAGATTGAGGAACACCTGTTGGATCTGGTCGGGGTCTATTTTGAGCGGCGGCGTATCATGTACATCCGCATGGATGTCAATCTTTTTGAAGTTCTTATCATACCGGACGAGGTTGAGTGTGCTCTCGAGGATGTCACGCATTTTCGTCGGCATCTTCTGCCGGGGGTAGAGTCGGGCGAAATCTCCGAGGTTCCGCACGATCCGCGCGATCCGATGTACGTGCTCGTTGATGGTGGACAGGGAGCCTTTCACGAACGGGGACATGTCTTCCGTGAGCAGCTCCTGCACGAGCGACGAGATGGACGCAAGTGGGTTTCCAATCTCATGCGATACGCCCGCGGCAAGCCTGCCAACGCTCGCGTGCTTGGTCGCCCGAAAAAGCTCCTCCTCGATCTTCTTCTTTTCAGTTATGTCCTCGAGTACGAGCACAAATCCCTTCTGCACGCCGGTGAGCCTGCTCAGGTGTCCCTTGAGTATGATCTGCGGCTCAAAGTTCCGCCTGCACGTGATCTCGCCCTCGCGCATGTCCGGCGTAAAGAGATGCGGTTCCAGACACGTGAGCAGGCGTGCGGCTTCGCCGTTGAGAGCGTCCGATTTTTCGACGCCTGTGATCATCTCCATACCGCTGTTCCAGTATGTTACCCGCCAGGACTCGTCCAGCGTGGCCACACCGAGCGGAAGGCTCTCGATGATGTTCTCGCTGAATTCCTTGAGCATGGCGAGCTGGCGGTTCGCCTCGGCGAGCTCCTGCCGGGACAGCCGCAGGCTTCGCGAGATCTGTTGGATAGAGTTCGAGACACGGAGCGCTTCGTCGTGAGTCATGACCGTTCGCTCCTGAAAGATGAGGGTGCTTATGGAGGGACCGAGAGCGCCCGAAAGTATCCGCTCTGCCTCCTCCCGGAGCTTCAGAAGCCACTCTCCCGGCAGCGATTCCCGCTTCAATCCGTTCCTCTTCAGAAAGTTCATGACCTCCTCCCGCGCTTCGTTCCGGCCGATGTACTGCCCGAGGATTGCCTCGATCTCGGAAACGTTCGCCAGCCGCTGGGTGGGCGAAAAATGAACCGGTGAGTATGAATCCACAAAGATGATGGCCTGCCGTGTCTCTTCATCCGACTGCTTCGTGAATAGCGAGACCCCCACGTAGAAGAGCAGGTTCAGGAACAAGCCCCAGAAGAGCGAATGGCTCCAGCGATCAAGCCCCTGAAGGCCGAAGAGCGCCTTGGGGTTCAGGAGCGTCGAGTTGAAGATGGCCCCCATGAGCCCGCTGGGTTCGATGATGCCGGCGCGCATGAGCGCGGGGATAAGCAGGGTGTAGATCCAGATGCTGAATCCCGCAATGATGCCCGCGATCGCTCCTTTTTTGTTCCCGCCCTTCCAGTAGAGCCCAAGCAGGATGGACGGGGCGAAGATAGTGACCGCCTCGAACGATTTGAGGCCGATGTCCACGAGGCTGTAGAATTCTCCGATGTGTACGGCGAACGCATATCCGAGGAACACGCAGCCGAGGATTACGACGCGCTTGATGTTCAGCATGGCTGCACGGAAGTTCTTGAACGCGCTCAAGTCCCAGAGCGTCGGCATGACGAAGCTGTTCATCACCATGGTGCTGAGGGCGAGCGATTCCACGATGATCATGGCCGTGGCCGCGGAGAAGCCGCCGATGAAGGCGATGAGGGCGAGGAGGGCGCGCCCTTGTTGCATCGGAATGCTGAGAACGAAGTAATCTGCCGTCGACTGCAGATTACCGAGGAGCAGGCCGCCGTAGGCAATGGGGAGAACGAAGATGTTGATTAGGAAGAGGTAGAGCGGGAACAGCCACATGGCCTTTTTTATATGATCGGCGGAATAATTCTCTACGACCGCAACATGGAACTGGCGGGGCAGGAATAATATCGCCATCATGGACAGAAATGTGAGCGATGTCCACTCAAGAAAACTCACCCCGGAGCCAGCGCCGATCTTCATAAGCGAGGCATAGGGCCCCTGCTGTATCCTGCCGAAAATATCGCTGAAGCCGTTGAACAGTCCGTAGGTGACGAAAACCCCGACCGCGAGGAACGCCACGAGCTTGATAGCCGACTCGAAGGCAACGGCGAAGACCAAGCCGCCGTGGCGTTCCGAGGCGTCGAGCCTGCGTGCGCCGAACATGATGGCGAAGACGCCGAGAAGCAGCGAGATGAACCATCCCGCGAAATGGCTCCCTTCAGGCCTGCCGGAAAGCATGGAAAAGGCCGTCATGACGGCCTTGAGCTGGAGACCGAGGTACGGGGTAATGCCGATAACCGCAACGAGCGTAACCAGGACCGAGAGCGAAAGCGATTTGCCGTACCGGGACGCGACAAAATCCGAAATCGTGGTGATCCTGTTCTCTTTGGAGATATAGACGATCTTTCTAAGAATGACCCACCAGAGCGCGGCCATGAGCGTAGGGCCCACATAGGTCGTGAGGAAGCTCAGGCCGGCGTTTGCCGCCTTACCCACGCTCCCGTAGAACGTCCACGAGGTACAGTAGACGGCCAGCGACAGCGAATAGACATACGGGTTCGATACCAGGCTCCTCCCCTGCAGTTCCTTCCGCTCGGCGAGATAGGCCACGAGGAACAGGAGAAGAAGATAGGAAAGTATTATGAACAGCAATGTCCAAGGAGAAAACAATTAGCCTCCGCCGTCCTCGCTCCCTGAAAAGATCGAGGTCAGGAAAATAAGGATGATGAAGACAATCCAGATGATGAAAAGGGAAATCACCAGATTGTCCTTGAATATGCTCATGATGGGCCAGCTAAAAAACAGAAAGCCGAGGAGGAACAGAAAGATCCAAATATCTCTGCTCATATTGCTTTTTTAACCCCCTGAATTCCAAGCTTCTCTTCTGATGCTTTCATTGCGCTGCTACCGCAGGTTACACCCTCATGTGAAGTTTCGTATCATATCATATTTCTGGTTCAATTTCCATATGAGAACATCGTGACTGTAACGAAGGGATAAGCTGATCGCACGACGAGACAAATCATATCCCCAAGTCGATTTTCCCGTCTCGAGAATTGCAACAACCGCCGGCCTCAATCTGACCTTCACTAAGTGCGTCCAATCGATTATTGCGGATGTGATCAAGCGATCATGCGGGCTGAACGAAACGAGCGGTTGAGACAAGCCAGAAAACCAAGGTGGAAGAAAAAGAAAGTCCGATCATACGCTAACAACACGGCAAACCACTGTGCTTATTTAATGGACTACATTGTTCTGTCCGTAAGAATACGAGACGATACTTGTACCCTGTGTCATCTCTTTTGGTAACTTAGACATAACATATTTGACTGATCACGGAAAACGTCAAGAACAGGACTAAAGGTTAGAATATTGCCGTTAATGGTATAAGTATAGGAGCCACTTATGATCTGCCGACTGTCTTTCGGGCCGGAAGAGTTGCTGCCAACAGCTTCGGAAAATATTACCACGTTACCGCTTATCACAACATTTCCCCAAACCTCCGGAGTTCCGTCGAGCATTAGTCCACCCATATACGTATTGTCTGATTTAAAAATAAGACTATACCCACCGCTGATCCAGGTGCCGATCAGCGGGTTCTCCGAATTTGCTGTATAACGGACACCTTCCGCCTTAAAGGGACTCTGACCATTTGAACTTGCATTGTTTCCTCCCCCGTCGCTGCCGCACGCAAGCAGGGAAACCATAATTAAGGGAGATAACAATGTCGCTAGTGAATGTATGGTCCTCACGGTGATCACCTTGAATCATGTGGCTTCCGTTTACGACTGAGCCATCCTTAAGTCCGATCCATCGCGACAGAGTCGTTCGTCGGGCTGTAAGAGAACCTGCCCCTTCCATTCACCGCGTTCTCACAGCCAGACTTCCGGGATCCAAATCGTAATGATTTGCCGTATTTCCTGAAAACTATTGACTCCTTCGTAGAACCACCTTTATTGCCTTTTGCCGTCAGCATAGGAAGGCATGCCTCTATCGCGGGCCCACGTTTTACGATCGCATACGTTTCAGCCTACACGGAGATTTTTCCCCAGGCACGTTCCAACACTTATGAACTCATTCTGCTTATGGCCGCATTAATTGGTCTTCCCGGCGCCCTGCGAAATGGCTTCCGGGGACCTCCTGCCCGCTTAATCCGATTGGCCTTTCTTGCCGGTAGATGCCTTGTCATCCGGCGCGCTCCCGGCAGCGCTCTTTAATACGGACACCATTTCCACCTCAAAGATGAGCGTGGAATTCGCCCCGATCCGGTATACTTTCCGATCCCCGTACGCCAGCTCGGCGGGGACGATGATCTGCCACTTGGAGCCCGGGGACATGAGCTTGAAGGCCTCCCTCAAACCCGGGATAAGGCCGGCCATCTTGACAATCGCCGGCTCTGCCTTCCGGTAGGAGCTCTCGATCTCGGTCCCATTGATCAACGTGCCGCGGTAATTGACCTGCACTGCGTCTGCATCCGTGGGTCTATCGCCTTTGCCCTCTTTCAAGACCTTGTACTGCAGCCCGCTCGGAAGGGTTATAACTCCCTCTTTCTTCGTGTTTTCAGCGAGAAAGGCCTCCCCGGCTTTTTTATTTTCTTCGGCCGCTCTCATATCCGCCTGTTCTTGTTTTAACCTCAACTCCCGCGCGTATGCATCCATGGTCAGGTCGAGGTCCTTTTCGGTCATGAGAAGCTTCGCGCCCGAGAGCTCGTCCCGCAAACCTTTCAGGAATGCGTCTACATCGAGTTCTACGCCCCTTTGTTTGAAATCCCGCGCCACGCCGACACCGATGCCATAGCTTATCTTTTCCTGCTGGTTCTTGAAGGCTGCCGCGTCCTCGGCGCCCGCCATCATAGGGATGAGCACACTGACACAGACAACGGCAACGCAGATCATCACAACCATGACCCATGTTCGCTTCATATCCATCTCCTTTTTCCGAGTCCTCATCATCCGGATTCCCGGTTTTTTTCAGCGTGCATCAGATCTTTGCCTTCTCAACCGCCGTGGGCCTCTTCTTCATATCGAAATTCCATTTCCACGTCTCGTAGATCACTGGATAAACCACCAGTTCCAGAAGAAAAGAAGTAAAGATCCCGCCGATCATGGGGGCGGCGATCCGTTTCATGACATCAGAACCCGTGCCGGTTGCCCACATGATCGGAATGAGCCCGAGAGCCATCGTGGCCACGGTCATGAACTTCGGCCGGAGACGCCTGACGGCGCCGTTCATGATCGCCTCGCGCAAATCGGCGAGGTTATTGAGCCTCCCCTCTTTCTTCGCCTGTTCATAGGCGATGTCGAGGTAAAGGAGCATGAATACGCCCGTCTCAGCATCGACACCGAGCAGCGCGATGAGACCGACCCATACGGAGATGCTCATGTTGTAGCCGAGGAGGTAGAGGAACCAGACCGCGCCGACGGCTGAGAACGGGACCGCCAGGGCGATGATCATCGTCTTCGTAAACGACTTCGTATTCATGTAGAGGAGCAGAAAGATCATGAACAGCGTCAGCGGGAGGACCACGGAGAGACGCTCTTTCACTCGCTGCATGGCCTCATACTGGCCGGTCCATAAGAGGGCGTAGCCGGCCGGAAGCCTGAGCTTCTCCTTCAGGAGGCGTGAGGCTTCCTCGACATAGCTGCCCGGGTCCCTGCCGGCCAGATCGACGTAAACGTAGCCAGTCACCAGGCCGTCCTCGTCACGGATCATCGAGGGGCCACGGACCGTGCTCATCGTCGCGACTTCGCTGAGAGGGATCTGGCGCTGCCCGCCCGACATGGGTACCAGGACTCGGCCGAGAGCGCCGAAATCCGGCCTGAAGTCGGCCAGGTACCGGACGTTCACCGGATAGCGCTCACGGCCCTGGATTGCCATTGTCACATTCTCGCCGCCGATGGCATTCTCGACGACCGTCTGGGCCTCTTCCACGTTCAATCCGTAACGGGCGAGTTCTTCTCTGTTCCAGACGATGTCGAGGAAGTCACCGTTGCCGGTCCTCTCCGCAAAGACACTCCGCGTCCCTTTGACCGACGGCAGATACGCCTCTATCTTCGCTCCGATCTCATCGATGACTTTCGGATCTGCGCCTGATATCTTGATCCCCACGGGGGTCCTGATGCCGGTCGTGAGCATGTCGATGCGCGCCTTGATCGGCATAGTCCATGCGTTGGAGACGCCGCTTATCTTCAGAGCCTTGTCCATCTGGCTGATGAGTTCCTCGCGCGACAGGTGGTCCGACGTTATGGGGCGAAGGAGAGGTTTCACCCAATCGGGCGCCCAGGAGGAATACCATGTGTCCGTCCTGCGCCACTCGGATTTCGGCTTCAGGATGATCACCGTTTCGAGCATCGAGAGCGGCGCCGGATCGGTGGACGTCTCGGCCCTTCCGGCCTTGCCCAGCACGCGGTCCACCTCCGGGAAGCGCTTCATGATGCGGTCCGTCACCTGAAGCAGTCGCTTGGCCTCCGTGATCGATATGCCCGGCATGGTCGTTGGCATGTAGAAGAGCGCCCCTTCGTCGAGGGGAGGCATGAACTCGCTGCCGAGCTTCATGAAGACAGGCACGGTGATGACGACCAGCGCTAGGGCAATGCTGATGACCACCTTCTTGCGGCGCAAGGCCCAGCGGAAGACGGGATCGTAGAGACGGATCAGGAAACTGCTGATCGGATGCTTTTCTTCGGGGTGGATGGTGCCGACGAGGACGGCATTTGCTGCCTTGCAGAGCCACAGAGGCCTGAAGTTGAAGTTCTTAAGGTTCGTGACGAGCAGCCTGAGCGCCGGGTCGAGGGTGATCGTGAGGACGGCTGCGACAACCATCGCGAGGGTCTTCGTATATGCGAGCGGCTTGAAGAGACGCCCTTCTTCCGCCTCGAGCGTCAATACGGGCAAGAACGAGACGGCGATTACCAGGAGCGCGAAGAAGCTGGGGCCCGCCACCTGCTTGATCGCATCGACAATGATCTCCCGGGACCCTCCCTGCTCGCCCGAACGTCTCCACCATTCTAGCCGCTTGTGCGTCTGCTCGACCACCACGATTGACGCGTCGACCAGGGCACCCACGGCGATCGCGATTCCCGCCAGCGACATGATGTTTGCCGTGATGCCCATCGCCCTGAACGGGATGAACGAGATAAGGACGGCGATCGGTATGGTGATAATGGGTATGATGGCGCTCGGCGGATGCCACAGGAAGAGGAAGATTACCAGTGAGACGATAATGATGACCTCGATGATGGTCGATTTAAGCGTGTCGATCGCACGCCGGATAAGGTCGGAGCGGTCATAGATCGGTACGATTCGCACGCCCTCGGGGAGCCCGGGCTCTATCTCTTTGAGCTTCGCCTTCACACGGTCGATAACCGTGAGGGCGTTCTGCCCGTGGCGCATAACAACGATGCCCGAGACGACATCGCCCTGCCCGTCGAGGTCGGCGACGCCCCTCCGGTAATCAGGCCCGATGGACACCTCGCCGATGTCCTTAACGCGGATCGGTGTCCCTGCGTCGTTCGCCTGGAGGACAATGTTCCGGAAGTCCTCGATGGATCTGGCATAGCCCCTGCCGCGCACCATGTACTCGGTGCCACCGAACTCCACGAGCCTGCCGCCCGCCTCGGCGTTCCCGGCGCGGACCGCCTCAACAACCCGGTTGATCGGGATCCCATAGGCCTGAAGTCTATTGGGGTCTACGTTCACCTGATATTGGCGGACAAAGCCTCCGAGGGGGGCCACCTCTGCGACGCCGGGCACCGATTTCAGATGGTACCGCAGGTACCAGTCCTGAAGGGAGCGCAGCTCCGCGAGGCTGTATCTGCCCGACTCGTCGACGAGGGCATATTGGAAGACCCAGCCAAGACCGGTGGCATCAGGCCCCAGCTCAGTCGTGACGCCCTGCGGCAGACGCTGGATGACGCTCGAAAGGTACTCGAGGGTGCGTGACCTGGCCCAGTAGATGTCGGTGCCGTCCTCGAAGATGACATAGACGAAGGAGTACCCGAAATCGGTCACTCCCCGGACGGCCTTGACGCGCGGGGCGCCGAGCATCGCCGTCACGATCGGATAGGTCACCTGGTCTTCCATTATATCGGGACTTCGGTCCCACCGTGAGTATACGATTACCTGGGTCTCGCTGAGGTCAGGGATGGCGTCTAACGAGAGATGCCTCATGGACCACCATCCCACGACGCATGCGGCCGCGACGAGGATAAAGACGATGATCTTGTTGTTGACCGAAAAATCAATGATGCGGTTAATCATTGCCGCCTCCGAGGGAGGCGGCATGGGTCATGAGACGGCTTTCTCCTGATCCTTTCGTGTAGCTCTCCGGGTGAGTTTCAAATTGATGTTTGCATGAGTCGGAACAGAAATAATATTTCTTCCCGCGGTACTCGCTTGTCCTTCCTGCAGCTCTGGCTGTATCCTCCTCGACGTCCATGCCGCATACGGGGTCCTTGTGAACGGAAGCCCGGGGAACCGGTGCCATTTTCTTCGTGGTATCCGTCCCCTGCCTGCCCCCGTCAGACGATATCTTGAGGAAGTGCTCGGGATCCCTGTCAAATTGCTGTTTGCAGCCCTCTGAGCAGAAATAGTATTTTCTGCCGCCGTATTCGATCGTCCTCCCTTCAGTATTTGCCCTGGCCTCTTCGACATCCATGCCGCATACGGGGTCTTTCCGCGAGGTCCCGTATATCCCGGATGCCGCAGCCCTCATCCGGCTTTCGGAGTCTATAAGGAAGTTGCCCGAGACAACGATCCGCTCGCCGGGAATAAGTCCCCTGACGATCTCTACGCGGTCGCCAAAGCGCCATCCGGTTTCGACGTCCCGGGGTTCGAAGTAGCCCTGCCCGCGATCGATATAAACGGTTTTCTTCATCCCTGAATAGCGTACCGCATCCACGGGTACGGTTATCGCGCGGGGGAAAGTGACCGGCAGTTCCACATCCACGAACATGTCGGGCCGGAGGAGGAAACCCGGATTGTCCGCCTCAAGGCGCATCTTCAGGGTCCGGGATGTAGCATCGAACTGCGGTATCGTATCGCTCACCTGGGCGTTAAATGTTTTCTTCTGGTTGGGAAGGTTCACCCGTCCGACTACGCCCGGCCTAAAATATTCCGATTCATTCTCGAACACGTCGGCAAGAATCCAGACGTGGCTCAGGTCCGCCATCCGGTAAAGCTCGGTCCCCCTCTCGAAACGCTGGCCGAGCGAAATGTTCCTGGCCATGATAAAACCCTGCTCCGGCGCCCGGATCTCGATCTCGTCCGTCCCTTTACGGGTACGGGCTATTTCGTCTATCTGGTGCTCGCTCATCCCCAGGTTGCGGAGGGAGACCCGGTAACCGTCGATATTGGCGTTGGTCAGCTCGATCTGTTCTTTCGTCTCTCTTCCATTTGACTCGAAGCGGTCCAGTGACCGCAAGCCGTAGAGATAGGCCTTGATGGCCGGGAAGAAGTCGGGTGAAAAGAAGGTTGCAAGCAGATCGTCCCTCCTGACAAGGCTGCCCGTGGTTACGGGAAAAACCTTCTTGACCCACCCGTCGGTGGCCGAAGTGATACGATAGATGCGGGTCTCGTCGGGGACGACTCTGCCCAGCACCCGGATGGTATGGCTCCAGGGGGCCTTCTCGACAGTCGCAACCGTCACACCGATCAACTGCTGCTGTTCGGGGCTTACATTCACCGTCCCGGGAGGCATCCCGGATGGTTCTCCCGAACCGTCCGCGTAGACCGGCTCGAGCGGCATGCCGCAGGGCGCGACCCCGGGCTTGTCCGACTTCACCGCCGGGTTCATCGGATCAACATAATACAGGACCTTACGGACCCCCTGTGAACTGCTGCCGATGATCCGCTTCTTCTCATACCAGTTGCCGGCAAGGAACGAGGCTATGACAAGCGCCAGCAGGATTGCGACGGCCAATGTTCTTCTCATAAAAATGCTCCTCGGAGTTGAGATTTCAGAATCCCGCATGGATGATTGCTTGAATGAATATTGGTATATTGTTCCATAGTTTCAGATTTCGTCAAAATCTCTTTAAAAGACGGGGGATATTTTTATTGGGGTGAAGCATCCGGAACAAAAAGGGTCTGCAGGTCCTTTCGGACCTGCAGACCCACACTTGCTACTGGAGAACCAGAGCGTGCATCATGTCGTGCTCTTCGTGCTCCAAAATGTGGCAATGCCACACATATTCGGCCCCGCCGGTTCGCGGGCTAGGCGGCGCGATGCCATTGACAATGTTGCCATATGCGTTGGATGCGTTGACGGGCTGTCCGCTCGGATATGTGATGCGCGGGACATCCCACTTCATGATGACCCGGGTCACTGTTCCCGGATACATACGGGCCGTCTCTTTCCATCCCTGCTCGTTACTATCCGGCGCGATAGGGGGCCCGGTGAAACTGATGGTCCCCGGGAAGACAGTCATGTCGAACAGCTGCCTGTTAATGATCTGGAAATTGATCTCGTGTATGTGCATCGGATGTACGTCTCCGGTTGTGTTGTAGACCTCCCATACCTCTGTGCTGCCGTTGCTGACCACCTGCTCGGTGGCCGGGACATTCATTCCAGGAGGAGTGGGTGAAAAACTGGAAGTTACAACATAGGGCGAGCCATAAGGTGCATTGGAATCTCCGATTATCTGGATGAGTCTACCATGCTCGTCAAAGTACTCGTTCAGGGTCAGGAAGCGCGTGCGGACCCATGGAGGCACATGGGTGGAACCCGGTGCCACAAAAAGCGGATTGTTGCCGGCCGTCAGGTCATAGCCGGGGTAGATTTTCAGTGCATTGTCCTTGGTGCCTGACGCGGCAACTACGTTAAACCGCATGAGGACCCGGGTATTGGGGCCGTAGCCGGGCTGCGTGATGCAGTTGACGGGGTTACCGACACCGAAAAGACCAGATCCGCAGTTATAACCCGGGAAGTAGTCGTTCCGGTCATCTCCACCCGGGAACGGGGCTGGGGCATCGTTGTAAAGGATAACCTGCATGCCCGGCTTAACGCTACCGAAATCGACGATCAGGTCCGTCCGTTCAGCTGGCGCCATGAGAAGCGACTGCTTGATCAATTTCGGGTTCGCCTGGCCCGTGGTCGCATTGATCGCCCCGGGTAGGAACGTCATCGGCTGATTGGACGTCACCTCGGTCGCCCTTGCAAGGAAGCCCCCTTCGGTGCCCAGCTGCAGGAACGCTGTTTCATTTCCTGTGGCCTTGTTCAGGAATGGCTTGTTGGTCGGGATGCCTTTACTGTTCAAAGTGATCCCGTTGGCGCTGCCATCGGCGATGTAGAGCTGGAGGTTCAGGAACCGGGCGTTACAGGCGTTGAGGAGCCGCAGACGATAGCGGCGATTCTGGACGTTTACCTGGGGGTAAGCCGTCCCGTTCACCAGCATGGTATCGCCAAAGTACTCGGGGACGACCGATGGATCCGGAGGCTGGCTGGTCAGGATTGGCCCCAGGTCCCAGCGGCCAGTGCCATTCGGCTGGTTCGCCTCGTAGGTGTGGGCATACCAGAGGCTGCCCGGCGCCGTGAGACCAGTCCATGTCGGATCGACGCTCAGGATGCCTGGGCCTACAAAGATCTTGTCCTGAAAAACAAGAGGGATCTCGAACCCGCCGAGCTCGATATAGTTCGGCAGTCCCTTGCTGATCAATCCATTTTCATAATCATCCCTGATGATCAGGGCTGTGGCGACCCCGGCGTAGGCATTGGTCCGGGTGATACCCCACGCGTGGTCGTGATACCATCCGAGCCTTGCGCTTTGGTCCAAGGGCCAGTAATATTCGGCCATACCAGGACCGGCGCCCGGGTTGAGAACGTTGTTCAGGAAGCTCGTGCCATGCAACCCATCGGGGGTAAACCAGTCAAAAGGTCCGCCGTCGCTGATCCACGGGACATGGCCTCCATGAAAGTGTATCGCGGCGCGGTTTTGAGCCTGGTTCGCTCCCGGGATAGTCGTGTCGATAGGAATGATACTCATGGCCGGCAGGTTGTTCTTGAAAGTCACCTGTACCGGCACCCCTTTATGTCCGACAATGATCCCGCCCAAGTGTTTCGGAGCACCAGGAAAAAGCGGGTTCGCGGGATAGTATCCCCACAGGGTCGTTGGGCCCAACCCCGTCGAAGTCGGCACGATCTGATCCGTGAACTCCTCGATGTTGATTGTATAATGCGTTACCCCCGTGACAGGCGCCGAGCCATCGGATGCGGCCACCGGGATTTCATCAGGTCCGATGCCGCGCAAATCGGTCTCGAAGAGTGGGATTTGCGGGCTCTGATAGAAGGCCTGCGCAAAGTTGACGCCGAACCCGCAAAGCAGAGCGAGCGCAGCGATAGAGACCGTTAAACACTTTAGAAATTTATGTCTCGCCGTCATACTAGCCTCCAATCTTGTTGAAAAATCCTCATGGTTCAGTCAAATTCCCAAATAGCCTCTGCTTTTTAGCAATTTAATGAATATTTGTGCTTCACCTCTTTTCGCATCGTTCAAAAAATATTTTCCTTAGTCCCCGTGTCCATTTTCTTTCATTTTCTGTCAAAGAGTTGCTAAATCGATAGGCATCACCTCCATTCAAAACAAAACGAGCCGAACATACTCAAAGGACCGCATCCTTCGGCAGTTCGGCCATCTTCATAACTAAGAAGACCCGCGACTTTCCGCATCCTTCCTCACGGAGGGTTCGGCTTTATCAGGACTTAGTTGAAAACATTTCTATTTTAAATTCTTCAGAACCGTATGACGCGTAGAACGTGATTTGCATCGTTCCGTAAATACCTCACTTATAACCATTATTTATAATCGGACTTATTACATGGAGACATTCCCGATCACTTCAGGAGAGTTGCAATTAAGTGCGCATCTCCCAAGACCATGATCGATGAAGTTACATTATTTAACTATTCATGGATAAAAAAACCGCAGTTACAGCAAAAGCGTTTTATTTTTATAATAAAGCAAATTAGAATCATTCTTGTCAAGCAATTATTAAAATTATTTTTTAACTGCATAAAGCTTGGGGAAAAATTCGGTGCATATCCTGTGCCGAACCATGAATGAATTTGCTCCAAAACAGCAGCATGAGGAAAGCATTCTCATCAGCTGAGCAAGCCTGCCATCCGGATCTCCATCTCAAATTTTTTGGTTGTGAGGTGATTCAGCGTGCAATGCGCCGGCGCGGTTCCGAGGCTGGACACGTCATGTAATATCGGCTATACTTTGTTCACGTCACGGAGGCGGTCCCTATTAAGACGGACCGTAGATTTGCAGAATGGAAATGACAGTCTTCTTAAAAGAGTCATTGCTTAGCTTCATCCCGCTCATGGTGGCGCTGGACGCGCCGGGGACGCTGCCACTCTACGTAGGAATGACCGAAGGCATGGAGAAGCAGGAACGGAAGAGGATCGTGCGCCAATCCATCGTCACTGCCTTTCTGGTGGCGGTAGGCTTTATCCTCGTGGGACGGGCTATATTCCGTGCCCTCGGCATCCTGGTCGAGGATTTCATGATCGCAGGCGGCGTCGTGCTTTTGATCATCGCCATTGCCGATGTGGTTCGGGCAGGGGAAAGAAAGCTGGAGCGAAGTCCGGAGTTCGGCGTGGTGCCGCTCGGCACACCGCTCATCGCAGGGCCGGGAACGCTCACGACCGCGCTTGTCCTGGTCGGGACGAGCGGCTACCTTCCCGTCATCCTTGCCCTCGTCGTGAACCTGCTCATTGCCTGGATCATCTTCGCGCAGGCAGACCGGATCATCAGGTTCATCGGATTGAGTGGCTCCCGCGCCTTTGCCAAGGTTGCATCATTGATCCTGGCCGCCTTTGCGGTGAAGATGATCAGAAGCGGGATTTTCAAGTTCATATCAGGGTAACGGGTCCGGACAGGAGGAGCGCATGGAACCGGAAGCACAGGAGGAAAGAGAATCAAAGGGCCGCCGCAACCGCCGCGTCCACATGGCGAACGAACGGACATTCCTCGCCTGGATCAGGACCAGCATCGCCGTCATGGCGTTCGGGTTCGTGGTCGAGAAGTTCTCGCTCTTCGTGAAGCAGATGGCGTATTACATGGGGAGAGAGGCTGCGCCGCCCACCCCGGGATATTCTTCCCTCATCGGGATACTCCTGGTAGGGCTGGGCATGCTTATGGGAGTGCTCGCGTTCATCAGATACAAGAAGGTCGAGCGCCAGATCGATGAAGATACATATAGATCTTCGCCCGTCCTGAGCGTGCTCCTAGCCATATCGGTCATAGTGATCGGCATGTTCCTGCTCCTATATCTTATCCACAGCATCTAGAGAAGTCAAACAATGCGACGAGAATCTCTTCTGCCGCCAGTGCGCATCTGCCACAGGTCCTGCAACCAGAACCTCAGGACTGGCTCGTCATCTGCTTCGGCATGGGGACAACCTACCGCTCCGCCATCTCGTACGGAGGCAATGTTGCCGTCGTCGATCTCGTGAAGGAAGTGCTGGATGCATTCGGTTATTTCTACCAGGACGCCAAGATGTGCTCAGTACTGACATCATGCCCCGACGCGAGTTTTATCTCCTGAGAACGTTCAGCGGAGTGGAAAGAAGATGTTTTCCTATAATTACTGGTAGGAGAAAAGAAAGTGCGCTCTAAGAAAGGTCAAGTCCTGTTCACATCAACTCATTGAAATCCAGGATAGCCGGGAACTCTACAGATGTGCCGGGGGTCATCTTGGAATTGCCCAAAGCCTTATAGACGACGTACTTGATGCCGTATCCTTTCGCTGTCCTCAGGACGGACAGTGTATCGTCCACGAACAAGGCATGTTCCCTACGGAACCCGAGCCACCTTTCGGCTTGCTGCCAGAACTCTATTTTCTCCTTCGGAGACCCCATCGCATCCGATGTAATCGAGCCTGTCAGGTATTTTCCAAGATCGGTTTTCTTGAGCTTCATGTCCAGTACCTTGTAGTGGGCATTGGTGGCTATGTAGACCATCTTCTTGCGGGACCTCATCATCTTAAGGAAATCCTCGACATGGGGATGAACCTCGATGAGGTGCCGTATCTGTTCCTTAAGTGCCAGGATGTCGATCCCGAGCTCCATTGACCAGAAATCGATGTCCGTCCAGTTCAGCGTCTCCTCGTGCGACTTGTATCTCTTGAGGAGCTCCTCTTTTGCTCTCCCGAAAGTTATACCGTGCCTGTCTGCGTACTTCTCCGGTACGAGATGCTCCCAGAAATAATCGTCGAAATATTTGTCCAGCAGCGTCCCGTCCATGTCGAGGAGCACATGATTGATCTCATCGCCCTTTAGGGCTTCTTTGATGTCGAATATGGACATAGGCATAGGATCAGTGTTCCGTGGAAAAAAGGAGACCGTGGTTACCTGACATACCCCTCGACCATTAGGTCCTGACCGAGAAAACGTGATGTGACGTTTGCGAGCCTTATAGCGTGACCGATTTTCTTTGGCGATATGCCTCCGATCGAGCAGAGTGAATCCCTGCCGGTCATGATCGTAGGTGCTATGAACATCACGACCTTATCGACGATGCCGGATCTCAGGGCCGAGGCGTTCACCTCAGCGCCTCCTTCGATGAGCACTGAGGTGACACCGAATCTCGTGAGCATTTTCATGAGGGATCTCAGGTCAATATGGCCTTTCGTGCCCCTGGCTATCAGTATTTCAGCGCCGGCATCCAGAAGCTTGTTGAATTTTTCTTTTGGCGTTCCGGAGAGCGTGGCGATATACGTTCTTGCAGATGACTTCTGAGCAATGACTTTTGCGTTCAACGGAGTTCTTAGTCGAGTATCAACGATAACACGAATCGGGTCTCGGCCGCCAGGAATCCTGGTTGTAAGGGCAGGATTATCCTTCAGGACCGTATTGATGCCTACGAGTATGGCATCATGGGTATCGCGAAGCCGGTGCCCCTCCTCCCGCGCTTCCTTCCCTGTGATCCATCTCGACTCTCCGGAGGCCGTCGCGATCTTGCCGTCGAGGGTTTGCGCGATCTTGAGCGTGACGAAGGGCATACCGGTGGTAACATGTTTTATGAAGGCCTCGTTCAGCTTCTTAGCCTCTGATTCAAGCATACCCGCCACAACATCGATTCCCGCGGACCGCAGGGCCTTAACCCCACCGCCTGAGACGTGGGGGTTCGGATCAATCATCGCGATTACGACCCTTTTCACTCCGCTCCGGATGACGAGCGGAGAACATGGCGGAGTACGCTTGTTCGTATGCGAGCAGGGTTCAAGAGTGACGTAAAGCGTCGCTCCTTTAGCCGCC
>Ga0335081_10001368_pt1 | contig 38898 bp, 36 predicted proteins | sample Lox_Sample_35_FD_206713 | JGI IMG/M metagenome (GOLD analysis project Ga0335081, IMG submission 206713) | Soil microbial communities from Loxahatchee National Wildlife Refuge, Florida, United States - Lox_Sample_3.5 | ecosystem: Environmental > Terrestrial > Soil > Wetlands | place: USA...
GTGCCATCGACAGTCGTCTGCCCACTGGTCTGGCTGTAAGTCAGCGCGGTGGATAGCGTACCGCCCGACGCAATGAGGACAGTGCGGCTGTTGATGAATCCGGGAAATGCCGAAGCAGTTGCATGCGAGCCGCCGGTGATGTCCAGGGTCGCGCCGTTCGCAACTGAGACGTTGCCGGCATTGTTGATGAAGCCGATACTTGCGACATCTCCCATGCCGCCAACCGAGAGGTTGCCGCCGGCATCGTTGGTGAACATGCCGCTGACATAGAGGTAGTTGCCGCCATGTTGCATCCCCATCATGATCGCGCCGGTGTTGCTCGCCGTCGCTGCCCGAAACACACCACCATTCTCGACGTCAATCGTTCCACTGTTGATCAGGCTGTTTGCGCCGCCGGTGACATTCAAGCTTGCGCCATTGGCAACAGAGACCGATCCGGCATTGTCGATAGACCCGACATACCCGAGATCTCCCATGCCGCCAAGCGAGAGCACGCCGACGGCATCGTTGGTCAGCATGCCGAAAACGCTCACCTCGTTGCCGCCGTTTTGTGCTCCTGTGGTGATCGTACCTGAGTTCGTCAGGTTTACCGTTGTCAATCCCGCCTGGTGCTCCACGTCGATCGTTCCGCTGTTGACAATGTTGTTGGCAGAGGCGCTGATCTGCTGATCAACGTAACCGTCGAGGCTGAGCAATCCCGCATTCGTGAGCGTGCCGTTGACCTGAAAGGTTTGGAATCCGACCATGAAGTTGGGCACAGAAATTATGCCCGCATTGGAGGCGTTGCCGTTTGCGATTAAAGAATACCCAACCGTGATTCTTCCTCCACTGTTGTTTTGCAGGCTGCCCACAGTGGCGTAAGCATAGGAACCGTCAAAATTCCCGCCGTTGATGAGTTCTCCCTGAACCGTAAGGTTACTATTCCGGGCCAGGCCCTGGACGGTGCCCAGGTTGGTGAGGTCGCCGTTCACATTCAGGTACTGTGCGTTGACGAGCCCGCGTGTCTGATTTATAAAGTCGCCGCTCGACATTACCGAGTAACTGAGAATACTGCCCGAGTTAACGACAGTGGTCCCGCTGACCCCGCTGAAGTTATCTAAGCCCATGATGTAACCCGAATTGGTCAGCGTGCCGGTGGCGCTGACAAAGGATCCCATCAGGTTGATGTTGCCGGAGTTGATAACGTTCGCGCCCTGAACCAGGCTGGTGTGCAGGTTTATCGTTCCACTGTTCGTCGCAATGCCGCCGGCGGAAACGGAACCATCGTCCCAGATCAGGGTGCCAGACTGATTGATGGTTAATGCCCCCGCGATGGTAAGCGAGGTGCTGCCCGAGTTGGTCAGCATCGAGGTGCCCGTCGTTCCCCCCAGGGTCAGCGAGTTGATGCTGGCGTTCACATCCAGCGTGACGTTGTCGTTGCCGGTGTTGATGAAGACATCGCTGTTGCCGCCGGGTTCGCCGGCACTCCAGTCGGCGCCGATGCTCCAATTGCCCATTCCTCCGAGCCAGTTGTCGGGCGAACTGGGGTTGAAGCTGGAGTGCAGATCCGAAGGCGCGCGCAGCCATGCCTCAAATGCGATCGAGTTTGGGTTCTCCGCCGCTGCCAGCGTGACTACGGCGCTCGCCGGGCGCCCCGGCGTGGTGATGCTTGAGGCCCATGCCGAGCCAAGCGTACTGCTCACAAAACCCAGGAGAACCACGAGGTGCAGGAGGAGAGCTAAGCCGCGCCGACGCATGAATTGCTCCTGACCAAACCGCGAGGGTTACAACAGACTACGGAGCGTGCCGGTCGCGAAATTCTGCTCTGCTTTCAGAAACGCTGTCAAGTAAAAATCGCCGCCTCGCGCGCCAGGTGCCGGCCAACGCAATGCTCGAACGATGTGAAATCATGCGCCCGATGATCTCCAGTTCAGCCGGAGCCTTACGCCCATCCAAGCAATTTTTTTCGGCTTGGAGCGATAGGCGCCGCCGCAACTGACTACTGACCACCGACACCTGACTTATACTGTCTGTCTCCATTGAGGAAAAGGCATCCGCACCCAGTCATGACTGGAATAAATCGTCAGAGCACCGCGGATGGCGGTGACGAGGCATTCACACCCGCATTGGGATGTGTGGCATTCGCCCTGGCTGCCGGCTGCGCCATTCACTTCAATAACGGGTACTATTCGCGGCCGGGCTTGCTTTGTCTGACCATCGGACTGGCGTTGTTGGCAGCTTCTTTGTTCTTGCCGTCTCGCATAAGAAAGCTGGCTGCAGCCCCAGGAATTTTGGCCTGGGCGATGGCGGCGGGAATTGTTTTCGAGGCGTTGGTGCTGCGGTCGCGAGCAGGCATCGAGCCGCTGCCGGTCAAGGCGATTTTGACCGTCGCGATTCTCGGGGCTCTGCAGCTCTTCGCTCCCCAGCGACTCAAAATTCCGCTGCTGTCGTTGGCTGCGATGGCTTTCTTTTACGCGGGGGTCTTTACCATCAACTTGCCCGATCCAGGCATTGATACCCTTTACTGGCAGCAACACGCATCCGCAGCCTTGACCGATGGGAGCAATCCCTATGAAGTACGCGTTACGCCCCGATATCCAGAAGCGCGTTTTTACGGACCGGGGGTGTTGTCCCAAAACGGCCAACTGACTTACGGCCTTCCGTACCCTCCTTTAAGTCTGCTGATGGTTTTGCCGGCTTTTGTTTTCGGCGGTGACATTCGTTGGGGGCAACTGTTCGCAATTGCCGGCGCGGCACTACTTATGGCGATGGCCAGACGGGGGCGCATCGCGGCCCTCGCAGCGATACTGTTTCTGCTGACGCCGCGGGTGTTGTACGTCCTGTGGAACGGCTGGACGGAACCGCTGATGGTGCTCAACTTTTCGCTGCTGATGTTCTGCGCCTGCCGCTGGCGAAAGGCTCTGCCTTGGTCGCTTGGCCTCTTCCTGTCGACGAAGCAAACCGCCATTTTGGCGTTGCCGTTGCTTCCCCTCCTCATGGAAGGGCCACGCCCATGGAGGGAACTTCGAGGGATTCTTATCAAGGCGGGCATGGTGGTGGCAGCCATCAATTTGCCTTTCCTGTTCTGGAATGTACGTGAATTCACGCGCGCTGTGGTGCTACTGCAGTTCGTGCAGCCGTTCCGGACAGATGCCTTGAGCTATCTGGTGTGGATCTATTCGCTCACCGGCCAGAGACCCGGAACCTGGATTGCTGCGCCGGTGGCCATCGTTGCCATTGCGCTGGCGCTGTGGAAGGCGCCGCGCTCGCCGGCCGGATTCGCCGCCGGCGTGACCTTGACCACTACCCTCTTCTTTGCCTTCAGCAAACAGGCATTCGCCAACTATTACTACTTCACCATTGCAACGGCATGCTGGGCCGTTGCGTCGGCAAAAGCTTATCCCTTCGAGGACCAAGCGAAAAACCCCACCCAAACCGAAGCTTGGGTGGGGCAGCGTATCGCGTCTTCCAGTTCAGGCTGACAACGGCTCTACTGCAGCGATGCCAGCGTCTTCTGCGCGTCCTGCGCGTCCTGTCCGCCGAGCTTCAACTGCAGGGCTTTCTGCAGCTCGGTGCGGGCGCGGTCTTTTTCGCCTACGCCGGTCAACGCCATGCCCAGGTGATAACGAAAGCCCGCATTGTCCGGCGACCGCTTGACCGCATCTTCCGCCAGCGATACCGACACCCTGTAATTGCCCTTCTTGTACTGGATCCAAGCCAGGGTATCGTTCACAACCACCATGTCGGGCGCCATCTGCTTGGCTTGCGTTGCCAAGCTGAGCGCCATGTCCAGGTTCTCGCCCTGCTCAGCATAAACCCAGGCAAGATTGTTGGCGGCAACGGGATCGTGGGCATTCTGCGCCAGGCTGGCCTGGAAGTATTTGCCCGCGTTCTTCATGTCGCCCTTGGAAAGGTAGAGATTACCCAAAGCATTGTTGAGGGTGACGGAGGTCGGCTGGATGGCCAGAGCTTTCTGGTAGTAGTCCAGTGCCTGATCGGGTTTGCCTTCGACCGCATAGATCTGGCCGATATGCATGTAAGCCAAAGCCGACTTGGGATTGATTTCCAGCGCTTTCTGGAACTCAGCCTTTGCCTGATCATACTTCTTGGTCGTCGCCAGGGACGACGCGTAGATGAAGATCGGTCCTTCCCGTTTGGGGTTGGCGTTGGCGTATTGCTGCGCGATCGTGACCGCCTTCGCTTCCTGATTGGAGGCGAACAGCAACGCGACATAGTTGGTCATGGCGGCGTCGGAGTTGGGCTGGAGTTTCAGCGCCTCCTGGAAGCTCTTCTCCGCCTCGGGAAACTTTTTCAGTCCCTCATAGGCCATGGCCATGTTGATGTAAACGAGCGCATCGTTGGGCGCGGCCTTCTGCGCTTCCTTCAGCTCATCCAGGGCCTTGTCGTACTGCCGGTCCCCCAAATCGATGGTGGCATTCAGGAAGTGGGCCATGGGATTGTTTTCGTTCAACCGCTGCAAGCGGGCCACGTACTCACGGGCGGTGTCGAAGTCATGGGAATCGCGATAGACCTCGGCCAGGGCCTGCAGGGTCGAAGCGTTGCCCGGCCGGATACGGTTCGCTTCCTGGAGTTCGCTCTTGGCGCCCGCCGTGTCTCCCGCCTGGCGCAGGATCTGGCCGAGAACGAAATGGGCGGTGGAGTTTTCCGGAGCATCTTTGACGACGTCGCGCAGCACCGTGGTGGCCTCGGCGATGTTCCCGCTCATGGCCATCAGGCGTCCATTGGTCAGGCGCGCGATGATGTCACCGGGGTCTTGCTTCAGCATGCCATCAACCATCCTCTGCGCATCCTGCGTTTTGCCGCTGGCGATCATGGTGTCCAGCAGGCGGGTTTGCAGAAGCTGGCTCTTAGGATTGTTGCTGAGGCCGCGCTGGTACTCCTTCATGGCAGCCTCGGGATTGCGCGCCGCGAGGTAGAAGTCGCCGATGGCCGAAGCCACCTCGGGATTGCTGGGCTGCTTCAGGCGCAGTTCGTCCACCAGTTTTTCGGCGCCTTCCTTATCGCCCTGCTGCAGCAGCAACCCTGCCAGGCGAAGGTAGCCGGCCGGGCTGTCGGAATTGTTTTGGATCTCGTCGCGATAGGCCCCTACCGCGCCTTTGAGGTCTTTCTTGTACAGCAGAAATCCCGCCAGGTCAGCGTAGGCCTGCAGATTATGAGGATCGAGGGCGACGGCCTTGCGGAAATCTTTCTCCGCCAGCTCATCCTGCTTCTGGAAGGCGTAAACGGCTCCGCGATTCATGTAGGCGCCGGCCATATCGGGCTTGAGCGCGATGGCCTTGCTGAAGGCGCTGAGTGCGTCGTCCAGGTGCTTTTGCGACAACAGCACGTTGCCCAGCAAAACCTGGCCTTCGGCGTTGTTGGGATCGTGTTCGACCACGTAGCGCGCCTGCTCTTCCGCGTTGCTGTAGAAATGCGGACCCGAAGCCAGATACATTCCGCCCAGATCGATGCGCGCTTTGAGATTGGTGGGATCCAGCTCCACCGTCTGGCTCATCTCCTTGAAGGCCTCCGGACGCTTTTCCAGCTTGATGTCGGCCTGCGCCAACTGGTAATGCGCCTCGGCATACTTAGGATCGATCTGCAGGGCTTTCTTGAACTGGATAGCGGCGGAATCGTACTTCTGCTGCTCCATGTACTTCATGCCGCTTTCCAGATACTTCTTCTTGGCAACTTCGGGGTTACGGCTGCAACCGGCGAGGACGACGGCTAATGCGGCCAGCAGGGTCGAGAAAACGATGTAGCGGTTACGCATGACTTCTCCTGGGATCACCGTGGAATGACTTGATCGATATTGGGGGTAATGGTTTTGGCGAACGCCAGCGCCCGTTCCTTGGCCGCCGCCTCATCTCCGTTTTGCACGGGAACGATGATGCGAACCAAGGCGGCATCCGTGCGGTTCAGGCGCAGGGCATCATAGACCAGATAGAACTTGCCCCAGTACTCGCTGGCGATGATACGGCCATGGGCCTGGTACCAATACAGTACCACCTCTTCATCCAGGCCTTTGCGCAGGTAGTAGAGGTTGATGGGGACCTTGCGGCCATCCTCGAGCGGCAGCGAATAGATGGAAGACTGCACCGGGTTCCAGCCGGCGCCGGGCAAACAGTTTTTGGGCGAATGGATGCTCGCCCCGCGGCGTTGACTGCGGAAATACCCAATGTAGAGACCTAGCAATTGCTGGCCCATACCGGGCGACCAATACCCGCGATTCAGATAATCGGTGACTTTTAGCAGGTCGAGAGTCTCTTTGTCCAGCGGCCACTCGATCACCGAAGCATAAGGGCCAATCTTGGTGGGAAACTGGGAGAGCGGCTTGGCCGGTGGGGTAGCTTCGCCATGCGAGAGGTAAGCCATGCCGGTACTGGCGCCCAAGAGCACCGCCAGCATCAGCCAGTAACGAACCCCTGCCTTCATTGGCCCACCTTGGCCGCGATCGCGGAGGGCGGCTCCGGATCGGACCAGCCGAGTTTCTTGCGAACGAACGTGATCACACTGTGCAAGGTGAGGAACAAGATGGTGGCGACCACGAAGATCACCCACCCGGAAAACTCGTGCATAAAGCCTTGCGCTGCCTTGGCGCCCATGTAGTTCGCCATGATGGCCGTGATCATGACCCGTGTGCCGTTGCTGATGATGGCCAAGGGCACCATGGCGATGACCAGCAGCCAGCGCACCACCATACTGCGCTCAACAACATACCCATATCCCGCAGCCAAGGCAAGCAATGACATCAGCGAGCGAATACCGCTGCACGCTTCAACCACCTCCAGGCTCATGTGCGGCAAGACCAGAATGTTGCCCTCGCGCATGATGGGGAACAGCCCCAGCAACTCCAGCACGCGCGTCGCGAACCTGGAGGCCAGAAACTGCAACGGAAAAACGATCGAATTGTAAACCACCCCCGGAATCGGAATGGCAAATAACAGAAAAGCAATGGGAAAGGTCATCGCGCGCAGGATGGCCCAGCCGGCGAAATAGACGACAAGCCCGCAGATGGTGACTACGATGGAGAGCCGGGCGAGCGAATTTTCCGCCCCCAGGCTGCCCAGGAACAACAGTCCCAATGACCCCAATACCACCACCATACCCCATGCCGAAGGCTTGTGGGCAATGTGGCGAAGCTTGTCGCGCCGGGCCCAGAGCAGATAGGCCGATAACACGGGGACCAAAAAGCCGTGCGAATAGTCGGCGTCGTTAGCCCATTGCCAGACGAGCAGCTTGATGACCGGAGCATAGAGCACGGCCATTACTGCAATGAGCAGAAGACCCTGCCAGCCGAAAGGCTTGAGGGTCCGCCACAACGAAGAGATGAGGGAGGGCCGCTTTTCGCCGGACAGAACTTCGTCTGCCGGCTGGGTCAGCGCGGTACCCGATTTCGTGCCAGCCAGCGCCAATGAATCGAACTCCTGGAGGTTGAGCTGCGTGGAACGGACAATGATGTGCAATTATTTGGCCGAGTCTCTGGAATAAGCTCACACAAATGTTCCCTGAAATCAATAAGATATTCGCCTGCGAAATAAAAAGCGCAAGACCTTGGTAATTTACTGTGCAAAGTATTGCACACTGGTGTGCAGCCGACTTCTCTGGAAATGGCGGTGGCGCGTAGCTTTCTTGGCCATTGGCGTGGCGCTCCAGACGGGGCGCGAGGAGGTTTTGGACGAAACACTCCCTTCAAAGCAGGGCGTTTCCACCTGGAAACGACTTAGAACAGCTTGCGGCGCAGGACTCCGGCCACGGCAAGAATGCCGGAACCGAGCAGCCACGTGCTGCTGGGCTCCGGAACCGTGCCCGTAGAGGAGCTCGTGGTCGTGGTCGTGCACTCGCAGTAGCTGATGGTGAACGACTCTGATGGAATGGTTCCAACCGAGTTCTCCGACGCGGAAGACGGGCCGGAGTTCTCGTCCCAGTAGACCGGGTCGCCAGTGTTGACGACAGCATTCGCGATGTTCAGCCAATAGGTGCCTCCAACGAGATTGACGGGACCTAAGCCGAAGAACCCGGTGCTCTCGGTGCAGACGTTGAAGCCGAACTGGTTGGACGAGCAGCCGCTCTGCGTGAAGCTGACGACCTGATTGTAGAACGTGGTGCCGCCGAATTCCGACGAGGTGATGGAAACCTGGGCGGACTCAAGGATGTCGCCGGGCATGAGCCACGCCCCGAAGCTGAGGGCGCTCGTGGTGGGTAGGTTGCCCGACGTCGTGAAGGTGTCGCTCACGACGAAGCCGGAGTTGATGGTCCATGCGTCGGTTGTGCCATTGATCGGCCCGTTGCTATAGATAACGATCTGGGCCGCGGCCGGAACAGCGGTCAGGCATAGGACGAGGAATAACAACGCAGCGGTACGCATTCTTAAACTCCTTCTCCGCGACTGCTGAATTCGAGTTGTACCCTAGAAAAGCTTGCGCGTCAGATAGCCGAACAGCGCAAGAGCGCCCGATCCCAACAGCAGGAAGCTGCCGGGCTCAGGCGTGCTCGAAGCTGGCGTGTTCGCGTCAGTTGCTTCCCCCAGAATCGTGAATGCTTCCGAAGGAATCGTCCCGACCGAGTTCTCCGATGCCGAAGACGGGCCGGAGTTCTCATCCCAGTAAATCGGATCGCCGGTACTGGTAACCCCATTCTGATTGCTGGAGGCGGTAACCGCATTCTGCAGGTTGAGCCAGTAGGTGCCTCTTGCCAGGTTGGGACCGGAAACGAGCGAGCCAGTCTCGGTGCAGACGTTGAAGCCGTACTGGTTGGCCGAGCAGCCGCTCTGCGTGAAGTGCACAACCTCATCGTCGTACACGGTCCCGCCGAATTCGGCCGAGGTGATGGAGACCTCGACGGACTCAAGCACGTCGCCGGGCATGAGCCACGCCCCGAAGGCTAGTTCAGTAATTCCAAAGAAATTACCGCCGTCGAAGAAACTGTCGCTCACCACAAAACCGCTGTTGATGGACCAGGCGTCAGTTGTGCCATTGATCGGCCCATTGTCATAGACAATGTTCTGCGCCATGGCCGGGACAGCAGCCAGGCACAGCAGGATCAGTGAAAGCCAGGCGAGACGTGGTCTCACAGCTTGGTCCCCCCCCGCATTGCGTCCGAGTACCAACCCGGATCGGCCCGTAGGAAGACATCCGTAGGTGCGTGCAATCCTGCTGCCAGGGTAAGCAGTTTAATTTCAACATTCTTCGAAGCTGCTGTGCAGGTGTTTGCGGAAAGGTTCTAGGTGTTTGCCGGATTAGGAGTGCGGCGAAACGCGAAATGCTGCCTCGGCTTTTCGTGTTTCTGAGACTGATTCCCTTTTCGGCTCCTGCGGTAATCGTTCCCAAGTTAAGACCTGCCTGATTACATTCGAACGCCGATTTCGGCATAAAGCTGTAAAGCGCGCGCACCGGCTGTCGATGGCTGTTCTCGTGGGACAGTGTGGCGCCGGATTTCCTAGCTCTTGCTCAGCTTCAAACCGCCCTCTTGCAGCCGGCCCATTCAGGTCCAGTTGAAGGAGAAACTCATGCAATTTGCCGTCGCATTGCTACGTGATTTTCGTAACCGGTGTCTTTCCCTGTCATGTCATGCGGTCGCGTTTCTTGTGGCGTTAGGACTGATGGCGGCGCCGCCCTCTTCGAGTGCGGCCAATACCAGTAACGGCGCGAACGGCGGTCCCACGGTGGGGCCGCACTGTGCGATCTCGCCCTCCTCGCCGGTTGCCGTCCCTGCCGGCGGAGTGTATTCCTTTACCGCCTCCAACTGCGGCTCGGGTTCGCTGAGCTGGCAGGTGAGCGGCCCGGGCAGCATCGACACCTCCGGCAACTATACGGCCCCGGCTTCGGTGCGAGCGCAAAACCAATCCCGCGGCTGCCAGGAGCTGCCCAACAACAGCCCATTCAACATTCCCGTCAACCAATTGCCGGTCGACCCGCACAGCTCACGCTGGCTGACGCGCATCTCCGAGAACGGTGCGCAATATCCGATTTATCACGCCCTCAAGTTCTATCCGCAGGTGCTGGGTTTCTACGACAATCCGGTGGACAGCACGACGCCGCAGCAGTTGATGCATTTCTTCTACCCTTCCAATTCGAACGGCTATGAAGACACGTATTTTCCGATTCCTACTGGGCGCAATTTGCTGATGGAAGGCGGCCTGGCTGTGGATGCCATGAGTGGGTACGACCGCCACTTGTTCACCATGAACAAGAGCACCTGCGAAAACACGGAGATCTACAACCTGTACGCGGATTTCCGCACGCTGGCGTTCAGCCCGGGCAATCCCACGCGGGTCAGTTGGACAACCAACACGGTCTGGCCCATCCCGCAGGACTATCAGGTGTTCATCTCCGGGGCCACGGGATCGTGGTCAGCGGCGAATGGCACTTGGCGCATGGCGGTGACCGGGACGAACAGTGGTACGTTGCCCTTCAACTCAACCAGTTGGGGAGCAGCCCCCAGCGGCACAACCATGATGGGAAACGTATTGAACTGCACCAACTGCAACAGCCAAAGCGGACAGAAGTTCCATCCCCAGTCCTATGCCATGCTGGGCGGTGTGGACGCTGCCAACATGCCGCTGGGCGCTCTGTCGCTGAAGTTGGAAGAGTGGTATGCGGCCACCCGGGCGGGACGCGCCGATCTGGGACATGCGTTGCGCACAACGATGTCCAACGCCTATCTGTCGGCCCGCAGCGTCTGGCCGGCAGCAGGCTACGCGTATGGGGTTGATGGCTTCCAGAACTGGCTCTCGTCGTGCACCAACGGCGTCACCACCACGTGCACGGCGGCGAGCGATATCTCGCAATCGCAGCCCTGCGACAACTACACCTACACGTCAGGCTGCACCTTCCATATCAACGTCATCGGACTCACCGGCGCCTGGGCGGCCTTCAATGGCGACCAGACGGCCACGGCGATTGACAACTACCACTTCACCGTCGCGACGAATACCTCCAGCTTAGGGACGTTCCCACGCAATGCCGGATACTTTGTGCAGGACTTCCTGCCTTACGGCGCGACCATCCGGCTGAAAGCGTCCTTCGATGTGGACAGCTTCTGCAGCAGCACCGACCTCGATAACTGGTGCCCCTACGCCAAGGTGTACCTGCGCACCCTGCAGAACTACGGGCTGGTTGTGGCCGACGGAACCACTCCCGGCGACAACTGGGACAACAGCACCATCGCCAGCGAGTTTCATCCCAATGTGGTGGTCGATGCGACCACCAACATCCGCTCGGCGGCCGCGCTGCAGCCGCTCGAACCGTTGCTGGAAGTGGTGAACCGCTCCTCGCAGCAGCTTTCCAGCAATCTCAACAACTACCTGGTGACCAACACGAATCGCACCACGGTCACGGTCTGCGGCAGCGTCGGCTGCGCCTCGAACGATGTGATTCTGCAGGGCACCACCATCGGCACCGACCGCGAGCGTTTGACGATGGCCGCAGGCGTCTCGTATCAGTTGAACGTCTGGGTGAACGGCAACACCAACCAGCACCTCACCTACAGCATGGATTCCGGTATCAGCGGCGCGTACGTGTCGTCCTCGGGCGTAGTGTCCATGCCGTACTGCCAGACCAAGGAGCGCGGCATGCTGACGGTGACGTCATTGGCCGATCCCGAGGCGCTACCGTTGTACATCGAGGTGACGTGCCTGCCCGTGTCGGGCGACGGCGCATATCGGCTGGCGCTTGGCAACTACAGCGGCGACTATCTCGACTCTACGGGCAGGACCTGGTGGGGAAGCTGGGGGAACATGGGCTTCAACAACAACGAGGAGGTCCCTGCCCTGTGGTGGGGCTCGCAAAACGGCACTTGGCAGGGATTCAGCCTGTGCCAGAACGATACGTGGACGGGAACCGACAGCCAACTGTATTCGCGCAGCACCAACGTCGACGAAGACACGCGAGTTGAAATCATTCTTCCCAACGGAAACTACAACCTGACACTGTATGCTGAGCCGGGATTTGGCGGCTTCGGAAGCGGCTATACCTGCGGCAACACAGCCGGGCAGAATGTCTATGACTGGCAAGTCCAGGGACAGACGCAGAGGTCATGGGTAGACGGCTATGTCTTGGCCGGCAATCAGCCCTATCACGGCTACACCCTGACCGCTCCGGCTTCCGTAACCGACAACATTCTGGTGACGGTCGGACGGTTACGCGTCCCGACGGTGTATGGAATGTCCTGGAGCTCGCTGCTCATCAAGCCCAATACGCCGACGAGCGTTCCGCCACACGCGCCTTGATGAGCGACGGTGCCCCAGGTTCGCGTCCCGGTCTTTAGGACGCTAACCTGGGTTTGGAGGCCCGCGCACAGAAGTAAACGAGAGTGCAATCCGCCAAACAGCGTGATTGCGCAGTGCCGGAGGGGCTGGCAGGGTCCCCTCCGGCACTTATCTGCTCGGCCCCTAGGCTGACCTTGCCTGCCGCTGCCTGGTTACTTCGGCGAGTTCCGATAGCCGCTTTTCAACTGCGTCCCGGCGATGAGGGTCTTCCTTATATGGCTGGTTGCCCCACATGAAAATGAAGATCGCGACTGCCGAGAAGGCCACCAGCATCAAAGCTACGCACAGGCCTATGGTCCAAAGTTGAAATCCACCGTTGCTGAACGAACTCATGACAGCCCCCTTGAACATCCGCGAATGGCCGGTTGTGATGCGGAGCCCAGGGATCTGGGGATGCGCTTCATACGCCGCCTCAAGCGAGATACGCAGAGCTGATGGCACAAATGTACGCCCTGGAATCTGCGGAAATCTACGGCCTTTAGCGACCAGTGCACGGGTGCATGAAAGGGTTAGCAGAATTAGCCGGCGAGGAGCATGTTGATGCCGTAACTGTGATCCAGTTACGTCGTTGGATTACCGCGACCAAGTGATCCCCAGACATAGATTTTGCTTTGCGTTGCAGCGGCAGCGGAATGCAAGGCTGGAAGGCTGCGGACCTGGGACGCTGCGCCCCATAGCAGAGTTACCGGTGCATACGCGGCGTGCCAAAGGATGGTAGCGAAATACAAAACCTGAGACTGGCCTGGCTGCTGGTCAATTGAGCTATTTGCTCTGAATTATTGCGGCTGTATTAAGAACCAGAGTAGCTTTCGCTTTCCCGGTGTTCGGGCCAGAGACAAACTTTCCATGCTCCGGAAAAATTTTCCGGCGACGAACGACATAAATCGCAAAATCTGCGCTGCAGCAGCGTGGCATTCACCTTGCAAGCTTCTGCTGCGGTGTCGACGCTAGACTCTCGCGGGCGCCGGCCGGCTCCAGCGATACCCAGTCATGGCACCGATGCAGGAGGAAGAACCATGAAGAAAGTACTTGCTTGTGGAATGCTGCTGGGATTGCTGACCGCTGTTAGCTTTGCCCAGCATCAAAGGACAGGGTTTGGAGGTACCATGCCGGGCGCAAGACTACCCAATGCCGTGCCCGGTGCAGGAAGCCCTAACCATGGCACCTTTCCTGGCACTTTTCCAAGCCAGGGTCAAGCCGCTCCCAATGCTCACACAACCGGCGTCCAGCCAAATTCCGTCACGCCGGCGACGCCCAACACAGTCCGGCCCAATCCCACTATGACCCCCGACCGTGTCCAGTTGCCGGACACGCAGAATGGGACAAATCGAACCGCAGGCCCACCTATACGGTGACGAGTTCGATGACGCGAGCAGCGGCGCCAATGTTGCCGTTGTCGCGGACAGCAAGATCTGAGTTTTGAGGTGATATCGACGCAAAAGGCGCGGCCGCGGCCGCGCCTTTCAGCAACTGAGACGCTTACAGGGCCTTGTTCAGGGCCTTCTCGATCACGTCACGCGAAACGTAACCTACGATCTGCTCCTTCACCTGTCCGCCCTTGAACACCAACAGCGTGGGAATGCCGCGCACGCCGTAGCGTTGCGGCGTGGCCGCGTTTTTGTCCACATCCATCTTGCCGACCTTCACCCGGCCGTTGTAGCTCTGCGCCACTTCATCCACGATGGGGGCCAACGCGCGGCAGGGGCCGCACCAGGTGGCCCAGAAATCCACAATGACGGGCTGCTCCGACTGCAGCACCAGTTGATCGAAGTTGGCGTCGGTTACCTCTACAATTGCATTACTTGCCATTTATCCTCCTGCGGGACTCGAACGCCCCGGCTTACGGGGGTCTTGTAATTCATCCTAGCATCCCAGCTAACGATTGGATGCGAGAAGCAGTTTTTGGACGCATCCCTGCAAGCAGCCGTCCCCGGGTCACGGATGTCATTGTCTGGATTGGGCTGAAGGCGCATACTGCGGCTGAGGCGTGAAGCCGATGAGCAGCGCCGGGGCAACTCCTGCACACGATCCTGACAACAGCGGCCGATTTCTGAGCACTGTGGCTTCGCTGCTGGTCGGCTGCGCATTCTTTGCACTCTGGTTCTGGCTGTTGCCGCAATGGCTCGGCTTTCGCGTGGACACAACCGGCGCGGCACGCTGGCGTTGGCTGGCGGTCATTCCCTCCGTACTCGGCTTCGCTGTGGCCTTGCGCTGCATCTGGGACTTCGGCTACACCGGACGCGGGACTCCCGCCCCGATGGCTCCGCCGCAACGGCTGGTCGTCGTGGGCTTCTATCGCTACGTTCGCAACCCGATGTATGTGGGCTTCATCGTAGGATGGCTCGGCCTGTGGACGATCTTCGGCCGGGCCAACTTGGCCGCGATCGAGATCGCCCTAGCGGCGGTGCTGATTGTCGCCGTGTTCGTCACGCTCTACGAGGAGCCCACCCTGCGACGTATGTTCGGCGGCGATTACCGCGAATACTGCGACAATGTCCCGCGCTGGATTCCGCGCCTTCGTCCATGGCAGAAGCACTAGAGCTGCTGACTATGGCGTGACCTGCACCAGCGTGCCGTCACTCACTCCGCCAAAGGTTGCGGTTACATACATGTTGCCGCTGCTATCCAAGCCCACGTCGCTCAAGGGCAGACCGCCGGACTGCCCGCCAAAGCTGAAGACAACATTGTGTGTCCAGACGCCATTGGAATACGTGTCTTTGAACGCCGACCCGTTGCCGTACTCGCCTCCGCCATAGGTGGTGCCGTAAATGTTGCCCGCCGCATCGATGTTGATGGGCGATTGCAGACCCAGAGCCTGGGTATCGATTAGCGTGTAGGTTCCCGACGGCGTGATCTGGAAGATCCCGCTGTAGCCGGCGCCATAGAGATTGCCTGCGCTGTCGAGCACCACGCTGCCGGAAGGCATGCCGAGATCCGAACCGCCGGGGAAGGTGTGCAGAAGTTGGAACGAATACCCGCCGGCCTCGTGCACCAGTTTGAAGACCGTCCCGCGGCTGTCCGCGCCGTCGAAGTCAGTTGCGCCGTAAATATTACCCGCCGCATCGAGGGCCACGGTCGTCATCGGATGTCCGCCATCGTCACCGCCGGTAAAGCTGTAGAGCGTGGTCTCGGTGTAATTGCCGCCGCCGGAAGGCGAGAGCTTGTAAATGGCGCCCGCGGCGAACGCGCCGCCATTAAACGATGCCCCGTAAATATTGCCGGCGTTATCGAACACGATTCCGGCATACAAGCCGGAGGGCTCGCTGCCGCTGGGTAGGTAGATCACCGTCTCGTCCCAACTGCAAAGCACCATCCGGCAGAAGGTTGGGGGAGGGGTCAACTTGTAGACCACGCCGCAACCGCCGCAGTTCCCGCCGAAGAACGTGGTGCCATAGAGCGCGCCATCCGGTCCGATGATTGGGCCGGAGAACGGCTGATCCCCATCGCCGCCATGAAAGAAATACAGCGGCGCGTAGGTAAAGGCGCCATTGCGCTTAGCCGCGCGAAATACCATCCCGAAACCGCTGGGACCGCCGGCCTGCGTCGATCCGTAAACATTGCCCGCCTGATCGACGGTGACCACCCCTTCCGGAGTGCTGCCGTCGTTGGCGCCCCCCGTGAAATCGTGCAGGACGTGGCCGGTTTGCGCTTGCGCGGCGGGCACGACCATGATCGCCGCCGTTAACAATGCAGTTGAAAACAACGAAACGAGTCGCAGGCTTGCGCGGGAGATTGTCGAGCCATACATATTCGAGCTCCTTTCGCATAACGGTTGTGATCGTTGCCCGATCCGTTTAGGGCGTGAGCTGCCACAGCGTACCGTCGCCCGCAGGCCCCCCTCCTATCGTGGCGGTTCCATACAGGTTGCCGCTGGCATCAAAGCCCACGCCGCTCAAAGGCAGCGCGCCGTCAAGTCCATTGAAGCTGTGCAGGATGGTGTGCGTCCAGACACCGTTGGAGTACGACAGCTTGAACACCGAGCCATCATCGTGCGAGCCCAAGGCATAGGTGGTGCCGTAAATGTTGCCCGCCGCATCGATCGAGATCGGCGATTGCAGAGATGCCGCCTGTGTATCAATCACCGTGAACGTTCCCGAGGGTGTGATCTGGAAAATCCCGCCGCCGTCGCCGCTTGAGCCATAGAGGTTCCCGGCGCTGTCGAGCACTACGCTGCCCTGTGGCGAGGTGCCATCGGCGCCATTGGTGAAGGTGTACAGAAGTTGGAAGGTGTACCCCCCGGCCGAGTGCACCAGCTTGAAGACCGTACCGTACCCAAACTGGCCACCGTAGGTCGCCGCACCGTAGAGATTCCCCGCCGCATCCATGGTTAACTCGTTGCTTAACGGTGCAGCGCCGTCGTTGCCGCCCTGGAAGTTATAAATCACATTCAGCGTGTAGCTGCCGCCCGACGGCGTCAGTTTGTAGACCGTGCCACAGCCATTGCCGAAGCAGGTGCCGTTGCCACCCGCTTGCGACATGCCGTAGATGTCGCCCGCACTATCCAGGATCACGCCGCCAAAAAAGGTGTTGGGATCGCTGGGGTTGACGGTGTGATAGATCACGGTCTCGTCCCAGGGACAAAGCACCATCCGGCAGAACGTCGGTGGAGGCGTGAGCCGGAAGACGGTGCCGCAGCCCATGTTTTCGGTGCAGCCGTTGCCGCCACCATACAGAGTTGTGCCGTACAAAGCGCCATCGGGACCGAGGGTCACCCCGGCCCACGGATCCGAGCCGTCCTGGGCGCGCTGAAAACTGTAGAGCGGCGTGAAGGTCCACGCGCCATTTCTATTGCTGGCGCGAAAGACGGTGCCGCCAAAGTGGCTTCCGCCGTATTGAGCCGACCCGTACACGTTCCCGGCGCGATCGACCGCGACCAGCCCTTGCGGGGAGGCGCCGTCCATCTGGCCGGTGAATGAGTGCAGCGTGGTCAGGGTTTGCGCTGGCGCCGGCAGTGTTGCGCATACCGTGATGAGGGACAGAGAGCCCAGGCACAGGACCCGTAAGACCAAACCCGCTCCGCCCCGGCAAGTGGAATTCTTCAGGCGAATCATTACGCAGCTCCTTTGCGGTGGCATAGTTCTGCGAGCCCCGCAATCGCGCTCCGAATTATCGCGCAGCCTGGGCACGTTTCTTGTCCAATTCCGCGAGCAAATCGTCGATACGCGCCTGCAGAATATTACGAATCGAAACGACCCCCAGAACTTTGCCCTGCTCGTCGACGATCGGCAGATGGCGATAATGGCGCTCCAGCATGACCTGCAGCGCCTCGCTCGGCGTGGTGGCTTCGGTGGCCATCTCCACGATGGGGCTCATCATCTCGCGCACCGGCGTCGCTTTAGGATCGCGCCCGCTCAGCGCGAATTTGGCCAGCACGTCGCGTTCGGTGAACATGCCGGCAACGATGCCGTGCTCGTCGATGACCGCAACCGCACCCACCGCTTTGCCGATCATGGTGCGGATGGCGTCTTCCACCGTTGCCTCGACGGAAACAGTTGCCGGACCTTCATCGCAGCATTGCAGCAGGCCCATCTCGATCATTCCTTTCCCAGAAGCATTGCGAGGTTATGTCAGCCGGTAACGGGAGTCAAGCGCGGGAAGAGTCTATTGCGCGAAGAGTCTATAAGAAGGTTGACGAGGGGGCCCCAGGTCTGCCCTGAGCTTGCCGAAGGGTCTGGCGTTTTCCAGACCTGGGTAACTCGTTGCGCCGTACCCGGTCACCCAGGTCTCGAACACCGCGAGACCTGGGGCACCCAAATCAGGTTATTCGGAATTTCCTACCGACCCACACCAGTCCGATGAGTTGAGCTTCACGGCTCCGAAAGCGGATAATCCCTGCATGCTCTCTCGTTATCGTTTGCTCTGGCCGGCCGTTGGCCTGGCGGCCGTGCTCTCGTCGCTTGCGTTGTGGGCCTCGAAGGACTTCGTTCCGCCGCGCGCGGGCAACGCCAACACCTATGCCTCGAAAGACGCTCATCCCAAAGAAAAAGTGACCGCGGCCATTGACCTCTACAACATCGCGCCCAAGGACCAGATCTTCAGTGCGCCTTACAATCAGCAGGGAATCCTGCCGGTGCTGCTCATTATCACCAACGACGGCGACCAGCCGATCTCGGTGAAAAGCATGCGTGCCGAACTGGTGACCGCCGGCCGCGACAAGCTGGAGGCGCTGGACACCGACGACGTCTTCCGCCGCGTGGCGCACATCAACGGCAGCAGTACCCCGGAGCGCGTCGGCCCGATAACCATTGGCGGCACCAAGAACAAGAAGGCGCAGAAGGAATACCAGGAGATCACCAGCGCCCGCTTCGCCGCCGAAGCGATTGAGCCGCACACCACGAAATCGGGATTTTTATTCTTCGATATCGAGGGCATCAAGCAGCCGGTCGCGGGCGCGCACCTCTATCTGACCGGAATCGACGACGCCGGCGGCAACGAGCTGCTGTATTTCGAAATTCCGGTGATTCCATCGAATGCGGCGGGCGAGTGATTCGGGGGCTCGCCTCTCGCTGGCTGCAACTGCTTACGCTGGCGGCATTGCTGGCGGCTGCGGCCTTGCTTAGCTTGCAGCGCAAGTTGTCGGTGCTCGGGGCCGACATCGGTTGGCACCTCAAGGTCGGCGACTGGATCGTCCAGAATCGCGCCTTCCCGCACCACGGCATCCTGTCGCGCACCGCGGCCACTCGCCCCTGGGCCGCGTATAGCTGGGTATACGAGGTCCTGCTCGCGCGCGCCTACGACTGGTTCGGCCTGGTCGGTGTCGGGCTCTACGGCACGCTGCTGACGATGATGGTGGTGTTCAGTGTCTACTGGATGGCGCGCCGCTTGTCCGGCAGGTTCTGGTTCGCCTGCTTACTGACCATCATTTGCTGCTATTCGTTCTTGATCTTGAGGATCGCACCACGCCCGTCATTTTTCTCTATCGCCCTGTTTTGCGTCGTGTTGACGCTGCTGCTGAAAGCCGCGCGGACCGGCCACGTGCCGACGTTGTACTGGTTGCCGCTGGTCTTTCTCGTCTGGGCCAATCTGCATATTCAATTTATTTATGGGCTGGCGGTCGTGGGATTGCTGCTCGTGATCAACTTTGCGCAGCAGCTTGCAGAGCACTTCGGGTCTGCGCCCAACTACATCGCGCCGCATTCGTTTCCGACCGCGCCGTTGGCGATCCTATTCGTCCTTTGCGTCCTCGCCACCATGATCGGCCCCTACGGCTATCACCTCTACGGCGTGATCTTCCGCTACTCGCAGGCCAGGGTCCCCTACGCGATGGTGCAGGAGTTGCAGCCATTCCGGCCGCGATTCTACGGCAACTATCTGCAAATCGTGCTGGCGGCCGCGGCCTTTCTGCTTGTCGGATGGCAAAAGAAAATCGACGCCTTCAAGCTCACGCTGCTGGCCATTGCCACTGTCCTCGCCTTTCGCACCATGCGGGATGCATGGTTCCAGTGCACGGTGGCGGCGGCATGCCTCGCCGACATAGCGTGGATACCAGGGGAAGCCGAAATGCCGGAAACGCCGATGCAACTCGCAAGCGTCTTTGCCGCGGTCGTGATCGTTATCCTGCTGGGCGCACGTTTCGTTGACTTCAATCAACGCGCACTCGAGCGCGCTATGGCCGCCATCTTCCCGCTCGACGCGGCGAGTTATCTGCGCCAGAACTACGCGCCCGGTCCACTGTGGAACACCTTCGACTGGGGCGGATTTTTGATCTGGTATCTACCGCAGTATCCCGTCGGCATCGACGGCCGCACCGACCTGTATGGCGACGAGTTACTCGATCGCTTCTATAAGACCGACCTAGGCGACGCGACCTGGCGCACCGATCCTTACCTGAATGGCTCGGGTGTAGTGCTGTTGCGCACGCACGACAAGTTGGCAGCCCTGCTCGGAAGCGACAGTCGTTTTCAGCAGATATACGAGGACCGGCTGGCCTCCGTCTTTGTGCGACGGCCAGATCAATAGAGCCCTCCGTTTCGAAAGTCGCGCTCCTACGCCGTAGCTGGATTGCAACTTCCGCCATACATCCTTCTCCGCATCCAGCGTCTCCCACTAGGTACAAAAGGTGGAGCTTACCCGTGAAGCAGCTTTTCTTGATTGCGCTATTGGGTTGCATCTTCTTCGCCCTGCCTGCTCGCGCACAATTCTCTGAACAGCCACAGGTCGATGTCGGCTTCGGCGTCAGCACGGTCACGGCGCCATCCTCGTTCAGCGCGACGGGCAATCACAGCCCGCAGACCATCGGCGGCGGCGCCTACTTGGATTTCAGCGGAGACGTCCTGTTCTGGCATCATCTGGGAGCCGGTGCCGAGGTGGCGTGGCGGGCCAGCCAGAATCTTTACGGAGGGTATCAACCCTTTCGTCCCATCTTCTACGACTTCAACGCCGTCTACGCGCCGCCGCTGGGCAAGTACGCGCAATTGCAACTGGTGGGCGGCATCGGCGCCTTAAGCACGCGTTTCTACACCCAGAACTATACTTGCGACTATTTCTATTACTATTGCACCAACTATTACAGCTCCAACCACTTCATGGGCGATGTAGGAGCGGGCGTGCAAGTGTACGTCTACCATAGCTTTTTTCTCCGCCCGGAGTTTCGCGAGTACTTCATTCACAACAACTACGAGTTCAGCAGCGGCCACGCCACCCGCGCGGGCGTCACGCTGGGCTATTCATTTGGACGTCCACATTAGGCCCTGCTGCCACGACCGACTTGCCGCAATACGGGCAGCAGATGTAATCGCGGCTGATCGGGCGCCCACAATGCACACAGGTGGGAGTGATGCCGTAGCCGCACTTGGGGCAGAAGCGGAAGTCGGCACCGATCGCGTTGCCGCATTTCGGGCAACCGATAACCAGCGGCTTGCGCAGCAGAAAGTACGCCAGGAATCCCAGCGCCTTGGGGATGAAGATGACCAGCAGCGTCCACAGCAGCGAGTTCATGCCGCGCCGCTTGGAATCGGCGTTCACATAGCCGATCAGCAGGATGATGATCACCAGAAGGAGCCCGCCAAAGACGCTGATCAGGCACAACCCCCAGTCTGGCGGCCGGTCCTTGACGTCGACGTAGTGGCGCACCAGCCCCAGCAGCACGATTTGCAGCACCGCAAAGGCGATGACCGCGATCCATCGGCACACGTTCGGAATGATGGCCATTTCGCTGCGAAACGTAGATTTGTAGTAGTTGTTCATTGGTTTCTTCCTTCACGCTCCCGTGCCAGCGCCGTCATCAACGGACCGTCGGTAACGGGATGAGGAAACGCGAGCATCAGCCCTGCGATTACGATGGCCGGCAACACCAGCGCCAGCATGATTCCCGGTTGCACGATAGCCTGCGACCATCCGAACCGTTCTGCTATCCACGCGCCGAATCGCCACCACAACCATGCCGATACGGCGGAGGACATGGCGCCCAGGCAAAACGAAATCGCGACCAGCACCATGCGCGAGCGCTGCTCCGCCAGATACAGGGCGCGCGCGCGCACTCGCGCCTGCGTGCTGGCCACCAGCGACGGACTCGCCATAATGGCGGTCGCGCGCAGCAGCCGGCCCGTGTTGTCGAAATCGCCGGCATACTGCGCGCACTCGGCACAGCCATCCAGGTGCTCGTTCAGCCAACGCAGATCGGCGGCGACGAGTTCTTCCGTTCCGCGGCGGGCGATTAGCTCAATCGCGCGTTCGTGATCGTAGTTCGTCATTGCGCGCCTCCTTGAATCAGCGGGCGCAGCGCCTGCACGCCGCGATAGATTCTGGTTTTCACGGTGGCCAGCGGGATGTTGACCAACTTCGCAATTTCTTCCAACTTCATCTGCTCCTGAAAGCGCAGCACCAGCACCTCGCGAAACAGCGGCGGCACCTGTTGCAGCGCCTCCTCGAACCTCTCCTGCTGCTGATGTGTCACCGCGTGCTCGAAGGGCGATGGCCCGGTGGCCGGCGGCTCAAACGGTGCGCCCTCTTCCGGGTCCTGCATCTGGTCGAGCGAGGCGGGGCTGCGCTTGCGCAGGTAATCGATGGCCACGTTGTGCCCGATCGACATCAGCCACGTCACAAAGCGATTGCGGCCGTCGTACTGATGGCCTTTTTCCAGCACGCGCAACCACACCTCCTGGAAGAGGTCTTCGGCCACGGCGCGGTTGCCGGTGAGGTGCAGCAGGTAGCGCAGCAGCCGGTGCTGATACTGCTCGATGAGCGCATCCAGCAGCTCCGGATCGCGGCGCCGCAGCCCCTGCGCGATTTGGGCCTCTTCGGTCTCCATCGGAATCAGCGAACTGGAAATGAAGGCGGTGGCGATCATACTAACGGGATATACGAGGCAGGAGGAGAAAAAGACTCAAAGGCGGCTGGCTACGGCAATTCTGGACCCACGCTAGGTCTTGGTACGCCTTCGTTCTATTGCCCACCAAACCAACAGACTTCCGGCCAGCAACGAAAGGGTACTCGGCTCGGGGATACTTCTGGGCCCAACCGAGCCTCCGCCTCCACCTCCGCCGCCCCCGCCGCAGCAGTAAAACACCGGAACGAAGAAAGGCCGCGGGGCCAAAGTTGTTTTGGGAATGATGGGAACGGAAGCCACAGGAAAGATGGGTGGCAGTCCGTACTCAAATACGATCTCGGGTGGTGCTGGCACGGGAGTCTTGGGGGCCTCCGGCGGGAGTTCGAACGCAACTCGATTCCCACAACGCGCCCGAATCATGTGCCGATCGTTCACCCACAATAACTCTCCTGCCGGCAAACGAATCGTGTGATGGCTCCAATAGACAGCATTGTTGACGCGATAGGAAACGTAGACGTCGATTGGCCTATCCAAGCGTCGCGGAACCAGATCGTCAACATATATGTCGGCGTAATGCTGTGCAACGACCGGATCTGCATGGATGGATCGCCGAATTTCTTCGATGCTGAGGACCCCGCCCGGAATAACGGAGTAGGGATATATCCTGCGTGTTGCCCGACAGGACAGCTCATTGTGCTGGAGGAAAGTCCGGCCGATTTCGGGGATGCCGGCGCCCAGTCGCGGAAGCATGAGTGGCAGTAGAGTGAGCCATGCCAGAAATAGCGCAAACACCCATCTGCGACCTTTGCGGTGGTGCTTGCGGCGATAGAATCTCTTCTCGCCGCCGCCCACCACGAGTGATACTTTACTTCCTCCGGTCTGGTGAGAGACTGACACTTCGGCCTGCCCAGTATTACTTCATCTAACGGGGGCTTCTTAACGGGGGTTCTTGACGGGGGCTTCTTGACGGGGACTTCCTGGTAGGGGTTTCCGTTTTGTCCTCTTCGCCACGATCAGCTTAGCTCCAAATGTCCTGTGTGGGCTCTTTTTTTTCGCAGTCGCAGCGCCAAGCTTCCCCAAATGGAACGACATCCCACTCCTGGATTTCGGAACAAGAGCAGCTCCCTATGCGGAAGCCATTTTCTTCTAGATAGCCAGCCGCAGAGCGGCGGGATGGTGTTAGGCGTGGGCGTGAGCCCACGCTCCGAGGAATAGAAAAAACTGAGCCGCGGCAGCGGCGACACTTGTGTTATTGACGTCCGCAAAAGAAAAGTCCCGGACGCCGGTGGAAGAGCTGGGCTTCAGCCCGGCTAAAAGCCGTGCCCTTCCACCGGGGCAAGCGGACATTGCTTCTGCAGCTCTCAACAACCGCGGGCCCTCAGCCCGGGCTCCAAGAGTCGCCCCTAATCCACGCCAATTGATTCCAGCAACGCCAGCAGCATTTCGGTGTCCAGCCGCAGCCGCCGTCCTTCGTGCAGCATGTTCGGAATCTCATCGAACGCCTGCATCAGGCGCAGCTTCACCGCGGCATATTGCTCCGGCTCGCTCAGGCTGCGTCCGCGGGTCGCCGCCCACTCCTCCAGCGCCCGCGGCTGCAGGAAGACGCTGACCGCAAACGTGGTCTTGCGATCGGAAGTCACGTCGAAGACGTATTCGGTAGATGGCGCTTCGGGATCGCCCTCCAGCGCGGCCCGCTTGCCGACAAAGTAGTACTGATACACGTAGCCGGTCTGGCCGGTGTAGGTTTTGAGGTGGCGAGTGGTCATATGCGATCTCTGGCCGTATGATCCAGGGCAGAGCTGCCCATTGAAGCCATGAGTGCCTCAGCCGAAGCTATCACGACCTACAAGCCTGAAGGAACTCTTGCGCTGTGGCTGCTGATGGGCATCTACGCCGTCGCCCGAGGGCTGCAGGTTTATCCCGGCAGAACTCCGATGCTCACGGTGGTAGCTCTGCATGTGGCGCCTCCGGCGCTCTTCGCCTTGCTCCATGGCTCAAGATTGTACGGATGGCGCGGCATCGGCGTATTTGCGGCAATCTGCTTGTTCGTTGGCGACGCCGTAGAGAACGTCGGGATTCGCAGCGGATTTCCGTTCGGCCATTACTACTTCACCGATCTGATGGGACCGAAGATATCCGGCGTCCCTGTCCTGCTTGCGCTCGCCTACGTCGGAATGGCGTACCTGTCCTGGGTATTGGCGTGTTCGATCCTCGGGCTATGGGGCGCGCGGGCGGAGAGCCATGCGAGGTTGGTCTTGCCCCTATTGGCCAGTTCCATCATGGTTTCCTGGGATCTTTCGCAGGACCCGATATGGTCAACCGTGCTACGCGCCTGGACTTGGCAAGATGGCGGGGTTTACTTTGGAGTGCCAGTGTCGAACTTCCTGGGCTGGTTCTTGACCGTTTACGTCATCTTTCAAATGTTCGCGATTTACTTATTCCGATTTTCACACTCGCTTCCAGTAGCTTCCCCGAGCTATCTCCGTCCGGCAGTTCTTTTCTACGCGATTTCTGCGGCCGGAAATCTGCTGCTCCTGCTGCCTAATAAACAGGCGGCCGTGGTTTTCGATCCCGCAGGCATCCGATGGCGAGTCCGCAGCCTTACCGAGGCCTGTGCCTTGGTCACGCTCTTGACCATGGGCTCGTTCGCAATATTGGCATGGAAGCGGACAGCCGATCAGCACTCAGCAATGAGCAGTCGGCAATCAGTCGCGTGAGATCCTCAGATACAAAGCGACGCGCACAAGGGGCTGAATGCTGCCTACTGATTGCCACTTGCTAACGGCCAATTGCTAATTGCTAATTGCCGCTCTACTCCGTCGGACGCTCGCGCAAAATCGCTGCCGCCGTCTCCGAACTCACCGGCGAGTAATACACCTCTTTGAAGGTGTACGATTTCGCCTTTGCGCCGAGGATAGGCAGGATCTCCAGGTGCCAGTGGTAGTCGTCCTCGATCGTCTTCCAGAAGCCCAGCGTCTCCGAGCGGTGCATGGTATTGGGCGAGGTGTGCAGCACCATGTGGAAGCCGTCGGCAATGGTGCGGATGCGAAACAAGGTGCGCCGCAGCAGGGCAGCAAAGTCCCGCATCGCGCCCGATTTCGCTGCCGTGCGCTCGAAGTAGGCATCGTGGGTGCGGGGCGCGATCCAGATTTCGTACGGCACGCGCGGGGCGTACGGGCAACCGGCCATATATTCGCCCCGTACTTCCACGATGCGCGACTTCTGCTCCTGCTCCTGGTGCAGAATGTCGCAGAAGACGCAGCGCTCCTTCACGCGGTAGTGCTCGCGCGCCGCGCGCAGCTCGTAGAGCACGCGCCGCGGTACAAACGTGGTGGCAACGATCTCGGAAGTGGGATGATCGAACTCCTGCCCGGATTGGCTGCCGAAATCCTTGAACATGGTGACGTACTTGAAGCGCACGTCGCGCTTCAGGTCCTGAATGCGCTGGCCACAAAGCGCCAGATAGCCTTCGATCTCACGATCGTCGGCGTTCCAGAGCTGGCGATCATGGCGGGCGTTCTCGACGATGACCTCGTGCGCCCCCACCGGGTGCATCTTGTCATACAGGCCATTGCCGGAGCGCAGGGGTTCGCCCTCAATGCCGTAAAGGGGATGCGGATGCACCACCGCGCGCGCCGACCACGGCCCGCCATTCACCGTGGGCGAGGTCGCAATCACTTGCAGCGGCAGCCCCGACTCGGGACAAAACGGGCAGAACGAGGCCCCTGTCGGCGCAATCTCCGGCTCGTCCCCGCAGATGACCCAGGAGCGCGTGATGGGATCTTTGCGAAGTTCCATCGTGTTTACTCTAATGCGGCGCGCCGCGAATGGGAAGGGCGCGAAAGTGAGTAACCGGCGACATCGGGCAATCCGGCCCACTTTGGGATACATTGCTGCTCTGTTTACCTGCGCCTCGGAATCGCATCCCAGGCCGGCGGCATCGATAGATCAATCGTAATGAAAGGCGTGTTTCACCACAGAGACACAGAGGCACAGAGAAGATGAAAGCTTTTCAAAAGCGGGATTCGTATGGCGTACAAGCGTCGGCGGAAAAGAATTCAGATTTTTCCTGCTTCCCTGTGTCTCTGTGTCTCTGTGGTGAAATGGTTTTGAGGAATTCATGAAGATCGCCAATGATGTTACCGAGCTGATCGGGCACACGCCGCTGGTGCGGCTGAACAAAGTCACTGCCGGCGCGCACGCCAGCGTGGTCGCCAAGCTGGAGGGCAGGAACCCGTGCAACAGCGTGAAGGACCGCATCGGGGTCAGCATGATCGAGGAGGCCGAGCGCGCGGGCAAGATCGAACCGGGCAAGACCGTGCTCGTCGAGCCCACCAGCGGCAACACCGGCATTGGGCTGGCCTTTGTCGCCGCGGTGAAGGGATACAAACTCATCCTCACCATGCCCGACACCATGAGCCTGGAACGCCGCGTTCTGCTGCGCGCCTTCGGCGCCGAGATCGTACTCACGCCCGGCATCAAGGGCATGAAGGGCGCCATTGCCAAAGCGAACGAAATCCTCGACCAGACTCCCAACGGCTTCATGCCGCAGCAATTCGACAATCCGGCCAATCCCAAGATCCATCGCGAGACCACCGGGCCGGAGATCTGGCACGACACCGATGGCCAGGCCGACATTCTCGTCTCCGGCATCGGCACCGGCGGCACCCTGACCGGCGTCTGCGAATACATCAAGCCCAAGAAGCCTGACTTCCGCGCGATTGCGGTTGAGCCGGTGGAAAGCGCGGTGCTTTCCGGCGGGCAGCCGGGGCCGCACAAAATCCAGGGTATCGGCGCCGGCTTCGTGCCCAGCATTCTGCGCACCGACTTCATCGACGAGATCATCCAGGTCTCCAACGACGAAGCCATCGCCATGGCGCGCCGCCTGGCGAAAGAAGAGGGCCTGCTGGTCGGCATCTCCTCCGGCGCGGCGGTTGAGGCGGCATTACGCGTGGCCCGCCGCAACGAAAACGCCGGCAAGTTGATCGTGGTCGTCTTGCCAGATTTTGGCGAGCGTTACCTCACCAGCGTGCTCTTCGATCAACTGCGCAACGAAGTCCAGGCGCTGGCAACGGCCGAGGTTACGGTGTGAGCTTTTTCTCCTGCATGCGCGAAGACATCGACGCGGTGCTCGACCGCGATCCCGCGGCCAAATCGCGCTTCGAAGTCATGCTGCTCTACTCCGGCCTGCACGCGCTGTGGATCCATCGCCTCAATCACTGGTTGTGGCTGCACCACCGGACATTTTTCGCCAGAGCTTTTTCCCAGGTCGCGCGCCTGATTACCGGCATCGAAATCCATCCCGGCGCGGAAATCGGCCGGCGTTTTTTCATCGATCACGGCTCGGGCGTCGTCATTGGCGAGACCACCATCGTGGGCGACGACGTGACCCTCTACCAGGGCGTCACCCTCGGCGGCACCGGCAAAGAAACCGGCAAACGCCATCCCACCATTCGTAACAACGTCGTGATCGGCGCGGGCGCGCGCGTGCTCGGCAACATCGTCATCGGCGAAAACTGCCGCGTGGGCGCGGGTTCGGTGGTGCTGCGCAACGTGCCCGACAATTCCACCGTCGTTGGCGTGCCCGGCCATATCGTCTTTCGTCACGGCAAGCGCGTGGTCATCACCGATCCCAAGCAGATCAACGATCCGTTGTCGGAGGCGCTGGCCCACGTGGCCAACGAAGTCAAGAAGCTGAAGAAGGAAGTGTGCGAGCTAAAGGGCCAGATCGAATCCACGGATGGGATGGACGAGCTGCAGCAGATCATCGAAATTGACTACCAGATTTGAGCGTTTCCGGATTGCTGTGTCCGCGTAGAACGGCGCTTCAGAGGCTGTTACGAAACTCTGCTGCCCTCGGCATCGGTGGAATAAGCTATACGCAAACGAGTGCCGTAGGCACGGCACCGCTTAGCCCAGCACGGAGCCGAACCGGGGCCCCCGATTCGCGCTTCTTTTGCGCGACTTGGGGCGGGAGGGCGGAGTGCTGGGTGCAGTGGGAAAATTTTCAGAGTCGCGTAGCGACGGCAGGGTTTCGTAGCAGCCTCGTCAGCCCTGGGTAGCAGGTGGGAAAAGAAGCGAGCCGCGGCAGCCGCGCCACTCGCGACACAGTCCCTAAGGCGCGCTCTGCCTGATACGCCCTGAGAACCCTTTAGCGCGGAGGAGCCGCACAATTGCTCTTGCAGAAAGCATTCCAGCGCCATTGGCCAAGACTGATTAATCTGTGGCCGCCGTTCCTCGGCGCCGGCATTCGCGTCATCCGCATTTCACCCGGCTGGCGCGAAATCGACGTGGAGATGAAACTTCGCCGCTGGAACCGCAACTACGTCGGCACCCACTACGGCGGGTCGCTCTATTCCATGACCGATCCGTTCTTCATGCTGATGCTGATCGAGAACCTCGGCCGCGATTACATCGTCTGGGACAAGTCCGCCGCCATCCGTTTCCGCAAGCCGGGGAAAGGCGTGGTGCGCGCCAGCTTCCGGCTCTCCGACGAGCAGATCCAGGAAATCCGCGACGCGCTGGCAACGGCAGAAAAGATCGACCGCACATTCGCGGTCGAGGTGAAGGACGAAGCCGGAACCGTCATCGCCGAGGTCCAGAAACTAATCCATGTGAAAAGAAAATCCGCATTAGCCATCCGCTCCAGCGGTCAAACTACCGCTGGCATGATGACCGGAACCACCCACTCCTAGCGCCCCGAGTCGAGACTCACGGCGTAGCCAGGGTTAACTTGGCGGACACACACCTTGGCACTTGGCGAATCTTCGTTCCTCTGCAACAATCTGACTTTCATCTGCACTCATGTCCCTGTCGCTTCCGGAATTCGTGACCCTCTGGAAAGCCAGCGAACTCTCCGAACGCTCCGGCGCGCAGCAGCACTTCTGCGATCTCTGCGATGTCCTGGGACAGCCGCACCCCGCCGCCGTCGACCAATCGGGCGAGAGCTTCACCTTCGAGAAGCGCGTTTCGACCCTCAAGGGCGGCAAAGGCTTTGCCGATGTCTGGAAGCGCGGCTATTTCGCCTGGGAATACAAGGGCAAGCGCAAGGACCTGGATGCCGCCTACGTGCAGCTCAATGACTACCGCGAGGACCTGGAAAATCCGCCGCTGCTGGTGGCCTGCGACCAGGAGCGCTTCGACGTGCATACCAATTGGCACAACACGCGGCATCAGGTCTATAGCTTCACCCTGAGCGATCTGATACGCAACCAGCCCACGCCCACCTGCGCGCTGCCGCCACTCGATGTATTGCACGCGCTCTTTGAGGATCCAGAACAACTCCGCCCTGACGTAGCCTCGGCCTACGTTACTAAGAAGGCTGCCGCCAAGTTCGCCGATCTCGCCGACAATCTGAACGCACGCCGCATCGATCCCGAAAAAGCCGCGCGCTTTCTGATGCGCCTGCTCTTCTGCCTCTTTGCCGACAGCATTGGCCTGCTGCCGAAACACCTCTTCCGCGAGATGATCGAGAACGATCGCGGCAATCCCCTGAACTTCAACCGCAAGCTGCGCCGCCTCTTCGCCGCCATGGCTACAGGCGACAACTTCGGCCCCTACGACGTCTCACACTTCAACGGCGGGCTGTTCACCGATGACAGCATCATTGAGTTGACCGCGGCCGACTTGAAGATTCTGCGGATCACCTCGCTCTACGATTGGACGCGCGTCGATCCCGCCGTCGCGAGCACGCTCGTTGATCTCACAAATTATGGTTCGATGATGCCGTCGATCTCGTTATTCCGGGCCACCCTTAATGCCGCACCCATGTCCACCGCGTGAAGTCTTCCGGGCACGCGTGAGCGGACGTGCGCTCCCGATGATTCCTATTGCAGGATCTGCCGAAATCGATTCGCGCGCCTGATGAGGTCCGGTAATGGATGCTGGTCGGGGTCAGGCGGAAGAAAGATTCTGCCCAGTGGCTGGCGAAACGCGTCTATGCCTCCCGCCAGATTCAGATTTTGCAAAACATGCAAGCTCCCCTCATTGATCCGCATCTCGTGCCGCTCGTCGAGGTAAATCAAGCCTGCGTCAAACGCCCGATGAGACGTGGGAGACAGAGCGATGCCGTTCTGCACCTGGTCGGTGCTGCCGTCTGCCCCGATAGAGAGAATGTGTGCGGCATCAACCAATCGCAGTTGCACGCGGGTCACAGCGCACCGATTCCCGTAAGCGAAGAGCACCCTTGCCTGAAGGCCGCGTCCCGCGTTAACCGGCTCACCTCTGTCACAACGCGCTGCCGCTCAATACTCAGGGTTTCGACTTGGCGCCGCGGCACGTCTTGATGAACAGCCCGGTTCAGCAGCCGCAGAACCTTCGAGTCTCGTCCGTAGCGGTGGAGCACCGTCGCATTCATGGCATAGGCCATGAACATATCAGGCCGAATGCCGATGGCTATCTCGTCATTGCTCTTGGATGGGGTCACTGATAACTACGTCGTAAGGTGCCACCTTTCTCCGTCAAACGAAATCTGACCTTCGCGCTTCAGGGCTTGCTGCGCAGTACGGACGTGGTGCTTCCATTTCTTTCCGAAGTTCACGCCGTCGATTACGCGATCGACATTGTCATCGCAAATATCAGGGTGAATTTGTTGAACGAGAGGGTGGAGCTCGATGGTTCTTAGAGGTCCTTTGGAAAGCAAGTACTTAATCGTATCGCAAAAAATAGCTTGGTTGGACTTGCCCCTTGCACGGAATCGAAGCACCTTTTCCTGCGCGGCATGCAGCCGACTCCTAAAGGCTGCTCCAGCGGTTCTGATGACCTGGCGCTCCTTCGCCCGGTACTGGTTAGTAAGGGCAGCTAGTTCAAGCGCGAGAGTGCTAATCTCGTCGACGGCAATCGGCGCGCCAAGGCGACCATAAGCTTCGAAGTCTCTCCGGATCTCCCGCACCTGTTCCGGAATCTGGATTGCCACCCCGTACTCGCAGTTCCCCTTGATACCGCCGGGCGTAAGGTTGCCGGACGTGATAATCGCATACGTCTCGTCAGCAGCGTAGACCTTCGCGTGAAGCGATGGGATGTGAACCACGGCGACATGATTGAATGTGCGAGCTAGTTCCGCCAGAGCCTCTAAGTCCAGAAATCCGGCAAGGACACTTGTTATCCGAATGTTCGTCAAACACACGATCTGGAGTGTCTGAATGGCCGGATTCTTTGACAAATTTTCGGAAATCCAGTCGGTCACTGGCCTAGTGACGAATGGGGAGGCAAGAAGTAGAGACTGCTGCGGAATAGAAAGCAAATGCGAAAGGTGAGACTGCCATGGACTTCTCAACAGGCGGACTGGATGCTCACTGACCCCTAGCGTGGGCGCCATATCACCCTACATGCCGCGTCATAATAGGCCACACCGCCCTTGGAGGTTACGTACCGCAATGCGGCAGCTTCATCGGTGCTAAAGCGCTCACAACTGTCGCACCTTTCGATCACCCGCCGGCCCAGCTTACCTGGTGGTCCAGCAATTACACCCGCCATCCCAGAGCGGGTGGCACCCTTTTGTTGACAGGAGCACTTCATAGCCAGACCGCCAGCTTAGAGCTCGGAAGCTTGGAGGGATTCCACCAAAAAAACTCTTGCGCCAGATAGAATCCAAACTCACGGCATAGCATGATTGCCAATTCGAAGTGATACAGCGACCTGGTCGGCTGCCCCGGAATCCAAGCGCCACCTATGTCGATAACGAGGGAGCCGGAGGGTTTCAGAATGCGCTTGAATTCCCTCCCGAAGGGCCGGAACCACTCGACATATTCGTGACTCTCGACATTGCCGTAATCCTTTTTGCGCACGAGGCCGAAAGGCGGGCTGGTGACGATCAGGTCCACCGATTCAGACTTCAGTCCGGCCATATAGTCGAGGGAGTCGGCAAGCACAACTCTGCCGCGTTTGGCCTGAAGGTAGGTTTCCATCTTAGTGAAAGGCTAGTATATCCGCCCAATCTGAGGAAATCGTTTTCCGTGCTGACCAGCACCTAGTTACTCAATCCGGGGCGGGTTTCCGCTCCGGGAAACGAGCGCGGCGCTAAAGAGTTGGCCGAGAAGCGCGATGCGTGGCTGAATCTCCCGGCACGACGGAGCTGGAGCGCAAGGACCGCACCCTCACCAATCTCTACAACAAGCGCCCCGCGTGGCTGGCCGACGCGCATCGCAAGCTCGACGAGGCCGTTTTTGCCGCCTACGGCTGGCCACCCACCCTCACTGACCCGGAAATCCTCGAGCGCCTCCTCGCCCTGAATCACGAACGCGCGGCCAAATCCGCCAGTGCGGAGCCGTCCTAACAGCCGGCTGCCGAAGCTGGATTGGTCGCTTGGATGCGAGCGCCGTTGCGCGACTTATTCCGATAACGACTCCGGACTCCTCTCAAAGGGGCTGATTACCTCGATCCCGTCGAGCGTCTGGCCGGGCGGGAGATCTTCGGTCAGCAGATACCGGCAAGAGCTTGCCTTGGCGGCGGCGACAATCATGGCATCCCAAAACGACAGCCGATAGCGGTCCTGTATCTTCCAGCCGCTTGCCAGCAGCGCGCCATCGACCGCGACCGGATGCCACGCCAGCAGATCGCGCACCTCGGCGCGGGCTTCATCGGCTGCGGACGGCCACTTCTGGCGAACGTTACCATAAAACTCCTGCAGCACCTGAAAGCTGATACGCCCGGAGCGGTTCTTCCACAGGGCCGCGCGCCAGGCCCGTGCCGCCGCCTGTTTCTCCGGCTCCGCCTCATCCACGGCGTAAAGCAGTACGTTGGTATCAACGAAGACGCGCACGGTCGTGGGTCTCCTCGCGCGCGAGATACCCGCCATCGCTTTTCAGGAAGGGCTTGCGGGCCAGCGCCCGCCGCATGGCCCGCCGGTAGTCGTCGGCTTCCAGCATGCGTTGTTTCAGCAGATCCCCTAGCAGGCGCGAAACGCTGGTATCGTTGCGCGCCGCCTCCATCCGCGCCCAGCGGGCAACCTCGTCTTCAAGAGTCACGGTCACATTGCGTAGTTTCGCCATAACACGAATTCAGTGTAACACTGGTTCCGTGTAACCGGTCCTCGCCTCTTCGCAAGGCTGGCCTTGACACAGGAATCGGCGACCCTATACACTGGCACTCGTTGGGGGTGAGTGCTAACAGCTACTTACCTCCGCTGACCTCGCTGTACGAACCTCATGTTTCACCAATAACTTGATGGTGAACAAGTACGGAATCCAAAAACGAATTCTGAGCTGAAAGGAGTATCCCAAGAAATGGCTACCAAGCTGACTCCCCTGCATGACCGCATCGTCATCCGCCGCGTGGAAGAGGCGGAGACCACGCGTGGCGGAATCATCATCCCCGACTCGGCCAAGGACAAGCCGCAGGAAGGCGAAGTGATCTCCGTTGGCCGGGGCAAGACCAACGACAAAGGCGAGACCTTCCCCCTGGATGTGAAGGCGGGCGATCGCGTCCTGTTCGGCAAATATGCCGGCACCGAAATCAAGATTGACGGCGAAGACTTCCTGATCATGCGCGAGGAAGAAGTGCTCGGCATCCTGGAAGGCGCCAGCAAGCCGAAGGAGCACGCGGCAAAGAAGTAGGGCGCGGGCTTCGAGCTAAAGAGCCGTCAGTTGTCAGTTATGAGCGTGCTTGGATCACCGGTTCGCACCCCTGTTAGTGTCATCCTGAGCGGAGCGTCCGCATTTCTTCCGACTCGCGCTTCTTGCGAGTCGGGCGGACGCGCAGTCGAAGGACCTGCTGTTTGCCCTCAGCGTACCGATGCGCGCGGACAGCAGGTCCCTCCACTCGGGCTGAAGCCCTCGGTCGGGATGACACTGATGGTGGGGGACGCGACGTCGGTGAGCAACTGACAACCGACAACCGACAACATGAGTTTGAAACAAAGTTCGAAGGAGAAGAGAAAACAATGGCAAAACAGATTCTGCACGGTGAAGATTCCCGCCAGTCGATTCTTCGGGGCGTGAATGTTCTGGCGGATGCGGTCAAGGTCACGCTCGGTCCCAAGGGCCGCAACGTCGTGATCGAGAAGAAATTCGGTTCGCCGCTCATCACCAAGGACGGCGTGACCGTGGCCAAGGAAATCGAGCTGAAGGACCCGCTCGAAAACATGGGCGCACAGATGGTGCGCGAGGTCGCCTCCAAGACCTCCGACGTGGCCGGCGACGGCACCACCACCGCGACCGTTCTGGCGCAGTCCATCTATCGCGAAGGCGTGAAGACCGTGGCGGCCGGCGCCAACCCGATGGCGCTGAAGCGCGGCATCGAGAAGGCTGTGACCGCGGTTTGCGGCACCGCTGACGAAGACGGCAAGTACCAGGGCGCGGCGCTCGACAAGTTCTCGCAGAAAGTTTCCGGCGAGATGATCGCGCAGGTCGGCACCATCTCCGCCAACAACGATGAGACCATCGGCAAGATCATCGCCGAGGCCATGAAGAAGGTGGGCAAGGACGGCGTGATCACGGTGGAAGAAGCCAAGACGATGGAGACTCAGCTGGAAGTCGTCGAAGGCATGCAGTTCGATCGCGGCTACCTGTCGCCCTACTTCGTCACCGATCCGGAGCGCATGGAAGCGGTGCTGGAGAACCCCTACATCCTGATTCACGAGAAGAAGATCTCGTCGATGAAGGACCTGCTCCCGCTGCTGGAGCAGATCGCCAAGGGCGGACGTCCGCTGGTGATCATCGCTGAGGACGTGGAAGGTGAAGCGCTGGCGACGCTGGTCGTCAACAAGCTGCGTGGCACGCTGAACGTTGCGGCGGTGAAGGCGCCGGGCTTCGGCGATCGCCGCAAGGCCATGCTGCAGGACATCGCCATCCTGACCGGCGGCCAGGCCATCACCGAAGACCTCGGCATCAAGCTGGAGAGCGTGCAGATAAAGGACCTCGGCCAGGCCAAGAAGGTCACCATCGACAAGGACAACACCACCATCGTCGAGGGCAAGGGCAAGGCCGGCGACATCGAAGGCCGGGTGAAGGAAATTCGTGGCCAGATCGAGAAGACCACCAGCGACTACGACCGCGAGAAGCTGCAGGAGCGGCTGGCGAAGCTGGTCGGCGGCGTGGCGGTGATCAAGGTCGGCGCGGCCACCGAAACCGAGATGAAGGAGAAGAAGGCGCGGGTTGAGGATGCGATGCATGCCACTCGCGCGGCCGTCGAGGAAGGCATCGTGCCCGGAGGCGGCGTGGCCCTGATGCGCTCCGGCGATGCCATCGAAGCCCTGAAGCTGGAAGGCGACGAGAAGATCGGCGCCAACATTGTGCGTCGCGCGCTGGAAGAGCCGCTGCGCCAGATCGTCGGCAACGCCGGCGAAGAGGGCGCGATTGTGGTCGGCCGCATTCGCGACCACAAGGACGCGAACTACGGCTACAACGCCCAGTCCAACCAGTTCGAAGACCTGGTCAAGGCGGGCGTTATCGATCCGACCAAGGTCACGCGCACCGCGTTGCAGAACGCCGGCTCGATCGCGGCCCTGATGCTCACCACCGAAGCCCTGGTATCGGAGATTCCGGAAGAGAAGAAGGAACCGGCGATGCCTCACGGCGGCGGCATGGGCGGGATGTACTAAAGGCAGCAGTTAGCAAATTAGCTAAAGGCAAAGACAAAAGGCCTCGCAGAGATGCGGGGCCTTTACTTTTTCTGACAACTGAAGACTCAGAACTGACAACTGAGAACCGACAACCGACAACTGATTTTCGAGCTCCACAAAAATGTTCTACGTGGAACATTTTTTTGACCTGCGCCTGCAACCCAATTTGCTTCATATAGTTACAGCCGACGAGCACCTTTGTGGGGTAACCAGGCCCTTCAAGAGAAGTAACCACCGCATCGGTAATCCAGCATGGGCCGATGTACCACAATGTGGTACTCACAGAGTGCGGCACGGAACCAGTGGTCCCGTCATGCGAAAGTGAGCAAGCATCGAGGACTGCACCAAGATCGAACACTCGATTTCCGGGCAACCGTTTCCTGGCGGCAGACATCGCCACTTTAAGGCGCTCTTTCTGTAAACAGTAACCAACCTGTTTTAACCACGCTCCTAAGATCGCATGTCGGGCTTTGACACGGCTACCTGCGACAAAACCGCTCCGACAGCAGCGGAAATTTCGCCGGGGACTGTTTAGCGAGTACAACCGGCAGGTTCCGAAATTCAGAAATCGAAAATCGAGGAGACAGTTATGAAAATCGTAGTCATCGGCGGCACTGGACTCATCGGATCAAGACTCGTTCCCAAGCTGCGTGAGCACGGGCACGAAACCATCGCGGCATCACCCGCGACTGGCGTCAACAGCGTCACTGGCGAAGGACTGGAGAAAGCGCTGAAAGGTGCAGGGGTGGTGGTTGACGTATCGAACGCTCCCTCATGGGAAGATGCGGCCGTGATGAAGTTCTTCGAGACATCAACCCGCAACCTCCTCGCCCAGGAAGCGGCGGCGGGCGTGCGCCATCACGTTGCCTTGTCCGTCGTGGGATCGGAACGCATGCTGGAGAGCGGCTACTTCCGCGCAAAGGTCGCCGAGGAGAACCTGATCAAAGGTTCCTTCATTCCTTACTCGATTGTCCGCGCGACGCAGTTTTTCGAGTTCGTCAAGGGCATCGCCGATTTTTCCACGGAGGGCAACAAGGTACGCCTGCCATCTGCGCTCATTCAGCCAATGTCGGCCGATGATGTCGCCGGCGCGGTAGGCCAGGTCGCGATGGGCCCACCCCTGAATGGCACGGTTGAAATCGGCGGACCGGAACAGTTTCCTCTCGATGAACTCGTTCGCCAGGCCTTAGCCGCCTGGAAGGATCCGCGCGAGGTCGTCGCTGACCCACACGCGCGCTACTACGGCATCGCGGTGAGCGAGAAGACACTCGTTCCCGGCAAGGATGCACGCCTTAGCCAGACGCGTTTCAAGACCTGGCTCAATCAGCCGAAACCGCGAGCTGCCTAATTAGGAGAACGTTTTCTACGTCGTCCTGGCGGGACAGGAGCGAATTGACAATTCCGAGGCGGCTTCAGCCAGCGGCACAGACTCGCTCCCGACGAAAAGCCCCACCCGAGCAACCGAAGTGTTCAGTCTCGACAAAACGTAAGGCATGTCTTGGGACTCGACACAACCGAAGCTCGGATGGGGCACCCGCGACCAGAGCCGTAGTCATGGTCAATGAATGCCGTAAGCGCGGGGCCCTGGGACCGCGAACAACGGATTATCCCCGCTCGAAGGCGTGCTTCAGATGCAGCGCTTCCAGGGAGTGGTCTTTGGCGGCGACGAAGGCTTCGCGCTGCGCCAGCAATCCGTCGGTGGCGCGGGCGTAGTCTCCGGCCAGTTCGATCATGCCGCGCGCGGCCAGGTCTTTCGCTGCGGCGAGCAGCTTGTCTGTCAGGTTGGGATCGCCTGCGCCGAGATACTGCGCGTCGCAGGGATCGGCGATGAGCACCGGCTCGCGGACTTCGGAACTTGCCCCTTCGAGAGCAGAAGTAGAGCTAGCCGATGATCCCGAGCTTCCCCAGAAGACTTTGCGGGCGACGAACTCGGCGACCTGTTCCGGCGATGCGCTGGCGAAGATGAAGTGCCGATGGCGGATGCTGTAACAGCGGCTCGACACCGGAACCGGCTGACGCTTGCCGCTCTTCAGCAGTTCCAGTTGCTTCTCGTCGAGCGCCTTGCGCGCGGTGTTGATCGCAACCCAGAAGGCCAGATCGCTGTCGAGCGCCGGCAGGACTTCCTTGATGGTCTGCGCCAGGTTGAGGGCGATATCGGCGTGCAGGCCGCTACCGTCATTGAGTGTGATGCGGCCGTGCACGACGTACCAGTCACTACCGCCCTCGGAGCGATGAAACGGCCATGCGAGCTCGACGCGCACAGGAAAGCCGTGCAGGGTCACGCTGGTGAAGGTTTTTTCTGCTGGCATAAGAACCTGAGGGCGTCCTGTATTTCCAGCCCGATGCTGAACTCTACGCCTGGGAGTTCCATAACAGATTATGCCGTTTTATCGGCTGACTTACTCGGCGAAGCCGGCTGGTGTGCTCCGCATGAAAGTTCGAAAATGCGCTTGCGGGACAACCAGAGCAGTTCCAGACCTACCTTGAGGCGACCGCGAAGCGGGCGGCCAGGCAGGTCCTGAATTCCAGCAGTGATCGACGCGCTCACCGCGCCGCCCCCAAGGACGAAGAGAGGCAATTCGCCTTACTAGCGTCGTTTTGTAACAGGGCACGGGCTTTAATTAGGAGCAATTTCAGAATTGCTGAATCCAAGCAGAGCCACCCTTTACAAGGCGCTGAGGTAGCGTTCCCTCAGCTAACCCGGATTTCTCACCAGTAGTAAACAGGCAAGCATAATTCAGCATAGAAAAAGGCCGCGATTTCAGGCATAACTGCGTTGTCAAAGGCGAAGTTGATGCCGGAAGAAAGCGGCCTTTCTCATGACAG
>Ga0335081_10001369_pt1 | contig 38886 bp, 36 predicted proteins | sample Lox_Sample_35_FD_206713 | JGI IMG/M metagenome (GOLD analysis project Ga0335081, IMG submission 206713) | Soil microbial communities from Loxahatchee National Wildlife Refuge, Florida, United States - Lox_Sample_3.5 | ecosystem: Environmental > Terrestrial > Soil > Wetlands | place: USA...
CACGAGTGCGGATGGAAGGGTGGCGACAGAGGCGGCTTGGCTCACAGCCAAAGACTCATTTAAGAAAAACCAAAACCGTCTTGACTCGCACCGGCCTTCTCATGGAAGGCCCTATCCGGTCCAGATGGGGTATAACTTACGGGTTGCCCGATTCCGTTACCTTATCGGCCTGTGATCGAGTAAACTCAGCCGTCTCAAACCCGATGCCACTCCCCGCAGGTACTAAACTCGGACCAAGCCCCGCCGGCAGCACCGGCGAACAAGGGTCGTCTTCGAGATCGTGCTTTCGCTTTGCGGCGGGTGATGTGACGCGGAGCGGCTTCCTTTTCCGGCGGGGCCCTGCGGTAGTGTGTTATTTTGTCCGGCGCTTGCCGGAAGGAGTTGTGTGATGAGGGAAAGCAAGAAGGGTGTGCTGGTGCTCGGCCTGGCGGTGGCAGCCTTGTGTGCTCCGGTCAACTCCGGCTTCGCGCAAGCAGCGAAGACTCCGATGAGCGGCAAGCCGCTACCGCCGAAAACCACCACCACGCCGACAGGAACGTGGCTGCCGAAAACGATCGCGTACATCAAGGCTTCCAATACCGGCAAGGACCATCAGTTCGGCTCGGCGATAGCGCTCAGCGCCGACGGCAACACGCTCGCGGTCGGCGCCGCTTTCGAGGACAGCGCCGCCAAAGGCGTCAACGGCGTTTCCAAGGACCACGCGGTAAATTCCGGCGCGGTGTACGTCTATACTCGAGACAGCAAGGGCTGGAAGCAGCAAGCCTATCTGAAGCCCTCCAACACGGCGGAAGGCGGTCAATTCGGAAACTCCCTGAGCCTGAGCGCCGATGGCAACCTATTGGCCGTCGGCTCTCCCGGAGAAGCGAGTTCGGCCACCGGCATTAATGGCAATCAGAGCGACCGTTCGATGCCGGCTGCGGGCGCCGTCTATGTCTTCGCGCGCGGCGGCGCTGCCTGGTCGCAGCAGGCCTACCTGAAATCGTCGAACACCGGCGGGCCGGATGTGGGCTACCAGTTCGGCTACGCGGTCTCCCTCAGCAGCGACGGAAGCACGCTCGCGGTGAGCGAGACCAGCGATCCCAGCAACGCCACGGGCATCAACGGCGACCAAAAGAACACGGCTGCGCCGGATTCCGGAGCGGCGTTCATCTTCACGCACAACGGCGACACCTGGTCGCAACAGGCTTACATCAAGCCCTGGAACACGACCGCGCCCGGTGTACTGTTCGGCTACTCGCTCGGCTTGAACGGCAACGGCGACACCCTCGGCGTGGGCGCGTACGGTGACGATGGCCGTAGAGGCGCCGTTTACGTCTTCACGCGCAACCAGGGGAGCTGGTCGCAGCAAATGCGTCTCACGGGCTCGAAGGGCGAGCCAGGCGATTACCTCGGATGCTCGCTGGCCATCAGCGACGACGGCAACACCATTATCTCCGGCACCGTGGATGATAAATACAACACGCCCGATGCGGGCTCGCAAGACAAGGAATCCATCGGCGGGGTCTACGTTTTCGTGCGTGCGGCAGGCAAGTGGTCGGAACAGGCTTTTATGAGGGCCTTCAATCCGCGGTACTACGACCAATTCGGATTGGCCTTGGCCATAAGCCGCGACGGCAACACCATTGCCGCCGGCTCGCACCTTGAGGACAGCGGCGCCAAGGGCGTCAACGGGGATCAGTCTGACGCCTCCATGGAAGACTCCGGGGCGGTCTACGTTTACACCCGCACGGGCACCACCTGGAATCCCACGGCCTACGTCAAGGCTTCCAACACCCAGCCCGCCGCGGAGTTCGGCACCTCGGTTGCGCTGAATGGCGACGGCAAATTGCTCGCCGCCGGCGCGACAAAGGAAAATAGCGCCGCCAAAGGCGTCAACGGCAAGCAGGACGATAAGTCGGCCGCCAACTCCGGCGCCGCCTACGTCTATTACTGAGGAGAAGGAGTAAACGGCATGCGCCAGATAACTTCAAAGATAGCTTCATTGGTCGCAGCGGCAGTCCTTCTCTCGATCGCAAGTGCCGGTTTTTCGCTCGCACAGCAGGCCCCTCCGGCTGCCGGCGCTCCGCCTGCCGGAGCGGGTGCGGGTGCCGCCGGGCGTGGGGGAGCTCCTCCGCCGGCGCCGCCGTTCCGCATCATGAGTCCGGATATGGTGGACGGCTCGCTGCTCCCACAACAGTTCAGTTGCGCCGCCGGCACGGCGGCGGTGTCGCCATCCCTGCAATGGACGAACGCGCCGAGAGGCACCAGGAGCTTCGCTCTGATCGTCCACGACATGGAACCGCGTCCGCAAAAGAAACTCGACGACATTTTGCATTGGATGGTGTGGAACATTCCCGCCAATGCGACCAGGTTCCCGCGGGGTATTCCGTCCAATACTCCCGATCTTCCGGACGGCAGTCGTCAGACCAACGGCAATCCGGGCCAGGGTGGCATCACCGGCTATCGGCCGCCGTGCCCGCCGCAAAACGTTCCCCTGCCGCACCACTACGTGTTCGATATGTTCGCACTGGATACCGCAGTGGACTTGCCGGAAACGGCCACGCGCGCGGACGTTATGAAGGTTATGGACGGCCACATCCTCGGGCACGATTCCCTGGTCGTTCCTTTCAATCGCTAGACTGCAACGTGGTGGGAACGATCGATTCGTCGTCGTTCCGAGGCGCCATCAAAATCGACGGCTATAGTGCGGGCGGCCAAATCCTCCTGAAGCGCGTGGCAACCTCGGGCTGCCACCATTAGGTCCGTCTTAAGTTCAGGACACAACGCCATACTCGTGCGGTCGCTGATATTGAGGCTCGTGGTTGGTGCCGAAATCCCCAGATTCAAGGGGTGGCGCTCGGCTTTCCCGCCTCTAAATTTTCCTCACAGACGAAGTATGCTGACATGTCGGTATCAGCGTTCGCCAATTGATACAGCCTCGTTCCGCCCCACGCGCGGGTAAATGTTTTGGAATCGTCGAAGGAGAACTGAACTTCCAAGGTACTGTCGTTTGCGAGGCGGAAACGCTCTACAACGTGAAGCGCGTCGCTATGTGGCACCCCAGTGGGATCGATCCACGTCTCCGGTTTGAATCCCACGGTATCTACTACGAGAGTATCGCCCTGCCAAGTTCCGACTGAATCTCCCATCCAGCTCGGCGTGATGTCAGCCGAATGTTTCCGTCCATCCGCGTAGATCCTCCGAATGCCTGATCCGAATTGAAAAAGAATGTAGATGGTGGTGTTCTTTTGAACGATTTCAAAAGGGTAGGGCATGATCATGCTTCGGGGCTCTCCAGGCGGGAAGCAGTATGTAATTGGGTCGAGTGCGTCCAACCCCTTTTCATCAAGGCTGGTCAGCCCAGTCCTATTCGCTTTGTACTTCTCCATTGCCCAAGGTTGCAGCGGAGGAATTTCCTTACTGAATCCGCGGCCTGCGGCACCTCCGGTCATTCCTCCTCCTTGCTCCCAGATACCAGAGAGATCAGGTTGCTGCTTTCTCTCCTGGGATTGCGCGGAAGCCTGAACAGTTACCACGAGAAAAGCGACACTGGCAAAGACTAACGCACTCACTCGACGACTGCGCCTTCGCTTTTTTCGTGACGTCCAGAAATCAACCTCGTTGCTATAAGTTCTTACTCGAATCATAAAAGTGCCTGCTTGGAAGCGCCGACGTTCGCTGTGAGCTCGGTACTGGCTCGAAGCTGATCCTACTCTAAGGGGCGCCCTTTTATAATGCGTTTTTCGAGATTTGGCGTACAACTTGCTGTGCATCGCTGGCACTGGTGATACGATTTGCCGCGAGCCATGAGTCTGATGGCTGCACAATCGACTAGGTGGGCATCATGGTCTGTGGCATGATGCAGACATGGCACGAACCACCGAGAAGGCTAAGCGACGAGCCAAGAAGAAAACGCGAGGAAGAGACGCCATCCGAATGGCGGCTGAGACCAGGAAATATTTCGCTGCCAACCCATTGAAAAACGACAAAAGAGAAAGCTCGCCATAGAGCCTCCCTCTGGCTAGCCTTGTCCCTATACCTGGAGCGGAGCCAACTTCTGAAAATTCGGATTCTCGAATACCGCCAGTCCGAAACGCTCCCATGGCTGTAGCACCTTCCCCGTAGTCCCCCCTCACAATGCTTCGCCGCGCTCCATTCGCGCCATACGCGGCGCCGGCTCGATAGCCCTGCATTCGCGCGCTATACTTCGGCTATGCTATTCGATTCCTCCAACGAGCGCCGCGCCCGCGAGCGCGAGATGCGTGACGCCGGGCGCCTGCCGCCCGGCCAGTCCCTGACGCTCAAGTGGCCCGTGCTGCATGCGGGCTCGGTCCCGGTTTTTGATCCGCGCACCTGGGATTTCCGCATTTTCGGCTTGGTGGACGCTCCGCTGCGTTTCTCCTGGGAAGAGTTCTCCCGCTTGCCGCAAGGCGAAGTGCTCGCCGATATGCACTGCGTCACCCGTTGGAGCCGCTTCGACAATCGCTGGGGAGGCGTGCTGGCCACGGACTTGATCCTCAAAGTGAAGCTGCGGCCCGAGGCGCGGCACGTGATGGTCCACGCCGGCTACGGCTACACGGCCAATCTGCCGCTTGCGGATCTCCTGCGCCCGACCACAATCTTCGCTCTGCGCCACAACGGCGAGCCCCTCGCCGCCGACCATGGCTATCCCCTGCGCCTGGTAGTCCCTCATCTCTACGCCTGGAAGAGCGTGAAGTGGGTCCGCGGCGTCGAACTCCTGGACCGCGAGCTCCGCGGCTTCTGGGAACAGAACGGCTACCACATCTACGGCGACCCGTTCAAAGAGCAGCGCTATTCGGCCTGAATCCCAACCACGGCACGGGCGCTCGCTGCTAGAATCCTAAGGCATGATCGGTCTTCGTCTGCTGGCCGTGCTGCTGCTGGTGGGCGTCAACGGCTTCTTCGCCAGCGCCGAGTTTTCGTTGGTGGCGGTGCGCGCCTCCCGTGTGCGGCAACTCCTGGAGCGCGGCGACTCTCGAGCCCGCATCGTCCAGCAACTCCTCGGTCAGCTCGACCGCGTCGTTTCCGGAGTGCAGGTGGGCATGACGTTCACCAGCCTGGCGATCGGCGCCCTGGGTGAGCCGGTGGTCGCTGAACTCCTTCGTCCCATGCTGGATTGGCTGCCGGGTAGCCGCGCCGCGCTGGTGGCTCATGGAATTGCCATTGTCCTGGCCTTCGCGTTTCTGACCGTGCTTCATGTCGTTTTTGGCGAGCTCGTCCCCAAGTCGATCTCCCTCGAACACGCCGGCCGGGCGGCCCTTCTCATTGCGCGCCCGTTTTACTGGTACCTGACCACATTTCGCTGGGCCGTGGTTTTCCTCGAAGGATTCAGCCGCAAAGTCGTGCGCGCACTCGGTATTACGGGCCTGGTTGCCGGTCACACCGTTCCGCATTCGGCCGAAGAGCTGCAAGTCCTAATTCGTCAGGCTGCCGAGCACGGGTTGCTCACGCCCGGTGAGGAGCGCGTCATCCTGGGCGCGCTCGAATTGCGCCAGGTTCGTGTGCGCGAAATCATGGTGCCGCGGCCCGATGTACATGCCCTGGCCGTAGAGTCCACTTTCGAAGAGACTCTTGCCGCTTTTTCCAAGTCCCAGCGCTCGCGATTGCCTGTATTTGAAGGCAGCCTCGACCATCTCCTCGGTTTTGTGCATGTCCGGGACATGATCGCCGTTGTCTTAGAGCGCGAGCGCCGTTCCGAACAGAACGCACCTGAGAACTCCACTGGCCAGCCTTCGTCCCAAAGCCCCGTCCATGAATTCGACCTGCGCCGCCTCCTCCGCGAGGTGCTGATCGTGCCCGAGAACAAACCTGCCGGCGAACTGCTTCTGGAGATGCGCGCCCGCCGCATCACCGTGTCCATGGTCGTCGACGAATTTGGCAGCATCCTCGGCCTCGTCAGCCTCGAGGACGTCCTCGAACAGATGGTGGGCGAAATTCACGATGAGTTCGACGTCGTGCAGGCGCCCCAGATTGTCGGCACCGGCGCGGAGATGGCCATGATTTTCGACGGTGTCATCGGCCTGCGCGACCTCGAGAGCCAGTACGAGATTCACCTCCCGGAAGATACCGCCTATGCCACGCTCGGCGGCTTTGTCCTGGCCCGGCTCGGAATCATCCCCAGGGGAGGCGAAAGCTTCGATTTTGCCGGCTATCGTTTCACCGTCTTGCAGATGGAGCGTCACCGCGTGGCGCGAATCAAATTGCAGCGTTTGCTTCCCGTCGGGCGGAGAGGACTTCCGCAGCATCCAGTCTCAGGTGCGCCTACGCCGCCCCAGCCGGCGCACACGGCTCCCGACGACCCGACGATAAGCAGACGATAAGTAACGGAGAGGCCCCGAGCAGGAAGTATGCGTTTTACCGCGAGCTGAGAAGGCCGTGGCCCTTAGCGCGCTTCTAGCGCAAGAAGGCGCTAGCCGATCTCCAGTAGCACTTCGGCGCCGCGGTTCACCCCCAGCACCCGCGCCGCCTGCCCCTTATTCACCGCAATCTCCAGGAAGCCGCTGGAGCCGATCATCGCCACCGGTTCCCCCGCCGCGCCATTGGCAAAGGTTTGCACGAACTTCTCGACGCGCTTGCCGCCCACCTGAAGCTTCAGCTTGCCGTCGGTGCCCATAGCCGGCGCCAAATCTTCAGCCAGGAAGTTCGTCATGAGATTCCCAAACGCGTCCACGCGCAGCACCACGCCCTTCAGCGCCGAACCAGCCGCCTTCGGGCGGGGAAGAGCGAAGCGCACGTAGTCGCTGATCTCCTCGCCCATCGCTTCCGTCTGGCTGGTCTTCGCTAGCCAGGCCGCCACGGGAGCGAAGATGTCGCGCCCGTGAAAGGTGTTGCTGACCGGGCTGAGAAAATAGTGTTCCGCGCTGATGTGCCTCACGGAGAAGGCCGGTTCGCGCTCGTAGACGAGCGAAAGCACGCCGTTATCGGGCGCCACGAAATAGTATTGGTCCGCGCTCACCAGAATCGGCCGCCTCTGCGTGCCCACGCCGGGATCGACCACCACCACGTGCACCGTGCGGGGAGGGAAGTAGCGATACGCCGCCGCGATCGTCAGCGCACCGTCGAGCAGATCGAATGGTGCCACATGGTGGTTGATGTCCACGATCGTCGCGTTCGGCGCGATGCGCAGGATCACGCCCTTGAGCACGCCCACCAGGTGGTCGCTCGTGCCGTAGTCGGTTGTGAGTGTAACGACGGGATTCGTCAAGCTAAGGCTCGGGCGGAGCTAGAGTCGATTCGATCTCAGAGCATTTGGAAACTAGCGGAGCCTCTCGGCCTTGTCAAGACACCGTATTCGGCCTGCAAACAGACCGCTGCCCTGAACCGTAAAACCCGCTCTGTCACTCCCAGCGGGTTTTGGCCTATACTATCTCTTCCGCCCCAAATCGTACCGGATCGGAATCCTCATGAGCCAAGCACTCCGCATCGCAATCCTAGGCGACTTTGACCGCCAACACCATTCTCACTGGGCTACCGAAGCGGCCTTGTTCCACGCCGCCTCCTGGATGGGCTTCCAGGTCGAGCCTCGCTGGTTTCCTACCGACGCGCTGGAAATTCGCGACGCTCAGGCCCGCCTCGCCCATGTCGACGGCATTTGCGGCGCTCCCGGCAGCCCGTTTCGCAGCTCGGCCGGCATGCTGCGCGGAATCGAGTTCGCCCGCACTCACGATTTTCCTTTCCTCGGAACTTGCGCCGGCTTCCAATACGCCTTGATCGAGTTCACCCGCAACGTTTTGGGTCTGGATGCCGATACCGCCGAGAATTCATCGAATTCGGCCCATATCGTGATCACTCCCGTGGCTTGCCCGCTTCCCGCCCGTTCGCCTGCATCGCCTAAGATGGACGGTTCGGACGCGATCCATCCCGTAAAGGGTACGCTGCTCCACGATTGTTGCAAGTCGAATGAGCTGCAAGGCGAATACTTTTGCAACTTTGAGACGAATCCCGAATACGTGTCGAGGTGGGAAGACGCCGGATTGCGCGTCGCCGCCCGCGGCCCGCGCAACGAAATGCGCGCCTTCGATCTGCCCGGCAAGCGCTTTTTTCTCGCCACCCTCTTTCAGCCCCAGCTCTCTTCCACGGGGGAGCAGCCGCATCCCCTCGTTCTCGGCTATCTCCGCGCTTGCGCCGAGTTCAGAGCCACCAAGAAAGCGGCCATGGCCCGCAGCGTTTAGCGTCTCGTCGGGCGCCCTTGGCGCGATTAGGCGCTCCCCTTGAGAAGGGCCGCGGTATATACTGCCGCCGATCGCACGAAGCTATGGCCCGCTCCTGGGCCCTGAAGGACGGCTTATGAACTCCAAAACCATCGCCACCATCGCCTGCTCTCTCCTCGCAACGGCTCTCGCCTGTAGCGCTTTCGCTCTCGCGCAACAGCGCGGCGGGGGCGGGGAACAAGCCTTCCCGCAGCCGGCTCCCGCGAAAGATGTAACGATCACGGAGATTCCAGGCGTCATCGCGCAGGGAGCCAAATGGAAGCTCGTCTGGCAAGGTCCCGACAACGCCGACGGCCTCGTGGCCGCGCCGGATGGCGGCATCTATTTCGCGCAGGAACAGCCCAGCACCGTGGGCCGGCTCGACGCGAATGACAACTTCACCATTTTCGTCCGCGACACGCATGGCACTGGAGCGCTGGGGATCGACTATAAGAAGCGCCTCATCGGCGTGGAGAGAACTTGCTCCGACCCCGGCGGCCATCCCGACCAGTGCCACGAAACGGCGGACCTGGTGGTCCTCTCGCCGAAGTGGCAGGTGCTGGCGCATGAGTTCGATGGCAAGACGTTCTGGCGCATGGGCGAACTCGTCTGCGACTCCAAGGGCGGCGTCTATTTCTCAGACGACAACGGCACCTACTTCGTCGACGCCAAAGGCAAGGTCAGTCTCGTTGCCACCAAGGAGATTCGCACCAACGGCATGATGCTCAGCCGCGATGGCAAGACGCTCTACGTCACCAACGGCAAGACTCTGGTGGCCTGGGACGTTCAGCCTGACGGCACGGTGAAAAATCAGCGGGACTTTGCAACCCTCGAAGCCGGCGGAGCCGGCGACGGCATGACCGTCGATTCCGAGGGGCGCCTTTACGTCACCTCAGGGGCCCCCGGCATTCAAGTCTTCAGCAAGGAAGGGAAGTACCTGGGCGTCATTCCTCTGCCTCGGGCCTCCTCGAGCGTGGCATTTTCCGGACCAGGCAAAAAAATCCTTTACGCCAAAGGCGCGGGCATGACCAATCAGGACGGCACCGAATACCGCACTCCCCCAGGCGTGCGCAATAACGCCAAGGCCATCTACAAAGTCGAAATGATCGCGGAAGGCTTCAAGGGCCGCGTGAAGTAGCAGCCCAAGTGACGGCGCTAAGTGGTCGGTCTAGGAGGGCACCGAAGGAAGCTCGGCGAGCCAGGAATTCAGGATCTCCAACTGATCTTTCGCCGCATCCAGGAATGCGATGCCCATGCCCATCTGCTCCTGGACGTGAATGACGTTGGCCTTGGCCACAAACGTTCGTTCGTCGCGGAAGATGATCACCTTCAGCGATGTTCCTACCGGAAGCGTTTTCGGGGTGTCTACGTAACAGCCGCTGCGGCTGATCTGCGTGATCTTCCCCGACAGCAGTTTGCCGTGTTCGGAATCGCTGAGTTCCGCTATGGCCATCAGCCCGTACCGCGGCGCCCTGCGTCGTTCCTCGCTCGTCATGACAGAACGATTCGAATCGGAAGAGGTCTTTAACATAATGAGTTAAAGATCACACACCGCGTCTGATACTTCCACTGTTCCGGATTGGCACTGCCGCAAAAGGATAAACCTGGCTTTGCCCGCATCCTCTGGGCGGGTTGTTCTTTCTTGGCCCGATTTGGAACTCGCCCGTTCGACTATTTGCCGCCGGCGGGATTCCTCATGAAGTCGTTATAGTGTCCTTCCTCCGAAGGCACGCAGTACTCCTCTTCGAGCTCCTGTTCCGGATTCCACTTGAATATCTTTTTCCCACTCGACCAAGGCTTCTCATATGTCTTCGGGTCGTAAACGGTCAGCTCGAGCTCAAAATTGTCATGGCTGACTCGGTGATAGCGCTCCTCCACGCGCATCTCGCCGCTGTGTGGGTAACCGAAATGATCGAGCCACGTCTTTTCATTCAGGCCCACCGTGTTTACGACCAGCGTGTCTCCTTCCCACTTGCCCACCGAGGTTCCGTACCATGATGGATCCGGATCCTTGGGGAGCTCCCTCCCGTCCATCCAGATCGTTCGGCGCACCGAATGGTATTGAAAGAGTTGCACCAGTTGGTTCGGCAACTGAATGAATTGAACCGGCCGTGATGGCGAAAACATGTTCCGGGGGAAGCCCGTCGGGTCGCAATTGCCAATGACGTCGTTTCCTAATGCGGGTGGCACCGCTCTGGGGCCGAAGCTGGGCTTGTTGGCATCGAACTTGGCTTGCCCCCACGCCGTCAATGGCGGCGCTTGATTGCTAATGCCGGGATACGGCGTGCCCAATAGCCACACTCCGGAGAGGTCGTGAGGATCAAAAGGCTGCGGCTTGGCCTGCGGCTCGGCGCCGGACTGCCTTGTAGTTTGCGCCAGCGTGAAGGGCGTTAAGGCTAATAAAGCCGATAGGACGGCATAACCTGCAAAGAAATTCCGCATTCGCAAACTCCCCATTTCAATTCCTAAGATCGCAAATTTCTCTCGCACTCATTCCGGGGCGCCCATATTGGCTTGGTAAATCACCTTGTCGTGGAACACCACCTTGAACATCAGTCCGCGAGGCGTCCCGGCCTTGGATGGAAAGACGGTGGCGGTAATTTCATCCCCCGGCTTCAGCGTATCTTTCGTCCAGCCGCGTGTGCCCAGCTGATGCGGAGTCTCGGCCATCTCGGCGCCCCAATTCGTGACGTTGCCGCTGTCGTCCTTGACGTCATAGCTCATATAGACGTGTGGATTCTGCCAGGAGAGCGATGTGACCGTAGCCTTCATCGTCACCGGCTTATTCAAATCGTAGGACGCCCGGGAGCCATGATGTGCGAACGCCGGCGTGCAAACCATCGCCACACTGATCACAAGCCCGGCCGCCAAAACACACCAAGCTGCGAGTCTCACTTTCATGCTCCACCTCCTGGAAGTCACTTCTATACTCATTCGCCAGGAATGTCCATCGTGGTGGCACAGCCGCCGTTGGCTGTGTCTTCGCCCTTCCCGCATTCCCTTGAGTCTCTGTATGTCCCCGCACTGTATCTTTTCAAACGCTGTCATCACGAGGCTGCGTTTGGGCCGAGGGATCTGCTTTGCATTTGGTCCAATCTGAGGGATCTTTCAAAAAGCGAAAAGCAAGGGTGGGCTTTACTCGTGCGGTAAAATATATCTACGCCTTAGCTAGGCGTAGCCTCTTGTAGCTCGGGTCGCCCGGCGATGCAGGTCGGTAGAGCTGAGGCTTTGCTTCTGCGAGCACGGGCGAGAGCATTGGCATTCCGGGGCCGCCGTCGTCCGTGCGGCTTTGCGGGCGACGTTCCTCGGTGATTGAGGAATCTGCTCTTGCGGCATTTCGCAACCCAGGTTGCACCCGTGGCTGTCGCCAGCGAGGCAGAAGGGCAGTAACGGATCTCTAAGTCGCTTAGAATGACATCGTTCGCCAAGGCAGCGAAATAAACTATTTAGAATGATATCCTTCGCAAAATAGTGGGGGGTGGGGGGTGGAAGTGCTAAACCTCTACTTTAAACGTTCGCCAGTGACTAGATCGCGATGGGTAGTTAGGTAACACTAAGTGCAAAGATATGCAGCGTATCTACCTCGATCATAACGCCACAACGCCCGTCCACCCCGCAGTGCTCGAGGCCATGCTCCCTTACTTCGGGCCGGAATTCGGCAATCCGAGTTCCGTGCACCAGTTCGGCCAGAAGGCCAACCACGCCATCGAGCAGGCTCGCGAATCCCTGGCCGCGCTGATCGGCGCTCGCTCTTCCGAGATCGTCTTCACGAGCGGGGGGACCGAAGCCGACAACACGGCGATTTTCGGAGCCGTCGGCCACGCGCTGCACGCCCGCAAAGAGCCTTCCGCGCCGCCCCATCTGATCACCACGGTCATCGAGCACGACGCCGTCTTGAACTCCTGCGGCGCGCTCGAATCCCGCGGCATCTCCGTTACCTACCTTGCCGTCGACGCGGGTGGAATCGTCAGCTTGGAAGCCATTCGAGCCGCCATTCGGCCGGAGACTGCGCTGATCTCGGTGATGTACGCCAATAACGAGATCGGCGCGCTGCAGCCGATCGAGGAGATCGCCAGAATCGCCGCCGAGGCGCGAGTTCCCCTGCATACCGACGCGGTCCAAGCAGCGGGCAAAATTCCCATCGATGTGAAGGTCCTCGGCGTGCAGCTTCTGTCTCTTTCGGCGCACAAGTTCTGCGGACCCAAAGGCGTCGGCGCGCTCTTCGTGCGCAAGGGCGTGGAAATCGATCCCTTGCTCTACGGCGGCCCCAACGAACGCCGCCGCCGTGCCGGAACCGAAAATGTCGCCGGAATTGTCGGCTTGGGCAAGGCCGCCGAACTGGCGCGCCGCGATCTGGCCGAAACGTCGGCGCGGATGGCGCAACTGCGGGATCGGCTGGAAAAGGGCTTGCTCGCGGCCATTCCCGGCGCTCGCATCAATGGTGATCCAATGGGCGACCCGGCGCGCCGCATTCCGAATACCTCAAATCTGCTGTTTCCTGGCGTGGAGAGCGAGTCCTTGCTCATCGCGCTGGATTTGGCCGGTCTGGCCTGCTCGGCGGGCGCGGCATGCTCCTCCGGCGCGGTCGATCCCTCGCATGTACTCACCGCCATCGGCCTCGCGGATGTCGAAGCGCGCGCCAGCGTGCGTCTCAGCGTCGGCCGCGCGACTACGGAAGACGAGGTTGACCGGGCGCTGGAGCTGATCCCCGCGGCCGTGGCACGCCAGCGCGCAGCGTCCAAAGCTGGTCAGATGGCTGCAGCGCAATGAGTCTTCCAGAGCATCCTCGAGACCTGACCGTCGTGGCCATGAGCGGCGGTGTAGATAGCTCCACCGTCGCCTCCATGTTGCATGCGTCCGGCGCGCCGGTCGTCGGTTTGACCATGCAGCTTTGGGATCAGCGCCGCTTGCCGCAACTCGCCCCCGGCGAGGCCGCGCCGCAGCGCTGCTGCTCGATCGACGACGTATACGACGCGCGCCGCGTCGCCGAGCACATCGGCATTCCGCACTACGTTGTCAATTTCGAGAAGCGCTTCGAGGATACGGTGGTGCGGCCGTTCGTCGAGGATTACCTGGCGGGCCGCACGCCGATTCCTTGCGCCCTGTGCAACAATCACGTCAAGTTCGATCAGTTGCTGGTAACCGCCCGGCAGATCGGCGCCTCGCGCATCGCCACGGGCCACTACGCGCGCATCGATTGCGATCCCGTCACCGGTCGTTACCGTCTTTTTCGCGCCGTCGATCTTTCCAAAGACCAGTCTTATTTTCTTTTCGGATTGACGCAGGAGCAGTTGGCCCACGCGGCTTTCCCATTGGGGAGCCTCTCCAAGCAGGCCGTTCGCGAAATGGCACGTAGCGCTCGTTTGCCTGTCGCCGAAAAAGCCGAAAGCCAGGAGATCTGCTTCGTCCCTTCGGGGAACTACACGAATTTCATAGAGGCCTATCGCGAAGGCGGGAAGGAGCGGAAGGACGCCGAAAGCGAGGGGATTTCTTCGGCGGCCGAAGTCAGCGAAGCCGGCGAACTTGTGAGCGCTGCGGGCGAAGTCCTGGGGAGGCACGCGGGCGTGCGGCATTTCACAGTCGGACAGCGCCGCGGCTTGGGCATCGCCGCGCCCCGTCCTCTTTACGTTTTGCAAATCGATCCCGCCTCGCGGCGAGTCACCGTGGGTGAAGAAGAGCAGTTATGGGCGGACAGCTTCGAGGCTCGCGACATCAATTGGATCGCCTGGGAGACCTTGGATACACCGACCGAGGCAGCCGTAAAGATTCGTTATCGCCACGACCCCGCTCCCGCGCGCATCGAGCCCTTGAGCCACACGTCGGCACGAATACGTTTTGAGGCGCCGCAGCGCGCCATCACGCCCGGCCAGGCGGCCGTCTTCTATCGCGGCGATGAAGTCTTGGGAGGGGGCTGGATCCGCTGACTTATTTTTGATTGGGCCTGAAGATTTAGACGGGAAAATCCGCTGCGATTGTTCGCAGCGATCAGATGAAAAGCCCTTCGTCCTGCGGTTCGTTGGGGCCGTTGGTCTGGCGCCGCCGTCCGCGATAGAACTCCAGGCCGGTCTGAATCCCGCGCACAATCGCCGTGACCGATTGCACCGGGCGCCACACGCTGCTGCGGAGGCGCGACCCGGTATCTTCCACGGCTTCCATCGCTCCGGTGAGGATTTGATCGGCATGCACGAGCTGCATGCGCAGCCGGTCCACGGCTTCCGTGACCATGCGGTCCACGCGCTGCACTTGGCCGCGCGCCAAATGGGTCATCTCGGCGGCATCGGAAATCATGTTGGAAATCCGCGGCTGGGCCTCTTCCACCAGCAGTTGCAGCCGCGAAATGACCGGGTTGATGCGCCTCTGCATATCGTCGGCGATCTCCTCGATCCGTCTGCTGAGACGGCGAAAGGTGAAAAACATCGCCGCGAAGATCACCATCTGCATAAATAGAGACACTGCAGCCACGATCACGAAGGTCGGCATCACCCAGCTGGACATGAGAATCTATATTTCCTTGGATTTCTCGCGTTGATAAGCTTCGCGGCCCGCGTCCACCGCCGCGGAGATGGACTCTTTCTGCTTGGAAGCGACGTGTTTGCCGCGTTCCACCAGGTCTTCGGCGCGCTCGCGCAATTCGCGAGCCTTGCGCTGCGCGTATTCCTTGCCTTCTTCGGCGCGCTGGCTCAGGTAATCGCGCGTCTCCTCGCCGGACTTTGGCGCGAAGAGAATGCCCACCAGGGCTCCGATTCCAAGACCCACCATGAAGTAGCTGATTTTCGATCCGGTGCCATCCGCCATGTGACTACCCCCGTGCTCGCTCAACCTAGCATACCCCGCCATTCGATGCAACCAAACGCGCGCAAGGTCACTCGCGGAAAATACTATGCTGTATCGACTTTGGATTCGGCGCCGGCGGTCCGGCTGCCATGAAGGTGTTCCGCGATGCGCGCCGCCAGCGCCCGCGGCACGACGCGCGAAAGGTCTTCGGCGCTGGCCAGCCGCACGCGCGTGACGCTGCCGAATTCGCGCAACAGCTTGCGCACGGTTCGCGAGCCTACACCCGGGATTTCGTCCAGTTCCGTGCTTAACGTGCGGCGCGAGCGCCGCTGGCGGTGAAAGCCGACCGCGAAGCGATGCGTTTCGTCGCGAATCTGCTGAATCAAGTGCAGCAAAGGCGAATGCTTCTCCAGGCGAATGGGTTCGTCCTCCTGCCCGAGAACGAACAGGATCTCCTCCTGCTTGGCGATGGCCGCCGCGGGCTGGTTGATGATCTCCAGCTTTTCCAGCGCTTGCGCCGCGGCGTGAAGCTGGCCCAGCCCTCCATCGATCAAGATCAGATCGGGCATCTGCTTCTGTTCGCTCTGCACGCGGCGATAGCGGCGTTCCACGGTTTCGCGCATGCTGGCGAAATCGTCGTTGCCCCACTCCCCGCGAATGATGAACTTGCGGTAATCGGACTTGCGCATGCGCCCGTTTTCCCAGACCACCATGGAGGCAACCGTATCCGTGCCCTGCAGGTGCGAAATATCGAAGCTCTCGATGCGCTTGGGCGGAGCGGGAAGGTTCAGCGTGGATTCGAGCGCTTCGGCGATGGCCTTGGAGGTCGGCTTGAGCACCCGGAAGCGCTGCTCGAAAGAGTGGCGCGCGTTCTTTTCTACCAGATCCAGAAACGCGTGCTTGGGGCCGCGCTGCGGAACGGCAATCTCCACTCTCCGGTAAGGCAGATCCAGCGTCGCTGCACGCTCGGAGAGCGTCTCTTCGAGCAGTGGGCGGTCCTCGAAATGGCGCATGACGTGAATGGCGCGGGGCAAGTAAGCGGCTTCCAGATAAAGCTGCTTGAGCACCGAGGGAAGAAACTCATCCGGATCGAAGTTCTCCAGGTCTTCCCAGTAGAAATCGCGCCGGTCGACCACGCGGCCGCCGCGGATGTGAAAAAGGTTCACGGCAACCTGTGGAGGCTCGGCGTACCAGGCCAGCACATCGGTATCGTCGCCCGCAATGGCGGCAATCTTCTGGCGTTCTTCGATCTCCTCGAGCGTGCGCAACAGGTCGCGGTATCCCGCGGCCTGCTCGTAGCGCTGCGCTTCGGAGGCCTGGTTCATCCGCGCGCCGAGGCTGGCGATCAAATCGTGGCGCCGCCCTTCGAGAAACGTGCGCGCGTCGTGCGCGGCTTCCGCGTATTGGTCGTCGGAGACCAGGCCGGGGACACAGGGGCCCCAGCAGCGATGAATGTAATACTGCAGGCAAGGGCGCGGATGCTGCCGCGTCAGATCGACCGTGCAGGAAGGAACGCGAAACGTCTTGTGAATGAAGTGCACGATGCGGTAGGCGAGGCTGTGGGGAAAGAACGGGCCGAAGTAGATCGAACCGTCTTTGCGCAGCCGGCGCGTGACGTAAACGCGCGGATATTTTTCAAACGCGGTGAAACGGATATAGGGATAAGTCTTATCGTCTCGCAGCAGGACATTGAATTTCGGCTGGTGACGCTTGATCAGATTATTCTCGAGGGCCAGAGCCTCGCGTTCGTTATCCACCACGATGTAATCGAGATCGGCGATCTCGCGCACCAGGGAGCCGGTTTTGGCGTCCGCCCATCGGGTCTCCAGAAAGTAGGAGCGTACCCGCGAGCGCAAGGACCGTGCCTTGCCGACGTACAGAATGGTCCCGAGGGCGTCCTTGAACAGGTAGACACCGGCATCCAAAGGAAGTTGAGCGGCTTTTTCCCGGAGTTCCATTGGCGGAGTTACAATTGGCAGCAGGGAGTCCCCGATGGGCGGGAACTCGTGCCGCAGGCAACACCAATGATAACAAAGCGAATCTTAACTGCGAAAACCGTGGGCGCTACGGAACCATGCGGCGCGTGAATATGAGGGCGAGCCTTTTGCCGAAGCTGTTCTTCGTTGTTTTGGCAGCCTGCCTAGTCTCGGTCCTTGTGCCAAGGACGGCCTCGGCGCAAGCATCGGCGCTGGAGATCCCTCCTACACCGCCCCCGGCGGAACCGGAGCCTCCGCCCGAGCCGCCCAAGCCCGTGTTTGATCCGCTGCGCGCGAACAAGAGCCTGGAGGTCGGCAGCTTCTATATGAAGCGCGGGAATTACGATGCCGCCATCGATCGCTTCACCGACGCCACGCAGTTCGAGCCGGGCCTGGCGCGATCGTACGCTCTGCTGGGCGAGGCTTACGAACACAAGGGCGATGTGGACAACGCCTTGACGGCCTACCGAAAATACTTGCAGCTCCTTCGCAACGGTCCCGACCGCGACAAAATTCAGAAGCGCATTGAGAAGCTGGAAGGTCAATCCGGGCACGCGCAGGAACAAACCAAGCAGAAGTCAGGGTAAGCGGTCGAGGAACCTTCTGGCACGCTCGTAATTCGCGTAGCGCTTTTCTTCCATCCGAAATCTCAGGGAGTGGGCTTCGATGCCGCAGCGCGCGGCGCGCAGCGGATGTTTCACGTGGAGCATTTCGTGGAAGAGCACGTACTCCACGGCGTATTGCGGAACGCACGCGCGGTCCAGCCAGCGATTCATCACGATCTGATCGAGCGCCGGGTCGAAGCAGCCGAATTGCGCCCGCCAGGTGCGTCCGCTCCAGCCGAGCCGAGGCCGATGCAGCCGCCCGCCGAAGTACTTGCGGTTCAGGCGCGTGAACATGGGCGCGAGATCATAGATTATGCCGTGCGGGCCCGTCTTGACCAGGCGTCCCCGGCTGCGGCGAAGCCGGGCGACCTTGCGGCGTGTGCGCGGCGAAACGGTGAAATGCCGGTAAGCGCTGAGAATCTCTCGCGGCGCCCGCCGGCGATAGACGCGGGACAGCAGAATCGCCGCGGCGGCCTCGAGAACCGCCAGAGGCGCGCCACACAGGGCGTCGGAGAGGCGCACGAAGGCGGTCTCCTCGCGCAGGCGGATGGTATGCATCAAGTTGGCGTAAGGATAAAACTCCACTTCAAAGCGCGGCGGACGGCCCCGGCAGCCCAGGCGGGTGTAGAGGCGCTGAAAGATCACGGCGCCGCCGGGAACCGGGGAGCGGGAAGTGGAGGAGCGCTTCATTGCGGTTTGCGGCGCACCGGCGGCGGAGCATTCTCCTTGATGGCATCGGCGGCGTCGTTGATGGCCTCGTTGGTGGCGTCAATGGCGTCGTCCAGATTGTCCTTGTATGCCTCCACAGCCTGGCCTTTCGCGGAAAGAGTTTTCAGGTACGTGAGGAATTCGGGCGCGCGGCTTTGCATCTCCTTGATGGCGCCGCGGACGTCCTGCTGCTTATCGACGCCAAGTTGAATGGCGTCCGAAGCATCATCGATGCAGCCGGCATAAGCGTTGAGGAGCGTGTTAATGCGGTCGTCGCGATGCAATTCGCCGGGATGGGCAAATTCGTATTGAAGCTTCTTGATGCGATCGGCGGCGAAGCCGATAAACAGCTTGATGCGGTCGTTGGGGGTGTCCGCGTCGCGAATCTGATCCGCTTCGTTGTCGCTGAGGTAGTCCTTCTTGGAGCCCTGGGCGAACGCAGGGGAGCGCGCCGCGACGATACCCATAAGGAAAACAGAGGCGATCGCCAGCGGCAAAGCGCGCAGTGCCAGTTTTCTCATGGGTCTGCTTTCTTGGGGCCCTTTTCGGGGAAGAGTTGGTCCATCAGCATCGCTTGGGATTTGGCCAAGTCCGATCTTACCGCCTGAAACCAGGGCCTCTTATCGTAGGGCAGCGAATTAATCACGTCGTCCACCCGCCGCAACGTTTGCCGCAGGCTGATTTGCAGCTCTTTGAAACCGGCGGGATGTTTTTCGGCGTTGACGCCGGTGGCGGAGAGAGCTTTGACCGCGCTTTCCACTTCGTCGCGATAGTGTTCGAGCTCGGAGAGAGCCTGCTCTTCATTGTCCATTTTCAGGTCCGTGCGAACCTGATCGAGCTCTAGGTGGCCGGACTTGGAGAGTATCTTGGCCTTGGCCACAGGGTCATGTTCGAGCTCGTACTGCGCCTCGTATTTTGCGAGGGAGTCCTGGGCCGCGAGTTGGCGGCTGAGCGAGACGCAAAGAGAAAGGCAAGCCATGAAAATCAGAAGCCGATCGAAAGATGCAAAGCCATAACTGGAACGCCGACCCACTTTATTTTCCGGAGCTCCGGCTCAATTCGCGAAGCAAGAGCTTCAGCCGCGCCTGGGCTTGGAACTCCTGATCGGGGCGCTCGCCTCGGTCCAAGTCGAGAAATTTTTGATAGGCGGCTGCTGCTTCGGGTTTCCGCCCTAGTTTATCGCAGGAGAGCGCGCGAAAGAACCAATTGATGGCGGTGAGCGGTTCGCGCTGAGCAAGTAGGTCGAGAGTGGAGATCACCGCCTCATACTGGCCGGATAGATAGTAGACGCTGGCGAGCTCGCCCAAGGCTTCGGGATTTGCCGGCGTCAACTGGAGCGAACGATTCAATTCGGTTTGCGCGGCGAGATAGTCGTGCAATTCCATTTTCGTGTGGCCCATCCAAAGGTGGAGTTGCGCGTCGTCTGGGGAGGAGGCCAGCGCTTTGGCGAATGCGGCGGCGGCATCGGTCCACTTCTTCTGCTGCATGTAGATGCTGCCGCGCAGCTTGAGGTTTTCGGCGGTGGGCGCGGCGCCGGTGTCGAGCCGGTCCAATTCGGAAAGAGATTCGTCCAGGCGGCTTAGATCCTGCAGCGCGACGGCGCGCTCGAAGCGGGCCTGGCGGTCATCGGGAGCATTCTGCAAATAGTTTTTGAGAAGATCGGCGGCATCGGCGGTCTTCTTTTGGCGGAGCAGCGATTCGGCCAATCCGAACTGGGCCGGCGCGGAATCGGGCTTTAGAGCGAGCGCTTCGCGGTACGTTGATTCCGCCGCCGCGAATTGGCCGTCAGCAAGCAGCGCGCCGGCAAGGCCGATCAGGATCGAGTCGTCCTTAGGGGCGAGCGTGACAGCCGCACGATATTGTGCGATGGCTTCGGCACGTTTTCCGGCGCGCTCGAGCGCCTCTGCCGCCAGAAAAACGGGGCGGACCTGGCCGGGGAGGAGTTGCGCGGCGCGTTCGAAAGATGCGGCCGCGGCGGCGGGATCGGAGTCGAGCAGCAGCAGCCCCAAATTCAAATGAGCTGGGGGAAAATTTGGATCCAGAGAAATGGCCCGACGAAATTCCTCGATGGCCTCGGGATTTCTCTTGAGCTGGGAATAGGCAACGCCGAGGTCGAAGTGGGGCAGGGCGGCGGTGGGTTCCGCGGCAACAACCTTTTCGAGCAGAGGAACAGCCGCGGCGTAGTCTTTGCGATCGAGCGCGTCTTGAGCCTGGGCAAGGAGCGGAGTGGAAGCGGAGGATTGCTGAGGCGTCGGTTGGGAGCGCGATGGTAAGGGCGCGAGAAGAGCGAGCAGCCCAAGGGCGGCGAAGTTCCTACGTGCTCGAATCATTGAGCACATTGTATGAAAAATCGGTGCGAGATTCGACTTTGCTTCCCGACGAAACGAAAGCCTCAGGTCTCTTGAGCGCATTGTATGAAAAATCGATGAGATTCTTCGAGTGCGTGGCCGCGCGGCCCAGAGAAGGGGCCGTAAGAAGCGGGCGGCCACTTCGCTCAGAATGACATTCCGGCACAGTTGACCACTAAGGCGAATCTTTGGCGGCGCCACCTTTGGTAGAGACTCGGGCGTCGCCGTGGCCGTTATTGTGATCCTTCAAAGCGGGCTTGAGATATTTTCCCGTGTAGGAGTGCGGGTTTCGCACAACCTGCTCCGGAGTGCCCGTCGCTACGATTGTGCCGCCCTGCGCGCCGCCTTCGGGCCCCAGATCGATAACCCAGTCGGCGGATTTGATAACGTCCAGATTGTGCTCGATGACGATGAGCGAGGCGCCGCCCTCGAGGAGCTTGCGAAAGGCAGTGAGCAGCTTCTGGATATCGTCGAAGTGCAAGCCCGTGGTGGGCTCGTCGAGAATATAGAGCACGCCGGGATTGGCGGTGTGAATCAGATGCGAGGCGAGCTTCAGCCGCTGGGCTTCGCCGCCGGAAAGCGTGGTGGCGGATTGGCCCAGCCGCAGATAGCCGAGGCCGACCTCGTCGAGAATTTTCAGCTTGGAAGTCACGCGGGGGACTCCGGCGAAAAAGTGCAAGGCTTCGTGCACGGTGAGGCCGAGGACCTCGTCAATGTTCTTGTCGCGATAGCGCACTTCGAGGACGGCGCTCTTGAAGCGCGTGCCGCGGCACTCCTCGCAGACGAGTTCGACATCGGCGAGGAACTGCATTTCGACCGTGACGGTGCCATCGCCCTGGCAGGCTTCGCAGCGGCCGCCGGGAATGTTGAAGGAAAAATGGCCGGCGCCGAAACCGCGGCGTTTGGCGTCGGGAGTGGCGGCGAAGACTTCGCGGATGGCGTCGAAGGCCTTCAGGTAAGTGGCGGGATTGGAGCGCGGCGTGCGGCCGATGGGGGATTGGTCCACCAGAACGACCTGTTCGATGAAGCCGTCGCCTTCGATGCGGTCGCAAAGCTCCTTGAAATTGACGCCGGCGCGCTTGGCCTCCAGAGCTTTGTACAGGACGTCGTAGATCAGGGTGGATTTGCCGGAGCCGGAGACGCCGGTGACGGCCACCATGGCGCCCAGCGGGAACATGACGTCGATATTGCGCAGATTATGGGCGTGCGCGCCGAAAACCCGCAGAAAGCGGCGCGAGGGCTTGTGGCGCAACGAGGGTACGGGAATGCGCAACTCGCCATTGAGGTAACGCGCGGTGAGGGACTCCGCCGACCGCAAGAGATTCTGGCGCGGGCCGCAGAAGAGCAGCTTGCCGCCGGATTCGCCGGCTCCAGGCCCGAGATCGAGGACGAAGTCGGAAGCGGCGATGGTTTCGGCATCGTGCTCGACGACGAGAATGGTGTTGCCGAGGTCGCGCAGGCTCTTGAGGATGTCGATGAGCCGGTGCGTATCGCGGGGATGCAGGCCGATGGAAGGCTCGTCGAGAACGTAGAGCGCGCCCACCAGTTGCGATCCCAGCGAAGTGGCCAGCTGAATGCGCTGCGCCTCGCCGCCGGAAAGCGTGGAGGTGAGACGATCGAGCGTGAGGTATTCGAGTCCGACCTGATCGAGAAAGCGGAGCCGCTGCTGAATCTCCTGGAGGATTCTCTCGGCGATGGCGGCGGCCTCGGGCGCAAGTTCGAGAGAGTCGAAGAATTGGCGGGCCTCGGAGACGGTAAGCGCGCAGACCTCGGTGATCGATTTTCCGTTGATGCGCACGGCGCGGGCTTCGGCACGAAGGCGCGTGCCGCCGCAGTCAGGGCAGGTGGCATAGCCGCGATAGCGGCTCAGAAAGACGCGCACGTGCAGCTTGTATTTCTTGCGCTCGAGCCAGGCGAAAAAGCCGTTGACGCCGGGGAAATCGGCGTCTTCATCGCCCTCGATGATGGCGTCGCGCTGTTGGGCAGTGAGCTGGCGAAAAGGAACGTCCACGGGAATGTCGCGCGAGCGCGCGAAGCGCCTCAGGTCCTGCCAAAGCTGGCGATAGCGGGGCTTGGTCCATGGCTGGATGACGCCTTCGTTGATGGATTTGCCGCGATCGGGGATGACCAGGTCGATATCGAAGTCGATGGTATTGCCGAAGCCCTGGCAACGCGGGCAGGCGCCGTAAGGATTGTTGAAAGAGAAGAGGCGCGGCTCGGGCTCCTGGTAGGCGATGCCGCACTTCTTGCACTCGAAACGATCGCTGAAGACGATGCGTTCGGTTTCGGGATGCGCATCCGAAGGAGGGAATTCGAGGATGGCTTCGCCCTTGCCTTCGCGATAGCAGATCTCCACGGAGTCGGCCAGACGCGAGCGGATGTCGGGAGAGATGGCCAGGCGATCGACGACCACATAGACGGGCTGCGAAAAATCGACGTCCAGCAGAGTTTCCGGGGAAGAGAATTCGTGCACCTGGCCGGACTGGTAGAGGCGATTGAAGCCTCGCTTCTGCAGATCGAGCAGGGCTTGCTGGACGTTCGAGCGCGGGGGCGTCTGCGCAGGCGTGGCCGAGGCACTTGCGGACGCTGACTTTCGCGCCGGCTTCTTCGCTGGTTCGGCGATCGACAGGCGATAAAGCACGTAGAAGCGGCGACCGGGCTGGAGCGCGAGGACGCGGGAGACGATGGAGTCGATGGTGTCGCGGCGGATTTCGCCTCCGCAACGCGTGCAGAAGGTGCGGCCGGCGCGGGCGTAGAGCAGGCGCAGGTAATCGTAGATCTCGGTGGCGGTGGCCACCGTAGAGCGCGGGTTGCGCGTGGCGTTTTTTTGCTTGATGGCAATGGCCGGGGCGATGCCGGAGATTTCGTCGACGTCGGGCTTTTCGATGCGCTCGAGGAACTGGCGCGCGTAGGCGGAGAGCGATTCGATGTAGCGGCGCTGGCCTTCGGCATAGATGGTGTCGAAGGCGAGGCTGGATTTGCCCGATCCGGAGACGCCGGTGACGACGGTAATGGCGTTGTGGGGAATCTCGAAGCTGATGTTCTTGAGGTTGTGAACGCGCGCGCCGGAGACGGCGATGGACGTAGGCTCGTCGATGACGGCTTCGGGGGCCGCTGCGGAAGTCGCGGTGGCAATCTCGGGCTTATCGGACTTATTCGACTTATCTGTCAAGGGCGTTCACGGGCGCTTACAAGGCGCTACGGTCTTGCACAGCCGGGATTTTGGGGTCAGCCTAAACGAAAAATTATACGTCGCGGACAAGAAGGCGGCAAATGGGGCACGAGATGGCATTCAAGCGGATCGTTTGGGTGGTGCTGGATAGCGTGGGGATTGGGGCGCTGCCGGATGCGGATCAGTACGGCGATGCGGGGCGAAGCACACTGGGGCACATTGCGGAGTCGCGCGGGCTGGCGGTTCCGAACCTCGTGCGCATGGGGCTGGCGAATATCGAGCCGCTGGCCCACCTGACGCCGGCCAGGGCGCCGATGGCCTGCTTTGGCAAAGGCGCTACCCGTTCGCCGGGGAAAGACACAACCACGGGACATTGGGAGATGGCGGGAATCTGGCTGCCGCAGGCCTTTCCTGTCTATCCGCACGGCTTTCCGGCGGGAATCATGGAGCCATTCGAGCGGGCCATCGGACGAAAGACGCTGGGGAACAAGCCGGCGAGCGGCACGGAAATTCTGAAAGAACTGGGCGCGGAACACATGAGCACAGGCTTCCCAATCGTGTACACGTCAGGCGACAGCGTTTTTCAGATTGCCGCGCACGAAGACGTCATTCCCGTGGCCGAGCTTTATCGATACTGCGCGATTGCGCGAAGGATTCTGGACGGGCCGCATCGCGTGGGACGCGTGATCGCGCGGCCCTTTACCGGCGCGCCGGGGAACTTCCGGCGAACGGAGCGGCGGCACGACTATGCGGTCGATCCGCCGCGGCCGATGCTGCTGGACGTGCTGGCGGAGCGCGGCGTGGACGTGCTGGGAATCGGGAAGATACACGACATCTACAACGGGCGGGGCGTGGCGAACTACGTGACGACGAAAAGCAACGCGGATGGAATGGAGAAGCTGGGCGAGGCGATGGAACAGCAGCGCGATGGCCTGATCTTCGCGAACCTGGTCGATTTCGACATGCTGTACGGGCATCGCAAGGATGTGGAGGGATTCGCGAGGTCGCTGGAGGAGTTCGATGTGCTGCTCGGGCTGCTGCTGGCGAGCCTGGCGCAAACCGATCTGCTGTTGATTACGGCGGACCATGGATGCGATCCCGATCCTCGCTGGCCCACGACGGACCACTCGCGGGAATACGTGCCGATATTGGCGCACAGCCCGGGAGGGCAAAAAGGCAGGAATTTAGGCGTGCGCGCAACGCTGGCCGACATGGGGCAGACCGTGGCGGAAAATTTCGGGGGAGAGATTCCACACGGCGAGAGCTTTCTCGGGGAAGTCATGAGCGCGAAGTGAAGAGCGCGTATCGGTGGTGAAATCCTGGGCGTGCGCAGTGGCCACTACAGAAAAGCAGGAATCCTCACGACTTTGTTGACGCGCGAGAGCTCCTGATGTCCATGACTTCCGCGCGAAGAGTCGTTCGGAATGACGTCACGAAGGTCGCTCTGCAATGAGAAGATGCAAATCCTGGTCGGAGCTCAATTACCCGAAGGAGCGGAGGCGGGGCCGCGGGCGTAATAGCCGGTGCGCGTGCGAACCTGAAGCTTGCCGGAGCCGCGCTGCTGCTGTTGCGCGAGGCTGACCTGCACGGCGCGGAAAGAGCCGTCGCGGGCCGCATTGGTGGAGTAATAGGCTACCGTGTATTGATTGCGAATATCGCGGGCGATCTGATCGCAGATGGTTTCGGTGTCGGTCACGTTTTCGGGAAAGAAGGCAATGCCTCCGGTGGAGGTGGCCAGGTCGGTGAGAGCCTTGCGCGCCTTCTTCATATCGCTGCGGTTGTGCTTGATGTCGTCGTCGCTAAAGATGCCGATGCAGTAGATCAGGGCATCGGAGCGCTGGGCTTCCTGCACGGCGTTGGCAAGGGTGCGGCGGCTGGCATTATCGACGCCATCGGTGACCACCAGCAGAACCTTCTTATCCTTGGCGGCCTTCTTCAAATGATCGAGGGATCCAATCACGGCGTCGTAGAGCGCGGTGCTGCCGCGGGCATCGATGCGCTCGAGAGCGTCTTTCATTTCGTTGAGGTCGTTGGTGAAGTCGTGAACGGTGTCCAGATAGAAGTCGTCATTGAAATTGACGACAAAGGCTTCGTCTTGCGGGTTGCTGGTCTTCACCAGGGTCAAGGCGGCGGCATTGACCTGGGAACGCTTGTCGCGCATGCTGCCGCTATTGTCGATCACCAAGCCCATGCTTACGGGCACATCTTCCTGGCTGAATACGGAGATCTTTTGTTCAACTTTGTCTTCCACCACGCGGAACTCGGCCTCCTTCAAGCCGGGCACGAACTGTCCGCGGTCGTTGACGACGGACACGTGCAGGACGACGAGGCTGACGTCCTTCTTGATGGAGTAGTCCGGCGATTCTGCGGGCGCTTGGGGCGCGGCAGGCTGCGCAGGGCGCTGCGCGCGCAGCGGGAAAGCGGACAAAAGGACCAGCGTCGCGGCCACGCAAATCAGCGCAAACGCAGAGAAGCTATTGACCGGGCGCGTAATATCCCGTCTTGGCGTAGACATTGAGAGGCGGCAGCCCCTTAGGGGCGAGAAGCTTGACCTTGATTTTGCGCCAGGTGCCGTTGTGGCGCGGATTGCTTGGTTTGTATCCAAGGACATATTGGTTACGCAGCTCCATTCCAATCTTTGAGGCAATATCGGGCAAATCACCCAAGCTCGATACCGGGAAGACGCGGCCCCCGGTCATCTCCGCGAGTTCGGAAAGCAGGCTGGGACCATAGCGCTCCTCGGTGGTCCGCCCCATATCGTTGACATCGAAAACTCCCATGGCGTAGAGCTGGCAGTCCGCTTCTTTCAGGAAGTTCCGGATGTCCGCTTCGTTGTAGCGACTATGATTATCGCCCCCATCGGAGATGATGAGCAAGGCGCGCTTGCCGTTCCGTGCACCCCTCATCTGGCTGAGGCCGAGGTAGATGCCATCGAGCAGGGCGGTGCGGCCCTTGGCCACGGTGAACATCATGCGATTCTCGAGTTCCTCAATGCTGGAGGTGAAGTGGCTGGTCAGCTCGGCACGGTCGTTGAAGCTGACCAGAAAGAATTCGTCCTGGGGATTCGCTGTGCGCAGGAACTGCACGGCGGCCTGGCGGGCCTTATCGACCTTGTCCGCCATGCTGCCGCTCATGTCGAAAATCAAGCCGATGGAGATGGGGACATCCTCGCTCGAAAAGGTGGAGATCTCCTGTTCGATGCCATCCTCATAGACTTTGAAGTTTTCCCTGTCCAGGCCAGTGACCAGGCGGCTATAAGGATCGGTGACGGTCACGTTGACAAGAGCCATCTCCACGTCCATCTTGATGCCGCTGGACTTTTTGAGATCGCGCTCGAGGGATTGATTGGGAGCTTCGGGACCTGCCACTTGCGCGAGGAGGGGTACTATGGACAGCGCGAGCACACACGATGCGATAAGAGCCACATACGGCAGCCGACGCCCGTTACTTCTTTCCATCCCAAACTCCCTCCCGGCCAAGCCGGGCGGCTGCGGGAAAAGCGTAGCAAGTCTAGCACTACTCAAGGCGCGAGCAAAGCGCTGGTTGCTGTAGTTGCCCTCGCCTGGTCCTGTAGAGTCTAGTCCCCAGCGAAATCCCCGCGGCCTACGAAAGAATCCCCGCCCGACGGTATGCTAGCATCGTTGCGAGCGGCACCAGTCGGTGAGATGAATTAAGTACAAAACAGAGACAAGTTCGAGACAATCGGAATCCGTGACAGGTTGCCCACGATGAACACCCTAGCCGTCATTCCCGCACGCTACGCTTCGACCCGTTTCCCGGGGAAACCGCTGATTTCCATCGGCGGAAAGCCGATGATCGAGAGGGTCTGGGAACGGGCGAGGCAGGCAAAATTGGTCTCCAAAGTGATTGTCGCCACGGACGACGACCGAATCGCCAGCGCGGTACGCGCATTCGGCGGGGAAGTGGCGCTGACGCGCGCGGATCACCGCAGCGGCACGGAACGAGTGGCCGAGGTAGCGGCGGGCCATGCGGAGGCGGAGATTTTGGTCAACGTGCAGGGGGACATGCCGCTGATCGATCCGGCCGCGATTGATGCGGCGATCGAGGCGTTGCGCGAAGACGAGAGCGTAAACATGTCTACGCTTGCCGTGCCGATCAGCAATGCTGCGGAGATCATGGATCCCAACGTGGTGAAAACGGTGCTCGATTTCGACGGCAATGCGCTCTACTTTTCTCGCGCGCCGATCCCCTGGGTGAGGGACCGCGGCGGCCCGGTGCACGCGAGACATTTGAAGCATCTCGGGCTCTATGTGTTCCGGCGCGAGACGCTGCTGGAATTCGCCACGTTTCCGCAAGGGGACCTGGAGCGCATCGAGCAACTGGAACAGCTTCGCTGGCTGGAGAACGGCAACCGCATTCGCGTGGCGGAGATCGAGCAGGAGTCGGTGGAAGTGGATACGCCGGAGGACGTGAAGAAAGTGGAGCAGATGCTGGCGAGCCGCGCGGGAGCGTGATCGCACGGCGGTATCTCGATGCCATCTGGCCGCGCGCTTTCTTTGTTGGGACTCGCGGCCCGTTACCCAAAAAGGCCATGCCAGTTCACCGATCGCAAAGGTTCGGTTTATGCCTTCTGGGCGGATTCATCCGAGTTACGCTTTGTTACACTGAGCGCGAAAATGTGATATCATGTAATTGCATTTGTTGCTCTTGTAAAAACCTTTGGATTTGTTTAAAGGGGCTGCGAGTCCACACAACTCGCAGCCCTTTTTTGTATTCGGCTGAGGGCGCTCGAGAGACACCAAATAGCCCAAGAAAAGAGAAAAAATCAGTGAAAGAACAAGGAACAGTAAAGTGGTTCAATGCCAGCAAGGGATTCGGATTCATCCAGCGCCAGAGCGGCGAGGATGTTTTCGTACATCACACGGCCATCCAGGCGGAGGGTTACCGGAGCCTGAACGAGGGCCAGGCTGTGGAGTTCGAGGTTAAAAAGGGCCCCAAGGGCTTGCAGGCAGAGAACGTCGTCGGCCTCTAGTATGAGAAGAGGGCGGGCCTCAGCTGGCCCGCCCTCGTTTTGTGAATCCTAGCTTGGGGAGATGATGGCGGATCAGTTCATCGTGCAGTATGTTGGATTTACCGCAGGCGCTCTGGCTCGCGAGTACAACTTCGTTGTTCGCGACGAATCCAGGCAATCCCGCCAATACACGCTAACCATTGCCAACGAAGCCTTCTTATCCCATCGAGTGCAGTACCAGGATGGGCCTAATATCTGTTCCCTCAGGCTCCATCGCGAACTGGCCGCCGGTAGCGATCATCCGATCGAGGCCCTATTCAGCGTTACCGACTCAGAACTAGCCGAGTACCAAGAGGACCATAAGGCCAAGGCGGCGAAAAGATTTCAGCCGCAGAAGCCTGAAGCTTAATCCAAGTCTGTAAGCGCTCATTCGGATCGGAGAATTCTTGCCACCAGAAAAAGAAGAGACGTTCGAGCACGTCGACCAGCTCATCCTGCTGGGCAAGGAGCGGGGATACCTGCTGTTTGAAGAGGTGAACGACATTCTGCCGCCCGACATCACCTCGCCGGAAGAGATCGATAATCTGCTTTCCACGTTCGAGCGCTATGGCATCAAGATGTACGAAGATGCGTCCGCCGCAAAAGCGGCGGCTGCGCTTGAGGCTGAGGCTCTGGAAACGGACGTAAAAGAGGCCGAAGCTCCGGCCCAGGAGGCGGAGCTTGACCTGACTCCGGATCTGATCAACAAAACGAACGATCCCGTGCGCATCTATTTGCGGGAGATGGGCACCGTTCCCCTGCTGACTCGCGAAGGCGAAGTCGCATTGGCCAAGCGCATCGAGCGCGGCCGTCTTCTGGTGCTGAAGACCATCACGCGTTCCCCCATCGTCATCAAAGAGCTGCTGGAAGTGAGGAAGGATCTGATCGAGGGCCGCCGGTCGATCAAAGAAGTCGTCGTGTTCGATGAAGAAGAGTTCAGAGAAGAGAACATCGAAAAGAAGAGGCGGCAAATTCTGAAGACGCTGGAAAAGATCGCCGCTCTCTACGACACGGCACTAAAACAGGCTGCCCGGCTTGCACGCACTCCCAAATCCAAGAAGCGAGCCTATCTGCAAGCGCGCCTGGCGCTTTCCCGGACGCGCATTGAGATGTCCCAAGTGGCACGGTCGCTGGAGTTGAACGAGCGTGAGCGCAGCCGGCTTATTGCCAAGCTACGCCAGACCGTGGAGCGTCTGCATTCGCTGGAACGCGAGATGGGCAAAGTCGAACGCCGCGGGGAGACATCCAAGCGCGACACGTCCGCTCGACGGGAACTGGGGATGCGCCGCGTGGACCTGGCGGAAGATTCCGGCGCCAGCGAAGTTACACCGACGGATCTGAAGCGATCTCTGCAGCGGATCGTGCGCGGCGAGGCTGTGGCGCGGCAGGCAAAAAAGGAGCTCACGCAAGCGAACCTGCGGCTGGTGGTGTCCATCGCCAAAAAATATACCTACCACGGGCTGCAGTTCCTGGATTTGATCCAGGAGGGGAACATTGGCCTGATGAGAGGCGCGGAAAAATTCGAATGGCGCCGCGGTTACAAGTTTTCGACGTATGCCACGTGGTGGATCCGCCAGGCCATTACGCGCGCCATAGCCGATCAGGCGCGAACGATACGAGTGCCGGTCCATATGATCGAGCAGATCAACAAAATGATACGCGCCAGCCGGGAAATGGTGCAGGAACTCGGCCGCGAGCCCACGCTGGAGGAACTGGCCGAACGTCTGGAGATGTCCGTCGACCGGCTGCGCAAAGTAAAGAAGATCGCGCAGCAGCCGGTGTCTCTGGAAACACCCATCGGGGAGGAGGAAAGTTCCCATCTGGGCGACTTTATTGAAGACAAGGCGGTGGCGTCGCCCGCCGATGCGGCCATCCGGCTCAATCTGAAAGAGGAGACGGCGTCGCTTTTGAAGACGCTGACCCCGCGCGAGGAGCGCATCATCAAGATGCGTTTCGGCATGGAAGACGGATCCGAGCACACGCTGGAAGAGGTGGGGAACTCCTTCGCGGTGACGCGCGAGCGCATCCGGCAGATCGAGGCGAAGGCGTTGCGGAAATTGCGCCATCCCTCACGATCGGACAAGCTTCGGGCTTTTCTGGAAAGCTGAGAGGGCGGGCCATCGGTATCAAGGAGCAGAAATGAAGAATATTTTCGTAGGCAACATGAGTTTCAAAACCACCGAAAGCGATTTACGGGCACTGTTCGAGCCCTACGGGCAAGTGGCTCGCATCCACATCGTTAACGATCGCGAGACGGGCCAGCCACGTGGATTCGCTTTTGTCGAAATGGAGAACGATGCGGAAGCGGCCAAGGCGATGACCGAGCTGAACGGGAAGGAAGTGGCCGGGCGCGCCCTGCGGGTCAATGAAGCCACTCCCAAAGCGGAACGCGGTCCTCGAAGCGGCGGTTTCCGCCCGGGCGGAGGCGGCGAGAAACGAGGCGGCGGAGGTTCGCGCGGCCGCAGCGGTTTTTCCACCGAGGATTACCGCGAGTCGGCTCGTCAGCCGAGAGAGCCTCGCTGGTAGGTCCTTAGCTAACCCAAAATAAGATTCCGGTTGAAATTGCGTCCCAGGAGAACGGATGAGCAGAATTACATTTCAGAAGCGCCAAAAAGAGATGAAGCGTCAAGAAAAGCAGAAGGCTAAGGCCGAGCGACGCGCCCAGAAGAAGTTGGCAAAACGAGGCGGCGGAGGGGATGAAGTCGTGGCCAGCTTCAACATCGACGGAACAGCGGAAAACGATTCGATTCAGGTTCCGTCCGAAGAGAATGGTTCGGAGCCATCGTAGCTTAGAACTGACAATGCGTCTTTGATCGGATAGGCAAAGGGTGCTGTGCCGGAGGTCCAGAGAAAGAGGTTGATTTTCCGGCTACCCGTGTGTAGGATTTTTCGTGCCCATCGGACGGACCTTCCAGATACTCCCAGCCCGGCAAGCGGTTGTCTTTACAACAAAATTAGAGCCTCTGCACCGGTTTTCATCGCTGTATTTCTTTGACCTTTCGAGGATTTGCAAAAACCCTTGAAAAACCCCTTAAAAGACGAAGACAAGCAACATGGCGGCGAATTGGTGAAGAAAAGCGAGCCGAAGTACATCTTCGTAACGGGCGGCGTGGTCTCGTCGCTGGGTAAAGGCGTGGCCGCGGCTTCCATTGGCTGCCTGCTGGAAAGCCGGGGCTTGCGCGTCACGCTGCAGAAATGCGATCCGTACCTGAACGTCGATCCGGGGACGATGAGCCCCTATCAGCACGGCGAAGTCTACGTCACCGATGACGGAGCGGAGACCGATCTGGATCTGGGCCATTACGAGCGGTTCACGTCGGCGAACCTCACGCGGGACAACAATTGGACCACGGGCCGAATCTACGAGTCGATTCTTTCGAAAGAACGGCGGGGCGATTTTCTGGGCAAGACGGTGCAGGTGATTCCGCATGTCACCGACGAGATCAAGGCGGCGTTCCGCAAGGTCGCCCATGACGTGGACGTGGTGATCATCGAGATTGGCGGCACGGTGGGAGATATCGAGTCGCTGCCGTTCCTCGAAGCCATCCGGCAGATGCGGCTGGAGCTGGGGCCTGAAAATGCGATTTTCGTGCACGTGACGCTGGTGCCGTTCATCCCCACGGCGGGCGAGCTGAAAACCAAACCGACGCAGCACAGCGTCAAAGAGATGCTCAGCATCGGCATCCAGCCCGACCTGCTGCTATGCCGCAGCGACCGGCCCCTGCCGCACGACATGAAGGCGAAGATTGCGCTGTTCTGCAATATCCCCGAGCAGTGCGTGGTGACGGCGCGGGACGTGCATACGATTTACGCGGTCCCGGTGAATCTTGCCGGGGAGGGGTTGGACGAGCAGATCTTGCGGCTGCTGAAATTGGACGCGGCGCCGCGGGACATGAGCCGCTGGCTCGCGCTGCTGGACAACATGGAGCATCCGCGCCGCGAAGTGCGCATCGGCGTGGTAGGGAAGTACGTCGCGCTGGAGGATGCCTACAAAAGCTTGCGTGAAGCTTTGATGCACGGCGGATTGCCGCATCATGTGCGCACGGTGATTGAATGGATTGAGGCGGAAGAGATCGACTCGCCGGAAACGGCGGCGCGCCGGCTGGCCCACGTGGACGGCGTGCTGGTGCCGGGGGGGTTCGGCAAGCGCGGCATTCAGGGAATGCTCTACGCCATTCAGTACGCGCGGGAGCGCAAGGTGCCCTATTTCGGCATCTGCCTGGGAATGCAGTGCGCTACGATCGAATATGCCCGCAACGTGGCGGGGCTCGCCGATGCCAACAGCACGGAGTTCGATCCGCAGACGCCGCATCGCGTGATCTACAAATTGCGCGAGTTGCTCGGAGTGGACGAAATGGGCGGCACCATGCGGCTGGGCGCATGGCCCTGCCGGATCGAGCCGGGCTCGTTCGCCAACCGCGCCTATGGCGCGACCGAGATCAGCGAGCGGCACCGTCACCGGTATGAGTTCAACCGCGACTACGAAGAACGGCTGACCGCCGCGGGCCTGCGCATCACAGGGCGCACGCCGGACGGGTCGTACGTGGAGATCGTGGAAGTGGCCGATCATCCTTGGTTTGTGGGATGCCAATTTCATCCCGAGTTCAAATCGAAGCCGCTGGCGCCGCATCCTTTATTCGCCGCGTTTGTGGGGGCGGCGAGCCATCGCGTGCCGGCCGCGGTCGAGGCGCGCGTTTCGACAGCGGTACAAGCCGCAAAACGCAGTTAGCCTCACCTCGCCTGCAACGCGTCTTGCCTGCCACGCGCCTGACGATGCACCCGAAGATTGCAATTCCGTAACGTCCCGCATAGGCTTAACCTCTTTGTGTTCAGGGCTTGTGTTCTCATGAACGTGGAAAATTCAATTGTAGGAGCAGGGAATTAGCTTGCCGGCCGTTCGATCAATTACTGTAGGCAACTTTCGCGTCGGCGGCGGCGAGCCGCTGGTGCTGATCGCCGGACCCTGTGTGATCGAGAGCGAGCGGCACGCCACGAAAATGGCGGAGCGGCTGGTGAAAATAGCGGCCAAGGCGAAGATTCCGCTGATTTTTAAGGCTTCTTATGACAAGGCGAACCGGTCCTCGCTCAGCTCGTTCCGAGGGCCCGGGCTGGAGGAGGGTCTCGAAACTCTGCGGAAGATCAAGGCGCGATTCGGAGTGCCGGTACTGACCGACATACACGAGCCGGCGCAAGCGGCTATCGCCGCGGAGGTTTGTGACGTGCTTCAGGTGCCGGCGTTTCTTTCGCGGCAGACCGATTTGCTGGTGGCCGCGGGCAAAACGGGGCGCGTGGTGAATTTGAAGAAAGGGCAGTTTCTGTCGCCTTGGGAGATGGGCAACGCCGCGGAAAAAGTGAAGAGCACGGGAAACAAGAAGATCGTGATTACGGAGCGGGGTGTGTCGTTCGGTTACAACAATCTCGTCGTAGACATGCGTTCGTTCCCGATTTTGGCCAAGACGGGATACCCGGTGATTTTCGACGTGACGCACTCAGTGCAGTTGCCGGGAGGGCAGGGCAAGGCGAGCGGAGGACAGCCGGAATTTATCGAGCCGCTGGCGCGGGCGGGCACGGCCGCCGGCGTGGATGGCGTTTTTGTCGAGGTGCACGACCGGCCGGAGCGGGCGCTTTCGGACGGATCGAACGCTCTGCGTTTGGACCGGCTGCCGGCATTGCTGGCGAAGCTGATCCCCATCTCCAAACTGGTGCGCTCGTGGGGTGATTCGTGAGCCTGGAGACGGCCAGGCGCGTTCTGCGGATCGAGGCGGAGGCGCTGAGGGATTTGCAGGCGCGGCTGGACGCGGGATTCGAGCGCGCGGTGGGCGTGCTGTTCGGGTGCAAGGGGCGCGTGGTGGTGACGGGAATGGGGAAATCGGGATTGATCGGGCGGAAGATTGCGGCGACGCTTTCGTCCACGGGAACTCCGTCGCTTTTTCTGCATCCCGCGGAGGCTCTGCATGGCGATCTGGGGATGTTGCAGGCGGGCGACACGGTGCTGGCGATCTCCTATGGCGGGGAAACCGAAGAGATCGTGGCGCTCCTGCCAACGATGAAAAGACTGGGGCTGCCGCTGGTTACGCTCACGGGGAACAGGCGTTCGACGCTGGCGCAGGCCAGCGACGTGGCGCTGGATACCAGCGTGCGCGAGGAGGCTTGCTCGTTGAACCTGGCGCCGACGGCGTCCACGACGGCGGCGATGGCGCTCGGCGATGCGCTGGCAGTCTCGCTGCTGGAGCGGCGCGGCTTCGACCACGACGATTTCGCGGCGCTGCATCCCGGCGGGCGGCTGGGAAAGAAGCTGCTTCGGGTGCGCGAGTTGATGCACGCGGGCGATGCGATGCCGAGGGTGGCTCCGGGCGCAAAGATGCCGGACGTGATCTATGAGATGAGCCGCAAAGGCCTGGGTATGACCACGGTGGTCGACGCGAACGGGGCGCTGGCGGGAATCATCACCGATGGCGATTTGCGGCGGTTGATGCAGCAGCGGCGCGGCGCGGTGCTGGACCTTACGGCGGGCGAGTGCCTTTCAGCGAATCCAGTGACCATCGGCGCCGAGGAGTTCGCCAGCGCGGCGCTGCGCCTGATGGAGCAGCGCAAGATCACGTCGGTGATCGTGCTGGATGGCGAGCGGCGCGTGGCCGGCGTGGTGCACTTGCACGATCTGTGGACGCTGGAACTTTTTTAGCTTCGAATCCGAACCCTCCGCGCCTGAGCACGCAGCTCCAAGGAGAAGGAATTGCCTCGCACAATTCGCAGCAGCTCGAAGGGATTTCCGGCGGCGGTGGCGGCGCGGGCGCGCAAGATCCGTCTTTTGCTGATGGATGTGGATGGGGTGCTCACGGGAGGGCAAATCTATCTGATACCGATGGCGGATGGCACGGCGGTGGAGGCGAAGGCCTTTCATTCGCAGGATGGCGCGGGATTGAAGATGGCCGTCGATGCGGGATTGCGCACGGGACTCATTACCGGGCGGCAATCGCCCGCAACGACCCGGCGGGCGCAAGAGGTGGGCATGGAGTTTGTGGTTCAAGGCCGTAGCGAGAAGCTTTCGGCGTACGAAGAGATTTTGCGCATGGCGGGCGTTCGCGACGCCGAAGCGGCGTACATCGGCGACGATTTGCCGGACTTGCCGATTCTGCAGCGGGTGGGGCTGGCGATAGCCGTGGCGAATGCTGTGCCCGAAGTGCGCGGCGCGGCGCACTTCGTCACGCGGCGAGGCGGGGGAGAGGCCGGCGTGCGCGAAGCGATAGAAGGCATTCTCAAGGCGCAAGGGAAGTGGGTCGCAGCCGCGAAGCGAGCTCGGGCCTAAGTTCCCCGTCTCGGGTTCGGGACTTATAAAATACTTATATTCACATAAGGAAATCTTAATGGTATAAGTACCTGCGGGGTCTTGAACGGCGGGTCGGAAGGGCTGCGTGTATTTAGCCCTCCCGGGCGGTTCCACGCAAAAATGTGTAGAAGTCATGGCCGTGCGTGTTTGGGTCTGAAGGCAACGGCGAAATCCGCGCAGTCCTCCCCAGCCTCTTCATGAAGAGCGAACTGATTCCCTCACCGCAGGAACGGAAATCGTCGGGAGCGCCGCGCGTGCTGGTGGCTACCACGGCCATGCTGGCCTTCATCTCTTTCTGGCGCGCGGCGGCGATCGTGCTCAACGACATGGGATCGTCCGCGTTTTACGCCGGCGCGATTGCGGAGCATTTCGTAGGCAAGGCGGGCCCCTGGTTCATTCTGGCGATCATGTTCCTGGCCTATGCGGTGCGCTCGGTTTACATCGAAAGCTGCAGCATGTTCGTGCGGGGCGGCGTTTACCGGGTGGTTAAAGAGGCCATGGGTTCGACGCTGGCCAAATTCTCCGTTTCCGCGCTGATGTTCGACTACATTCTGACGGGGCCCATCAGCGGCGTCTCCGCCGGTTTATACCTCGTGGGGCTTTTGAACGAACTCCTGCATTACGCGCATTACCAGTACGCGCTGCCGGTAAACGCCACGGCGGCCGCTTTTGCGATTGCGGTAACGATCTATTTCTGGTGGGAGAACGTCAAGGGCATCCACGAGTCGAGCGAAAAAGCTCTGCGCATCATGTATGTGACCACCGTGATGGTGGTGATCATGCTCGTGTGGTGCGTGTACACGCTGGCGGTCAAGGGCGCGCATCTGCCGCCTTTGCCCACGCTCAAGAGCTTGAGTTATTCAGGCGACGCACTCGGGTGGTTGAAGCACACCAGTTTGCCGTACACCGTTGGATTAATCGGTATCCTGATCGGCTTGGGCCATTCCGTGCTGGCCATGAGCGGTGAAGAGACCATGGCGCAGGTGTATCGGGAGATCGAGCATCCCAAGCTGCGCAATCTGGAGAAGGCCGGCTTCATCATCTTCGTGTACAGCCTGATCTTTACCGCGGGCGTGGCGTTTTTCGCGGTGATGATTATTCCCGACAACGTTCGCGGGAACTTTTTCGATAACCCCATCGGCGGGCTGGCCATGTACCTTACGGGCCCGCTGCTTCTGCGCCTGGCGTTCCGCGCATTCGTGGTGATCGTGGGCGTGTTGATGCTAGCGGGCGCGGTGAATACCGCCATTGTCGGGTCGAATGGCGTGCTCAACCGAGTCTCGGAAGACGGCATTTTGCCGGATTGGTTTCGGCGCCCGCATCGCCGCTTCGGGACGTCGTATCGCATCCTGAATCTGGTGGTCGGGCTGCAGCTTCTGACCATTATTCTGAGCGGCGGAAACATATTTATTCTGGGCGAGGCTTATGCCTTTGGGGTGATGTGGAGCTTCGCCATGAAGGGCTTGGCGGTGCTGGTGCTGCGCTACAAGGAGCCGGGCCAGCGCGAATTCCGCGTGCCTTTGAATCTAAAGATCGGCAGCATGGAAATTCCGCTGGGGTTGGGACTGATCACGCTGGTGCTGGTGGCCCTATGCGTAGTCAATCTGTTCACCAAGCAGGTGGCCACGATCTCCGGCGTGGCGTTCACCATCGCGTTCTTCACGGTGTTCGAGCTCTCCGAAAAGATCACGCGGAAGCGTGGTGCGGCGCACGCGGAATTGGACCAGTTCAATCTGGAAGCGGGCGCGGAACTCAAGCCGGAATCCGTGGGCGTGCGGCCGGGCAACGTGCTGGTGATGGTGCGCAATTACAACACGCTTTATCACCTGGGTTCGATCTTGCGGAGAACGAACACGCAGAAGCAGGACATAACCGTGCTGCACCTGCGGCTGCTCGAAAGGGCCGCTTCGGGCGAACACGAACTGGAAGCCGAGCAGCTTTTCAGCCATGAGGAGCAAGAGCTATTCACGCGCTCGCTCTGCTTGGCTGAAAAGAGCGGCAAAACGGTTCACCTGGCGGTGGCTCCAGCGGCGGAAAAATGGGATGGCATCTTGCGGGCGGCGCAGAACCTGAAATCGTCGGCGGTGGTGCTGGGTCTTTCACCCCGGCGGTCCATTCCCGAAGAGGCGCGCATAGCGGGACTGGCGTGGGAAGCTTTGCCAGAGCCCAAGCCGCAATTGACGCTGGAGATTCACTCTCCCGGCGGCCAAGAGCACATATTTTATCTGGGGCCGCATTCGCCGCACCTCACACCCAAAGAGATCGATCTGCTGCACAAGCTCTGGCTGGAGTTCAGCAGCGAAGTTGCGCCGGAGGAGTTGCACCATCGCGACGTAGTGCATTTTGCGCTCAACGAAGTGGCGCGGGAGACCCACAACGGCTCGCGCGAAGAAGTACTGCAGAGGTTGCGCGAGCACCTTCGCGAAATCCGAACCCGCCGCGCCGGAGTTTCCCAGAACTAACCTCGCCTCACGCCTGGATCGCCCGCGTTTAGTTCGATCGGTTGTTCAACGCAGCCCTGGAATTCGGGGACAGAGAGCGGAAAGCCGCCTTTCGAAATCAGCTGCGCTTCCGGCGATGAGAAACGGCTGTGCGCCGCGTAGCGGGAGTGTTTCGTTCGCTGAGGTTGCGCCGGGACAAGAGTTTGTCGAATTGTTGCAGGAAAAGGCTGAATTGCCGGTCCAATTTGCTCATGGACGCCGTATTCTTCGCCACGCTATCCCTCCTTCAATCGTAAGAAAAGAATAACCGCAAGACGCCTTCTCGTTCACGTGTG
>Ga0335081_10001370_pt1 | contig 38876 bp, 27 predicted proteins | sample Lox_Sample_35_FD_206713 | JGI IMG/M metagenome (GOLD analysis project Ga0335081, IMG submission 206713) | Soil microbial communities from Loxahatchee National Wildlife Refuge, Florida, United States - Lox_Sample_3.5 | ecosystem: Environmental > Terrestrial > Soil > Wetlands | place: USA...
CAGAGCCCGTCTCCGCTTCACCGACACGGCCAGCGTAATCCGATTGCCCGATCGGAAGGAACGAATTATCATCGAACGGTAAGCAGTGTCTTAACTGTTCGTGTCAGCTCAGGGGGCAAGCGCATTTACTCTGCGATCGTTTGCACCCGCAAGGTAGCATTCATCGCTTGTATGGAATCAGACCAAGTTAGTTTGAGCTCTTAATTCCAAGGAGAATGAATCATGTCAAACGAACAGAACAAGGGTGGCCAGCAAGATCAGAGTAAGACCGGGCAGCCACAGCGCAATCCGTCCGAACAAGGCCGGGGTCAGCACGAGCAAAGCCAAGGAGGCCACCAGGATCAGAGCAAGGGTAGTCAGCATGAACAAGTAAGAGGCGCCGGTCAGGGTATGGGACAACCCGGACAGGGAACCCAACAACCCGGCCAAGGCGGGCAGCAGCAGGGCAGCCAATACGGCCCAGGACAACACGGCCAGGGACAGCACGAAGCCGGCAAAACCAGCCAGCCCGAGCACGGCAAAGAGCACGACCGCGAGAAACAGAACCGCTAGGCAGACCAATGCGGCGTACCCCGGGGAGGGAGCCACCCTCTCTCCGGGCGTACCACCAGTTACTTCGTACGCTGGAACCGGTAGTCGCCGGAAACGTGTTTCACGTACAATCCCGCTGCCTTACCCGCATCGCCCTTGATGAAATCCACTCCGAGCCCATACAGACCCGAAAAGCCAGTCTCGGATTGAGCCACGAGAGGTACTTTTCCTCTGGCGTCCATATCGGCAAACAGCGTACCACCGGAGAATGTTACTTCCACCACGCGAGGGACCTGTGTATGACTCCAAAGCTTCCCCTGCTCTACATAAGTGCCGACGTAGGACGCGAGAATCTCGGGAGCGACCTTGACTGCGGATCTCTCGTCATCAGACGCTTTCCCCACCCAGTGCGCGAGGGCTTGGCTGGCGTTTTCGTTGCAGACCCACTCGATCAGTTCGGTATCCGCGGCCAATTCCGCGCGCACCGAAACAGTCCAGGGTTTGGTATACGCTCCCGGGTCTGAGAAGGTCACATCGAGGTCGAGATTCCCGTAGTTGCGGCGCCGGTAGCGCTCGGTCATACGCAGGGCCTCGGTATGGGGATGGCCGTCGTGATCGAGCCACGTGCGATCGTTGAAGCCGTTGCTCTCCACCACCAACGTGTCGCCGTCCCAATGTCCCACGGAGTATCCCATCCAGCTGGGATTGGGGGCCTTCTCCAGCGGCCGGCCATCCAGAAAGACCTGCCGATAGGTGAGATCAGGATTCAGGATGATGACCAGCGCGGGCGTCTGGATAATCTTGATCATTTCCGCGCCGGTGCTGTCGGCGGCGGTGCTGTAACCAGGACCCAGCGGCAGACAGTGCACGTTCATGTAGTCTTTGCCGAGGTCTTCCTCGCGTTTCCGCACTAACGCCTCTGCCCATGGCTGAACGTCTCCGGGCTTCAGATCCGCCGCGATGTTGCGCGAATACTTTGGCGAGATCTTGGTCCACAGTCCCGAGAGATCAGGTTTGCCATCGGTGGTGCGCGGCGTGGGGGCGCCCAGATTCGGCTTGCCGTCCGGCGTGCGCGGAATGCCGGGTGTCGGATAGTTCAGCCATTGTGCCGCGGCGGGCGCGCTCAACGCGACGCTCGCAATAGCGATTCGAAATGCGTTCCTGGCTGCGGAATTCATGACGGCGGCCTCCTCGGACGCGTGAACCCCCAGGGGCGTCCTGGATGAATTTTATCGAAACACGCGGTAGTTGGTGCACGTATAGTAGTTAGTCATGGCCTGGAAGGGATCCGTGTTGTTCCCGATGGCGCTTTTTTGCCTGACGCCGGTTCGGGCGGATGAACCGGTGGTGTTCCGTAGCGACGTGTCGCTGGTGCGCATCGATGCGCAGGTGGTCGACCGTGACAACCGCGCCATTACCGGGTTGGGCTTGCAGGATTTCGTGCTGCGCGAGCAGGGAAGGCCGCAGCCTATCCGTAGTGTGGACGCCGAGAACCTGCCTCTCGATCTGGTGCTGCTGTTGGATGTCAGCGCCAGCATGCGTCCCCACGTAGAACGCATCGCCTCGGCATCCCGCGAAGCGATGAGGCAATTGCGCGAGCAGGATCGCGTCGCGATCATGGTGTTTGACCGGGTGTCGCGCGTGTGGATGGACTTTCGCAGCAGCCAGTCGGGCGTGGACCGGGAGGTTGAGCGAGTGCTCGATTACGAGACCTTCCATGGCGGCACCGATATCACGCGGGCGTTATACGATGCCGTCGATTATGTGCAACGCCAAGGCAGGCGGGACGCGCGCAACGCCATCGTTATTGTCACCGACGACCAAACGGAGCGCGACCGCAATGTGGAGGGGGTCGAACGCGCTTTGACGCGCGCCGACGCCGTGTTGAGCGCGTTAATTGCGCCGGACGCGATGCGCAGGCCGAGTCCACAAGGTTATCCGAACGGCGGCGGCGCCGGCCCGCTGGGCGGGATCATTTTCGGCTCCCCACGCGGAAGGCGAAACGGCGGGCAGACGGGATCTCACACCCAGCCGGCGGGCACATCAGAAATCGCACGGGCATCCGGCGGCGACAGCATGCCCGTGAGTGACTCGTACGCGCTCGAAGATACACTCGCCCGCCTGCGGCAACGCTATGCGCTGTACTTTTCGCTGCCGCCGGGTGTGCGGGCCGGCGAGGAGCGGGATATCGCGGTGCAGTTGGCGGATGCGGCGCTCGGCCGCTATCCGGGCGCCGACGTGCACTACCGCCGAACTTACTTGGCACCGGTCAGTACGGAGGGATCGCCGGCGGGTTCCGCTCCGGCAGTGGTGAGCCAAAGCGGATCCGCGGCGAATGATCCGGATCGGCCGGTTCTGCGGCGGCGTCCGGGTGTGAGCCAAGTTCCCGACCGCTCCTATGACGGTCCTCTCAATGCCGGGGGCCCATCCACTTCGGCGCCTGCATCTGTGGCCCAGCAGTCCGCGGCTGTGCCGCCAACCGACAGTTCGCAGCAAGCCAATCCGGCGCCGCCGCCGGCCACTAATCCAAACGCGCCTGGGTGGCGTAAGGCACGTCCGGATGAGTGAGCGCTCTAAGGCTTCGCGTCGGGAAGCGTGAACGCGATGGCCAGGGATGCCCAACTGGCCCCAGCCGACGAAATCCACTGGTTGCGTCCGAAAGGGTAGCCGCTTTCAAAGTAAGGCTGCACGGGATACGAATGTGTCTTTACCAGCCATGAGCCATCGGCATACTGGTTGGCGAGCAGAAACGCGACACCCTTGCGATACATATCGTCCTTCACATTGATTCCGGCTTCGTGCAACGCATAGAGCGAGATTCCAGTGGCATAGGCATCGGCCGCTAACTGGCCGGACTGCTGCCAGCCCCCGTCAGCGCGCTGCTGGGAGATGATCTCGCCGATTGCCGGCTGCACTTGCGTTTGTGGGGCCTTTGTCCAGACCAAGCCCATCAGCCGCATGCCGCGCTCTTCCGCAGTACGAGCCGGTGCGGCCAGCAGCCAGGCTTGTGCACGGCGGAGCTTCTCGTCCCATTCCACTTTGTGCCCGGCAAGCGGATACGAGACCATGGCGCGCACGGCCATGGCGGTGGTGGTAATGATGCCGCCTTCTTCGGGTGGCCGCGAAACGCCGTTGCCCAGCCAACGCCCATCGGGCATCTGCATGGCGGCCGCCAAGTGAGCATAGGCCGCTGTGATTTTGTCGAGCGGATGCTGTTCCGCCGCGAACGCCGCCATGATATAGCCCAACGTGGTTGAGTTTCCGGCAAGCTCGTCGCCCTGCATGGCGGCTTCCGCAGAGGGCTGTGAGAAAGCGAGAATCTGGCTGCGGTTTTTCGCTGCCAACTCCACACTCACCGGGATTCCCTTTCTTTGCGCCACTGCGGCCAATTCCGCGGGCAGAGCCTGGCTGTGACAACTGACGCAGCCGCGCTTGAGGAAAATGCTCGGCGCCGCGGATAGGAGCAGCGCCACGCTTCGAGTCAGTGAAGCGGCGGCATCGAGACGGGTCTGGGAGTCCGGGGCGGGGTAGGCTAACTGGCGCGGACCCTTGCCCGCTGTGGCGCCGTGCTGCTCCAGCACATCGATCCGGGCTTGATCGTTGCGGTACCTTGCCCAATCCAGCGGCCGCTCCCCTTCGGAATCTTCGGCGTTCGGATCGGCTCCCTGATCGAGGAGCATCTGGAGGGTTGCCGGAGTCGCTTGTTCGGAAGCTGCCGCCGTCATCAGAGCCGTGCGTCCATACGGGCCACTGCGGGCGTTCACGTCGGCCCCCATCGCGATCCACTTCTCGATCAGCATGGGATCGTGCCATGTGGCTGCGTTGGCGAGCGCATCGCGATCGACTGCGGCTCCATGTGAAGTGAGATATTCGATAGTCGCCAGATCGTGACGGGCGAAGCGGCGCCCGCCGCCTGCGTAACCAGGCTCGTTCGGATCGCAGCCACGTTCCACGAGGAAGCGGACCACCGCCACGTCGGCGGTCAACATCGCCCGCCCTAGAGCGTGCACTTTACCGCGGTCTTTGGCGTGGATATCGGCGCCCTTGTCGACCAGCAATTTCAGAATGTCCACTGTTCCCGGATAACTGGCCGCGATTAGCAGGGGCGTGCGCTGTAAGTTGGTGGATCGCGCGTTGACGTCGGCGCCGTGTGCCACAAGCAGCTGAACCTTGGCCAAGTCTGGAATGGCCCACATCAGAGCGGTGGCGCCGGCCGCGTTGGTGATGTTCGGATTGGCGCCCTTGTCGAGCAGCACTCGAACGCAATCGGCGTCTGCGTAGAGGGCTGCCGCGAGCAAGGCCGGCGTGCCATCGGCCTCGCGGCTGTCCGGACTGACTCCGCGATCGAGTAGTTGCTTCACGCGGCCCGCATCGGCTCTCTGTATGGCCTGAAATAGCGGATCGATGGAGGGCGTTTCCGCAGCCGCGAGGCCCAACGCGAACCAGAAGATCAGCAGTGGCGGACGAACAGCCATCGTCTCCTCCTTTGTGGTGAAAGACTATTGCAAACGCGCGAGCGCGTCAATTACCGCCGCCGGCTTTTCGAACGTGACCAGATGCCCGGCTTCGGGAATCATTACCGTTTCGGTGCCGGAGATGCCGCTTTGAAAGGCTCGCGCATAAACCGGCGGGATCAATTTGTCGCTCTCGCCCCAAATCAGAAGCGTCTTGGCTTTGATGCGGTAGAGGCGCGTGGAAAGGCCGCGGTCGGGAATGGGAAACAGGATCTTGCCGGCGGCTCCCAATTGGCGCGCATTGCGCACCAGAAAGGCTTGCAGGAACCCAGGGTCGCTAGTGTCCGTGTTGGCCGTGAGCGCCTTCGCTCCCGCGGCCTCGTCGTAGAACAGCAATTTCGGCAGCTCAAAGGGCAGGAGTGAGAAGATGTCCGCGATGGGATGATCGTCCAGCCACAGACCAGCGGGCGCAATCAGTGCCAGGCGCGACACATCGTGCGGCGCAATGGCCGCCATCTCCCCGGCGATCATGCCACCCATGGAGAAACCCACCAGGATCGGATTCTTCACGCCAAGCAAATCGATCACATCCCAGGTGTGTAGCGCGAAGTCCAGCATGTCGCGAATTTCCGAGCACTCCTCGCTGTCGCCATAACCGGGCACCAGCGGCGCGTACACGTGGAAGCGTTGCGCCAGGGCATTCAAGAAATCCAGATCCAGGTCGAGCCCTCCGGCGCCGTGCAAAAACACCAGCGGGGTCCCCCGGCCGCCCTCGTAATAGCGCACGGGCACGCGCGTTGTTTGGATGGTCTTGAGTTCCATGACGCCTTCCCTCAAACGTCAGCGCCCACCAGCGTTGCTTCCGCGGGCGTGGCGCGTTTCGGCAGTGGCTTGCACCAGAAGCGGCCGTCGTTGGCGTATTCCGGAAAGATGCCGCGCAGTTTGGGCATTACCTTTTCCGCGAAGAGCCTGGTGGAATGCATGGCCTTGTCTTTGGGCATATCGCCGACTTGCATGAGACAGAAGATATTGCCCACGTGCAGGCTCTTGATCAGCTCTTCCATTCGCTGCGTGACGGTTTCCGGGCTGCCGGCAATGATGTGCCCGGATTCAACGAACTCTTTCCAGGGGAGCTCTTGAAACATGGTGAGCGGGGCATACTGGGAGAGAATGCCTTTCTGAATCGTCTTGATGGTGCGGTAACCGGGTGCATCGGCGAAACCTGGATACACGTGCAGGCAACGGTTGTAGAAATAGCTCACGTGCTTGGCGTAGAGGCGCTCGGCTTCTGCGTCGGTATCGGCTACGCAAATCGTCTGCGCGAAGCCCGCGCGATACGGCGAGGTGTCCGGGGCGTTCCGTTCGGCTACGCGATCCCAGTATCCCTGCATCAGCGCCTTGGCGCGGATGTAGCCGCCGAAACTCAAATACGAATACGAGTACGTATTGTCGATGCAGAAATCGAAGGTCTCAATCGAGCCTCCACCCGGAATGTGGATCGGAGGGTTGGGTTTCTGGATCGGTCGCGGCCAGATGTTCACGTAGCGCAGCTTGGTGTAGCGGCCATTGAAGGCGAAGGGCTCTTTCTCATGCCAGGCACGCATGATCAGTTCGTGAGCTTCTTTGTATTTCTCGCGCGTCAATCCCGGGATGGTGCCGTAACAATAATTCGTGTCCATCGAAGTGCCGACTGGGAATCCAGCGACCAGCCTTCCGCCCGAAATGCAATCCAGCATCGCGAATTCCTCAGCCACGCGATGCGGCGGGTTGTAGAGCGCGATCGAAGCGCCCAGCACCACGAGAGCCACATCGTCGGTCCGGCGCGCCAGGCTGGCCGCGATAATGTTCGGCGAAGGCATCAATCCATAAGCATTCTGATGGTGCTCATTCGCGCCGATGCCGTCGAAGCCGAGTTTGCCGGCATATTCGAGCAGATCCAGATAGCTGTTGTACAGCTCATGACTCTTGGCGGGATCGAACAGGCTCGAGTCGATATCGACCCATACCGAGCGGTGTTTCTGCCGGAAATCCTCGGGCAGGTACGGCCACGGCATGAGATTGAACCAAGTAAATTTCATGAACACTCCTTAAAATTGGCGCAACCAGACTAACACAAGAAAGACGAATGGCTCACTTGTGGTTAGCAGCCGGAAAGAACGCGGCTATGCGGTCATTCAGCGTAAAATCCATCCCCAGGCCCGGGTATTGCTGGAGCACTTTGGCCTTCATCTCGGCCGCGTCTTTCGAAGCGGCAACGTTCTTGTCCCAGTCGGCGATATACGTTTTCATGAAGACGATGGCCGATACCTGGTGCTTTGCGCCGGGGCCTTCATGTCCGGGTATCAGAATCGCCGGCTGGAGGGCGGAAATCTGGTCCAAAGTCTTCATCCACTCTTCGCGCGCCTTGTCTCTCGGAACCCCGAAGTACACATGATCGAAAACCGTATCGCCCGCCACCACGGCCTTGAGTGACGGAATGTACACGAAACTGTTCCCGGGACCATCGCCTTGCACTCCGCCGGTGATGGGGAATTGTTCGCCTTCGAAGGTGAGCACGGGGGTCGAAAGCTCCTCGGGCAAGACGGGATCGGGCCCTGGAATGTTGTTGCCGTAGGTGGTGAACCAAAATTTCTGCCGCGCGGGCCAAGCGTTCTTGATCGCATTTACGGTAGCCGGCAGAGCGACAATTTTCGCGCTGGGAAAGGCCTGCTTAAGGACCGCGAGCCCGAAGAAATGATCGGGGTGCGGATGACTGACATAGATCAGCGTTAAGTTCTTCTTGGATTCCAGAATCTCCGCGGCCAGGCGGTGGGCTTCACTGAGGCTGAACTGCGGATCGATCACGAGCATGTCTCTCTCGCCGGAGATCATGGTCGAGTTCACGTCGTAACCGTTGGCGCCGCGGCCCGTGTGCACCTTCAATTGCAAATTGGACTGGGCGCTCGCGAGTGCGGCCGCCAGGGTGATGAGAAAGACTCGTTGGATCATAAGGGCGATTGTATCCTTTGCCTGTCCCGCGTGCGTAGTCGATATAATTGGTTGCCGTGAGACGTCACCTGTTGGTGGGAACTGCGGCCGTTTTATTGATGGCGGGGCAAACGTGGGCGCACCACGCGTATGCCGCGGAGTTCGATCTCAGCAAACCCGTAAAACTCACCGGCGTGGTGACGCGAGTCGAGTGGACCAATCCGCATATCTGGATTTACCTCGATGTGAAGGATGAAAGCGGAAAGGTGACAAACTGGGGCTTCTCGGCATCGCCTCCCGGGATGCTGCAACGAAGAGGCATCACCAGAAACAGCATCAAGCTCGGAGATACCCTGACGATCTCGGGCCATCGCGCCAAAGATGGATCCAACAACGCCTCCGGAAATGTCGTGGTTCTGGCGGACGGGCGCGATGCGTTGATCGGTCAGGAGCAGGCCGTGAATCCCACCGAGGCGGCGCCGGGTCCGAACAAGAAATGACCAAACTGGCACTTCTTCTTCTTGCGGCCGCAGTGGCTCTTGCTCAGTCCACGGCAGTCCGGATTCCGCGCTTATCCAATGGCAAGCCGAATTTTAGCGGGGTTTACGCCGGCCCAGCGTTCACTCACCGTGTCGGACCTGATGATACGGACACCCCGCGCGTGACGAATTTCGACCGCAAGAAGATGGCGCCGTTCCTGCCGGGAGCCGAGGCCCGGTTTTTCCAGCCGCCCACGGGAGACCCGCGGCACGACGATCCTACCGAATTGTGCCTTCCCGATGGCCATCCGCGCGAGGCTCTGGCACCGTACGCGACGCAGATTGTTCAGACTCCCGACACCGTCGTCTTCCTCTACGAGTACATGCACTTCTTCCGCGTCATTCCTATCGACAAGCCGCATCCATCGGATGTCGAACCGACGTTCATGGGGGATTCGGTCGCGAAATGGGATGGCGACACATTGGTGATCGACACCATCGGGCTGCGGGAATGGACGCTCTCGGCGAGCAACGGATGGCACAGCGATGCCCTTCACACCATCGAGCGGCTGCGGCACCTGGATGCGACGACGATCGCATATGAGATCACGGTCGATGATCCCAAGATTTTCACGAAACCATGGTCGGAAGAGTTCCAGATGAAGCTGCACTCGACGTGGAAGTTGTATGAGCAGGTGTGCGAAGAGAATAACCGCTGCGAAGCTGGGCACTGTAAGAGCAACTAGAACAAAGCACCGCTCGCTTTGGTTGCGGCTCGGTAAGGGGCAAAATGCGATGGTTTACAATCGTCTTCATCGAAGGGAAGTGAGTCCATGCTGAGGCCGATTTCTCTTTTCCTTTTGTTGGCTTGGATTCCGGTCCACGCCCAGTCTGTGGAGTGGCGCGCCTACGCCGGAGACCTCCGCAACTTTCGCTACTCGCCGCTCGACCAGATCAACGCCAGCAACTTCAGCAAACTCGAAATTGCCTGGCGCTTCAAGACTGATAGCCTCGGCAACCGCCCCGAATACAAGCTGGAAGCGACCCCGCTCATGGTCAACGGAGTCGTGTATACCACGGCTGGATCACGGCGCGCCGCCATCGCGCTCGACTCCGCCACCGGTGAGCTTCTCTGGGTGCACGGAGAACACGAAGGCACGCGCGGTGCCGCGGCTCCCCGCCAGCTTTCCGGCCGAGGTCTGTCGTATTGGTCGGATGGCAAACAGGAGCGCATTCTGTACGTGACGCCGGGGTATCGGCTGATCTGCCTGGATGCGAAAACCGGCGCGCCAATCCGCTCGTTCGGAATCGATGGCGCGGTGGACTTGAAGCAGTATGCCATGTACGGAACCGGCAAGCCAATCGACCTGGTGAACGGAGAAATCGGACTGCACGCAACTCCCGCGGTGACCAAGAGCGGCGTGGTGCTCGTAGGCTCTGCGTTTCGTGAGGGCGGAACACCAAAAACGCATAACAACACCAAAGGGATGGTGCTCGCATTTGACGTGCGAACCGGCAAGAAGCTTTGGCAATTTAATACCATCCCTAGGCCGGGTGAATTCGGCAATGATACCTGGCTAAAGGAATCGTGGGCGGTTAATGGAAACACCGGAGTGTGGACGCAGATGGCCGTCGATGAGGAACTCGGCTTGGCGTACCTTCCGGTGGAAACGCCTTCCTCGGATTTTTATGGCGGCCACCGCCCCGGCAACAACCTATTCGCCGACAGCCTGGTCTGCGTCGATCTGAAAACAGGGCAGCGCAAATGGCATTTCCAGTTGGTGCACCACTCGATTTGGAACATGGATATCGCGGCCGCGCCGATTCTCGCCGACCTCAACGTGAACGGCAAACCAGTCAAGGCGGTGCTGGAATCGAGCAAGCAGGCGTTCTTGTATGCCTTCGATCGCGTGACGGGTGAGCCCATCTGGCCGATCGAGGAGCGGCCCGTCGAAAAGGGCGATGTGCCAGGTGAATGGTACTCGCCGACGCAGCCATTTCCCACCAAGCCGCCGGCTTTCGATTACCAGGGTGTCACCATCGACAATCTCATCGACTTCACACCAGAGCTTCACGCGGAGGCCCTGCGCATTGTGTCGAAGTACAAGTTAGGTCCGGTGTTCACGCCTCCGGTAGTGAGCAGGGCGGACGGACCCATCGCTTCGTTCCGATCGTCCGGCGGCATGAATTGGCCGGGCTTCTCATTCGATCCGGAGACCCACATTGCGTACGTGCCTTCCTTCGTCTCCCTGCCTCCGGTAGGCCTTCTGCCTCCGCCGAACCGGGAATTCTCGGATATGGACTACGTCGAAGGCTTTACCGGTACGGGCGTGCACTATGTGACGGGCCCTGGCGAAAACGTCGGAGCCGATGCTCCGCTGCCAGTGGCGCGCCAGGCGCCAGCAGCTTCACCGGCACCGGCTGGGGCTGCCACCACCGCCGGTGTTGGCAGCGGCCTGAACCTGAACCCGCAAGGTCTACCATTATTGAAGCCGCCATACGGCCGCATCACGGCGATCAATATGGATACGGGAGAGTTCGTGTGGCAGATTGCGCACGGCGAAACCCCCGACTACATTCGGAACCATCCCGCGTTGCAAGGCCGCACGATTCCGCGGACGGGCCAAGCCGGTTACGTGGGCGTGCTGGTGACGAAGACTCTGGTCATCGCTGCCGAGCCGCAAATAACCACGACCGCCGACCATCCGCGCGGCGCGATGCTGCGCGCGTACGACAAGGCCACAGGCAAAGAGGTTGGAGCCGTTTGGATGCCCGCGCCCCAGAGCGGTTCGCCTATGACCTACATGGTGAATGGGAAGCAATACATCGTAGTTCCGGTGAGCGGCGGAAACTACTCGGGGGAATTCCTCGCGTTCCGGTTGCCCGAGAGTTGATTGACACTGGCGCAGGCCTCACGGTTTCGGCGTGATTTTGATGACCATGGCCGTGAAGCTCTTGCCGGGTTCGACCTGGAATTGATGGACGGTGTTGGCGGGAACGTAGAGGATGTCACCGGCCGCGATCGGATATTTGGTCCCGCCCTCAATCGACTGGCCGCGTATTTCATCCGGCCCGGTAGGCTTGCCTTCGACAATCTTGCCGCCCACCAGCACCGTTCCCTCTCCCGATCGGATGAGCAACAGATCCGCTTGTTTGACATGAATTTCGGCTTCGCCGTTGCCATTCCGGTATGCCACGAAAGCCGAATCGAGAAGGCGTTCGGTGCCGAGGTGCCGTTCGGAATTCAGCTTGGCGAAAGCCGCCTTGTCGAAGTCTTTTTGCTGGCTGGAGCTCCAAAACAGAGGTTGCGACGGGTCCGCCGCGCGCAACGGAATCAGGCATGCAATTGCGAGCAGGAGTGTAGTCCTCATAGTAGACGCCATTATAGACCTCGGGCCTTGCCGGCGCTGAGATAGAATTGTCTGGCGCGCGCGGTGCGGAGAGGAACGCCTCGATGGATGCGAAGGATTTCCGGCGGATTGCCCTGAGCCTGGAAGGAACCGAGGAAGGCTCCCACATGGGCTCGGTTGATTTCCGCGTCGGCGGCCGGATATTTGCTACCCTCGCCGCGATCGGCAAGGGCTACGGCAACCTGATGCTCACTCCGGAACAGCAGGCTTCGTTCGTCGAGGAGTTGCCGGAAGTGTTCATTCCGGTTGCGGGCGGTTGGGGACGAAATGGCGCGACCCATGTTCGGCTGGCCGCCGCGAATGGGGATTTGCTCGAGGGCGCACTGCGCGCGGCATGGAAGATCCGGGTCGAAAAGAATGCCAAGGCGGATCGGAAGCGGCCGGCGGCGACTGCCCGTGGCCGAACGCCCAAGAAGGAGCCGGGCAAGATCGCGGGCCACAAAAAGCAATGACCTGCGCTAGGTCTATTCCGCAACCACCTCACAAGGTTCCACGTGCCAGATCTCGGACGCGTATTCCTGGATCGTGCGGTCCGAAGAGAATTTCCCGGCTCGCGCTACATTGAGAATCGCCTTCCGCACCCAGCCTTCGCGATCTTTGTAGGCCGCATCCACCTGCTCCTGAGTTTGGATGTAACCGTGAAGGTCGGCGAGCAGCATGTAGTGATCGCCGCCGGAGAGCAGCGAATCGATGATTGGACGGAAAATGCCCGGTTCCAGCATGCTGAAGAAATCCTGCTCGATCATTTGCAGAGCCCGCCGGATTTCTTCGTCGCTGTTGTAGATCGACCAGGGGTCGTAGCTTGGCCGGCGGCTTTCCACTTCATTGGCCGTCAGTCCAAAGATGAAGATGTTCTCTTTGCCTACCTCTTCCAGGATTTCCACGTTGGCGCCGTCGAGGGTCCCGATGGTTAAGGCGCCATTCAGTTGCAGCTTCATGTTGCCGGTGCCGGATGCCTCCGTGCCGGCCAGCGAGATCTGCTCGCTCAGGTCTGCCGCTGGAATGATCTTCTCTGCCAGCGAGACGCAGTAGTTGGGCAGGAAAACGACTTTGAGCTTTTCCGAGACCTGCGGGTCCCGGTTGATCACTTCCGCCACCTGGTGGATCAGCTTGATGATCAGTTTGGCCATGAAGTAGCCGGGCGCCGCTTTCGCGCTGATGATAAAGGTGCGCGGCGCGCTGTCCATGCCGGGGTTGGCCTTGAGCCGGTTGTAGAGAATGATGACGTACAGCAGGAGCAGCAATTGGCGTTTATATTCATGCAGCCGCTTTACCTGCACATCAAAAAGCGACCCCGGCGAAATCAGGATGCCCAATTCGCGTTTGATGTACGCGGCGAGCGACCACTTGTTCTGGAGCTTGGCTGCCCGGAAGAGACCACGGAAATCGTCATCCTCGGCAAACGGTTCGAGCTTTCGAAGTTGGCCGAGGTCGGTAATCCATTCGCGGCCGATGGCTTCGGTAACCAGCCGCGCCAGGCGCGGATTGGCCTTGAGGAGCCAGCGCCGCGGAGTAATTCCGTTAGTCTTGTTATTGAACTTCTCCGGCCAATACTCGGCGAAATCCCGCAAAACTTTGGTTGTCAGAAGCTCGCTATGCAACTTGGCCACGCCGTTTACCGAGCACGATCCGACGATGGCCAGGTGCGCCATCCGTACGTGTTTCTGCTCATCCTCTTCGATGATGCTCATGCGGCGCATACGATCGATATCCAATGGATACCGCGAGGCGACCTCGCGCATAAAGCGTGCATTGATCTCGTAGATGATCTGCAGGTGCCGCGGCAACAGCCGTCCCAACATGTGGACCGGCCACTTTTCCAATGCTTCCGGCAGGATCGTGTGATTCGTATAGCCGGTTGAGGTGGAGGTGATCTGCCAGGCCTGATCCCATCCCAAGCCCTCCCGATCGACCAGGAGCCGCATCAGCTCCGGGATGACCAGCGATGGGTGGGTGTCGTTCATTTGGATGAAGACCCGGTCGGGAAAGACGTCCCACGCGTTTCCGTCCGCCTTGAAGCGCCGCAGAATATCTTGGAGCGTGCAGGAGACGAAGAAGTATTGTTGCTTCAGCCGCAGCTCTTTGCCTTCGAAGACGTTGTCATTCGGATAAAGAACCTTCGTGAGGTTTTCGGCCAGGACCTTATTAGCTACTGCGTCGACATATTCGCCGCGGTTGAAATCATCCAGATCGAACTCCTCGGCCGCTTTGGCTGACCAGAGCCTGAGAGTGTTCACCGTGTTCCCGCCGTAACCTACTACGGGCAGGTCATAGGGCAGGCCGACCACGCTCTTCGTATCGAGCCAGCGCCACTCGGCGCCTTTGGGACCGCCCCACGTATCCACGCGGCCTTCAAACTGAACGCCGAAGGAGAATTCCGGATGAGCGATTTCCCACGGATACCCGAGCTTCAGCCATTCGTCCGGTTGCTCCACTTGATAGCCGTTCACGATGCGCTGCCGGAAGATGCCGAAGTCGTAGCGTAGACCGTATCCCACGGCAGGGAGATTTAAGGTCGCAAGGGAATCGAGGAAGCACGCGGCCAGGCGGCCCAATCCGCCGTTCCCGAGGCCCGCATCGACCTCGTGATCGCGGAAGTCAACCCAATCGAATCCCATTTCGGACATCGCCTGGCGGCAGCTATTTTCCAGGTTCAGGTTGATGACATTGTTGCCCAGCAGACGGCCGATGAGGAACTCCAGCGACAGATAGTAGAGCCGTTTGACGTTTTTCTTATGATGCGTCTGTTGTGTCGCGATCCACCGCTCGATCAACCGGTCGCGAACGGCTAATGCCAACGCGTAGTAGCGGTCCCGGTCTGTCGCCGAGTAACGATCCCGGGCCAGCGTCCGCCGCAGGTGGTGCTCGAAATCCGTCTTCAAGCTTTCGACGGACATCTCGTCTGCGCCATTGGTGCGCGGTTCCGTCTCAAACGGTGCGTGTAGGGTCATCCTGTCCGGTGTCCTCCCATCACCGGAAGGATCGGCAGAAGAGCGGGAAGACTGTAGAGGGTTGACCGAGCCGCGACCCGTCGGGAGCGGTCGGAATCTCAGCCAGGAGTGCACCGCTTCCTTTAGCCGCGGCTCCGTAAAGGCGCAGATAGCTGCTACTTGCTATCCACCTTCACCACTTCAATCACGAGCGATTTGGGCACCAGCATCTGATGCGGTACATTGGCCGGAACGTGGAAGACGTCGCCTGCGGCCATCTTGTGGTTCGTGCCGCCTCTGATCGACTTGCCGCGCAGCTCGCCGGGCGCAGTTGGATGGGTGTCTGCTGCCGTTCCGCCCACCACCAGCGTGCCCTCACCGGAAACCACGGTAATCACGTCCACCTGGTTCTGATGAATTTCGGCTTCGCCATCTCCCTCGCGGCGGACAATCAGAAAGCCATGGTTGCCCCAGTTGCCGACGCGGTCCGCCGCGGCTTTGTGCTCGTCCAGTTTGGCGGCCTTGGCGCGCGCCTGGATATCGGCAGCGGTCCAGGAAGCAAAGCCTGCGGGATCGGCTGCCAGGAGCGGCAGTGCGGCAAGAACGATCAGAATTTTCATGGGAGGAATGGTATCAGGCGGAGTGCTGTTCAGCAAGCGCGACTCACTTTTGCGCCACTTCCCGCGTCGAAGGCAGCGTCGAAGCGTCCCATCCGCCGCCCAGGGCTTGGATCAGCATCACGCTGGCGGTCATGCGGCGGGTTTGCACCTGGATTGCCGACCGTTCATCCGCCAACGCGGCCGTTTGAGTGGTGATCACCTGGAGGTAATCGGCCACCCCGCCGCGGTATTGCGCCGTCGAAACGGTGACGGCCCGTTGCGCCGATTTCACGGCCTGATCCAGTTGGATGGTTTCCGCCGCCAGCACGCGCAGTGCGGACAGGTTGTCTTCCACCTGCTGGAATGCGGTCAGCACCGTCTGGCGATAGTTGGCTGCGGTAGCATCGTAAGCCGCCTGCGCCTGCGCCACTTGGGCGGTGCGCTTACCGGCGTCGAAAAGGATTTGCGCCAACTGCGGCCCGATGGTCCAGAAACGGCTCGGCCACGTGATCCAGTTGACGAAACTGCTGGATTCGAACCCCGCTGAAGCGGAAAGCGTCAAAGTGGGAAAGAACGCCGCTTTGGCAACACCAATCTGTTGATTGGCCGCGGCGGCCTGGCGCTCGGCAGAGGCGATATCGGGTCGGCGCTCCAATAGAGCCGATGGCACGCCGATCGGGATTTCGGGTGGGGGCACCTGGATGGGAACACGCGCCATGGTTAACTCCGCCGGCGGCTTGCCAATCAAGATGGCGATGGCATGTTCGAACTGGGAGCGCTGGACCTCGAGGTCGGTCAACGCGGCCTGCGTAGTGTAAAGCTGCGTTTCCGCCTGCGCCACATCGGAATCGGAAGCCACGCCGCCCGCGAAACGATTACGGGTGAGGGTCAAGAACTCCTGGTACGACTGAACGGTTTCCTGGAGGAGCGCGGCATCGCCATCGGTGCCGTGCAATTGGAAATAGTCCTGGGCCAGCTCCGATTGATAGAGCAAACGCGCATTTTCCAGGTCGGCCGCGGCCGATTGAGCGGTGTTCGCGCTGGACAAGATAGTCCGGCGGATGCTTCCCCAAACATCCGCGGTGTACGACGCGTTAAACGGAAAATCATAAGTCCCCAGAATTGTGGAGGGCCCCGCGCGGCTGGAGAGGCGCGAGGACGCCTGGGAAGCGCTGACCGACGGAGAGGTCGTGACGAGCGGGACGAGCGACGAGCGCGCGATGCGCACCGCGGCCGTGGCTTCGCGGAACTGCGCCTCAGCCTGCGCCACGTTCTGGTTGGAGATGTTCACCTGCTCTTCCAAAGCATTGAGCGCCGGATCGCGGAAGATCTCCCACCACTTGCCGCGGACCAGGGTGTCGCTCGGCTGCGCTTCCTTCCAGCCCGCGGGCGGCGATTCTTTGTAGTTTTGTGGCACGGCGATGGTGGGACGGGGCGGCTCGGAGATTTTGACGCAACCGGCTAGCGTGAGTGCCAGGGCCGCGAACCAGGCAGTTCGGATATGTAGGGTTCCGTTTGGTGGGGCCGGGCCTGCCCCACGATACTCTCGACGGATGCCCATGCTCATCCCTCCGATCCGGCCGGCGCCAGCGGCATCGGCTCGATGCCCCGCACGCGCTCCCACCAATGATGGATACGGTCGAAGTACAGATACACCACCGGGGTGGTGAACAGTGTCAGCGTCTGGCTCATCAGCAGGCCCCCAATGATGGAAATGCCCAACGGCCGGCGTAGCTCCGATCCCATCCCCGTACCCAGCGCGAGCGGCAACGCGCCCAGCATTGCGGCAAACGTAGTCATCAGAATCGGCCGGAAACGCAACAGGCTGGCTTCGTAGATGGCGTCCCGCGGGCTCTTGTGTTCATTGCGCTCCGCAGCCAGGGCGAAATCGACAATCAGGATGCCGTTCTTCTTCACCAGCCCGATCAGCAAAACGATGCCGATCATGGCGATGATGCTCAGATCCGTATGCGTGAGGATCAGCGCCAGTAACGCTCCCACTCCCGCCGAGGGCAGAGTGGAAAGAATCGTCACCGGGTGGATGTAGCTTTCGTAGAGGATGCCCAGCACCAGGTAAACGGCTGCCAGCGCCGCGGCAATCAAGTAGGGTTCACTGCTGAGCGAGTCCTGATACGCTTCCGCGGTTCCGGTGAACATCGTCTGGATCGTGGGCGGCAACCCGACCTTGCGGGCAGCGGCATTGATGGCTGCCACGGCATCGCCCAACGCCACGCCCGGTTGGAGATTGAACGACATCGTGACCGAGGGGAAAAGCCCCTGATGGTTTACCGAGAGCGGTGCCACCGCCGGACCCCATTGCGCGATGGCGCTCAATGGGACCTCCTGCCCACTGGGCGCCTGTACGTAGAATTGCCGCAAGATCTGAGGATCCTGCCAGTATTGCTGCGCCGCCTCCATCACCACGTGATACTGGTTTAGCGATTTATACATCGTCGACACCTGGCGCTGGCCGAAGGCGTCGTACAGCGTGTTATCGATCAATTGCGGCGAAATGCCCAGACGCGCGGCCGTCTGGCGGTCGTAGGTGATCATCGATTGCAGGCCGTGATTCTGCTGGTCGCTATTGACGTCGACAATCATGCTGCGCAGCGACCGCAGTTGCTGGAGCATGCGCGGCGAGTAGGCCACCAGATCCTGCACATTATCGCCGCGCAGGGTGTATTGATATTGCGCGGCGCTGTTGCGGCCGCCGACGCGCAGGTCCTGATTCGCCTGCAGGTAAAGGGTGGCTCCCGGAATTTTTGCGAGCTTCGGCCGCAGGCGCTGGATGATGAGGTCGGCCGGGGTTTTCCGTTGGTTGAGCGGCTTCAGAGATACGAACATGCGCCCGGTGTTCAGCCCGCCGCCGTTGCCCCCGGTGAATCCGATTACGGTATCCACGGCGGGATCGTCGGCCACGATTTTGACCATCGGCAACAGCGTCTTGTCCATGGATTGAAATGACGAATCCTGATCGGCCAGAATCTGGCCGCTGATCCGCCCGGTGTCCTGCTGCGGGAAGAACCCCTTGGGCACGCGAACAAACAAGTACACATTCAGGCCGATGGTGATGAGCAAAACCAGCAGGGTGAGAAACGAGTGGCGCAGTACCTGCGTAAGCGCCTTGCCATATAGCCTCACGTTCCAATCGAAAAGGCCCTCGACGAACTGGTAGAGCCGCCCGTGGGTTTCATGCTGCTTGAGCAGGTGGGCGCACATCATGGGCGTGGCCGTCAGCGAAACCACCATCGAGACGCCGATCGCGGCCGAGAGCGTGATCGCGAATTCGCGCAGCAGGCGGCCCACGATGCCGCCCATCAGCAGCAGGGGGATGAACACCGCAACCAGTGAGACGCTCATGGTCACCACGGTCGACCCGATTTCCGCGGCGCCCTTCAAGGCCGCGGCCACCGGGTCGAGGCCGGCCTCGAGATAGCGGGTGATATTTTCGATCACCACGATGGCATCGTCCACCACGAACCCGGTTGAGATGGTCAGCGCCATGAGCGAAAGGTTGTCGAGGCTGAAGCCGGCCAGGTACATGATGCCGAAGGTTCCTAACAGAGAAACCGGGACCGCGACGCTGGGTATGAAGGTGCTCCGCACGTTGCGTAGAAACGCGAAGACCACCAACACCACCAAACAGACGGCGATGACCAGGGTTCGCTCCACATCGAAAACGGATGCGCGGATGGTCTGAGTTTGGTCCATCGCAATCCGCAAGTTGATCGACGCAGGAATCGCGGCGTGAAGCTGGGGGATCACTTCGCGAATGCGATCCACGGTTTTGATGATGTTGGCGCCGGGCTGGCGGAAGATGATCACCAGCACGGAAGGCCTGCCGTTGGCGTATCCGGCATTGCGAATGTCTTCCACCGAATCGATGACGTCGCCCACATCGCCGACCCGTACAGAGGTGCCGTTGTGATAGGCGATCAGCAGCGGCTTGTAATCGACGGCATTGAACAACTGATCGTTGGCGCCCACCTCCCAGGTGCGATAGCCATCCGAGAAATGTCCTTTGGGTGTATTGGCGTTGGCGGCCGCCAACACGCCGCGCACCTGCTCCAGGCCGATCCCGTAACGGTTCAAAGCCGCGGGATTCAGCTCGACGCGCACCCCGGGAAGCGCGCTGCCGCCGACGGTTACCTGCCCCACGCCCTGAACCTGCGACAGCTTCTGGGCCATGATCGTGGACGCGGCATCGTACATGCGCCCCTTGCTCAACACGTCGGACGTGAGGGCGACCATGAAAATCGGTGAATCGGCGGGGTTCACTTTGCGGTAGGTGGGGCGGCTGGGCAAGTTGGTCGGCAGGTATCCGCGAGCGGCGGCAATAGCGGCCTGCACGTCGCGCGCGGCAGCGTCAATGTCACGGTTGAGATCGAATTGCAACGTGATGCTGGTTACGCCGAGCGAGCTCGAAGAGGTCATCTCCGTAACGGCAGCGATATGCCCGAATTGGCGTTCGAGCGGCGTGGCAACCGACGATGCCATCGTTTCCGGACTGGCACCCGGCAAAGCAGCACTTACAGAGATGGTTGGAAAGTCCACCTCCGGCAGAGGAGATACCGGAAGCATGCTGAAGGCAACCGCGCCCGCCAAGGCAATGGCTACGGTGAGCAGCGTGGTGGCCACCGGCTTGTGAACAAATGGGGCGGAAATATTCATGCCATCACTCCGCCGGGAGAGGCTCCATGCCGGGATTGCGTTCGCGGTGACGCGAGAAACGCCGCGCCAGCCGGTCGAAGAACAGATAGATCACGGGCGTGGTAAACAATGTCAGCATCTGGCTGATGAGCAGACCGCCGATCATGGTGATCCCGAGCGGCCGGCGGAGCTCCGATCCGGTGCCGGTACCGAGCGCCAAAGGCAAAGCGCCGAGCAGCGCCGCCATCGTGGTCATCATGATGGGACGGAAGCGCAACAGGCAGGCCTGGTAGATGGCTTCTTCGGGGGGCTTGCCCTCTTTGCGCTCCGCATCCAGAGCGAAGTCGATCATCATGATGCCGTTCTTCTTCACAATGCCGATCAGCAGGACAATGCCGATCAGTGAGACGATGCTGAAATCCGCTCCGGTGACATTGAGGGCCAATAGAGCCCCAACGCCCGCCGAGGGCAGCGTAGACAGAATCGTGATGGGATGGATGTAGCTCTCGTACAAGACACCGAGGACGATATAGACGGTGACTAGCGCAGCCAGAATCAACACCCATTCGTTGGCCAGCGAGTTCTCAAACGCCGCTGCCGTCCCTTGAAATGCGCCTTGGATGCTGATGGGCATCCCGAGCTCGTCCTTGACTCGATTCACCGCATTGACCGCATCGCCCAGCGAAGCGTTGGGAGAAAGATTAAAGGAAAGCGTGATCACGGGGAATTGACCCTGGTGGTTGACCGTGATGGGTACCGCAGACGGCACCACGCGAGTAAAGGCGCTCAGCGGAACCTGCCCGCCGGTGGGGAAGACTGTCGACGATTGAATCGCGGCGCCCCCCAGTTGGGTACTGGAGAGCGACACATTCGCGGCGGCGGCGCCCTGCGTGGCGACTGCGCTCGGCGAAGGTCCTAACGTGTTGCCCGTGGTTGTGGAACCTCCCGACACCAGGCCAGTGGGGGTGGCCGATGCTCCGGCGCCTGTGTGAATGAACAGATCGCGCAGATTGACCGGATTTTGCTGGAACGACGGCTTGACTTCGAGCACTACGTGGTACTGATTCAACTGCGTGAACATCGTCGAGACTTCCCGCTGCCCGTAGGCGTCGTATAACGTTTGATCAATGGTGCTGGGCGTAATCCCCAGCCGCGAAGCAGTGTCGCGATCGAACACGAGGGTGGCGCGCAGACCCTTTATTTGCTGGTCGGTAGCCACATCGCTCAGTTCCGGCAACTGCCGCAATCGCGCCAGCATTTTGGCCGCATAACTGTTCAACTCGTCGGCATTGGGGTCTTCCAGGGTGTATTGGAACTGAGTCCGGCTCACCCGGTCTTCCACGGTCAGATCCTGCACAGGCTGCATGTACAGGGTGATGCCAGGAACTTTCGCGAGCGATGGCTGCAGGCGGCGGATGACGTCGCTGGCGTTGATTTTGCGCTCATCGAGCGGCTTGAGATTGATCAGCACACGGCCGCTGTTCAGCGTGGTGTTGGTACCATCGATCCCGATGAAGGAAGAAAGACTATCCACCGCGGGATCCTTCAAAATCGTCTTGACGAGCTGCTGCTGGAGTGACTCCATCTGGGGAAACGAGACCGTCTGTGCTGCTTCCGAAACGCCCTGAATCACCCCGGTGTCCTGAATCGGGAAGAACCCTTTGGGGATCGTGTAGAACTGGAAAATCGTGAGGATGAGGGTGCCCAGCGCCACCAGCAGCGTCACGGTTTGATAGCGGAGCACCACCCGCAACAACTTGCCGTAGAATCCGATCACAGCGTCGAAAGCGTGTTCCGAGGCGCGATAAAAGCGCCCCTGTTCGGCTTCGGGCCGGTGCTTAAGCAGCTTCGCGCACATCATCGGCGTCAGCGTGAGGGACACGACCGCCGAAACCAGAATGGTGACCGCCAGGGTGATCGCGAATTCGCGGAACAGCCGGCCCACGATATCGGCCATGAATAGCAGCGGGATGAGCACGGCAATCAGCGAAATCGTGAGCGAGATGATGGTGAACCCAATCTGCTCAGCGCCGTGCAGCGCCGCCTCGAGCGGCCTCTGTCCTTCTTCGATGAAGCGCGAGATGTTCTCAATCATCACGATGGCGTCATCCACTACGAAGCCCGTCGAAATGGTGAGCGCCATCAACGTGAGATTGTTGAGACTGTACCCGAGAAGATACATCACCGCGAACGTGCCGATAAGCGAAAGCGGAACGGCCACGCTGGGGATGATGGTTGCCGAGAGATTGCGCAAGAACAGAAAAATCACCATCACCACCAGGCCCACCGTGAGCATCAACTCGAACTGCACATCGGCCACCGAGGCGCGGATGGTGTTGGTACGGTCGGTGAGAATGCTCACCTGAACCGATTTGGGCAGTGTGGAGGTGAGCTGCGGCAGCAGCTTCTTGATGCCATCGACTACCGCAATAATGTTGGCGCCGGGCTGCCGCTGAATGTTCACGATCACCGCCGGAACATCGTTCATCCAGGCAGCCTGGCGAACATTTTCCACGTCATCGATTACGTCGGCGACTTTCGAAAGTTTCACCGGAGCGCCATTGCGGTAAGCCACGATGAGCGGCCGGTAATCATCCGAGGAAAGCAACTGGTCGTTGGCGCCAATCTGGTACGCCTGATGCGGCCCGTCGAAATTCCCCTTAGCCTGGTTGACATTGGCCGCCACGATGACGTTGCGCACGTCTTCCAGGTTGAGACCGTAAGAAGCCAACACTGTGGGATTCGCTTGGATGCGTACCGCCGGCTTTTGTCCGCCCGTGATGCTGACCAGGCCGACGCCGGGCAGTTGCGAGATCTTCGGCGCCAACCGCGTGTCGGCCAGGTCTTCGACCTTCGATAGCTTTTCCGTTTGGGACGCGAGGGCCAGCGTCAGAATCGGGGTATCGGCCGGGTTGGTTTTGGCGTAGACCGGTGGAACCGGCAGGTCCGCGGGTAGAAACGTTCCCGATGCGTTGATCGATTCCTGCACTTCCTGCTCGGCCACGTCGATGCTGAGGCTGAGATTGAATTGTAAGGTGATGACCGAGCTGCCATCGGAGCTGGTGGAAGTCATCTGCTGCAGTCCGGGCACCTGGCCGAACTGCCGCTCCAGCGGCGCCGTAACCGAGGATGCCATCACATCCGGGCTGGCGCCCGGATAGAACGTGATCACTTGGATGGTCGGATAGTCCACCTCGGGCAGCGCCGAGACGGGCAACTGCTTGTAAGCCACCCCGCCCGCTAGCAGAATGGCGACCATCAGGAGGGATGTAGCAACCGGCCGGAGAATAAACGTCCGGGAGGGGCTCACTTCTTTTTCCCCTGCGCCTTTTTCCCGGCCGATGATTGATTTCCCTGCGGTTGGTTGCTTGCAGGCTGCGCCGCGTTCTGGCCATCGGCCATTTGAACCGTGACTTGGCTGCCTTCCTGCAGCTCATCCACGCCGGTCATGACCACCACGTCGCTGGGATTCAATCCGCTGGTGATCTCAGTTTTGTCGCCTTCGGTGACTCCCAGCGTTACCTGGCGCACCGTCACGGTCTGGTCACTCTGGACCAGATACACAAACGTTGAGTTGGTGGTTCGTTGGATCGCGGCATTCTCGAGCAACGAAACGCCGCGCTTTTCCTGCACCAGCAAGCGAACGTTTACGAACTGATTCGGGAATAACTGGTTGTTGCCGTTATCGAAATCGGCGCGCAGACGCAGAGATCCCGTAGTCGGATCGATCTGATTATCTACCGTAACCAGCATTCCGGTGCCAATCTTGGTGGTGTTCGCCCGGTCGTATGCATCGGCCTGCAGATGTTGGCCCGCAGCCAACTTGTGAAGCACGGTCTGCAGGTCATCTTCCGCCAGCGTGAAAATTACGCTGATGGGTTGGATTTGCGTGATCACCACCAGTCCGTTGGTGTCGGTGGCGTGTACGATATTTCCGGGATCCACCAGCCGCAGGCCGACCTTGCCCGTGATGGGCGCTCGGATATCGCAGTAAACCAAATTCAGCTTGGCGCTGTCGATGGCTCCCTGGTCGCTCTTTACGATTCCTTCGTCCTGCGCCACGGTCGCCTGCTGCGTGGCCAGCTGCTGTTCCGGGATCGCATTTTGCGCCAACAGTTTGGTGTAACGGTCGAGATCGACGCGCGCGTTCTGGAGCGTCGCCTCGTCGCGCGCCATCTGGCCTTCCGCCTGTTCCAATTGCACTTGATACGGCCGCTTGTCGATCTCGAGCAACAGGTCGTCTTTGTGAACCAGGTCACCTTCTTTATACAGGATCTTCATCAGTTCGCCATCTACGCGGCTCTTCACCGTCACTGTATAAATCGGGATTACCGATCCGAGGCCGGTGATGTAGACTCCGATATTGCCCTTAGTTACTGGAACCGCTACCACCGGGACTACGCTGGGAGCGCCCTTCTTGCCGCCTTTGGAAACTGCGCCGGCCGAGGCGGTTCCCGGTGTCGAGCCTTTCGGCCAGACGTACCAGGCGCCGGCAATGAGCACGGCGATCACCAGCAGCCAGAGCCAGCGCCTGCCCGAGGGTGGCTCCACGGGTTTCCTGGGGGACCGGCCGGGTGGCGTCTTTAGGGGCGGCGTAACCGGTGCAGGCTGCTCCGTCGGCGCAGAAGGTTGCTCTTCCATTTACTCACTCGCTGGAGTCCTGGCGTGTCACCTGCGATGTCTTCAACCGCACGAGACATAGGCGCGTGGCGACTGTTCCTATTATCAATGGGCGGGATCGGAAAAGCCTGTTGTTACAAGCTCATTTGGGCCATCTACGACAGAAGTCGAATGGAGGCAGTGTACCAAAAACTACAACGAAATGAAAGCTTGGTGGGGTTTACGCCAGGCAGTTTCGTTCTTTGGGGCTGGGCGCTGCGAAACTGATCCAGCTGGCGTTGCAACTGCCGGATGGGTTCGGGAATGGATGCGACTGAAGTGAACTTAACAGGATGGACTACAGCGCGTCACACATCCCTGCCGGAAACTCACAGCATGTGGGCGCGGCCCAACCGCGATAAGGCTGCGTCGACCTATTTTCGAACATGTGGCTGTTAGGGTAAATGTCGGAAGCTTGTTTCGCTTAGGCCGTCGATCATTTCTGGCCTTGTGCCTCTAACACGCGGCAGCAGTCCGGACAAATTCCATGTGTGAATTCCGCCCGAAAGTGATCTTGCGCGTAGGCCTCGAGGGCGATCCATCGGCCTCCCTGTTCAATCTTCTCACCACGCGCACATTGGTAAGAAGCTCCTCAGTATCATTACCTCTGCTTATGCACGGCGTTTGAGCTCATTAAGACTGTTAACCAAGATCGCGACAACGCCGAATACGGCAAGACTGATGGCATCCGCTACCGATTCAACCTTAAATGAGTACGCAGGAGGCAAGAGGAAATACGCGATTGACAGGACGCTCAGCGCGCCGCTCAACAAGCCAGGACCCAAGCCACAGTACAAGGGCGAACATAACTGAAAGCGCGAACGGCAAGCTCAGATTGGATTCAAGGTGCGTCTGCAAGGTCGAAGTGACCACAACTGCTAGGCCAACGCCCAAAGCGGCAAATAAGTACTGTTTAGCTCTAATCAATCCCCCGACAACCATGGTATTCACCGGACAGGCTAGCTCGCGGAGCGTTGCAGCGGGCAATGCAGGGCTCGATCTCGGACATGAAGGGAACCAAGCATAATTAAAAATTACACCACAGCTTTCCGTAGCACCCGCTTGGCTCTCGACCTGACAATCGAAAGATAGTGAAAGAGTCTCTCGGAAAAAAAGAGTCCAGCCAAGAACGAGTGCTATTGTGCGAGCAGGTTTGGTGGTTGAGTTGAGCATATGGAACCGAGCTTCGCGAATGAGGTGCTGCTACTCGTGCTGGTCGCAGCCGTAGTGGCTATGGTTTCGCGCCGCTTTTCGATGCCTTACAGCGTCGGCCTAGTCGTAACCGGAATGATTCTGGCGCTATTGCCGCTAACCCCAAAGATCAACCTCACTAGAGAGCTCATTTTTGACGCGCTTCTGCCTCCGCTAATCTTCGAAGCGGCATTCTACCTACGGTGGGATCAGCTAAGCCGCGAAATTCCGATAGTTCTCACGTTGGCAACTGCTGGAGTGGTCGTTTCCGGAGCCGTAATAGCGGTTGGAATGCATTACGTGGGCGGTTGGGCATGGCCGAGTGCGGTGGTCTTCGGCTCCTTGATTTCGGCTACGGATCCGGTCTCGGTGATCGCAACTCTTCGAGATGCTCAGGTTCACGGACGTCTTCGCCTACTGATTGAATCAGAGAGTCTTTTTAACGATGGCACCGCGGCGGTTGCCTTCGGTGTGGCCGTACTGTTTTCGAGCGGCCACGTCGTAACCGCACTTGAGGTGGGGGCGAACGTATTGCTGGTCATTGCGGGAGCGCTTCTGTGCGGAGCAGGGATTGCCGGTATCGCCTTATTTTTGATGGGGCGGACGGAAGATCATTTGATCGAGCTCACGTTTACTACCGTTGCTGCGTACGCCTCTTTTCTGCTCGCCGAGCAGCTCCATTTCTCAGGGGTGTTGGCTACGATCGTGGCCGGATTGATCATTGGCAACCGTGGGCCATTTGGGATTCTTTCCGATCACGGGCGCGAGGCAGTCCAGGCCTTCTGGGAGTATGCGGCTTTCGTGGCAAATTCGCTTGTGTTTCTACTTATCGGCATGCAGGAAGCTATGCAGAATTTTGAGGCCGTTTGGATGACCTGTGTTTTCGCTCTACTCTTCGTCACGTTGGGCCGCGCAGCTGCGGTCTATCCATTATCTGGCCTCTTCGCCCGCTCGGGTCTCCGCATAACGGCATATCAGCAACATGCTCTGTTTTGGGGAGGATTACGCGGAGCCCTAGCGCTAGCATTAGCGCTGGGACTGCCTGTGGAATTGCCCCAGCGATCAGAAATCATCACCGTTAGCTTTGCGGTCGTGGCCTTCTCAGTTTTTGCACAGGGGTTGACGATGCCACGGCTGTTGCGAGCGATCGGAGAAATACATCGACACGACCAGACTGCGAGTCGACGTGTTGCTGGTCAATAAAGTGGAGATACCCTTTGAAAACTGAGAAGCGAGTTGCCGGATGGATTATAGGTAGCTGGTCCGGATAAACTCGCAACCTCTTTTTTGCTTGTCCGCGAGATGCTTGCGGAAGACCCCGCTGTGCGACTTGGCGAGCTTGCAGCGGGTTACGCCGTCGCGAAGGGTCAGGGTGTGGGGGTGGCGAGCTCGGCCACTGCCCAGTCCTTTCGGGCGACGGCATTTTCGATCTTCAGCCAATCCGGGTCGGCAGGAAGATCCGCCGTTCGTCCGATCCATCGTTTGCCGTCCCACTTCATTCCGCTGGCTGGATACAGTTGCCGGCACGGCTGGTTGTATTGCGTTTCCTTGTACAGGCCGGCAATCGGATGATCGCCCTCCACCAGTGTCTTGAGGGAATTCAGAAGAGCGTACTCGATTCCGAATCCAAAGGCCCGGCAGCTCAATACGAAAACCGGGATTTCGAGACCCTCCGGTTTCCAGTCAACGCGCATTACACCCACCACACCCATGCTGCCGAATTTGTCGGCCGCCTCCACGGTTATCACCGAGTGGGTCAGGCCCATTCCGTCCTCGAGCTCGCGTGCGGTGGTCCGGCTGCCGCATAGGTTGAACTGGTTGGTGCGATTGATGAGCTCGGCCGCCCGCTTCAACCCGGAACGGCTGGATTCGACGATCTTCACCGAAATCTGCAACGCCTTCAAAGCGGCCGTTTCGTCTTCGAGGGTTACCGGATCCCGGGATAACTCGCTCACGAAGCGGTCCCGTTCTACGCGTTCATGATACTGACGGGTGCGATCCTCATCTGGTTGGGATGGCAGGCACCCCTGCCAATGCGCGAGCAGCTTCCAGGTCGCTGCTTCCGCGGCATTCAGGGTCAGAACATCCGGAAAAGCGTTCTTGATTCGCTCCAACTCATCCGGCCGATCGTCGATGAAGACGAAATCCTTCAACTTCAGATTCAACTCGTCGCGAATCGCCGCCATGTTAGCGGCCTTGGGGTTCCAGTTGATTTGCGGCGCGACAAAGTCAGCTGCCTCCAGCGCTGCGCCGGCCCACTGAACGTTCGTGGGATCGTTCTTGGAATTAATCGAAAGCAGCACGCCGCGCCGCCTCAATTCCTTGAGCGTGGCCTGCCGGTCGAGATAGTGCTTCACTGCTCCTTCGCCGATCACTCCGTCCCACAGCGTGTTATCCAGATCGCAGACTACGACCTTCTTGCTGGTTAGGAACGTTGAGGCAAAGACTGCCTCGAAATACAGGGCGCGGCCCAATTCGCAGCCCAGCCGCGTCGGGTGGAACGCGTGGCTGTTCAGATAGGTCTGGCCCAGTTGCAATTCGCTGGCCCCGGCGCGCAACGAATCCTCGTTAAGCAGGCGCACGTTCGATTCGAGGGAAGGGCCGTTCAAATAATTTGCGATGCCGCGATTAATGATCTCTCGCGCCTGCGCCCGGTTGCGCCGTGACATCAGGTTCTTGGCGAGGCCCGAAACGTTGTCGAACGACTGGATCGCGCCGGCCGTGTTGTGGACGTAGATCGGACACTGTAATTGACTCGCCAGGGTGTCCACAGTCAACAGCACTTCTTTCAAGAATGTGTCCACATGCGCCGACGTCTTCGCACCGCTCCACAGGAGGCTCGCCGGGTTGAGCAACACATCGTACTCGGGAAGATAACGATGACTGAAGGGGCTGAAGAAGACCAAGTCGAACTCCGCACCAAGAGTCCGGATCCGGTTTCGCAGAATGGGCTGCACCCGCTCGTTGATGATCGTCGGCTCGAAGCTGATTTGAGCGGCGGCACACGGGCCTGAGAGCGCCGCGATGATTTCAAACTGAATGCAATCTCCGATGAACAGAATCCGCTGTTTCTTGAGTGCCGGCTTCGACAGCAGACTCGCGGCTTGATCCAGCTCCGACTCCAGAAGACGCATGGCTTCAGCGGAGCATCGCGACTCCAGGATCGCGGTCCAGGCCGTCTTCGTGAACTCGATCGCTCTGTCCGGTTTGTAATCGCTGGGTGCGCCCTCCTCGGACAGCTCGCGGATCATACGCGAGTGAACCCAGCCGGCGAACAGCTCCCGGTATAGCGGGTTGCCGGTTTCGAACCATGCCACCAGAAGATCGATCGACGTCAGGAGCTGGGAACGGCCCCACTCCTCCACTTCCTCGAACTTCTGCGGGATTTTCCAGCTTGCGCACGCTTCCTCGCGCACCGAACGATACAAGGCTTGGCTGAGCGCGGCTGCGTTTTGCCGCAACACCTTCGCCAATTGTTTGCCAGTGCGACGGCCATCGCGAACGGCTGCGCGTCGCTTGAGCCGAATGAGCCCAAAACCTTCCAGAGAATCATAGTGCGCTGTTCAGGTTATCTTTCTTCCCTAAACTTGCGTACCATTCCCGGCTATTTTTAGACTCAAGGGGAGTTGCTACCGGCCGGCCGCCGTCTTAACGGTGACTTTCACCTGCGCGTTGGTCCAGCAGCACTGAAATCCACGCCCGCCGGGGCCCGACCAGTCGTTGGCTACCACGGAGAGCACATATTCCCCGGGTTGGCTGAAGGTCGCCGTGGTGGTTGCTTTGCCGTTGAATGCCGCTTGCGAGTTCGGATCATCCGCTTTCTCAACCGTCGGCCGCGCACTGGCAAAGGTAACATCGCCCGGGCCGCGGAACTTGTTCCATGTGATCGACACGGGCGTGGTTTTGGGATCGCGCATCCCCGGCACCAATTTGGCATCGTCGCTCAACAAAACTGTCAGAGTCAGCGGTTCGGACACCTGAGTGGAGAGCGTCGCCGCAATCGGCCGCGGGCCCTGCACGGAACCGTCGCCTTCGAATCGGATCACGGGCGGGGTGTTGCCGGTGGCGTCCCGGAAGGGCGAGAGCTCCCATAGTGCATTCAAGCTACCGGGAACCGTGGTGGTCTTGCCGTTGGCGGTGATCGTCCAATTCAGCTTCTGCGTGCCGAAATCCTTCGGCACCGTGACGGTGAAGAGCCCCCATTGCCGCCCGAGCAGAAAGTGTGTCGGCTGGCCCTGGTCCGGTCCGCCCGGTTCAATCTTGTTGTCCGGCCCGACGGGGATATCCAGTTCCTGTTTCTGGTTCCGATTGTAGTAACCGAACAAAATGCTGAACGTGCCGTCCTTATTGGCAAACCATCCTTCAAATGCGGCGGTCACGCTTTGCCCGGTATTGTGAAAGGGCTCAAGCGGTAGATTCTGTGCCCGCAAGCCGAGGGGCGCAGTCAACCAAAGGGCCATCCAACAAGTGGCGGCCCTGGCGAATTGTGCCGGCATGGCGGCTATCGGGACGCTCTCTCGGCAGGGGCTGGCTGCTTGGTTTTCTGCTGTTCGAGCCACTGCTGATAATCCTCATCACTGATGTACGTGACGTTCACCCACGCGTGGGCCATCTCATCAACGGTTCGGTCGCCCCAGCCAACCCACTGGTTCGGATCGGGGTTGTTGGGGTTCGCCGCCGTGTTGTCGTGCCAGGCGGTGAAGTGCAACAACGTGCCCTTGGGAAGCACCGGAGCCGCGTCGTCGGCGTAGATGTAGTTGATCATCCAGTTGAAATTGAAATGATCGACGTAGCTGAGTATCTGCCGCCGGCCATCCGGATAAATGGCTTCCATCGACATCGCCTTGCCGCGCAGATGCATGTGCGGCTGGAAATTCTCCAGGCGCGCCGGTTGCTGCAACCGGAAGTAGCCTTCCGTCTCGGACATCGAGTTGGGCGGGATGTCGAGCGAAAGCCAGCCATTATTGAATGGGACGACTTGCAACGCCATCAAACGTGTCCGGTACTTAGGCTCCTGGCCCTTCGGATAGAGATACACCGCCAGTTCGGCGTGATCGCGAATCTCTTCGCCGACCGCATGCATATGCATCTCCCACCAGATGTGTGCTCCCGGCAGCAGCAGCTTGCCGGTATTGGGCCGGTAGATGTCGTAATTTTTGCCGATGGCCCACTCCATCAGAAGGCCGGGACCGGCATTGAGTTCCAACCCGCGATTCGCTCCCGGTTCGTCCTGCTGGAGTTCCGCTAGAACATGGTGCATGATCTTGCGGCCCGCCGGTGTGCCCGGACGGATCTCCACCGCACGAACCCAGCGCGGCTCGGTGAGCGGGACCTCCGTGTAGGGTTTGAACCACACATCCTGCCCCTTCGCCGGCATCGTGTACGCGTCGGACTTTATTACGAGGTCAGGCTGTCCGAATTGCTTGGCGAGTTGCCAACCGTTCAGGTCCGGCCACTCTTTCGCGGGAGGCATGTCTTTCGGATCGCCCATTGGCGAGCCTGCGTCGACCCACCGCACGATGGTCGAAATCTGCTCGTCCGAAAGCGAGATGTCATTCTGGAAATGCTGGATGCCGACCGTCTTATCGATGTGCCAGGGCGGCATCTGGCGCGTAATCACGCGCTCGCGAATGGCCTTGGCCCATGGACGCGTCTCTTGATAGGTCACCAGCGACATCGGCGCCATGGAGCCTTTGCGGTGGCAATCCTGGCACTTCGCTTGAAGGATGGGTGCTACATCCTTGGTGAACGTTACCGGCGTTGCCGGCAAGCCCGCTGCCAACAGGGAACCGGTAAATACCGCCAGGCTCCCAACGATCAGGCCACAAACGCTTTTTGTTCGCCTCATCACTACTCCTTTTTGCTCCGCCCTTGCCACCTATCGCTCGGTAGGTATTCTAGCGGGGAGGCGTTGCCGGTGTCAAGGTTAGCGGTTGCGCCATCCCGGGGCCGCCTCCTGAGGCGCGGGCCTGCATCGCGGGATGTTTGCTTATATTCTTAAAATCGAATATTCTTAAATATCGATGCAAAACCTGCTCCGGTCGTACAAGGCCAGTATTTTTCAGGCGCTTGGCCACACGACGCGGATTGCCATCGTAGAAATGTTGCGAAACGGCGAGCTCTCCGCCGGTGAGATCCAGGAGCGCCTTGGCATTGAGCAGGCCAATGTTTCCCAACATCTGGCGATCCTCAGAAATCGCCAGATTCTGGTCAATCGCAAGGAGGGCAACCAGGTCTTCTACTCGCTCAGCAATCCCGTCCTGGTGGAAGTGCTGGATCTCATGCGGCGTTATCTACAGAACAACCTCAAGGACGCCGTGCAAATGCTTGGCGAAATTAAAGCCGAGCGAAGAGCGCGATGAACCGAGACCCACAGCACACGCCCGTTGGCGGTACCGGCTTGCTCCAGCGCGATCACCTGCCGCCATCGCGACACGACCGGCTACGCTCGGCGGTGGACCACGCGGCGCACCTGCTTCCCATGCAGGGTCCGATCGGCGTCTTCATCCACCACAACACACTGCACGCCTTTCAGCATTTGCCCTTTGAGCAGGCTGTGATCGATGCATGGCACTTGTTTGGCGCCGAACCGTATATGAGCGAAGCGGCCTACCGGGCGGAATTGGCGAAGGGACGCATCCGGCTCGAGGACATCGACGCCGTTCTCGAACACGAGCCGGATGCCCTGGTTTTCCCGCGGCTCAGCCGGCACTCGCTGCGGCGCGCCATGATGACTCCGGGGGTGCGCGAATTTGACGCCGCCACCATCCTGTGGCGGGCCGAGCAGGGCGACCTGGCCCGAGACTTCCGCCAACGGGCCCTGCGGGCTCTGTTCGATGCTTGTCTGGCGCGCACTGTAATTCCCGAGGAAGACGACACCGCGCCCAATCCCGTGGACGAGATCATTCACCCGTGGTTGATCCGTTTGGCCTCGGTGTTTCTCGATCAAGGCATGGCCTACTGGCCCATGCCGCGCCGCGAGCAAGGCTTCTATGCCAGCGTCCGCGCGTTGCTTGCGCCGCGAGGCGGAGTCTTCCCCAGATACCTGACCGGCCTGGACGAAGAGTTTTGCCGGCACCAACGGCTTGGTTTTTCGGCAACGGACGCGGTACTGGACTATCTCGATTCCAGCCAGATCCCCGAAGTGGACTGGCAAAGAGTAATTCGGGATGAATTGCTGGCGTTGCCCGGTTGGGCGGGGCTGATGCGCCGGCTCGAAGAAGATCCCGCTCTGGCGCATCATGAGCCGGTGCCATCCTCGTTGATGGATTTCCTGTCCGTGCGGTTGACGATGACCCGCGTGGCTTCGCGCATGACCGCCGGCGAGGCTCCGCCGCAAGAGAGCCCGCTCAAAACTCAGGAGAAACGGCGGCTGAGCCGCGCGGCCCGCATCTATGACGCCGCGCGTGTCGTGTCGCTTTCGGCTGACGAAATCACCAGGCTTTCAGAGGCCGAATGGGCGGCATTCGTGAGTGAAGTAAAAGCATGCAATGGACTGGAGCGCCGCCGCATCCTCCACCTGGCCTACGAGCGCTGGCATGAACGCGAGATTCTGCTTGGCCTGGCAAGCCATCGCGCCTACCGCGGCGAATCCGAGGCTCGAACGAGGCCTGCCGCGCAGGTATTCTTCTGCATCGACGAGCGCGAGGAATCCATGCGGCGCGCGCTCGAGGAAGTGGACCCGGAGGTGGAGACGTTCAGCTCGGCCGGGTACTTCGGCGTTGCCGTGGACTACAAGGGGATCGACGACGCGCAAGCGGCCGCGTTTTGTCCGGTAGTAGTGAAGCCCCAGCACGCTGTGCTCGAACGGCCGAGAGCCGAAGACCGCGGTTTACTCGAGCGGCGCCGTCTGCGGAGGCGGTTTCTCGGCCAGGTGATGCGCCATTCGTTCCTGTCCTCGAAGACGCTGGTGCGCGGTTGGCTCTCGACCACCGCGCTTGGCTTGCTTTCGTCGGTTCCTCTCATTGGTCACCTGCTGGCGCCCCGGCGTTACGCGCAATTGCGTGACTGGATGAACAAGGCGTTTCTCCCCGAGCCGCGCACGGAACTGACCTTGATGCGGAATACCGCGCAATCGCAAGGCGCCGTGACCGGTTTGTTGACGGGATTCGCACCCAAGGAAAAAACAGAAAGGGTGGCGAGCGTCTTGGGGCCCGCGGGTTTGACGCGCGATTTTGCCCGCCTGGTAGTGGTCCTGGGCCATGGATCCACCAGTTTGAACAATCCGCACGAATCGGCCCACGATTGCGGCGCGTGCGGAGGACGCCGCGGCGGACCCAACGCCCGGCTCTTCGCGGCTATGGCCAATCGAGCCGAAGTGCGCGATCGCCTGCGCGAGCGAGGCATCGCGATACCCGCCGACACTTGGTTCATCGGCGGTTATCACGATACCTGTAGCGACGAAGTGGAACTCTACGATCTCGAATCGCTTCCCACCAGCCATCAGCGCGACCTGGATCGTATCCGCGAGTCTCTCGATCGGGCCAAGACTCGGGATGCGCACGAGCGTGCGCGGCGATTCGAATCGTTCCCGGCCGGCGCATCGCCCGACGCTGCCTTACGGCACGTGGAAGAACGCAGCGAACATCTGGCGCAACCACGGCCGGAATATGGCCACTGCACGAATGCCGTCTGCATCGTAGGGCGCCGCAGCCTCACCCGCGGATTGTTCCTCGATCGGCGGGCCTTCCTGGCTTCGTACGATGCTGCGCAGGATCCCGACGATCAAAGTCTCACAGCTCTGCTGGCCGCTGTGGTGCCCGTCTGCGCGGGCATCAGTCTCGAATACTACTTCTCTTTCGTCGATAACGATCGCTACGGGTGCGGCACCAAACTCCCTCACAATGTGACGGGCCTGGTGGGCGTGATGGATGGTCACGCCAGCGACCTGCGAACCGGATTGCCTTGGCAAATGGTCGAGATCCATGAGCCGGTACGGATTCTCTTCGTGGTCGAGACGACGCCCGAACGCCTGGCGAACGTGGTGAACGCGAGCGCTCCACTCCGGCAGTTGGTCGAGAACCGTTGGATTCGTCTTGCCACCATTGACCCCGCGTCCGGCCGCCTCCATGTTTACCGCGACAGCGGCTTTGAAGAATTCGACGGCCCCGTGGAACGCTTGCCGGTAGCCTTTTCTTCCGCCGAATGGTATGGCGGCAAGCTCCACCATCTCCCCATGGCCTGGATTCAGGCCCAGGCGGGGAGGCAATAAGCGTGGACTTTTCGCAAGCCACGCTTTCGTTCGCGGTCTTAGCCCCCGGCGTAGCCTTCGGTGTATTGGCCTTTCTGTGGTTGCTCGGCTGGGTGCCCACCGAACGGGTGATCTCCAGAATCACCGGCCTGACGTTTTCCGCCGCCATTTTTGCCCTCGCAATGATTGTCTGGAGGCTCGGTGCGACTGGGGATCCTTCCGTCGTGGTGACATTCGGCAACTGGTTTGCCGTGCATGATTACCACTTCCCGCTGGTCCTCATGGCCGACCGCCTCTCCCTGCCATTCCTCGGCTTGACGGCCGTGCTCTCAGGGCTGATCGGGCAATTCTCGGCGACCTACCTGCACCGCGAGCGCGGCTTTCTGCGGTTCTTTCTGCTACTGCATCTGTTCGCGTTTGGATCGTTACTGGCATTTGCCGCCGGTTCGTTCGACCTGCTCGTGGGCGGATGGGAGATGGTGGGCATCACTTCGGTTTTGTTGATCGCTTTCTTTCAGCAGCGAACCGCCCCGGTGGAAAATGGTCTTCGCGTTTTCGCGGTGTACCGCGCCTGCGACATTGGGTTGCTGCTGGGTGTGTTCGCCATGCATCGTTGGGCCGGGACCGCGTCTTTCGCCGGCGGCCTGCCCGATTTAACCGGCACGCAGGCCGCCATCGTTAGCCTGCTGTTGCTGCTTGCGGCCGCCGGAAAAGCGGCGCAGGTGCCTTTTTCCGGATGGCTCCCACGCGCCATGGAAGGCCCCACCCCTTCGAGCGCGATCTTCTACGGCGCCATCTCGATTCACGCCGGCGCCTATCTCCTGCTGCGTGTACAACCGATGATCGTCCAGTCCCCGCTGGCCTCGGCTTTCGTGATCGCAATCGGCGTCCTTACAGCCATACACGGCACCATCGTCGGCCGCGCAAGCGCCGACGCTAAGACCTCGCTGGCGTACGCATCGCTAACGCAGGTCGGCGTGGTGTTTGTGGAAATCGGCTTCGGCTGGAAATGGATCGCCATCACCCACATCCTGGGGCACGCCACGGTCCGGACGCTGCAGTTCCTGCGTGCGCCGTCCATGCTGCACGACTATCACGCCATGCACTCCGCGATTGGGGGAGAGTTATCGCCGGCCGGTCAGCATCTCGAAGAGCTGTTTCCTGAGCCGGTTCAATTGTGGCTCTACCGGTGGGCGCTCGACCGCGGCCATCTCGACACGATCCTCGATCGTTTCGTGATTCATCCCTTGTTCCGCCTGTCCCAGATCTTCGCCCGGCTGGATGGCTTGGGATTGGACCAGCCTGTGGGCCAACAGGAACCGGTAGCCCTTTCGCTGCAGAGTTCCGCGGGCCGGGGGGCCGACTGATGCCGGAATCGGCATTGATTCTCAGCGCCGTCGCGATCGGCATTCCTTGGCTCGCCGCAATCCTGGCGGTGGTGACCGGGCGGCAGTCACGCGTCATTGGCATCGCTGCGGCGTCCGCGTGCGTGTTAGCCAGCGGCATCCTCCTGCATGCCGCACCGCCAGGGGTTTCCCTAAAGGAAGCATTGATGGTGCTGTACTCCTGCCTCGCCATGTTGGCGATGCTGGTGCTCCCGCGGCGCGACTCCAACCCGGGCACGATTGCAGGAATGCTCTTCGTTCTCGGATCCACGCTGCTGGCCTATTCCACCGAGAACCTCCTGATTCTCGTCGCCGCTTGGATTCTGACCACGGTGCCGTTCTTTCGTACGCAGTGGTTCGGCGCCCGCACTTGGCGCCCTCGTGTGGGCCTCCTGCTTTCCAGCATCGCGCTCGCCCTGGCCATCGGCCTCATTGCGGCCGATGGCGGGGCCATGTCGATCGATCGGCTGAGGGACCAGAGCCCCGGAGGGATGGCTGTTTTTTGGCTTCTCGTCGTAGCCGTAATTTTCCGGAAGGGTATCTGCCCCGCTCATGCTTGGGTGGCGGATGCCGCCGAGGGCGGTCCCGCAATCCCTACCGCTCTTCTACTGAATGGCCACTTCGGAGCGCTGCTGGTGGCGAAGTTGATTGTGCCGCTGTTTCCGCATGCGGCCCAAAACCTGTTTCCGGTGCTCTCCTATCTCGCTCTGGCCACCGCGCTCTACGTCGCCATTCGCGCGCTTACCGAGAATTCCCCGCGCCGTCTGCTGGCCTATCTCGCCCTCAGCCAGTCGGCATGCATCCTGGCGGGGCTGGAGAGCGGGACTCCGGAAGGAATGACCGGCGCGTTGGTGCACTGGTTTGTCGTAACCATATCCACCATGGGCCTTTTCGGGATCTTGCGCCTGCTGGAGGTCCGCTTCGGCGAGAACCTGACTGCCAGCCGGCACCTGGGTCTGGCCGAGCATGCGCCGCGCCTGGCGGTATTCTTCGCCATCTTTGGGCTTGCCCTGGTCGGCCTGCCGGGCACCTTGAGTTTCTGTTCGCAGGACCTGTTGATCCACGGAACGTTGATGTCGCATCCGCTAACGGGCCTGCTGCTGCCCCCGGCCATTGCGATGAATGCCGTCAGCGTCTTCCGCCTGTTCGCGCGGCTGTTCCTGGGGAAGCGTCGAACCGGTTTCACGGTGATGGCCGATGCCCTGCCGCGCGAGCGGTGGATTTTGGCGGCGGGCGTTCTATTTGTCGTTTTGGGAGGATTGTTCCCGAACGCGATCGTTTCGCTGGGAGCCAGTGTCCGGGGTGTCGCGGGACCGGTTGCGAGCGCCTCCGTCAGTTCTCGCCGAGCGCCGTGAACATCCTACCGCTTGTGAACCTGATCCTTTTCGTTTTCGCAGACGGTCTCGATCAAATCCGTATCGGCCAATAACTTCACCGGCACTTTAGCGCTCCACGGCTTCACATACGCCTTCGGATCGTCGATCGTGATTTCGATTTCCAGGTGTCCGAAGTTGCGCCGGGTGAAACGCTCGGTGACGTGCGCAGCTTCGGTTTGCGGGTGGCCCTTGGCCGTATCGGTCCAGGAGAGGCCGTTGAAGCCGATGGTGTCCACCACCAGCGTGGCCCCTTCCCAGTGGCCGGTGGAATACCCCAGCCACGTCGGCTGCGGGTCGGTGGGTAGCGGCCGGCCATCCAGAAACACCTGGCGGAACGTGGAGTTCGTGGAGGTCTCGTACAGCAGGACAACCAGCGTCGGCGTCTGCACGATCTTGAACGGATGCGGCGCGTCCGGCGTAGACATATTGATGCGCGGCACGCCGGGCGGCATGCATCGCGATAACGGATCGTCCTGGTGCAACTTGCCCTCGCGCTCGGCCTGAAGCGCTTTCGCCCAGGGCTGCAGGACGACTTCGTCCGGCTTCAAATCGTTGGCCAGATCGTAGAAGTATTCCGGCGCGCTTTCCCAGACTCCCGAGAGATCCGGTTTCCCGTCCATCGCTCTAGGGGCCGGTGCGGTCAGATCCACTTTGCCATCGGCGGTGCGCGGAACTCCTGGCTCGCGATAGCCCAGCCACTGCGCGAAAACCGGAGCCACCAGGCAGAGCCAACCGGCAGCGAGGAGCGTGATTCGCGGGAATGAAACCCCTTGCGGTTGCAATTCGACCAACCAGTGTATCCGTTCAGGTCAGCGACGAGTCAAGCCGCCGCTGGTAGCGGACCTCGTCTACCGTCACGCCCCACGCCGGCTTTGTTCGGCGCAGGCCGTCTGGTGTCCATCCATCGATCCGATAAAATCGCTCCGCGCGGACATTACCCTCCAGCACCCACAGGATCGCGTTGCGGAATCCGAGCTCGTCAAGGCGGGCACGAGCCGCCGACATCAGCGCATTCCCGATCCCCCGGCCCCACCGCTCGGGATCTACATAGAGCG
>Ga0335081_10001371_pt1 | contig 38868 bp, 30 predicted proteins | sample Lox_Sample_35_FD_206713 | JGI IMG/M metagenome (GOLD analysis project Ga0335081, IMG submission 206713) | Soil microbial communities from Loxahatchee National Wildlife Refuge, Florida, United States - Lox_Sample_3.5 | ecosystem: Environmental > Terrestrial > Soil > Wetlands | place: USA...
TCCGGATGCGCTCCCATTGCTCGTTGCTGAGCCGAATCATCCAACATTTATAGCTGATCGTGACCCGTCAGCAATTTTGAGATAGGTTCTAGTTCATTCAATGCTCCCTCGACACCCTCACCCGCCGCGCCGGAAAGGGCATCTCCGATAGCTTTCCCAGGGGTAACGCCTTCTTCCCCAGCAAAAACATCTGCTGCCGTAGGCTCCATTTTATCCAAATCGCTTATTGCTTCTACCAGCGCTATTTCCTGCGGCGTAAGTTCAGGCGGCAGCGTTTCCCAATTTCGAGGAGGGTTGGCAGAAGCTTCCTTTAATATTTGTTCAACGCGTTTGACACGCGCCAAGTCCGCCTCCTGGCTTCGGAGAGGCCCGGCGGCATCAGGAATAGGAGACTGCGGTTTGTGGTCAGGACCTTGAGCCGGAGGACTGGCATTGTTTCTACCAGGCGCCCGCGGTTCCTCCGATTGCGGGTTCTTTTTAGATTCCGGCGCCGTGGACGACTGTTTTTGGTGCTGGCTTCCAGTAGCATCCGCGACTGCGCGCGCTGCATCCGCCGCGGCCAGGGCTTTGTCGACCGCCACGTACGTTCGAAGGGAAGCTTGGAGGACGTTTAATAGACCGACGATTTCGCCCCGCCATGAGTCCCTTCTTGCGCGCTGAATCGCGGCATCTACTTCTTGGCGGGCTTCAATGATGGTCTTCCATGCCTGTTCGCGCGCCTTGGTTTGCGCTGCAATGTGATCCAGCGCGGCATTCTTCGCCATGGTTTGTTGGAGCTTGTCCAGCGCTGCGTCAGCGGAAGTCCCTAGGTGGGCTGCTTCCTTGTCTAAAAGGGCTACTCGAGCTCCAGTCCAACGCACTATCGTCGCGCGTGCAGACGATATCAACGCCTCTAAACGCATCAATTCAGCAATTGCCTTAGCCTCGTTGTTGTATTGGTCAATCTGGCGATTAAGTTCAACTTCCTGTTTTAGAAACACGGCTTCATAGTCGGCATCTGAAATAGTGTGACGTTGCGCGCCCGGAATTCCCCCGCTCGTTGTCTGAGGATCATCAGGTTGGACCGAAAGCTCAAGGAGGCCGGGAATGCTAGAATCCTGGATCGGCTTGAGCGCAATCGTTCGGAACCACTGCCGAGAGTGCACGTCGATTCCGACGGTTTCTTTTGTATCACAATCGATCTTTTGAAGAAGCGAAGTAGATCCTTCTTCGTAGGGAAATTCAAAACGTATTTGAAGAAGCGACGTAGATCCTTCTTCATAGGGAAATTCAAAACGCATCTGGTGTGGATTTTGACGGTGACAAATCCCCGTTTTCCACCGATCCTCAGTTCGTTGCAGAGTATGGGAAAACCAAGGATATCTACCAACAGTGAGGACTTCTTGCTTTTGTACCGGAGCACCGGCGGCTGGCTTTGCCCCCGGAGTTTTTTGAACTTGAGCAGCTATTTTTGCTCCGGTCGATTGGTGTTGGTCTCCCAGCTGTTTGCGTAAGCTGACGATGCTACCTTGTCGAGCCGGATCCTGCATCTTAGCGAGCCGTGCGTCGTAGTCGTTTAATGCGCGCGCGCGATCTTTACGAGGCGCTTTGACAGCGTCGTCAGCACCAATCTCTGTCAGCATAGCTGAAACAAGCATCGGCAACACAAAATCACTTCGTTGCTCAAGGGCTGCTCGCTCCTCCCTGAAATTCCAAAGTCGGTAGTTGAGCTGCGTATTAAGTGCGATAATTTGAGAAGCGTCGCGTTGTTTCACAGCATCGGATAAATCATCAATTAGTTGTCTAAGAACCGTGATCTTTCCATAAACGGTTTCCATCCTAACTTTGTCGCGATCCTGATCGAGGAGGTCGCGGACGTCCTTTTTTAGGGTAGCGAGGGCTATGAGAATTGATCCTAGACTGGATTCTATTTCATCCAATCTGGAATGGATCGCTTCAATTATGCGAGTCTGTGCAAGAATGGCCGTAAGTTCGACATTTCCCCCGCGATTGCCAGCAGCGATCACCGACGAAGAGAGGGCACCGACGGCGGCGACCACTTCTACGCCCGTTTGGGCCTGCACCTGAGGCGTGAGCGCTACTGATAGCATCACGCATGTGGCGAGTAACCGGCTCTTTCGGAGCGACTGTCGGCCAAAGCTCATTGCAACCCCGCCGTGCCGCTGTGAAAAGTACCTTCGTTAATTTGCCACCGCAAGGTACCTTTTGCGCCCCCGGGAGTATCCAAATCCATGTTAGCGCACTCGACTGGGCGGCGCCTTGGCAAGAGCATTTTTGACGTTGCTGCAGCATTGGTCGGGTGTGGTCATGTGTCCGGCCTGTTTGTGCGGCCGGTATGGCCGCTGGCCATAATGCTTTGCGCGGATCGGGTCCCAATCGAAAACACGCATTCAAAGATGCGTCGACCCAAGCGGGTTCTCCCGATCCTGGCACGACTTATCTGCATTACGTCATCGTATCCTCGCCAATTCCTTCCACTACACTGGTGGTGTTTATGGTTGCTTCAACGCAATCGCAGCATAGCACTTTGATGGCGCGGGAGTGGCGCAGTCCACAGCATCAATAAGAGCGCGCTGTCCGACTACGATAAAGGCGGACTGCACCATGGGAGCTGGAGGATCGCGCCGTTTGACATGCCTAGGCTGACTTCCGTTTTGTTGGCCCTGTCGTGACCTGTCGTAAGCATCCGTCTAGCTGACACAATGCACCACTCCGCGTGGATTCCGCACCGTCGGTCAATGTCGGGGCGACAACGTCCTCCCCGGAGAAGGCAGGCTCAGCCTAGGGGCTGCGCCACGGTCTTCGAGCATCGGTATCGATGTTTCGTGGAAGCTCCGCTAAGAAACGCCGCGCTTCTTCAGTTCGAGGTTGGCATGAAGCGCAAGGTTGATCAGGTCCGTGACGCATGGGCAACCGGCGATCGCATCGGTGCACTACGGTTCGCCGCTCGCTTCTTCGACCGGTCCAAGGAGACTAAGAGCTTCAAGCGCGGGATGGCGGCGCACAACAATCCCGGGTTTTACCGCCAGTTGGGTAAAGAGCCGGATCGAATGGTGCATGACGCGCTGGAAGTCTTGGCGCGGCGCTTTGGTCTGCAATGACCAAAGCGAGCGTACTCCTCCCCGCCGGTGGACTTTACGATGTCAAACAGCACCGCCGCGCCGGCGGTAGAGCTCTTGCAAGTTCTGCCCGAACTTCAACGACTCGGCCAACAGCGTCAATGGCGCGTCGTAAATTTATTTGTTTGGTCAAACCGCTTGCACCGATCAACGGCAAAGTCTCTCTCTGTATCTCTCCTTGCTGGCAGTGATCCGGCCTGGATGATGTTCACGGTGCAGGCCATCGCCGTAACCAGATTGGCCGATCCGGCCGGCTAGGAGCCAATGCACTTGCGCAATGGTGCCGCTCGGGCTGCGTCGTGACCGACAGTGAGGTTTCCGGGCTCGCCGGCATCGACCTCTTGCCAGTTGCAAAAACACGCCGGTGAGGCCCTGAAGGGCGGACAACGCCATATGCTGCTGCCTCGCCGGTTACGCTTGCAAAGCCAAATCTTGGAATCTTGCTCAGGTTTCTAAGCGCAGAATTGCACTGCCCTATGCCGGGGGGGTCCATTCCTGCGACAGTGGGGATGGGAGCTAGAACCAGGATGGATGCATAATATTGCTTAGATCACTCATTTGCGCGTCGGCCCAATGGTTCGACGTCACGTCCCGCGTGGCCGGTCCCGCGTAGCACGCGCCGCAGGTGATGACTGTTGCGCCTTTTACTAAGCGCGGCCAGGTCCACCAGCAGCTCGGCGCGGCAACCGTGCTAGCCGTGTTGGTCCGCGCCCGCAAAGTCAGCTCAGGCTCTGAATCCAAACGGCACCGTAGCCCGAACCCCGGTTAGCGCCGGCAGTCACCTGCAGCGCGGGTGCAGTGGTGTTCTAGGGCGTGACGGCTTATCCAGCGGGAGCAGGGCTGTCCTGGGGCGTACAGTCCTAGTCTGCAGTTGGGAAGCGGCGGTAGGCGCTGCAGGCGCAGTGGGCGTGGCCGGCTGTACAGCATCAACATATGGCAATGTACTTCTGTGCTGGTTTTCCTGCACGCGCTTTGACTTGGCCATGTGCGGTATTTCCCGCACGCTTTTACGCTCAACAGCGTGGTTTTCCTGCACGCTGGTGTGCCGGCTTTCCCGCACACCCGGTGCCGGCTTTCCCGCACGGGGTTTTGCTTTTTGATCCTTGAATTTTGTTCCATCCCAGAGCGTGAAGTCCCGCGTCGGGTGTTCATTCATGCAACCCAGCTCAGTCAATTGCCACCGCGGCGCCCGGCCCTTACCTTCGACGCCAAGATAGCCGGACTTCGTCATCTTGATGAAGCCGTAGTGCTGTAGCTCACGGAACCAGCGGGCAATCTGATTGTGGTGAGAGCTCAACTCCTTGGCTGCCGTGCGCTGCGACAGAAACAATTTGCCGTTGTTATGGCTCTTTACCCAGTAGCGTCGCTTCAAGGCGATGTAGAGCATTTGGGCGCCGTGGGACATGGCGCGCCACGCCGGCTCGTCCAACGTTGAGACAAGCACCATCACGAATGGCGGCCATCTCTCTTTGTGACGTCTTCTTTCGTGCTTGTCTGCACCCATCTTCGGCGATTTATCCTTTCAGCAGGAGACCTCGGTCGCCATGGCGTCGTTGCCGCTGCCGAACTCGGTCATCATCGCGTAGCTGCCATTGCCGGCGATGTGGCAGTTAACCGTTGCCTGATCGGTGCTCTGGGCCAAGGTCAGCAAGGCGACCGGCATCGAACCGGAGGTGTCGAAGGTGAGCGGCATCGAGCCGGAGGTGTCGAAGATGACGGGCATAGTGATGCAGATTATTTCGGGGAGGGCGCGATAGGGTCGGTGAGACGCTTTGGTACCGTGAGGGCGGCCTCAGTCGTGTTGCTGACGCGCCGGGCATCCAGCCATGCCGCCAAGTCGCCGCGGCGGTAGAGTACTTTCCTGCCGGCCTTGATGAATTCCGGTCCGCCACCCAAGCAGCGCAGTTTGGCAAGCGTTGCTACCGCCAAGCCAGTCATGACCGCGGCCGCAAGCGTGTTGAGGATTGCGTCATTATCAGCTTCTGACATTCGTTGCCGTCAATCGTTGAATAGCCCGGCTGAGCCGGGCTTTACTGGCAACGTACTCAAATTTAACAGTCTGTCAGGTCACTTAAAGCGCGATTTAATTACCCAGCGGCCGAGCACGTCGGCGACCGCGGGGGTCATATAGGCGGCGGTAGGTCAGCCAATGCCTTTTGACCTGCTCCGGCGAGATCGAATATTTCGCGGCAACGTCGGCTATGGCTTGGGCCGCTGTCGCGCTACATTTCACCGCGTCATGCACTTCGAGGAAGATCTGCGTGCCAGCGTAGTGATCTGTGTGCCGCCCTTTGCGCCTGAACGCAAAAACCAGCTTTCGTTGCTCCCACGCCGGAGGATGGGGATCGAGCAACCTTGCCAGGGATTCACGCAATTGACCGTCGAGAGGGTCGTCAAAGCTACGTAAGAGCGCGACTAGCGCTTGTCGGCCCTCCCTTTCATTGGGGGTTCCTTTACCCTGGAATTTATGCCGGATCCTGCCGTCGGGCCGTTGATCGATACGCCCGTCCAGGAATGCCTTTGCCGATGCCAAATGCGATTTCCGCATTGACGTTCACCATTACTGGCGCCTGGTGCTGGGCCGATTCGTCAACATGGAACCGTCACCGAACCCTTTGTGTCGGTCAAGCCGCGTCTAATTGCCGGGATAGGCGAATTACTTCTGCGTCGGAGCCGTGGCCATTGAGAGCGTCACCAATACGGCCGGCAACTGCATCGGCGGCGGCGACTAGCGCGGCGTCGACGTGATGGATGTAGCGCGCCGTCATCGATTGTGTGGCGTGACCGAGCAGCGCCGCAATCGTCGGCTCGGCGTAACCAAGATCGGCCGCTATGGACGCATAGGCATGGCGCAGACCATGCGGGGTCAGATGACCCAAGCCAGCATTTCCGACGATGCGTCGCCAAGCCTTGTACAGTCCGGAGAAGGGTCTATCGGGTGCGCAGCCCGGCAGTACGAATTCACCTTGCGCCGGCAGATCGGCAAGCAGGGTTACGGCCGCCTTCCCAAGCGGGCGGATGCTTCGGCCCTCCTTAGTATTCCTCAGCCGCAGACATCGGTTTGGTAGGTCGACCTCAGACCATGCCAACCGCTCGATTTCGCCGCGCCGGCAGCCGGTCAGGGCGAGCACCTTGACAGCTAAGATCGCCACGGGATTTTCGCCATTGACCAATGCGGACGTAAGCCCTGACCCAAGTAGCCGATATTGCTCCACGGACAGGCGCACCTCTCGGCGCTGATCCGCGGGCCGCTTGATCCCGCGAACCGGATTCATGGCGATCAGCCCTTCTGAAACCGCAAACGACAAAATCCCGCCGAGCAGGCCGACCGTCCGTGTTGCCGTCCCCCTGCCGCCCTTGACGATGGCGCGTCCACGGAGGCCAGTTTTGATGTTAGTCGCCGTCTTCCCCGCTGCCACGTTCCGCATGAAGCGGATAATCTCCGGCGTCGTTAGGTCCCGTACCGGCCGGCTACCTAGAAGCGGCAGGATGTGACGGTTGATCCGCCCTCGGTCAACGTAGAGGGTTGACGCCCTTTTTGGCTGTTCGTGCTTGCCAAGGATCAGCCCTTTGGCGGCGGCATCAAGATAGGCTTGGCAGAGCTGATGGACGGTGATGGCGCGACGATCTTCCGACCGTTGCACCGCCGGGTCGCCGCCCTTGATCACGTCGGCAAGCGCGCGCTTCGCCAACGTGCGCGCTTCCTCGACTGTCAACACGCCTAGCCTTCCAATGGTGAGGCGCCGGCTAATCCCGCTGGAATTCCGATACTGCACCATGAAAGAGCGAACGCCGCTCGGCTTAATTCTCAGACCAAAGCCCGGAACTTCGTCGTCCCAGGCGAAGCGATCGCGCGATGCGTCGGTCGACATGCCCATGACGACGCGCTTAGTGAGTTTCATCTCGCAATCCCTTTCAGGTAAGCAGGGGGTAAGCGTCGGTAAGCAAAACCCAGCAACTTTCAGATATGACCAAACAAGAATAACATCGAGAAAAATCTTTTTGATCAGGCTTATAGGAATACCGGGCAACTCTAGGAAATGTTCAGCAAAGCCGTGTGGGTTACCCTCCGAAGGCAGAGGTCAGGGGTTCGAATCCCTTCGGGCGCGCCAGCGCCACGCTCGCGGCCCGGCCGCACCGCGCCCGATTAGTAACCAAGACATTAACGCAAGAGCAACGAATTTGGCGGACGATACTGCCGCGAGCCGGAAAGTCTATTTTGCCATGACCACGAACGCTCTGGTGCAGGCCTTCGAGGCCCGGCTCAAGCTTTACAGCATCGACGAGCGGGCGCGGCAGCTGGTCGCCGAATGCTGGCCGTTGATCGAGCCGCGGCTTGCGCTTGCGATCGACGACGCGCTCGTCGCCGTGCGTGTCTTGCCGCGCATCGGCGAGATCGTCACCAAGAACGCCGAGCTCTACCGCAAGCTCGAAGTGGCACATTTCCGCGCGCTGCTTGGCGGCAACCTCGACGCCGCCTATGCCGAGTCGTGCCGCCGCACGGTGGAGCAGGAGGCGGCCATCGGGCTCGACGCCCGCATCCGTTCGACCGCCGGCAGCTATCTGTTCAAGGTGACGCTCGAGGCGCTGGCGCGCAAATACCGCTTCTCCGGCGGCAAGCTCGCCGAGCGCGCCCGCGCCGTGTCGCAGGTCATCAGTTTCGACGTCGCCAATGCCATGACCTTGCACCGTCAAGCCGCCGAACAGGCGAGCGCGGTGCGCCGAACCGCCATCGACGAGGCCATCGCCGATTTCGGCGGCGCCATCGGCGAAGTGGTCGAGGCGATCAAGGAGGCCTCCGGCTCGCTGACCGCGACCTGCACGACGCTCCGGGAAGCCGCCGACGATACCTTGAGCCGCATGGGCTCGGCGTCGTCGGCGTCGGCCGAAACCACGCAACGCATGTCGGCGACGGTGGCCGCCACCGAAGCGCTGTCGCAATCGATCGAGGAGATCGGCCAGCAATCGACCCGGGGTCTAAGCATGGCGAAGACCGCGGTGGCCGACGCCGAGCGCACCCAGGACGTGATCCGCTCGCTCGACAACGCCGCCGAGCGCATCGGCTCGGTGGTCGGCGCCATCTCGGCAATCGCGGCGCAGACCAACTTGCTGGCGCTGAACGCCACCATCGAGGCGGCGCGCGCCGGCGAAGCCGGCAAAGGCTTTGCCGTGGTCGCCGCCGAGGTGAAGACGCTCGCCAATCAGACCTCGCGCGCCACCGATGATATTTCGCAGCAGGTCGCCGCCATCCAGGACGCCACCAAGCGCGCGGTCGAGGAAATTTCCTCGATCGCCCGCGCCATCGGTGAGTTGACCGGCGTCTCCACCAGCATCGCCTCGGCGGTGGAGGAGCAGGCCGCCACCACCGGCGCCATCGCCGAAAGCATCCACAACGCCGCCGCCAATACCTCGCACGCCTCGGCCGAGATCGGCGCCGTCGACGAGGTGGTGCGCCGCGGCGCCGCGACCGTCGGCGACATCACCAGCTGGACCGCGAAATTGTCGTCCCGCGCCCGCGACCTGGAAACCAAGGTGGCGACGTTCTTCTCCCGCGTCCGCGCCGCGTAACTCATTTCTCTGAAGCCAATCGAAGGAGAAACGCGTGCGACGTCGCGCACGTCGCGGCATCCTCGTCGCTTAATGGCCCAGCTCGGCAATCAGCGCGCTGATGCCGCTCCACGCGATCTGAATGCCGATGCAGGTGACGATGAAAGCCGACAGCCGGACCAGGACATTGATGCCGACTTTGCCGAGGAAGCCCGCCACCGGCGCGGCGAAGCGGTAACAGACATAGATCGTCACGGCGATCGCGATCAGGCCGGCGATATCGGCGCCGTACAGCATCGCCGTCTGCGCCATGGTTTCGCCGTCGGCGCGGTGGCTGCCGATCGTCACCGCGACCGAGATCGAGCCCGGGCCGACGGTGAGCGGCAAGGTCAGCGGGTAGAAGCTGTCGCGGCGGCTCTGCACCGCCCGCGCTTCGCTCTGCACCGCCTCGCGTTCGGGCGGATCGCTGCCATCGCTGAGCAGCTTCCAGCCCATCGCCGCGACCAAGAGGCCGCCGGCGACGCGCACCACCGGGATGGTGATGCCGAAGAATTCCAAAATCTTCGAGCCCAGCAGCAGCGAGCCGAGCAGCAGCCAGAACCCGTTGAACGCCACGCCGCGCGCCAGATACGCGCGCTCCTGCGCCTTGCAGTCGGCCGTCATGCTGAGAAAAATCGGCGCCGATCCGAGCGGATTGACGATCGGGAACAGCGCGGCAAACGTGAGCAGAAATGAATTGACGATGCCGATCACGTCCGCCCGTTCCCTCCAGGCGAAAAGTCCGCGAAAAACTACTCCGCCGGCGCCTTGGCCTTGGGCTTCGGCTTTTGCCGCACGAAGGTGGATTTCAGGTTATCCCACAGTTCGATCTTGGCGCCGTTCTTGTGCATGATCACGCTCTGCTGGATGACCGAGAGCGTGTTGTTCCAGGCCCAATAGATGACGAGGCCGGCCGGGAAGCTTGCCAGCATGAAGGTAAAGATGATCGGCATCCAGTTGAAGATCACCTGCTGGGTCGGATCGGGCGGCGCCGGATTGAGCTTCATCTGCACCCACATGGTCACGCCCATGATCGCCGGCCAGGCGCCCATATGCAGGAAGCTCGAATAGAGCGCAGGATCGAACGGGATCAATCCGAACAGATTGAAGATGTTGGTCGGGTCCTGGGCCGACAGGTCGTGGATCCAGCCGTAGAACGGCGCGTGCCGCATCTCGATGGTGATGAACAGCACCTTGTAGAGCGAAAAGAACACCGGAATCTGGATCGCGATCGGCAGGCAGCCGGCCACCGGATTGATCTGCTCCTTCTTGTAGAGCTCCATCATCGCCTGTTGCTGCTTGGCCCGGTCGTCGGCGTAGCGCTCCTTGATCATCGCCATCTGCGGCTGCACCGCCTTCATCTTCGCCATCGAGGCATAGGACTTGTTGGCGAGCGGGAAGAAGACGAGCTTGACCAGCACGGTGACGATCAGGATGGCGATGCCGAAACTGCCGACCCAGCCGAATTTGCTGGCGAGCTTGGAGAAGTAATCGATGGCCAGAAACATCGGCTTGGTGATGAAGTAGAACCAGCCCCAGTCGATCAAGAGATCGAAATGATTGAGCTGGAGCTGTGCATTGTAGCCGCCGGGGCCGAGCGGGAAATCGATGCCGACCACCGAGACTTCCTTGGCGCCGGCAAAGAGCCGCCCGTCGACCGCGCCGGTCGTGCCCGGCGCCACGGTCAAGGGCTGCGCCAGATAATCGGTCTGATAGGTCGGCACGCCGCCGAGTTCGGCGGCGCCGAAGCGCGCAGTCACCTTGGCGGCAGTATCGGGAAGGAGCGCGGAGGCGAAATATTTGTCGGTGAAGCCCAGCCAGACATTGGTGGCCTGCCAGCTCTCCGACTTTTTCTCCTCCATCTTCTTGTAGGTCACGGACTGCTCGCCTTGATCGCCCATGACGCCGATCAGGCCCTCATGCAGAATGTAATAGCCAAGCACCTTCTGCGCGCCGTGGCGCGAAATCAGCGCGTAGGGAAACAGCGTCACCGGCGCGTCGGCCTTGTTCGTCACCGTATCCTTGAGGGTGAACAGATAGCGGTCGTCGACGGCGATGGTGCGGGTGAAGACGAGGCCCGCGCCGTTGTCGTAGGTCAAGGTCACCGGATGATTGGGAGTGAGCGCGCCGGAGCCTTGCTGCTGCCAGACCGTGTCGGCGCCCGGCAAGGCGGCCGTGGTGCCGGAGGCCGGCACGAAGCCGAATTCGGCGTAATAGGCGTCGGGAGCGCCCAACGGCGAGAACAGCACGATCGGCGGCGAGTTTGGATCGATGGTCTCGCGATATTGGCTCAGCGAAAGATCGTCGATGCGGCCGCCTTTCAGGTCGATGCTACCGTGCATCGTCGGCGTGTCGACGGCGATGCGCGGCGACGCCTTGATCATCGCCTCGCGCGACGCGGTCGCGGGCTGGGCCGCCGGCGCCGCTGCGCCCGCGACCGGCGGCGGGCCGCCCTGCGGTGCGGCAGCGGACGGCGTGCCGCCCGGCTGCTGTGTCGCGGCGCCCGGCTGCGCCGCACCGGGCTTTTGCACTTGCGCCTGCTGTTCCTGCTGCTTGAGCTGCGTCTGCTCGCGCTGCTTCTCCATCTGCGGATAGCCGACGAAATATTGCCAGCCGACGACGACGATCAGCGACAGCACAATGGCGAGGATGGTGTTCTTGTGGTCGCCCATTCAATGCTCATGCATTGGGAGGTTGCCGGTGTGGTCGTCGCGGCCGGCGCTGCCGCGGCGAACCCGCCTGATGTAGGGACGCTTCCGCCTTGTCACCAGTTCCCTGCGCTTCATCGCCCCGCTCGCGGTCGTGAATCCGAATGAGTGCCGCATCGAGCTGCCGCCGCATCTCGCCGAACGCCGCGGCGAGCGCCGCGCGCCGCCCGATCAGCACGTAATCGTGACCGCCGCGCAAGCCTTCCTTTTGGCCTTCCGTCAACCGCACCATTTCGCGCAACCGCCGCCGCACCCGGTTGCGCTCCACGGCGTTGCCGACCTGCCGCGACACCGTAAAACCGACGCGCGCCGGACCGTTCTCGGCGCGGCGCCTGGCCTGCACCACGAACGCGGCCTCCGACGCCCTTGATCCGGCCGCCGCAGCGCGAAAGTCGGTCCGCCGTCGCAAGCGTTCCATCGCGGATCTCTGGGCAGCTCTCTTGGTGCGTCTCTTGGCCAGCGGGATCGCACTTTTCAAGCGCTGAGCCGCTTGCGCCCGCGGGCGCGGCGGGCCGCCAGCACTTTGCGACCGCCCTTGGTCGCCATGCGGGTCCGGAAGCCATGCCGGCGTTTGCGCACCAATTTGCTCGGCTGGTAGGTCCGTTTCACGGGATTGATCTCCGAAAAAGCGCCCGGCCCGGCCGCCACTCGAACGGCCGCCGGTTCGGCCAACCGGATCGGCCAAGTCGATGGGCGTCAATGGAAAGTAAGGCCGGCGCGCAATTGGCGCGGCTTATACGCAAGCCCTTCCGGCCCGTCAACGTGAGGGGCCAGGCGACATAATTATGACGGATCCGGCCTTTCCGGGCCGTTTCCGCGCCTTTCAGGCCGCGCTGATCCGCCTCGCAATCCGGCTGGGAATAGCCATATTTCGTCTGGGGTTTGACGCCTAATCCGCTGCGTCGCATCATGTGTCGGCTGCGCCGTTCGAGGCTTGAGGCTTTGGACTCGACGGGCGCGAGGCTTACGCGAATGAGTGATGAAACCGCCGCACGGCCCGGGCCGGTCCGTGTGCCGCGCTTTGGCCTGTCGGGAAAGCTCCTCGTCCTCACGATCCTGTTCGTGATGATCGCGGAAGTGCTGATCTATGTGCCGTCGGTGGCCAATTTCCGCGTCACCTGGCTGCGCGACCGGCTGCAGACCGGCTACACCGCGGCGCTGGTGCTCGACGCCGCGCCGAACGGCATGGTGCCCGACAGTCTTGCCAAGCAGATCCTCAACTCGATCGGCGCCCGCGCCGTGGCGATGAAGATGGGCGAGCGCCGGCGCATGCTGGCGATCGACGACATGCCGCCCGAGGTCGACGACACCTTCGACATGCGCACGGTCAGCCGCCTCGACGCCGTCGTCGATGCGTTCAAGATCATGGCCAATGCGCGGCCTTACGTGATGCGCGTGGTCGGCCCGGCGCCGATGGGCGGCGAATATATCGAGTTGATCATGAACGAAGCGCCGCTGCGCCGGGCGATGCTGCGCTACTCGGTCGACATTCTGCTGCTGTCGCTGGTCATCTCGGTGATCACCGCGGCACTGGTTTATCTGGCGCTGCATTACATGTTCGTGCGGCCGATGCGCCGCGTCACCGCCAACATGATGGCGTTCCGCGCCGATCCGGAAAATGCCGAACGCATCATCGCGCCGTCAGCGCGCGTCGACGAGCTCGGCATCGCCGAGCGCGAGCTCGCCACCATGCAGACCGAGCTCGCCTCGATGCTGCAGCAGAAGAACCGGCTCGCGGCGCTGGGCCTGGCGGTGTCGAAGATCAATCACGACCTGCGCAACCTTTTGACCTCGGCGCAGCTGTTCTCGGATCGGCTCGCCACCTTGTCCGATCCCGGCGTGCAGCGCTTTGCGCCGAAACTGATGCGGGCACTGGAGCGCGCCATTGCGTTTTGCGAATCGACCTTGTCCTACGGCCGGCTCGCCGAGCCGCCGCCGGAGCGCAAGCAGATGCTGCTCGAGCCTTTGGTCGAGGAGGTGCACGAGACGCTCAATTTCGGCCCGGACGCGCCGATCCGCTGGATCAGCGCGGTCGAGCGCGGACTGATGGTCGAGGCCGATTACGACCAGCTGTTTCGAATTTTGCTCAATCTCGCCCGCAACGCGGTGCAGGCGCTGGAGAGCCGCGCCGCGCGCGATCCCGGCCGCGATCAGATCCGCATCACCGGCCGCCGCGAAGGCGCCGTGGTCGTGATCGAAGTCTCCGATACCGGGCCGGGTTTCTCGGAGAAGGCGCGCGCGCATCTGTTCGAGGCATTCCAGGGCTCGACCCGCACCGGCGGCACCGGCTTGGGCCTCGCCATCGCCGCCGAGCTCGTGCGCGCCCATGGCGGCGAGGTGCGTCTGGTCGAGGGCACCATCGGCGCCACCCTGCGGCTGACCATTCCCGACCGCGCCGTGGAGCTCAGCGCCCATCGCGGCGCCCGCGCCGCCGGGTGAGGGCAACGACGATGACGGCGACGAAAATTTTCGGCGTGCTCAGCACGATCTTCATCATCGGCTTCATCGCCTTTGCCTTCCGCCAGGGCCTGCGCGTCAAGCCCGACGACCGGCCGGATCGCGGGCCCCGGGTCGACACCGGCAGCGACGGCAGTGGGCATTTGCCTTGAGGTGTGCGCCCCTGGCTTCGCGGCCGCTTCGGCCCGGCCGCCCGCCTTGCCATTGCCGGCCGAAGCCTATAGCTACGACCCGCCGCGCCCGTAGCTCAGCTGGATAGAGCACCAGACTACGAATCTGGGGGTCAGGAGTTCGAATCTCTTCGGGCGCGCCATGTCCCAAATTGACGTTGCTCGTCGCGTGCCGAATAAAGCGGTCCGCTCGGGGTTCAGTGGCTTGAGAGCCATTGCAAACGATGGAAGCGAGCATGAACCGATTGCTGCTGCTGGCGGCACTTTTCGCCGCCGCCGTTTTGGCCGGAACGTCGGCCAAGGCGCAAAACTATCCATGGTGTGCTGAATATGCCGGCTTCGGCAGCCCGAACTGCGGCTACACGACCTATGCGCAGTGCATGGCGTCGTTGTTTGGCAATGGCGGGGTGTGCAGCCAGAATACCCAATACACGCCGCCTCCGTCGCGTCGCGCGCATTAGCGCTGTCGCGGCCGTCCCGGCGCGCTTTATATCCCGCGCCCGTCCTATATAAGACTTGGCTGTATAAGATTTGGATTGCAGCAGGACCGGCGCCGGTCGCCGGGAGCTTTTCGATGTACCTGCCCGAGCAACACCGCGTCGACGATGTGGCGGCGCTGCACGCGCTGATGCGGGCGCGGCCGTTCGCGACGCTCGTTTCGGCGGGCGCTGCCGGTCTCATGGCGACACACCTGCCGACCGTGCTGAAGGATGACGGACCTTACGGCGCCATCGAATGCCATGTCGCGCGCGCCAACCCGCACTGGCGCGAGTTTGCCACGGGCGCCGAGGCGCTGCTGATCTTTCAGGGACCCGAGGGCTACATCACGCCGAACTGGTATGCCTCGAAAGCCGAGCACGGCAAGGTCGTGCCGACCTGGAACTACGCCGTCGTGCACGCCTATGGCCGCGCCGAGGCGATGGACGACGTGCAATGGCTGCGCCGGCACGTCGGCGAGCTCACCGCGCAGCAGGAGAGAAGCGAGGCGAGGCCGTGGGAGGTCACCGACGCGCCCGACAGCTACATCGCCGCCATGGTCCGCGCCATCGTCGGCATTCGCCTGCCGATCGCGCGGCTCGAAGGTAAATGGAAGATGAGCCAGAACCGCGAGATCGAGGATCGCAAGGGCGTGGTCGCGGGCTTGGGCGCGCGCGGCGAGGGCGAGGATGCGGCGATCGCCGAGATCGTTGAGCGCGAGATGCTCCGGGGTCGTTGAGAGTCAATGTGTCCGATCCGCCCCAAGACTACTGATGCTCCATGAAACGCCCGTAGACATATAACCCGTCTTCTGACCCAGTTGATCCGAGAGAAGTCCTCCGGGCTTCGGCGTTCCTCCCGGTGCCTGTTCGTCAAAGAATCGGTCAATTTCTTTAAGGCTATCGAGGGTGAAGTCGGCTTTGTAACCTTCGCCTGAAAGTGCCGATGCCGCCAATTTGCGGCATCCAGGGCATCTTTCGCGATTTGCGTGCCTGCAGCTTTGACCATTGGAAACTCGTCAGACTGATTGCAAGGACCAGCGATATTTGCTTCGCATGTCTCTTCAGCCCCGCCACAATGCTTCCCATGAGAATGCCTAGGCTGACGGCTTCGCCGTGGCGATCGACTTGGTAGCTTCGATTCCTGGCTCGAAGTCCTGATATTCGGGTATGCGCCGCGCTAGCCGAGCGCGTTTTATTCCGGCCTTTACGAATTCTTCGATATGGGCGGGAACGAGGTGAAGGCGGCCAAAATCGCGCGTGAGCGTTTGCTGCAGTCGGCGGCGGGTTAGATCGTCGTTGACCCCGAAGCGATCGAGATAGAGGTCCAAGATGCGTTGCTTGTCGGCATCGCCAGGATAGCCCATTCGAATATGGGCGTCGAAGCGCCCGGCGCGCTTGGCTAGCGCCTCGTCGATCGCCTCGGGATGGTTGGTGGTGGCAATGGTGACGATGTCGGCATAAGCGGAGCCGCCCGACAGTACCTGCAATAATTCGCCGGTCACATCGTCCTTGACTGCAAACGCATAGGGATTTTGCCGGCTCTTGGTCATCAGGTCGAGATCTTCGAGGATCACCACCGCCGGCGCGAACGTCTGCGCCAGGTGATAAACGGCGCGGATGTGCTCGACCGCCTCGACGATAAGGATGGTCGCTTCGCCGGCGATGTCGTTGACGAAGCATTCGATGGCCGTCGATTTGCCGTCTCCCGGCGGGCCCGACAGCAGCAAGCCGCGTCTTATGCTCAAGCCCTCTGCCTTCAGCATGTCGCGATTGCGGATCGAGGCGGCGATGAAATCGAGCTCGGCGCGCACCATGGCGTGAGGAATGATGTCGTTCCAGGACCGCTCAGACATCCGCGACCGCACGGTGCGCAAGTCGCGATTGATCAGCACGACGCGGTTCTTGAACGGGTTCGACTCGCGGAGCAATTGGCTGACAAGCGCAACAACGGCCGCTTCGTCTTTCTCCAGGTAGACCAGTCCGACGCTTTCGCCGGTATTGCCGGAGGGTCGATATTCACTCGGTTGCCCGATCAGCATGAATTGCGACCCGCTCTCCGGAACGGTCCCGCGGAAAGCCGTGCGCGGCGGCAGCACGCGCAATTCACCGTCGATATTGAGGGTCACTTTGTTGGCGCGCCCGTTTGGCATGATGACGGAACGCTCTGCCGAACCGACACCCGTTAGTTCGCTGATCCACATCCAGCCGGGCGTGTCCGGCAGTCTTTGAGTGAGGATGGCGATGGTGGCATCGTCCGACGGCAGTGACAGCGTGCTCGGATCGCCGGCGCCGCAGAAAATGCGGAACAGTGTCGTGTAGCTGATTTGCGGCGCCGCCGTGCGTTTGACCTGCTTGTGCTGGGCGACCATGTAACCAAGCGCGGCGGACATGGCTGCGAAGCCCTTGATGGCGTCTTCAGGGATGCTCGCGAGCAACTGATCCTTGAACGCTAACGACGCTGCGGCGGATTCGGCAAATAGTTGCTTGATGATCGGGCTGTTTGCCGAGGCTGCTCCGTCGGCAACCTCGTAGACGCCATAAACGAACTCGCCCTCGGTATCGGCGCCGTAGACGGTTGTTGTTACGTTGAGGGTCGAAGCGAGAAGCTCGGCTGTCTTTCGTGCCGCCATCACGCCCTTCGCAGGCCGCTCCTCGACGATCCGGCTGCCGGCGACTTCGGCATTGCAGCGGACCACGAACTTCTGCCCGACTGACGTTCGCTTGCTCTCGACCTTGAACCACATACCCCACCACCTGGGTAGAACATATCATGAACATTACGCAATCGCAAGTAGTGATGTTCGTTGCCGGGTCGGGGCCTTCGGAAACGGCGTCGCCTCAATTTACGAACGATTTTGCCGTCGATACGATGACTTCAAGCGTAACCACAAAGGTCAACCCCATGAAATTCGGCGTCGGCCAGCCGGTGCGGCGGCATGAGGATTTTCGTCTGATCCGCGGCCAGGGGCGTTACACCGACGATATCGCCCTGCCACGGATGGCTTATGCGTTCGTGCTGCGCGCGCCGGTGGCGCACGCGCGGATCGCGCGCATCGACGTAAGCCCCGCGCGGACCATGCCGGGCGTGCTGTTCGTTGCGTCCGGCGACGACGTCCGCGCCGAAGGCTTGGGCGACATCCCGTGCACCACGCCACTCGTCGGCCGCGACGGCAAGCCGCGCCACGACACGCCGCGGCCGGCGCTCGCCCAAGGCACGGTGCGCCATGTCGGCCAGCCGGTGGCGCTGGTCGTCGCCGAAACTTACGCGCAGGCGCGCGACGCCGCCGAGACAATCGTCGTCGATTACGACACGCTGCCGGCGGTGACCGACGCCAAGGCCGCGACCGAAGCCGGCGCGCCGCAGCTGTTCGAGCATATCCCGAACAACATCGTGTTCGACTGGGACAACGACGTCGGCGACGCCAAGGCGACCGACGCGGCGTTCGCCAAGGCCGCACGCGTGGTAACGCTCGAACTCGTCAACAACCGCGTCGTCGTCAATTCCATGGAACCGCGCAACGCCATCGGCGATTACGACGCCGCCTCCGGCCGCGCCACGCTCACCACCGCGACTCAGGGGCCGCACTTCGTGCGCGATCCGCTCGCCGAGATCGTGCTGAAAATTCCAAAAGAGAAACTCCGCCTGATCACACCCAACGTCGGCGGCGGCTTCGGCATGAAGGCTTTCGTCTATCCCGAGCACGCGCTCGTGCTCTGGGCGGCGCGCAAGATCGGCCGGCCGGTGAAGTGGCAGGAGGACCGCTCCGAAGGTTTTATCTCCGACAATCAGGGCCGCGATCACGTCACGCGCGCCGAACTCGCGCTCGATGCGCGCGGCCGCTTCCTGGGACTTCGCGTTTCCGTCCTCGCCAATGTCGGCGCGTACCTGTCGCCGTTCGGCTCGTTCGTGCCGACGCGCTCGACCGATCTCGTCTCCGGGCTGTACGCGATCGGCGCCATCCATATCACCGTCATGGGCGTGTGCACCAACACCGTGCCGGTGTGCGCCTATCGCGGCGCCGGCCGGCCCGAGGCCGGCTTTCTGATCGAGCGCCTGGTCGACGCTGCGGCGCGCGAGACCGGCAAGAGCCCGGACGCCATCCGCCGCATCAATTTCGTGCCGCCGTCGGCGATGCCCTACACCTCGGCGACCAAATTGCTGCTCGATTCCGGCGAGTTCGAGAAGGTGATGGATCTGTGCATGGATGCCGCCGAATGGGCGTCGTTCAACAAGCGTCGCAGATCGAGCGAAAAGGCCGGCAAGCTGCGCGGCATCGGCATGGCGACCTATACGGAGCGCTGCGGCGGCGGCTTCCCCGAGACCGCGTCGATCGAGTTCAAGGACGGCGACCGGGTCGAGCTCGTCATGGGCAATCAGGAATACGGCACTGGGCTGATCACCGCCTACAAGCAGATCGTGTCCGGCCAGCTCGGCATCGACGCCGACCGCATCGACGTCATCATGGGCGACACCGACCGCACGCCGGCGGGCCTGACCGGCGGCTCGCGCGCGCTCGCGGTCGGCGGCACCGCGCTCTACGAGGCCGGCAACACCATCATCGCCAAGGGCAAGGAACTCGCCGGCCATATTCTGGAGGTGGCGGCGGCGGATATCGCATTCGCCGACGGCACGTTCGCGGTGCCCGGCACCGATCTGCGGATCGAGATTCTGGAGCTGGCGAACGCGGCGCGTGATCCGAAGAAACTGCCGCCCGGCATGGCGGCGGGGCTCGACACCACCCACACCCGGGTGCCGCCCGGGCAGACGTTCCCGAACGGCTGCCACATCGTCGAGGTCGAGATCGATCCGGCGACCGGCGCGGTCTCGATCGACCGCTACACCATCGTCGACGACTTCGGCCGCACCATCAATCCGCTGATGCTGGAAGGCCAAGTCCACGGCGGCGTGGTGCAGGGCATCGGCCAGGCGCTGCTCGAGCACGCGGTCTATGACGAGGACTCCGGCCAGCTCCTTGCCGGCTCGTTCATGGACTACGCCATGCCGCGCGCCGGCGACATTCCGAACTTCGCCTTCTCGACCCACAACGTGCCGGCGACCTCCAATCCGCTCGGCGTCAAGGGCTCGGGCGAAGCCGGCGCCGTCGGCGCACCGCCCGCCGTCATCAACGCCATCGTCGACGCGCTCGCGCGCCGCGCCGGTGTTCGCCACATCGACATGCCGGCGACGCCGCGGCGGATTTGGGAGGCGCTCAACGCGGCCCGCTGAGCGCGCGCCGCCGACGTCACGGCTATAAGCGCGCCGCGACACGGCTTGAACCTGGCAGTGCAAGTGTGCCGGTGATACGCGCACAGTGCACGGCAGCGGCGTGGCGCGACCTTTTGCGCGCCCGGCGTGCGCCGCAGACGCGCCTTGCCGGCACCGCAGCGATTTAGAGTATAAAGTGCTGGAACAGGGCAGGGGCCCGTGCGGCGCGCGACGCCGCGGGCCGGTGAGGGAGCACATCATGGTATCGAAGCTCAAGCGCAGGTCGTTCTTGCAACTGGCGGCGGGCTTTTCCGCCGCTGCCGGCGTGGCGGCGCCATCGCGTCCCGCCGTCGCCGCGGCCAATGACGCGGTAACCGTCGGCTGGCCGAACGACGTGCCGTCCTGGGACCCCAATCAGCGCTTCACGCCCGACGCCCAGCCGATCTTCAAGGCGGTGTTCGATCAGCCGCTCGAACAGGATCCGTCGCTCAAATTGATCCCGAACCTTATCAAGAGCTGGAATCTCGCGCCCGACGGCTTGAGCATGGTGGTCGAGCTGCGCGACGATGTCACTTTCCACAACGGCGACAAGATGACGACCGAGGATTTCCGCTACACCTTCCTCGAGCGCATCAAGTCGGGGCTCAAGCTCGACACCGCCAATTCCTGGCGCAAGGTCGAAGACATCGTCATCGAGTCGCCCGTCAAGGCGACCATGAAGTTCAACTCGCCGGCGCCGACCGCGCCGCAATGGATGGCGTTTCTCGGCAGCTACATGGTGCCGAAGAAGTATATCGAAACCGGGAGCCTCGATAATTTCCTCAAGAAACCGGTCGGTACCGGGCCGTATAGGCTTGCCGAGTACGAATTGAACTCGCGCATCGTGCTGGAGCGCAACGACAAATATTGGGGCCCGAAGCCCAAAGTCGGCCGCGTCACCATCGAGATCATCAAGGATCCGTCGGCGCGCGTGGCGGCGATCCAGTCGGGCGGGGTCGATTGCACCATCAACGTCCCGGTGCGCGAGGTCGAGCGCTTCGGCAAGGAAGGCGGCTTTACCGCCGAGCTCAATCCGATCACCCGCGTGGTGCTGCTGCAGGTGCGCGCCGACCTCGCCTTCGCCGACAAGAACGTGCGGCTCGCCGCCCATCACGCCATCGACAAGGCGGCGCTGTCGAAGGCGTTCTACGGCGGCGCCGCGGTGCCGCTCTCGATCATGGCGACGCCGGGCACGCCCGGTTTCCTCTCCGATTTCTCCTTCAAGCACGATCCGGCGCTGGCCAAGCAGTTCCTCGCCAAGTCGAACTTCTCGACGTCGAACCCGGTAAAGATCGGCTTCGCCACCACCAACGGCCAGTTCCCGAGCGACTACGATATCGCCCGCGCCATCGTGCAGATGTGGAAGCAGGTCGGCATCGAGGCCGATCTGCAGGTGATCGAATACGCCAAGTATTTCGAATTGAACCGCGGCGCCAAGCTGCCGGAAGCCACGCTCTACAGTTGGGACAATTCCACCGGCGATCCGGAAATCTTCATCGGCTACAACCTCAATCCGAAGATGCCGTTCGCGCCGTGGAAGGACGAGGAGCTCGGCAACCGCGATCTGGCGCTGTTCAACGTCGCCGACTATGACAAGCGTATCGCCGGATACCGGGAGCTCGAGCGCGACGCCGTCGAGGCCGGCGCCAGCATGCCGCTGTTGCAGAGCGTGCTGACCTTGGTGCGCAAGAAGAATCTGAACTACACCAAATACGCCAACGGCTGGCTGTTGCCGCAAGCGCTGCAGTGGAGGTGATGCGCTAACGCGGCAATGCCGATTCTCATGGCGCGTCATTCCGGAAGCCGAGCGCAGCGAGGCTATCCGGAATCCATAGTCACGATTCGCGAATATGGATTCCAGGTTCGCCGGCAAACGCCCGCGCCCCGGAATGACGGCCGATGATTTCGCTTGTTCTCAAGCTCGTCGCGCGCCGGCTCCTCGCGGCGATCCCGATCCTCTTGATCGTCTCGGCGCTGCTGTTCTGCGTGCTGCGGCTCTTGCCGGTCGATCCGGCAGCGATGTCGCTGCCGCCGAACGCCACCATCGAGGAGGTCGACGCGCAGCGCCGCGAGATGGGCCTCGATAAGCCGCTGCCGCAGCAATATCTGATCTGGCTCAACGCCGCGCTGCACGGCGATTTCGGCCGCTCCATCGCGCTGCGCCGCGATGCCGGGTCGCTGGTGGCGGCGACGCTGCCGGCGACCATTCAGCTAGCCGCCTGCGCCATGGTGATCGCCGCGATGCTCGGCCTCGGTGGCGGGCTTTTGCTGTTTCACCTGCGCGGCACGGCGCTGGAGCCGATCGCGGATCTTGCTTCTATTCTGCTCCTTTCGATTCCGGAATTTCTCTGGGGCCTGATCCTGCTGTTCGCCTTCGGCGTGCTGCTGCAATGGCTGCCGTTCACCGGCCAGGTTTCGCCCGGCCTGCCGGTGCCGCACGTCACCGGCTTTCTGCTGCTCGATGCGCTGCTGGTCGGCCGCTTCGATGTGTTCCTGAGCGCCTGCCAGCATCTGATCCTGCCGGCCTTCGCGCTGGGGCTTGCCTTCTCGCCGACCATCATGCGGGTACTGCGCTCGAGCCTGTTCGACATTTATCTCGAGGACTACATCCAGCAGGCGCGGCTGCGTGGGCTCACGGAGCGGCAAGTCCTGGTCGGCCACGCGTTCAGGAACGCCTCGCTGCCGACCCTGACGCTCGCCGGCGTGCAATTCGGCATTCTGTTTTCCGGCACGCTGCTGGTCGAGGTGATCTACTCCTATCCCGGCATGGGCAACCTCATGGTCGACGCGGTGCGCAACGCCGACCTGCCGCTGATTCAGGCCATCGGGCTCACCTATTGCATCGTCGTCCTGCTCATCAACACCGCGGTCGACAGTCTCTACGTGGTGCTGAACCCGAAACTGCGGGTGCGCTGATGGGAGGTGCGCTCGGCCGCGCGCTGCGATCGCCCCGGGTGCTCCTTGCGCTCGCCATGGTGACATGCATCGCGTGCTGCGCGGTCTTTGCCGGCACGCTGGCGCCGCACGATCCCGGTGACCAGAATCTGCTTTCGATCCTCACGCCGCCGGCCTGGGCCGATGGCGGCGACCCGAGTTATCCGCTCGGCACCGACAGCCTCGGCCGCGACGTGCTGTCGCGGCTCATTTACGGCGCGCGCACGGCGATGCTGGTGGCGCTGTTTGCTTCGCTCGGCGCCATGGTCATCGGCGCATTTCTCGCGCACATCGCCGGCTATTTTGGCGGCACGGTCGATTGGCTCATCGGCCGCGCGGTCGACGTCTGGATGTCGTTTCCGCCGGTGATCCTCTCCCTCATCCTGATGGTCGGGCTCGGCATCGGCTTGAGCAAGGTCATCCTCGCCATCGTGCTGGTCGACTGGACGCGGTTCTGCCGCGTGCTGCGCGCCGAGGTGCTGATCGTGACGCGGCACGATTATGTTGCTGCCGCCCGGCTGCTCGGCTTCACCCATTGGCAGACTATCGTGCGCGAGATCGTGCCGGCGACGACGCCGCTGCTGATCACGCTTGTCAGCCTGGAGATGGCGATCGCGGTCGTGGTCGAGGCGATCCTGTCGTTCGTCGGCCTCGGCGTCGGCGCCGATCAGCCGGCCTGGGGCCAGATGATCGCCGACGCGCGGCAATACGTCTATCAGTCGCCGTGGAATCTGCTGCTGCCGATTTTGGCGATCTTTCTCACCGTCGCTGCCTTCAATCTGCTCGGCGACGGCTTGCGCCGCACCCTCGACGTGCGGCTCGCGGAAACCGGGCGTTGACCGTGCTGGCGCTGCAGGCCAAGGAGCTCGTGGTCGGCGCCCACATCGACGGCGCCATGGTACCGGCGATCCGCGCCCTGTCGTTCGCGCTTGAACCTGGAAAAATCCTCGGCCTGGTCGGCGAATCCGGCGCCGGCAAATCCATGGTCGGCCGCGCCATCGCGCAGCTCTTGCCGGCCGGCTTCGCCATCACGTCGGGATCGTTGCTGTTCGAAGGCAGCGATCTCCTGCAAATGCCGTCTGCCGCGCGCCGCGCGCTGCTCGGCCGCGCCATCGCCTTTATTCCGCAGGCGCCGATGACCTCGCTCAATCCGGTGCAAACGGTCGGCGCGCTGTTCGACGAGCACCTGGTGCGGCTCGGCGAGGCGCGGCGCAGCGCGCGCCGCGACCGCGCCGTCGCCATGCTGACCGCGGCACGGCTGCCGCGAGCCGCCGAATTACTCACCCAATATCCGCACCAACTGTCCGGCGGCATGTGCCAGCGCGTCCTGATCGCGCTGGCGTTCTCCTCCAACCCGCGGCTCGTCATCGCCGACGAGCCGACCACGGCGCTCGACGTCACCACCCATCCGCCGATCTTGCGGCTGATCGCCGACATGCAGCGCGAGCACGGCACCGCGGTGATCTTCATCACCCATGACCTGCGGCTCGCCGCGCAACTGTGCGACCAGGTCACGGTGATGTATGCCGGCCGCGCGGTCGAGAGCGGTCCGGCGCGCACCGTGCTGGCGACGCCGGCGCATCCCTATACGCGCTGCCTGCAGCTCGCCAATCCGTCGATGCGCGCCGAGCGCCGCGCGCTTTACGTGATGCCCGACCAGATGCCGAGCTTGCGGCAATTGCGCGATCTCGCCGGCTGCCACTTCGCGCCGCGTTGTCCCCTCGCGATCGACGATTGCCGCCGCGGCGAGCCGGAGAGCCTCGCCGCTGCGCCCGATCATCAGGTCGCTTGCATCCGCGCCCGGGCGACGCAGACCGTTGCGGCGCCAGGTGGCGATCTTGCCGCTGCGGGTGCCGCCGAGCGGCCGCTGCTGCAGGTCGAGGATTTACGCAAGCACTACGACGTCGGTGATGGCTTGTTTGCCGGTGCGCGCACGGTGGCTGCCGTGAAGCAGGCCTCGTTCAGCATCGCCGCCAACGAATTCGTCGCGCTGGTCGGCGAGAGCGGCAGCGGCAAGAGCACCATCGCCAAGATGCTGGTCGGGCTGGAGCCGCCGAGCGGCGGCAAGATCTCGCTCGACGGCGAGGATTTGACCGCGCCGTCGGCGCGCACGAGCGCGCTGCGCGCAACGCGCCTGCAGCTGGTGTTCCAGGACCCCCAATCGGCGCTCAATCCGCGGCGGCGGGTGGCGAGCATCGTCACGCAGGCGATGGAAGCCGGCAGCCGCCACGCCGATTGGGACGCGCGCTGGGCGCGGACCCGCGAACTCCTCGCCGAAGTCGGGCTCGCCGCCGATTTCGGCACGCGGCTGCCGGGGCAACTGTCGGGCGGTCAGCGCCAGCGCATCAACATCGCCCGCGCGCTGTGCAGCCTGCCGAAAGTGCTGGTCGCCGACGAGATCGTGTCCGGGCTCGACGTCTCGATCCAGGCGCAGTTGCTCAATCTGCTCGCGCGGCTGCGCGCCGAGCTCGGCTTCGCCATGCTGTTCATCTCGCACGACCTTTCCGTCGTGCGCCACCTCTGCAGCCGGGTGCTGGTGATGTATGGCGGCGAGATCGTCGAGCAGGGGCCGGTGGAAAAAGTGTTCGCCGAGCCGCAGCACCCGCACACGCGGGCGTTGATCTCCTCAGTGCCGCCCGACGATCCCGCGGCGAAATGGGCGGCGCTTGCGCGCTGACTAGCGCGCAATCGCTTCAGTTGGAATCGATTGGCGCTCTAGCATTTTGCTGGAGCATGATCTTTTCGGAAAACCGGCATCCACTTTTCCGGATCATGCTCTAGGCCGCCGCGGCCGGCGCATCCTTGTTGCGCCACAGCGCCAGCAGCTCGGCCTCGCAGGCCTTGGCGGCTTCGATGGTCTTCGCCTTGACGTGGCCGAAGCCGCGGATTTGCGCCGGCAACGCGGCGATCTCGACGGCGAGCGCGTGGTTGCCGGGATTGAGCGATGCCGCGAGCTCGCGCAGCAGCGCTTCGTAGTCGGCGATCAGGCGCCGCTCCATGCGGCGCTCCGCGGTGTAGCCGAAAATATCGAACGGCGTGCCGCGCAAGGGGCGCAGCCGCGCCAGCAGCTTGAACATGCGGCCCACCCACGGGCCGAAGGCGCGCTTCCTCAATTCGCCAGTCGCCCGGTCGCGCGACGCCAACAGCGGCGGCGCCAGGTGATATTGCAGCGTGACGTCGCCGTCGAACTGGCGCTGCAGCTTTTTTAAAAACGCGCCGTCGCTGTAGAGCCGCGCCACCTCGTATTCGTCTTTGTAGGCCATCAAGGTGAACAGGTTGCGCGCCACCGCCTCGCCGAGGCCGGAAAAGCCGGGCGCAGATTTTGCTTCGGCGATGCGGATTGCGCGCACCGCATTGCGGTAGCGCTGGGCGTAGGCGGCATTCTGATATCTGATGAGAAACGCTGCGCGATGTTCGACCAGGGCATCGAGGCCCTGCGGCTCGGGCGCCGCCTCGTCGTGCAGCACGCGGCGCAGCAGCGCATCGACTTGGGCGCGGTCATGGGCCGCAAGCCGGCCCCAGGCAAAGCTCTGCTTGTTGGCTTCGACTGCGACGCCGTTCAATTCGATGGCGCGCGTGATCGCCCCCGCGCCGAGCGGCACGAGACCCTTCTGGAACGCATAACCGAGCATGAACAGATTGGCGGCGATGGTGTCGCCCATCAGCGCGGCGGCTAGGCCCGCGGCGTCGACCAGGTGGGTGTCCGCCGTCGCGCCTCTGATTGCCTGCAGCATCTTCGCCGTTTCGAAATCGATGTTCGGCTTGAAGATGAAAGCCGCGGTCGGCGTCGCGTTGCTGTTGATAACGGCCTTGGTGGCGCTGGCGCGCAGCCGCGGCAGCGCCGCCGGGCTCGCCGCCACTACCGCGTCGCAGGCGAGCAAGAGATCGGCGCCGCCGGCCGCGATGCGCACGGCGTGCAGCTCCTCAGGCTGCGGCGCGAGCCGTACATGGCTCACCACCGCGCCGTTTTTTTGCGCGAGCCCGCTGATGTCGAGGACGGTGCAGCCCTTGCCTTCGAGGTGCGCCGCCATGCCGAGCAGCGCGCCCAGCGTGACGACGCCGGTGCCACCGACGCCGGTGATCAAAATGCCGTACGCGCGATCGAGCGGCGGCGCCTTCGGCTCCGGCACCTGGGCGAACAGCGCGTCGCTGGCAGCGAGCGCGCCGACCTTGCGCAAGGTGGCGCCGCGCACGGTGACGAAGCTCGGACAAAAGCCCTTGAGGCAGGAAAAATCCTTGTTGCAGCTCGACTGATCGATGCGGCGCTTGCGGCCGAGCTCGGTCTCGACCGGCTGCACAGCGATGCAGTTCGATTTGACCGAGCAGTCGCCGCAACCCTCGCAGACGGCCTCGTTGATGAAGACGCGTTCGGGCGGGTCGGGCAGGCGGCCGCGCTTGCGCCGCCGGCGCTTTTCCGCGGCGCAGGTCTGGTCGTAGATCAACACGGTGAGGCCCGGCACCGCGCGCAGCTCGCGCTGCACGGCGTCGAGATCGTCGCGATGACGAACGGCGACGCCCGTCGGAAAGCCTGCGTGCTTCGGATATTTGCCGGGCTCGTCGGCCACGACCACGACGCGCCGCGCGCCCTCGGCCAGTACCTGCTGCGCGATCTGTGGCACCGTCATCGCGCCTTCCACCGGCTGGCCGCCGGTCATGGCGACGGCGTCGTTGTAGAGGATCTTGTAGGTGATGTTGACGCCGGCCGCCGCGGCGGCGCGGATCGCCATCAAGCCAGAGTGCGCATAGGTGCCGTCGCCGAGATTCTGAAACACATGATGCTCGGCGGTGAAGGGCGCCTGGCCGATCCAGTTGACGCCTTCGCCGCCCATGTGGGTCAGCGTCGCGGTGTGCCGGTCGGGCATGAACAGCGCCATGCTGTGGCAGCCGATGCCGGCCATGGCGCGGCTGCCCTCGGGCACCTGCGTCGAGGTGTTGTGCGGGCAGCCCGAGCAGAAAAACGGCGTGCGCTGAACAGCCGAGACCGGTGGCACCGGCCGCTCGAACGATTCGAGCAGCAGCAACCGCTCGGCGCAGTCTTGCGGCACGTCGCCGAGGCGCTTCAGCCGCGCCACGATGGCGCGCGCCACGATGGTCGGCGTCAGCTCGCCGGTCGACGGCAACAACACCGCACCTGCCTCATCGGTCTTGCCCGCCACGCTCGGCCGCCGCGCCGCATCCACGTTGTAAAGAAGCCGCGTGAGCTGTGGCTCGATGAAGGCGCGCTTTTCCTCGACCACCAGAATGTCCTTGAGGCCGTCCGCGAAGGCGAGCGCGCCTTGCGGCTCCAGCGGCCAGACCAGGCCGACTTTGTAAACGCGGATGCCGAGCTCGGCCGCGCGCTGCTCGCCGATGCCGAGCTCGGCGAGCGCTTGCCGCACATCGAGGTAGGCCTTGCCGGTGGTGATGATGCCGAGCCGCGGCTGCGGCGAATCGATCACCATGCGGTCGACGGCGTTGGTGCGGGCGAACGCCCTGACCGCATCGAGCTTCGGGCCGTGCAGGCGGCGCTCTTGCTCGACGGCCCAATCCATCGCGCCCTGGGGCCAGCGAATGTGCAGGCCGCCGGGCGGGGCTGAAAAATCGCCCGGCAGCGTCACCGTGGCGCGCTGCGGGTCGACATGGATCGACGCCGAGCTGTCGGCCAATTCGCTGCCGACTTTGAAGGCGGCCCAGCAGCCGGAAAAGCGCGACAGCGCGAGCCCGAACAGGCCGAGGTCCAAAAGGTCCTGCACGGTCGCCGGATTAAGCACCGGGATCATCGCCGCTTCGAACGCCTGCTCGCACTGGTACGCCGTCGTCGTCGACTGGGCGCCGTGATCGTCGCCGGCGATGGCGAGCACGCCACCACGGGAAGAAGTGCCGGCCCAGTTGGCGTGGCGCAACGCGTCGAGCGAGCGATCGACGCCGGGGCCTTTGCCGTACCAGATGCCGAACACGCCATCGACCTTGGCGCCGGGAAACAAGCCGACCTGCTGGCTGCCCCACACGGCGGTGGCCGCGAGGTCCTCGTTCAGTCCGGGCTGGAAGCGGATGTCGTTTTGCTCGAGTAGCGCCTTGGCCTGCCACAGCGCGCTGTCATAGCCGCCGAGCGGCGAGCCGCGATAGCCGGAGATGAAGCCCGCGGTGTTCAGCCCCGCGGCGCGGTCGCGCGCCCGCTGCATCAGCGGCAGCCGCACCAGCGCCTGGATGCCGGTCAGATAAATGCGCCCCGACGGCAGAGTGTATTTGTCCTCCAGGCTGACGTGCGCCAAATCCACCAAAGTGTCTCCAGTCTCCGACCGACCGCGCCGACATTACCTTATTGCATGGGTGCGGCCAGTTCGAGGAGAGGCTGCGCCGCAGGGCGGCCCGGCTATGCTAAGGGATCGCAGCGCGATCGAATGAGCGAGGGCCCGTGGCCGACTTTGTCTATGAGATCACCTGCACCGGCAGCCATGACCACGAGGCCGCGGTGCACGCCTGGGCCGACCGCGACGCGGCGCCGGCCTGGGCGGCGCTGCCGGGCTTGAGCGCCGTCGACCTCTACCGGCCGCTGCGCGGCGGCACCCATGACCCATTCAACGACGACGGCCCGGGGCCGCTGTTGATCGCCATGCTGCAATTTCCGGATCAGGACAAGCTCGAAGCCGCCTTGGCGCATGGGCGCTTCCGGCGGAGCCTCGCCGGCAAACCCGCCGCTGTCGCCGCGACCGGCACGGCCATGGAGCGGCGCCTCTTTGCAACCGCGGGCGCGCCTAATCCCGGACCGTTGCGCGCGCCGTTCTCCTACGTGGTGCGCTATCACCATCCGGCCGAGAATGTCGCGGAATTCGTCGCGCATTATCTCGCCGATCATCCGCCGATCCTCGGCAAGCTGCCGGAGATAAGGTCCGTGCTGTGCTACTTGCCGCTCGACAGCGGCACGGCCGCCGTCCTGCCGCCCGCCGACTACATGCTCGGCAACGAAGTCGCGTTCGATTCGCTGGCGGCCTTCAACGCCGCGATGGCGTCGCCGGTGCGCCACGAGCTGCGCGCGCATTTTCGCAGCTTCCCAAAATTTTCCGGCAAGAACACGCACTATCCGATGATGCGGCGGCAGCTGCTGCCGCATTGATTAACGGTGTTTGCCAGCTCCGGGAACTTCGCGCCGCGGCGCGCCCCGGAATGCGCGGGCCGGTCATTCAAAAAACTAGCTCTGCGTGGGACGCAGCACGCTCATATATTCCTCGATGCATGCCGCCGACGCCTTGGCATAGGTGCCGCGGCGGCTGATCACCGCACCGGTGAGCCGGTGTAGCGCGAGTGCCATCTCGGCGGCCTTCGCGGCCACCGCGATGCCGCTGAGCACCAACGCACCATCGATGACGAACGGACATTCCCGCGCGAACAGCAGCATCGGCAGGCCGCCTGCCGGCAGGATGACTTCCGCGCCATCGGCCACCATGGGCCGCACCTGCTCGACGAACGCGGCGCGAACTTGCGCATAACTCGCCGTGTCGGTGAAGGCGCGCATGAAGCCACCGAGATCGGCGCGAATAGCGCGCACGCCGACCACCCGCTGGTCGAGGCCGTGCGCCATCACCTGGCGCTCGTGCCAGGTGATGAAGCTCGGGTCGATGGTCACGAGACCGATGCGACCGCCCATGCCGAGCGCGGCCAAAAGGTTGGCTTCGCCGAGCCCGATCACCGGGATGTCGAGCGCGCCACGGATTTCCAAAAGGCCCGGTTCCTGGAAGTGGCCGATGACGAAGGCGTCGTAGCCGTTACGCTCGGCTTCGATAGCGAGGCGGATCACTTGCGCGGCGCAGCGAAATTCCGTCAACGCGTGGAAATAACGATCGGGAGGGTCGAGGCCATGGACTTCGAAGCGGACATCGGGCGCCGCAACCTCGTCCAGAAACGCCTGCAGCCGTTCGATGTAAGCCGCTTGCTCGACCGGATGGACGAAGCTCTGATACCAGATTCGAGCCGGTCGGGATGAATGTGCCATGGTGCGGTCCCCGCGCTGCAAAGGTATTGCGTTCCGATCTAACATGAGATGAACGGCTGATGGACGATATTTTCTATGAGGACGTCAGCCCCGGCGCCGTCTTGCGCGCCGGGCCTTACGTTATTCCGGAGCAGGAGCTTCTGGATTTTGCCGCCGCCTGGGATCCGTTGCCGATCCACGTCGACAAGGACTATGCCGCCCGGCACGGCGGCATCACGGCGCCGGGAATCTATCTGCTCGCGGTCAGGATGCGTCTCATTCACCGTTTGCCGTTCCGCCGTACGGTCGTTGCCGGCTTCGGCTTCGATGAGGTGCGCTTCCATCGTCCGGTGCATCCGGCCGACGCGTTGACGCTCGAACTGACCTGGCGCGACAAGCGGCGATCGAAATCAAGGCCCGATTGCGGCATCGTCAGCGGCCATTGCGTGCTCGTCAATGCGGCGGGCGAGATGGTCATGAGCCATCTCGATACCATCCTGATGCGGCTGCGAGATCCGGAGCGCGCGGACTAGCGGCGGCCGGCAAATTACCGCTTGATCGCAAGCCCCGCGGCCTCGCGATCCCACGTGGCGGTGGTCACGCCGCGGTCGCGGAGCTTGAACTTTTGCACCTTGCCGCTTTCCGTCACCGGCAACGCGTCGACGAATTCGATGAAGCGCGGCACCGCGAAATAGGCGAGCTGCGGCTGGCAAAATTCGCAGAGCGCGCGCTCGGTGAGCGGGCTGCCCGGCCGCCGGACGACGGCAGCCATGACCTCGTCTTCGGCGAGCTCCGACGGCACCGGAAAGACCGCCGCGTTGCCGACGTCCGGGTGGCTGAGCAGAACCTGCTCCACCTCGAACGACGAAACGTTCTCGCCGCGGCGGCGGATGGCGTCCTTGAGCCGGTCGACGAAGCGGTAGTAGCTGTTCGTCTCACGCACGACGCGGTCGCCGGTGTGAAACCAGCCGTCGCGGAAGGCTTCCGCGGTCTTCTCAGGCAGCGCGAAATAGCCGGTGGCGAAAGCAAGCGGTTCGTGGGAGCGCAGGACAAGTTCGCCGGGCTCGCCGCCGGCTGCATCCTTGCCGTCCCGGTCGATGATGCGCGCATCGAAGCCGTGACACACTTTGCCCATGCTGCCGGGATGGGGCTCCGCGAGAATGCCGCCGATGACGAAATTGGTCTCGGTCGAGCCATAACCGTCGATCAGACGGATGCCGGTGCGGTGTTCGAACGCCGCGTGCAGATGCGCGGGCACGCCGGGCGCCAGCGCGAGACGGACGGCGTGTGCTCGCTCCTCGGGCGATGGTTCGCGCGACAGCAGGATCGGCACCATGGCGCCGAGCACATAGGTAACGCTCGCGCGATGCGCGATCAGCATCTGCCAGAACCGCGAGGCGGAAAAGCGTGGCTCCGCCACCAGCGTCGCGCCGGTCAGCAAAGCCTGGTGGAACGTGCCCAGCGCGTTGGTGTGAAACAGCGGCAGCGTCGTGCAAAGCACGTCGCCCTCGCAAAGCCCGAGATTGCGGATACCCAATAATCCCCACCAGAAATATTGCGCATGCGGACAGCACACGCCCTTCGATGGGCCGGTCGTCCCCGAGGTGTAGAGGATCGCCACGGTCTGCGCCGGATCGATTGCGGCGGCAGGAAGCGCGTCGTTGCGTGGCGGAACGGCCGAGGTAGGAACACGATCGAACGCCGTCGGCGTGCCGGCGCCGATCACCCAGATTCGCTCCAACGCTACGCCGCTAAAGTCGACATGGCGCAGCGCTTCCGAAAGCTCTTCTTCGATCACGAGGAGCCGTGCGCCGGAATTGTCCAAGATGTGCCGAAGCTGCGGCCCGCGCGCGGCAATATTGATCGGCACCGCGATCGCACCGAGCCAGGCGCAGCCGAGATAGGCTTCGAGAAATTCCGGCCGGTTGGAGCACGTGATGGCGACCCGGTCGCCGGGCTGGATTCCCGCGGCGGCCAGCGTTCCGGCGAAGCGCGCAGCGATGCTTGGTGCTTCGTCGAAGCGCCAGCTTGCGCCGCCGACCTTGAACAAGGTGCGGCCCTCGTAACGGCGCGCCTGCCGTTGCAGCATCGCCGGCAGTGTGCGGTCCTCGGGCGGGAACGCAGCGAGAATGTCGTCGGCGCTCATCGCACCTTCTTTGGGCGCCTCTTTGGCGGGTTGTTCCGGGCGCGGCCTTTCTTTGCGCCGGCGGTTTTGCCGGGGCGTGCCGGCGTGCCTGTCGACGACGGCACCAGCGCCAGCACGCGCAACGGGCTGCCGCTGCCGTCCTTGATCTTCAGCGGCGCGGCAATGATCACCGCGCCGGTCGGCGGCAGCAGGTCGAGATTGGTCAGGCATTGCAGGCCGAACCGGCCCGAGCCGTGCATATAGTAGTGACACGGATAGGGCGGCTTGAGATGAAAAGCCTGTCCGGCATCGGTGCCGATCGCCTCCGAGCCGAAGCCAAGAACCTGGCGCTCGTCGACGAGGAATTTCACCGCATCGGTGTCCGGGCCTGGCGTGTGCTGGCCCGTCGCGTCGAGATTCTGGTAGGCGACCGGATCGCTGCGCTTCGACCAGTCGGTGCGCATCAGGATCCACGATCCCGCCGGAATGCGGCCGTGACGGCGCTCCCACCGGCGCAGGAAATCGACGCCGAGCAAAAAGTCGGCGTCGGCGGCCGCTTCGCGCGAGCAGTCGACGACGCAAGCCGGCGCAATGAAAGACGCCGTCGGTATGGTGTCGGTCGAGTTGTCGGGCAGATGCCGGCCGGATATCCAATGAATGGGTGCGTCGAAATGCGTGCCAGTGTGTTCGCTGCAGGAGAAATTGTTCCAGTACCAGCCGGGCCCGCGGGCGTCGTAGCGCGACGCTTCCTCGATGCGGAACGGCCACGCCTGACCCATTTCGGGCGGCAGCACGATCTGCGGAAATTCGGGCGACAGCGTCTGCGTGAGGTCGACGACACGGATGCGACCTGCCGCAAGATCGGCGACCAATTGCGGCAGCACGGGCTCACTCATGGCGCGTCCCCGTCGCATCATCGCGGCGCGAGCGCAAGCTCGCGCTCCAGCGCTTTCGGGTTGTCGCGCCAGCGCGCCCGCCACTCTTGGGCGATGTCGCCGGGGAAAACATCTTCCGCGCCGCTCTTCAGCGCGCCGACGATGTCGGCTGCAAGCCGCTCCGGCGCGATCTTCGGCGGCGGCAGCGCCTGACTCCATTCGTCGTCGATCGGGCCGGGAAAGACATTGATGACGCGCACGCCGGACGGCGCCAACTCGGCGCGCAGACATTGCGCGAGCGACAAGGCGGCGGCCTTCGATGCCGAATAGGTGCCGTGGGGCGGAAAATTCGACAGCGCAAAGATCGAGAGCAGGTTGACCCAGGCGATCGCGCTCGACTGTCCGTCGGCGCCGCGCGCGCGCATCGCCGGCGCGAATTCCTGCGCCAGCCGCAGCAGGCCGAAATAATTGGTGTCCATCTCGGCGCGCGCCACTTCGACGCCTTGGCGCGCCGCGATGCCGTAGGTGCGGTGATGGTCCGCGGTGTTGATCAGGATGTCGACGCGGCCGCCGATCTCGCCGGCAAGATTCTTTACGGCGCGAGAATCGGTGAGATCGAGCGGTATCAGCGAAACCGGCGGCAGCTTCGACAGGCGCTCGAAACCGGGCGGCTTCTTCCACGGCTCGGCGTAGCCGGCCCAGACCAGGTCGGCGCCGGCGGCAACGATCGCCTCGACCAGCGCCTGTCCGAGCGCTGTTTTGGCGTCGGTAATCAGGATCTTGCGGAATTTGGGATCGCAGGTCATTTCGCGGAGTTGCCGATCGTCGGCCATGTTGGGCGTATCCTTCTGCGGCACCGCGATCAACGCGGCCTGTCCAGCTTTGTCGAGGCCGGCGCGGACATGCACCCGCGACGGTGCCGCAGCGCAGTCGCCGTGCAGATGCGCGACCACGACCGGTCCGGAGTCGAGCTTGATGACGCCAAGCCGCCACGGCGTGCGCTCGCGGTAGAACAGTTCGTTGCTGTGATGCAGCGTCGTTTCCGAAATAAGCTCGCCGACGCCGTCCTGGACGCGCCAGTCGAGCCGGTGCGACAGGCATTTGTGGCAGGCCTCGCGCGGCGGATATTGCACGGTGGCGCAATCGCGGCAGACTTGCAGCTCGAACTCGCCGCGCGCCGCCGCGGCGGTCAGCCCGTGCGCGACGCGGCTGCGGCTGCCCGGCGGCAGCGTCGGCACGCGCGTGCGCAGGATCGGGTTTTTGCGCGGCGGCCGCACCAATGGACGCGTCATTGCTATTGCCCCGCTGCGAGGATCGCGGCGCCGCTGCACAGGCCGCGATCGTAATTGATCATACCGAAGCCGCTCGCCAGACCAAGGCGTGCATCGGGCACCTGGGCGCCGAGCGATTGCCCGGTGATCTGCCGGATGATTTCGACAAGGCCGAGGAAGCCGCCGGCCGCGCCGGCTTGGCCGCCGGAGAGCTGCCCGCCCGACGTATTGAATGGAAACGAGCCGTCGGCGGTGAACGTGTTCCGCCGCACGAAGTCCGGGCCTTCGCCCTTCTTGCAGAATCCGAGATCCTCGATCTGCATGACATTGATAACGGGGTAGTCGTCATAGGCAGCGACGACGTCGATGTCGTCGGGGCCAACCCCGGCCTGTGCATACATCTCGTCGCAATCGAGCGCCCAGCCGCCGCGATACTGAATCGGATCGTCGGGAAAGGCATTGTGCCGCTCGATGGTGGCGAGGAGGCGCGCATAGGGCAGGCCGCGGTTTTCCGCTTCGCGGCGGCGCAGCACCAGAAAGGCGTCAGCGCCGGCGCAGGGCATGACGCAATCGTAAAGGCGCAGTGGCTCGGCAATCACGCGCGCCGTCAGGTATTCGTCGAGCGTCAGCGGCTTCTTCATGACGGCGGTGGGAAACGCCAAAGCGCTGGCCCGCTGCGCGACGCAGAGCTTGCCGAAGTCCTCAGGTCTAGCGCCGTAAGTCCGCATGTAATAGGCGGTGAGAAAGGCGAAGCTCGCATTGGCGCCACCGGAGCCATAGGGATAGACGGCGTCGCGCGCAAACTGGCTGAAGGTCGCGAGGTTCTGGCGGAACGAATCGGTGTGATTGGTGTCGCCGGCGAGGCAGGCGACGACATCGGCGTCGCCCGACTGCACGGCGCGCGCGGCGCGGCGCAGCGCAACGATGCCGCAGGCGCCGCCCATCGGAATATGGTCGAGCCAGCGCAAGGTGAGACCGAGGTGCTGCGTCAGGCCGACCGCGCTGTCCGGCGCCAGCGTGAAGCTCGACACGCACAAGCCGTCGACGCGGTCTTTGGCGACGCCTGAGCGCCGCAGCAGCTCGGCCAGAGCGCCGGCGAGAAACCAGTGGGCGCCGCGGATCGAGTAGCGCACATATGGCAGCGTCGTCGGGCAGGCGACGACAACGTCGTCGTAGCCGGCGCGCGCGCTCATTCGATCCTGTTCATCGGCAGCGCGGCATGCCCCATCATTAGCTCCGGCCCGGTCTCACCGCGGCGATGCGCCACGTCACTGGCTTTGCCCCAAGTTTCTGTCTCAGCGATATTGTAATTGAACTCAAGGGCAAAGGGGGAATATCGCGGGTGCATAGCAAGCGCATAGGGCCGAGAAAGCTCGACCGCCGGCAGGCCATGGCCGCGGGTGCAGCGGCCGTGCTGACGGGGCTGGCCGCGCCGAAGGCGATCGCCGCCGAGCCGGACGCCGCCGCGTTCTATCGCGGCAAGACCGTCCGCATCCTGGTCGGTTCGCCGCCTGGTGGCGGCTACGACGTTTACGCGCGCCTGGTGGCGCCGGCGCTGGCCCAAAAGCTCGGCGCCACCGTGCTGGTCGAGAACAAGGACGGCAACGGCGGGCTCGCCGCGCTGGCGACGCTGCTTGTTCGCCCGGCCGACGGGCTGACCATCGTGAACGGCAGCGCCGAGGCCGCGATCATCAGCCAGATGCTGGCGCGGCCCGGCGCGACCTGGGACGTCAACACGCTCAATTGGCTCGCCAAGATGGCGACCGCGCCGAAGCTGTGGTTCGTCGGCAAGGAGTCGCGTTTCTCGTCGGTCGCCGACGCCATGAAGGCCGAGCGCCTGACCTGGTCGGCGACCGGCCCCGCCGACGACATCAGCGACGTCCAGGCGACGATCTCCCATGTGCTCGGGCTGAAGTCGAAGATCATCACCGGCTATCGCGGCGCCGGTGACATGTCGCTTGCGGTGATCCGCAACGAGGTCGATGCGGGGCTGCTGTCCGCGGATTCGGCGCTCCCGCGGATCGCAGAGATCAAGTCGCTCGCTTTGTTTGGCGCGCGGCGCTGGAAGCATCTGCCCGACGTGCCGACCTTGAGCGAGGCCGCGGCGCTGCCCGCCGACAAGACCTGGATCGTCACCTTGCGCGAACAGATCGGCGAGGCGCAGCGCGCCGTGGTGGCGGCGCCCGACGTGCCGGTGGATCGCGTCGATTATCTGCGCGCCGCCTTCGCCACGGTCCTGACCGATCCGGCCGTGCTGGAGGAGGGCGCCAAGACCAATCGCGAGATCGAATATATGTCGGGCGCCGACTTGCAGCGCCTGGTCGGCGATTTGATGAAGGCCGCCGGCCCGCGCCTGCCGGAGTTTCACAAGATCGTGCTGGATACGTATTTCTAGGCAGCGCGCCGCTGTCGCACAGCCGCGGTGGCACGCCTATATAATCGCCGGATGGACGAGAGCTTTTACAGCGGGATGTCGGCGTGGCTGACCCAGGCCGGGTTGGCGGGCACGGCCGAGATCGAGATCATGGCCGGATTCTGCGACCGCTGCGTCGCGGCGGGGCTGCCGCTCGGCCGCGCCAACGTGTTCATCGACACGCTGCATCCGGTCTACGAGGGCCGCGTCTTCAGCTGGGGTTACGGCCCGAACGAAGCGCCGCAGCTCGATTACGGCCGCACCACGCCGGAGGCGATCGCCGCGTCCGGCTCCGATCCCCAGATCGTCGCGGCCTACGAACGCTGGCAAAAGAGCCCGTTCTACAAAATGCTGCAGACCGGCGACTCGTTTCTGCGCCGGCGGCTCAATCCCGCGGCCAACGACGAATTTGTCGTGCTGCCGGCTTTGATCGCCAAGGGCATGACCGACTATGTGGCGATCATCAATCGCTTCGCCGCCGACGGCATCATCGGCGAAATGGACGCCGTGTACACCTCGTGGGTGACGGCGGCGCCCGACGGATTCAACGACAACCACCTCGCCACGCTGCAACGGCTGGCGCCGTATCTGGCGCTCGCCGTCAAATCGGTGTCGCTGGCGCGCATGACCACGACCTTGATGGAAACCTATCTCGGCCGCGATGCCGGCCAGCGCGTGCTGCACGGCAAGATCATGCGCGGCATTGCCGAGCGCATCGACGCCGTCATCTGGTTCAGCGATCTGCGCGGCTTCACCCGCATCACCGACGCGGCGCCCAAACAGGTCATCCCACTGCTCAACGACTACTTCGATGCCATCGTCTCGGCAATCCAGGAGCATGGCGGCGACGTCGTCAAGTTGATCGGCGACGGCATCCTCGCCATCTTCACCGCGCAGGACCGCGAGCACGCCTGCGGCGCGGCGCTTGCGGCCGCCATCGCGGCGCGGAAAGCCGTGAGCGAACTGAAGAAGCGGCGGGTGGCGGACGACAAGCCGGTCACCGACATGTATCTCGGCCTGCATGTCGGCGAGGTTTTTTACGGCAATGTCGGCAGCCGCGAGCGGCTCGACTTCACCGTCATCGGCCCGGCGGTGAACGAAGCAAGCCGCATTGCCGCCATGTGCCGTTCGGTCGACCAGCCCCTGCTCGCCTCGGCGTCGTTTGCCGAGGTCGGCGACATCAAGCGCCGCCTGGTGTCGGTCGGTCGCTACGCGCTGCGCGGCGTCGCGCATCCGCAGGAGCTGTTCACGCTCGATCCCGATGTGTGGACATCGGCGCCGCCGCCTCAAAGCCGATAGCCGAAAATATCCGCGCCGAAATATCAGGACCAGTCACCTTCGTTTGCTCCTAATTGTATTTCCTCGTCGAGAAATTTTTTTATTTCAGAAATATGAGCAAAAGTAGGAACCTGGGTAGTGTCCAGAGTTTTTCGCACATTTGATTTGGGCTAGCGGCTCCCGGCACTGGCTTACGCGGTGATGGCACCTCTCATCTGCTGGTCCTTCAGCAGCTCGATGTTCAGGTAGCGTTTGGTCGA
>Ga0335081_10001373_pt1 | contig 38789 bp, 41 predicted proteins | sample Lox_Sample_35_FD_206713 | JGI IMG/M metagenome (GOLD analysis project Ga0335081, IMG submission 206713) | Soil microbial communities from Loxahatchee National Wildlife Refuge, Florida, United States - Lox_Sample_3.5 | ecosystem: Environmental > Terrestrial > Soil > Wetlands | place: USA...
TTGGTGTCGCGATGATAGACGATGTCCTTGACGACGAATTCGTGGTTCGCGGTGGCCTGCGCCCGTGCCGCCGTCGGCAGCATCGCCGCGCCGAGGACCGCGCCGCCGGCTTGCAAGAGTTCGCGTCGCTTCATGTCTGCCTCCCTGGCTGCGTTTTTTTGGTAACGCTCGCCAGCAAACAGCTTAGCCCAAAATGCCGGGATTCTCACCCCCGGTAGGGCGGTGCCGGCTGGGTGAAGAAGCTCGCCAGGATGTGATAGACGAGCGCGTAATTTTTCTGCTGGAAGCTCGCGTGCGAAATTCCCGGCATCACGGTGAACTGCTTGTCGGGGTTCGGCAGCTTCTCGAAGAACGCGATCAGGTCGGCGAAGCTTGCGATGCCGTCCCACTGGCCACGCATGATCAGCGTCGGCACGGTGATCTTCGCCGGATCGACCACCGGCAGATGCGCGCACATGTCGACGTAGGTGCCGGTTGGCACCGAGGTGTCGAGCGCGATGACGGCGTCGGCGAACGCGTCGATGACCTTTTCCTCGGCGGTGCCGGAATGGTCGCGGTCGAAGATCGAATGGATGAAGGCCTTGTCGATCGGCCGGCGGTTCTTGGCCTGGAATTCCGGCAGCTTCTTCTTGCGCTCGGCGAGCGTCGGCGAGCCGGCTCCGGTCCACACCATGGCGTCGAGCGCAAGGCGCGCGACCATTGCGGGATGCCGCTCGGCAAACAGCGCCGCGCGCAGCGCGCCCGAGGAGATGCCGTAGACCAGGAACGGCCGCTTGCCGCGCAACTTTTGGATATAGGTCGCCGCCGCAAAGCAATCATCGGCACCTTGCGCGATCGGCGCGTTGTTGTCGCGGTCCTTGGTGGAGCGGCCGTAGCCCTCCATGTCGACGCACCAGCAATCGAAATTTCTCCGCGCGAAGAAATCCATCGCGGAAGAATCCGGCCGGCCGGGCACCTGCAGGTCGAAGGTCGGCTGCGCCGCCATGGACGAGCCGTGCACGAACAGGATGATGCCCGCGGTCCTGGCCGGATCGCCGGCGCATTTCTCGAACAGGAACAGCTTTGCGGCACCGCTGTCCTTGGTGGTCCAGTGCTCCTCGGCCTTGATGGTGGCCGCGGCAGACGTCGCTACGTCGTTCATCGTTCACCTAATTGATCAGCGTAATGTGATTGGCCGCGATTACCTTAGCCCATTTGGCGACCTCCGCCGTCATGAAAGCCGTGAATTCGGCTTGCGTCATCACCATGGGGCTGGCGCCCTGCGCGTCCCAGGCGGCCTTGATGTCGGGGCGTTTCAGGATCGTGGTGATCGCGCCGTTGAGCTTGTCGACGACCGGTTGCGGCGTGGCCTTCGGCGCCATGAAGCCGACCCATTGGCTGAACTGAAAGCCGGGGACGCCGGCTTCGGCGATGGTCGGCACGTCGGGTAGAATGGCCGAGCGCGTTTTGCCGCTGGTGCCGAGCGCCCGCACCATGCCGGACTGCACCATCGGCGCCATGGTCGGAATGGAGTCGAACAGCATCTGGATCTGGCCGCCGAGAATGTCGGTGCGCATGCCGGTCGAGCCCTTGTAGGGGACATGCACGATGTCGATACCGGTGAGGCTTTTCAAAAGCTCGGCCGCCATGTGGTAATTCGAGCCCGGCCCCGACGAGCCGAAGTTCAAGGTGCCGGGTTTCGCCCGCGCCAGCGCCAACAGTTCCTGCAGATTCTTTGCCGGTACCGAAGGGTGAACGACCAGCACCAGATCGTTGGCCATCAATGGCGCGATCGCCACGAGGTCGCTCAACAGCCGGTAGGGTTTGTTGGCGTAGAGCGTTTCGTTGACGGTCTGGGTGCTCGAGACCATCAAGAGCGTGTAGCCGTCCGGCGTGGCATGGGCGACGAGATCGGTGCCGAGCGTGGTGCCGGCGCCCGGCCGGTTCTCGATGACGAACGCCTGGCGCAGCGACTTTTGCAGTTCCTCGGCGATGTCGCGCGTATAGACGTCGGTCGGGCCGCCGGCGCCGAACGGCGCGACGATCTTCACCGGCCGCGTCGGATAGTCGTCGGCGCGGGCCGGTGACGCGGCAACGGCGGCGGCGAGCGCAAGCAGCATGGCGTCGCGGCGCGAGACGGCGGTCGGCATCGTCATTGGTCTTCAGTCCTTAGTTCAGCGTCACGCCGGTGATGCGGATGACTTCGCCCCAGCGCTGATATTGCGAGACGATGAAGGCGGCGAATTCGTCGACCGACTTCGGCTGCGGCTCGCCGCCGAGCGCCAGAATCCGATCGCGCACCGTCGCCGTCGCCAAGCCTTCGTTCACGGCCTTGTTGATCTTGGCGACGATCGCCGGCGGCGTGCCGGCCGGTGCCACGATGGCCTGCCAGGAATCCGGCGGCATGCCAGGATAGCCGAGCTCGTCCATGGTCGGCACATCGGGGATTTCCGGAATGCGTTTCGGGCTCGTGACGGCGAGCGCGCGCACTTCGCCGGACTTGATGTGGGGCACGATCGCGGTGGTGCCTTCGAACGTCATGTTCATTTGCCCGGCGAGCACGTCGGTGGTCGCCTGCGCCGCGGTCTTGTACGGCACGAACACGATATTGGCGCCGGTGATGTGCTTGAACATTTCGCCGCACATATGCGGCGGCGTGCCGATCACGGCCCCGTAGTTGAGCTTGCCGGGATTGGCTTTGGTATAGGCGACCAGCTCCTTGACGCCCTTCGCCGGGACCTGCGGATTGATGGCGATGACGAGCGGCGCCGAGGACACCATGGCGACGGCGGCAAATTGCTTGACCGGGTCGATGCCGGCGTCCTTGTAGAGCTGCGGGCTGATGGCGAGCGAGCCCGCGGTCGCGGCGAGCAGCGTGTAGCCGTCGGGCGGCGAAGCGGCGACGGCCCGCGCCGCGAGCGTGCCGCCGGCGCCGACATGGTTCTCTACCACTACCGGGCCGAGGTGGTCGGAGAGGTAGGCGCCGATGATGCGGGCGGCGACGTCGGGTGGTCCGCCGGCGCCGAACGGCACGATGAGCTTGATCGGCTTTTCCGGGAAATTCTCCGCCGGAGAGACCGCCAATACGTCGAAGGCGAACGTCCCGGCTGCAACAAGCGCAACGCATGCCATCGACCGGCGCATCGGACCTCCCTCGGTGACGTTGTCATGGGATCGTAGCATCGGCCGCAGCGGCGGCGTCAACGCGCCAAGAGAGCGCGCCAGGAGTGTGCATGAAATATCGCTGAGCGCTTGGCGCCAACACACAGGCCGCCTTGCGCCTCTTTGTGCACTGCGCTAAGGGTCGCCGAAGTTCCGTCGCCAGTGCGAATCCGCTGAAAATTGGGGCAAATCAGCGCGTCGTGGGGTCGCGGAACGGCGCCGCAGTGGACATATTCCGTTTCGAGGAATCGTGTCCGAAGCTATCGATCAGAAGGGCTCCCGATGACCCAGTCGATGAGCGAGTTCCTGCTCGGCTACCTGCCGCTCGTGGTCTTCATCGGCGTCGCCGCCGTCATCGGGCTTGCCTTGCTCGTGGTCGCTTTCGTCGTCGCCTACAAGCAGCCGGACCCGGAAAAGCTCTCGGCCTACGAATGCGGCTTCAACGCCTTCGATGACGCGCGGATGAAGTTCGACGTCCGCTTCTACCTGGTCGCCATTCTGTTCATCATCTTCGACCTCGAAGTGAGCTTCCTGTTTCCGTGGGCGGCGGCCTACGGTCAACTCGGCGTGTTCGGTTTCTGGTCGATGATGGTGTTCCTTGCGGTGCTGACCATCGGCTTTATCTATGAGTGGAAGAAGGGAGCGCTCGAATGGGATTGAGCGAACCCGCTATCGCCACGCCGAGCCGCGACATCGTGGACCCGCGCACCGGCAAGCCGGTGGGCGCCGATGATCCGTTCTTCGCCGAGCTCAACAGCGAGCTTGCCGACAAGGGCTTTCTGGTCGCGGCCGCCGACGATCTGATTGCCTGGGCGCGCACCGGCTCCTTGATGTGGATGACGTTTGGCTTGGCGTGCTGCGCCGTCGAGATGATGCAGATGTCGATGCCGCGCTATGACGCCGAGCGCTTCGGCTTCGCGCCGCGCGCCTCGCCGCGGCAGTCCGACGTGATGATCGTCGCCGGCACGCTGACCAACAAGATGGCGCCGGCGCTGCGCAAGGTCTACGACCAGATGCCGGAGCCGCGCTACGTCATCTCCATGGGCTCGTGCGCCAACGGCGGCGGCTATTACCATTATTCCTACTCGGTGGTGCGCGGCTGCGACCGCATCGTGCCGGTCGACATTTACGTGCCGGGCTGTCCGCCGACGGCGGAGGCGCTGCTCTACGGCGTCCTGCTGCTGCAAAAGAAGATCCGCCGCACCGCGACCATCGAACGCTGAACGCATGGACGAGACGCTCGACACGCTCGGCAAGGCCATCACCGGTGCGCTTGCGCCTTCGGTGACGGGCTATGCCGTCGCCTTTCACGAATTGACGGTGACCGCGCAGGCGAGCGCGATTGCCGCCGTGATGAAATTCCTGCGCGACGATCCGCGCTGCCAGTTCTGGAACATCGTCGATATCACGGCGCTCGACTGGCCCGGACGCGAGCAGCGCTTCGACGTGGTTTATCATCTGCTCTCGCCGAAGCAGAACCTGCGCATCCGGGTCAAAGTCGCGACCGACGAGGCTACGGCCGTGCCCTCGATCATCGAAGTGTTCCCCGGTGCCGATTGGTTCGAACGCGAGACCTACGACCTCTACGGCATCGTCTTCAGCGGCCATCCCGACATGCGCCGCATTCTGACCGACTACGGCTTCGAAGGTCATCCGCTGCGGAAAGATTTTCCGCTCACCGGCTTTGTCGAGGTGCGCTACGACGACGAGCTCAAGCGCGTGGTCTACGAGCCGGTGCGGCTCAATCAGGAATTCCGCAATTTCGACTTTCTGTCGCCCTGGGAAGGCACCGACTACGTGCTGCCGGGCGACGAGAAGGCGAAGGCAGGCGGCGGCGGGCAGGGGGCGTGACATGAAGCCGACGCTCAAGGCCGGATTGAAGCACCGCTTCGCCTACAAGGTGCCGGAGAACAAGACGGTGCCCTACACCTATCCGGAATCGCCGGAGATCGCGGCGATGCCGAAAGTGTTCGCCACCGGCTACATGATCGTGCTGATGGAATGGGTGTGCACGCAATTGCTCGCGCCACACCTCGATCCGGGCGAAGGCAGCCTCGGCGTCCATGTCGATGTCAGCCACCTCGCCGCGACCTTGCCCGGCATGACCGTGACGGTGGATGTCGAGTGCACCGAAGTCGTCGGCCCGCGCGTATCGTTCAGAGTAGAAGCCCACGACGGCGTTGATCTGATCGGCGAAGGCCGCCACGAACGCTTCGTCGTCATGTGGGACAAGTTCAATGCGCGCGTCGCGGCCAAGGCCGCGAAAGTGGCGGAGCTCGCCTGATGGCCGAACCGGCAACCCGCAACTTCACCATCAATTTCGGGCCGCAGCATCCGGCCGCCCACGGCGTGCTGCGTCTGGTGCTGGAGCTCGACGGCGAGGTGGTCGAGCGGGTCGATCCGCACATCGGACTTTTGCACCGCGGCACCGAGAAGCTGATCGAGTACAAGACCTACCTGCAGGCGATCCCGTATTTCGACCGGCTCGACTATGTCGCGCCGATGAATCAGGAGCACGCCTTCTGCCTTGCTGCCGAAAAGCTGCTGGGCCTCGACGTGCCGAAGCGCGCCCAGATCATTCGCGTGCTCTATTGCGAGATCGGGCGGCTCCTGTCGCACCTCCTCAATGTCACGACGCAGGCACTCGACGTCGGCGCGCTCACGCCACCGCTGTGGGGCTTCGAGGAGCGCGAGAAGCTGATGGGCTTCTACGAGCGCGCCTCGGGTTCGCGCATGCACGCGGCCTATTTCCGCGTCGGCGGCGTGCATCAGGATCTGCCGAACAAATTGATCGACGATATCGCAGCATTTTGCGATCCGTTCCTGAAAGTCTGCGACGACCTTGAGGAACTGCTCACCGACAACCGCATCTTCAAGCAGCGCAACGTCGATATCGGCGTGGTGAAGCTCGAAGACGCCTGGGCGCGCGGTTTTTCGGGCGTCATGGTGCGCGGCTCCGGCGCCGCCTGGGATTTGCGCAAAGCCCAGCCCTACGAGTGCTACGCCGAAATGGATTTCGACATTCCAATCGGCAGGAACGGCGACAACTACGACCGCTACTGCATCCGCATGGAAGAGATGCGCCAGTCGATCCGCATCATGAAGCAATGCGTCGAGAAGCTTCACGCGCCGGACGGCCAGGGCCGCGTCAGCGTCGACGACCACAAGATCGTGCCGCCCAAGCGCGGCGAGATGAAGCGCTCCATGGAAAGCCTGATCCATCACTTCAAGCTCTACACCGAGGGCTTCAAGGTGCCGGCCGGCGAAGTCTATGCCGCGGTCGAGGCGCCCAAGGGCGAGTTCGGCGTTTATCTGGTCGCCGACGGCTCCAACAAGCCGTACAAGTGCAAGATCCGCGCGCCCGGCTTTGCGCACCTGCAGGCCATGGATTTCCTCTGCCGCGGCCACATGCTCGCCGACATTTCGGCGGTGCTCGGCTCCCTCGACATCGTGTTCGGCGAGGTCGACCGATGAGCGTGCGCCGCCTCGCCGAGAAGCAGCCGCCGAGCTTTGCCTTCACGCCGGAGAATCTGGCGTGGGCGAAACAGCAGATCGCCAAATATCCGGAAGGCCGCCAGCAATCGGCGGTGATTCCGGTGCTGTGGCGGGCGCAGGAGCAGGCCGGCGGCTGGCTGCCGCAGAAGGCGATCGAGGCGACCGCGGAGCTGCTCGGTATGGCGAGGATCCGCGTGCTCGAAGTCGCGACCTTCTACACCATGTTCAATCTGTCGCCGGTCGGCAAATTCCACGTCCAGCTCTGCGGCACCACGCCGTGCATGCTGCGCGGCTCGGAAGAGCTGAAAAAAGTCTGCCGGCGCGTGATCGGCGAACAAGATCACGTCAGCCAGGACGGCCTGTTCTCGTGGACCGAGGTCGAATGCCTCGGCGCTTGCGTCAACGCGCCGATGGTGCAGATCAACGCCGACTACTACGAGGATCTGACGGCGGACTCCTTCACCCGCATCCTCAACGAGCTATCGCTCGGCAAGACGCCAAAACCCGGGCCGCAGATCGACCGGCTCAATTCCGCGCCGGTCGGCGGTCCGACGACATTATTGGACAAGGCCTGATCGATGCTCGCCGACAAGGACCGCATCTTCAAAAATCTCTACGGTCAGGGCGACTGGGGCCTCGACGGCGCGCGCGCCCGCGGCGCCTGGGACGGCACCAAGGCAATCCTCGAAAAAGGCCGCGACGCCATCGTCAACGAGGTCAAAGCCTCGGGCCAGCGCGGCCGCGGCGGCGCCGGCTTTCCGACCGGCCTGAAATGGTCGTTCATGCCGAAGCAGTCCGACGGCCGGCCGAGCTATCTGGTCATCAACGCCGACGAATCCGAGCCCGGCACCTGCAAGGACCGCGAGGTGATGCGCAACGATCCGCATCTCCTCGTCGAAGGCTGCCTGATCGCTGGCGCCGGCATGGGCGCCCACACCTGTTACATCTATGTGCGCGGCGAGTTCATCCGCGAGCGACAGCGCCTCGAAGCCGCCGTCCAGCAGTCCTACGACGCCAGTCTCATCGGCAAGAACAACGTCCACGGCTTCGACTTCGACATTGTCGTGCATCATGGCGCCGGCGCCTATATCTGCGGCGAGGAGACCGCGCTCCTTGAAAGCCTCGAAGGCAAGAAGGGCCAGCCGCGATTGAAGCCGCCGTTCCCGGCCAATGTCGGGCTCTACGGCTGCCCGACCACCGTGAACAATGTCGAGACCATTGCGCAGGTGCCCGACATCATGCGCCGCGGCGCCGCCTGGTTTGCCGGCATCGGCCGGCAGAACAACACCGGCACCAAGCTCTATTGCATCTCCGGCCATGTCGAGCGGCCGTGCAATGTCGAAGAGGCCATGGGCATTCCGCTGCGCGAATTGATCGAGAAGCACGCCGGTGGCGTGCGCGGCGGCTGGACCAATCTGCTCGCGGTCATTCCCGGCGGCTCGTCGATGCCGCTGGTTCCCGCCGGCGCCGATCAGGCCGACACGCTGTTGATGGATTTCGACGGCTGCCGCGACAAGAAATCGGCGCTCGGCACCGCCGCCGTCATCGTCATGGACAAGTCGGCCGACATCGTCAAGGCCAGTGCACGCCGTGCCGCGAGGGCATGGGCTGGATGTGGCGCGTGCTCGAGCGCATGGCCGAGGGCCGCGCGCAAAAGCGCGAGATCGACATGCTGATGGAAGTCACCACCCAGATCGAAGGCCATACCATCTGCGCCTTCGGCGACGGCGCCGCCTGGCCGGTGCAGGGGCTGCTTCGCCATTTCCGTCCCGAGATCGAGCGGCGCATCGACCAATACACCGCAAACCCGCATCCCGAGCCGGTCACCGTGGCGGCTGAGTAGGACCATGAGCGAAGCCCGTCATCTCGCGCAACTCAACATTGGCCGGTTCCGGTACCGGACCGACGATCCGCGCATGGCCGACTTCATGAATAATCTGGACCTGGTGAACGGCCTTGCCGAGCGCAGCAAAGGTTTTATCTGGCGGCTCAAGGACGACAGCGGCAATGCCACCAATTTCCGTCCGTTCCCCGATCCGAACATGGCTGTGAACCTGTCGGTGTGGGAGGGCGTCGAGGCGCTGGAGCGGTTCGTCTGGCAGACGGTGCACAAGAGGTTCTACGGCCGCCGGCCGGAATGGTTCGAGCCGCTCGATACGCCGCATCTCGTCATGTGGTGGGTGCCGAAGGGCCACCGGCCGACGCTCGATGAAGCCAAGGAGCGGCTCGAGCATCTGACAGCGCATGGCCCGTCCGACCACGCATTTGGCTGGGAGCGCCTGCCAGCGGCCCAATTGTGGAAGGCGGCGCGATGCGCGCCGGACGGACAAGCCGCATGACCAAGCTCATCGTCGACGGCCGAGAGATCGACGTCCCACCGGAGTACACGCTGCTCCAGGCCTGCGAGGCGGCGGGCGCCGAGATCCCGCGCTTCTGCTTCCACGAGCGGCTGTCGATCGCCGGCAATTGCCGCATGTGCCTGATCGAGGTCGCCGGCGTGCCGAAGCCGCAGGCCTCCTGCGCCATGGCGGTGCGCGACCTGATGCCGAACAAGGACGGCTCGCCGAAAGTCCTGTCGACGCGTTCGCCCATGGTGCGCAAGGCGCGCGAAGGCGTCATGGAGTTCCTGCTGATCAATCATCCGCTTGATTGCCCGATCTGCGACCAGGGCGGCGAATGCGATCTGCAGGACCAGTCCATGGCCTACGGCATCGACGCCAGCCGCTTTCACGAGAACAAGCGCGCCGTCGAGGACAAATATTTGGGCGCGCTGGTCAAGACCTCGATGAACCGCTGTATCCAGTGCACCCGCTGCGTGCGCTTTGCCACCGAAGTGGCGGGCGTGCCTGAGCTCGGCGCCATCGGCCGCGGCGAGGACATGGAGATCACCACCTATCTCGAACAGGCGATGACCTCGGAGCTGCAGGGCAACGTCGTCGACATCTGCCCGGTCGGCGCGCTGACCTCGAAGCCCTACGCGTTCGCGGCGCGGCCGTGGGAGCTCAACAAGACCGAATCCATCGACGTCATGGATGCGCTCGGCTCCGCGATCCGCATCGACACCCGCGGCCGCGAGGTCATGCGCATCTTGCCGCGCACCAACGACGCCATCAACGAAGAGTGGATTTCCGACAAGACCCGCCACGTGGTCGACGGCCTGCGCACCCAGCGCCTCGATCAGCCTTACCTGCGCGAGAACGGCCGCCTGCGGCCGGCGACCTGGACCGAGGCGTTCAAGGCCATCGCCGGAAAGATCGCTCGCGCCAATCCCAAGCGCATGGGCGCCATCGTCGGTGACCTCGCCGCGGTCGAGGAAATCTTTGCGCTGAAGGATTTGATGACGCGACTCGGCGTCGCCAATCTCGATTGCCGGCCCGATGGATCGATGCTCGATCCGAAATGGGGCCGGGCGGCCTACATCTTCAACGCCACCGTCGCCGGCCTCGACGCAGCCGATGCGCTGCTGATCGTCGGCTCCAATCCGCGCAAAGAGGCCGCGATCCTCAACGCGCGCATCCGCAAACGCTGGCGCGCCGGCAAGTTCCCCATCGGCGTGATCGGGCCGAAGGCCGATCTGACGTACCCCTACGACTATCTCGGCGCCGGGCCGGACACGCTCGGCGATATCGCGCGCCACAGCTTTGCCGACGAGATGCGCAAGGCCGAACGGCCGCTGCTGTTGATCGGCACGGCGTCGTTCGCCCGCGGCGACGGCGCGGCAATCGCGTCGCTCGCCGCCAAGGCGGCGCTCGATCTCGGCGCGGTGAAGGACAACTGGAACGGCTACAGCGTGCTGCACAGCGCCGCGTCCCGCGTCGGCGCCTTCGATCTCGGCTTCGTGCCGGGCGAGGGCGCGCTCAACACCCGGCAGATGGCGGCCTCGGGCTCGCTCGATATTGTGTTCCTGCTCGGCGTCGACGAGGTCGACGTCGCGCCCGGCGCGTTCGTCATCTATATCGGCACCCATGGCGACCGCGGCACCATGCGCGCCGACGTGGTGCTGCCGGGCGCGGCCTATCCGGAAAAATCGGGCACCTACGTCAACACCGAAGGCCGCGTGCAGATGGCGACCCGCGCCTCGTTCCCACCCGGCGACGCGCGCGAGGATTGGGCGATCTTGCGCGCGCTCTCCGACGTGCTGGGCAAGAAGCTGCCCTACGACTCGCTCGCTGCGCTGCGCCGCGGGCTCTACGTGGCGCACCCGCACATGCAGCGGGTCGGCGAGATCGCGCCCGGCGCCGCCGACGATTTGCGCAAGCTCGGGAGCCGCGGCGGCATGGCCGACAAGACGCCGTTCCGCTCCAGCGTCGACGATTTCTATTTCACCAACCCGATCGCGCGCTGCTCGGCGGTGATGGCGGAATGCTCGGCGATCGCCCACGGCCGGTCGGCCGTGACGGCGGCGGAGTAGGGGACCGCGATGGAAGCGTTCTGGTCCGACTACATCTGGCCGCTCCTGATCATGGTGGCGCAGAGCGTGCTGCTGCTCGTCGTCCTCCTGATCGCGGTCGCCTACATTCTCTATGCCGACCGGAAAATCTGGGCGGCGGTGCAGATCCGCCGCGGTCCCAACGTGGTCGGGCCGTGGGGCCTGCTGCAGTCCTTTGCCGACCTGATCAAGTTCGTGCTCAAGGAGCCGGTGATCCCGGCCGGCGCCAACAAGGGCGTGTTCCTCCTGGCGCCGCTCGTTACTTGCGTGCTGGCGCTCGCTGCCTGGGCGGTGATCCCGGTCGATGCCGGTTGGGTGATCTCGGACATCAATGTCGGCATCCTCTATATCTTCGCCATCTCCTCGCTCGGCGTGTACGGCGTCATCATGGCCGGCTGGGCGTCGAATTCGAAATATCCGTTTCTCGCCGCGCTGCGCTCCGCGGCGCAGATGGTGTCCTACGAAGTCTCCATCGGCTTCGTCATCATCACCGTGCTGCTGTGCGTCGGCTCGCTCAATCTGACGGCCATCGTCGAGGCGCAGGATACGCCGTGGGGGCTCCTGCGCTGGTATTGGCTGCCGCTGTTCCCGATGCTGGTCATCTTCTTCGTCTCGGCGCTGGCCGAGACGAACCGGCCGCCGTTCGATCTGGTCGAGGCGGAGTCGGAACTCGTCGCCGGCTTCATGGTCGAATACGGATCAACGCCCTACATGATGTTCATGCTCGGCGAGTACGTGGCGGTCACCACCATGTGCGCCATGTGCACGATCCTGTTCCTCGGCGGTTGGTTGCCGCCGTTCCCGGTGCCGCCGTTCACCTGGGTTCCGGGCGTGGTCTGGTTCGTGCTGAAGGTCGGCTTCGTGTTCTTCATGTTCGCGATGGTGAAGGCCTTCGTGCCTCGCTATCGCTACGACCAGCTGATGCGGCTCGGCTGGAAGGTTTTCCTGCCGATCTCGCTCGCCATGGTGGCGATCGTGGCGGCGGTGCTGCAAGTCGCGGGCTGGGCGCCGAAATGAGGAAGGCCGATGGACTATTCGCTGCCAGCCTGGCTCGGCGCGCTCGTCGGAACGGTGATCGCGGTCGCGCTCTATGTGCCGCTGATCCGCATCGCCGACCGGCGCTGGCGCGCGCAGGCCGGCCCGCAGACCCTGGAACAGCGCACGGCGTTCGAGGAGAAGCTCTCCATCGTGCGCCGGGGCATCCTCGCTGTCGATATCGCCATCTTCGCCACCGCGGGCTATTGGATCGGCCATGCGCTCGCCGGTCCGAGCCCACGATTTTGAGCGGGAGGTTTTGCCATGAAGCTTGATCAGGCCGCCCGCTCGCTGTTCCTCAAAGAGTTCGTCCAGGCCTTCGTGCTGTCGATGCGCTACTTCTTCAAGCCGAAGGCGACCATCAACTATCCGTTCGAGAAGAACCCGCTGTCGCCGCGTTTTCGCGGCGAGCATGCGTTGCGCCGTTACCCCAACGGCGAAGAGCGCTGCATTGCCTGCAAGCTGTGCGAGGCGATCTGCCCGGCGCAGGCCATCACCATCGAGGCCGGACCGCGCAGGAACGACGGCACGCGCCGCACCACCCGCTACGACATCGACATGGTCAAATGCATCTATTGCGGGCTGTGCCAGGAAGCCTGCCCGGTCGACGCCATCGTCGAGGGCCCGAATTTCGAATTCGCCACCGAGACCCGCGAGGAGCTGTACTACGACAAGGACCGGCTGTTGGCGAACGGCGACCGCTGGGAGCGCGAGATCGCGCAAGCCATTGCGCTCGATGCGCCGTACCGCTGAGATGTTTGGCCGCCCATGATCCTCCACGCCATTTTCTTTTATCTCTTCGCAGCCGTGTGCATCGCGTCGGCCGCGATGGTCATTGCCGCGCGCAATCCGGTGCATTCGGTGCTGTTTCTCATCCTGGCCTTCGTTAACGCGGCCGGCTTGTTTGTGCTGATGGGCGCCGAGTTCCTGGCGATGATCTTGATCGTGGTTTATGTCGGCGCCGTTGCCGTGCTGTTCCTTTTCGTCGTCATGATGCTCGACGTCGATTTCGCCGAGCTGCGACAGGGATTTCTCGCCTATCTGCCGATCGGCGCGCTGATCGGCGTCGTACTGCTCGCCGAGCTCATTACGGTGGTGTTCGCCTGGGCGATCGGGCCGAGCGAGCTCAACGCCATCACCGCCCCGATCCCGCCGGCGAGCCACGTCAACAACACCGAAGCGCTCGGCCTCGTGCTCTACACGCGCTACGTCTATTTCTTCCAGGCCGCCGGCGTCATTTTGCTGGTCGCCATGGTGGGCGCCATCGTGCTGACCTTGCAGCACAAGCCGAATGTGCGGCGCCAAAACATCGCCGCGCAGGTGGCGCGGCGGCGCGACACCGCGATCGAGATCGTCAAGATCAAATCAGGGCAGGGGCTCCAATGATCATCGGGCTCGGCCATTATCTTTCAGTTGCCGCGATCCTATTCACGCTCGGCGTGCTCGGCATTTTTCTCAATCGCAAGAACGTCATCATCATCCTGATGTCGATCGAGCTCATCCTGCTCGCGGTCAACATCAACCTGGTGGCGTTTTCGACCTTCCTCGGCGACATCGTCGGCCAGGTCTATGCGCTGCTGGTGCTGACGGTGGCGGCGGCGGAGGCCGCCATCGGTCTCGCCATCCTGGTCGCGTACTTCCGCAACCGCGGCTCGATCGCGGTTGAAGATATCAATCTCATGAAGGGTTAGCGCATGATCACGAAAAGTGGATACCGGTTTTCGGACAAGATCATGCGCCAACTGAAAATGTCGGCGGGACTGACGCGTCAGGGGCAATAGAACAGCATGTATCTGGCGATCGTCTTCCTGCCGCTGCTCGGCGCCGTCATCGCCGGCGTCATCGCGCTCGTTGGCGCGCGCAATCGCTATCCCGGCGAGGATCCGCCCGCCGGCGACGGTCATGGCGCGCCGCACGGTGAGGCGCACAGCCACGCCGTGCCGTCGCCGCACGAGGCTCACGCGGTGGCATACGAGTCGCACCACGAGGACGTGCCCACCGAGCCGTCGGCGGCGGGCTCCGGCATCGCCGAGGTCTTCACCTCGACGCTCCTCGTCATCGCCTGCGTGTTGTCCTGGTACGCCTTCTACGACGTCGGCTTTCTCGGCCACGACGCCCGCGTACCGATCTTCACGTTCATCAGTTTCGGCGACCTGAAATCCGATTGGGCGCTGCGCATCGACTCGCTTACCGCAGTGATGCTGGTCGTGGTGACGACGATCTCCTCGCTGGTGCACATCTATTCCATCGGCTACATGGCCGAGGACCCCTACAAGCCGCGCTTCTTCTCGTATCTGTCGTTCTTCACCTTCGCCATGCTGATGCTGGTGACGGCCGACAATCTGGTGCAGCTGTTCTTCGGCTGGGAAGGGGTGGGGCTCGCGAGCTACCTCTTGATCGGCTTCTGGTATCACAAGCCCGAGGCCAACGCCGCCGCCATCAAGGCCTTCATCGTCAACCGCGTCGGCGATTTCGGCTTCTCGCTCGGCATATTCGCCGTGTTCTATCTGACCGCCGCGGTCGATTTCGACACCGTGTTCGCCCAGGCGCCGGGCCTCGTCGGCAAAAGCATTCACTTCCTGAGCTGGGACTTCGACGCGCTCACCGTCGTCTGCCTGCTGCTGTTTATGGGCGCCATGGGCAAATCGGCGCAGTTTCTGCTGCACACCTGGCTGCCCGACGCCATGGAAGGCCCGACGCCGGTCTCGGCGCTCATTCACGCCGCCACGATGGTGACTGCCGGCGTCTTCATGGTGGCCCGGCTGTCGCCGCTGTTCGAGCTCGCGCCGACCGCCGCCGCCTTCGTGACTTTCATCGGCGCCACCACCGCCATGTTCGCCGCCACCGTCGGCCTCGTGCAGAACGACATCAAGCGCATCGTCGCCTATTCGACCTGCTCGCAGCTCGGCTACATGTTCGTCGCCATGGGGGTGGGCGCCTATTCGGTCGGCATGTTCCACCTGTTCACCCACGCCTTCTTCAAGGCGCTGCTCTTCCTCGGCTCCGGCTCCGTGATCCTCGCCATGCATCACGAGCAGGACATCCGAAACATGGGCGGCCTGTGGCGCAAGATACCTTTCACCTACGGCGTCATGGTGGTCGGCACCTTGGCGCTGACCGGATTTCCTCTCACCGCAGGCTATTTCTCCAAGGACAAGATCATCGAGGCCGCCGCCGTAGGCACTAATCCGATGGCGGCGTACGGCTTCCTGATGACAGTCGCCGCGGCGGCGCTGACCTCGTTCTATTCGTGGCGCCTCATCTTCAAGACCTTCCACGGCACGCCGCACGACCAGCACCACTACGAGGGCGCCCACGAGAGCCCGCTGGTGATGCTGATCCCGCTTGCGGTTCTCGCCATCGGCTCGATTGCCGCCGGCTGGCCATTTCTCTCGATGTTTGCCGGCTCCGGCGTCGAGGATTTCTTCCGCGAATCTTTGAAGTTCGGGCCCGACAACAAGGTGCTGGAGACCATGGAGCACCTGCCGCTCTACATCTCGCTGACGCCGACCGTGATGATGATCTTGGGCTTTCTGGTCGCCTATCAGTTCTATATCCGCCGCCCCGACATCCCCGTGCGGCTCGCGCAGGAGCAACCGCTGCTGTACCGCTTCCTGCTCAACAAGTGGTACTTCGACGAGATCTATGACTTCCTTCTGGTGCGGCCCGCCATTTGGCTCGGCCGCCTGTTCTGGAAGGGCGGCGACGGCTTCATCATCGACGGCTTCGGTCCTGATGGCGTGTCAGCGCGCGTGCTCGACGTGACCAAGAACGTCGTCCGCCTGCAGACCGGCTACCTCTATCACTACGCCTTCGCCATGCTGATCGGCGTCGCCGCGTTCATCACCTGGTTCATGTTCGGCGGGGGACACGGATGACCAGCTGGCCGATCCTCTCCGTCATCGTCTTTCTGCCGTTGCTCGGGGCGCTGTTCATCGCCACCCTTGGCGACGACGAAGCGGGCATGCGCAACGCGCGCTGGGCCGCGCTGTGGACGACCTTGATCACTTTCGCCATCTCGCTGATCGTGCTGTGGCGCTTCGATCCGTCGTCGGCGGAATTCCAGTTCCTGGAACGGCGGCCTTGGCTCGGCGGCACCATCACCTATTCGATGGGTGTCGACGGCATCTCGTTGCCGTTCGTCATTCTCACCACGGCGCTGATGCCGATCTGCATCCTCGCCAGCTGGACCGCGATCCGGCGCCTGGTGCGCGAATACATGATCGCGTTCCTGGTGCTGGAAACGCTGATGGTCGGCACCTTCTGCGCGCTCGACCTCGTGCTGTTCTATCTGTTCTTCGAGGGCGGCCTGATCCCGATGTTCCTGATCATCGGGGTGTGGGGCGGCCCGCGCCGGGTCTATGCCAGCTTCAAGTTCTTCCTCTACACGCTGCTTGGCTCGGTGCTGATGCTGCTCGCCATCATGGCCATGTACTGGCAGGCCGGCACCACCGATATCCCGACGCTGATGCATCACGCCTTCCCGCGCAGCCTGCAGACCTGGGCGTGGTTCGCCTTCCTCGCCTCGTTCGCGGTGAAGATGCCGATGTGGCCGGTGCACACCTGGCTGCCCGACGCCCACGTCGAGGCGCCGACCGCGGGCTCGGTGATCCTCGCCGCGATCCTTCTGAAGATGGGCGGCTACGGCTTCCTGCGCTTTTCGCTGCCGATGTTCCCGGAAGCCTCGCAGGCGTTGGCGCCGCTCATCTACGCGCTCTCCGTCATCGCCATCGTCTACACCGCCCTGGTGGCGCTGGTGCAGGAGGATATGAAGAAGCTGATCGCCTATTCCTCGGTCGCCCATATGGGCTTCGTCACCATGGGTATTTTCGCGGTCACCGCCCAGGGCATCGCCGGCGGCATCTTTCAGATGATCTCCCACGGCATCGTCTCGGCCGCGCTGTTCCTCTGCGTCGGCGTCGTCTACGACCGCATGCACACCCGCGAGATCGCCGCCTATGGAGGTCTCGTCAATCGCATGCCGCTCTATGCCTTCGCCTTCATGGTGTTCACGCTGGCCAATGTCGGGCTGCCGGGCACGTCGGGCTTCGTCGGCGAGTTTCTGGCGCTGCTCGGCACCTTCCGCGTCAACAACTGGGTGGCGACGCTTGCGACCGTCGGCACCATCCTGTCGGCCGCCTATGCGCTGTGGCTCTACCGCAAGATCATCTTCGGCAAGCTCGAAAAGTCGAGCCTCGCCGCCATCCGCGACCTCGGCTGGCGCGAAATGGTGGTGCTGGCGCCACTGGTGATCCTCACCATCCTGTTCGGCGTCTATCCGAAGCCGGTGCTCGATATTTCGGCGGCGTCGGTCGCGCAGCTCATGGACAGCTACCAGCACGCGCTCGCGCCGGTGAAGTCGGCCATGTCCGGCGCCAATGTGGGCGAGGCGGGCCGATGAACGCCGCGCCCACCGTCTCGACCTTGCTGCCGCTCGCGCCGGAACTCGTGCTCGGCCTCGGCGCCATGCTGCTGCTCTTGCTCGGCGCTTATCGCGATGAGCGCATCGTGCGTGTCGTCGATGGCGCCGCGATCTTGCTCATCGTCGCCGCCGGCGTGATCGTGTGCCTGTTGCCTGCCGGCAAGCTCGTAAGCTTCAACGGCAGCTTCGTTGTCGACAACTTCGCGCGCTTCCTCAAGGTACTGGCGGTGATCGGCTCGGCCGCGGCCATCGCCATGTCGCTCGATTTCGCCCGCCAGGAGCATCAGCAGCGCTTCGAATACGCGGTGCTGATCGTGCTCTCGACGCTCGGCATGTTCATGCTGATCTCGGCGGCCGATCTCATCGCGCTCTATCTCGGCCTCGAATTGATGAGTCTGCCGCTCTACGTCGTTGCCGCGAGCCACCGCGACAATTTGCGCTCGACCGAGGCCGGCTTGAAATATTTCGTGCTCGGCGCGCTATCGTCCGGCATGCTGCTCTACGGCGCTTCCCTCGTCTATGGCTTCACCGGCACCGTCAGCTTCTCCGGCATCGCCCAAGCGGCCCCTCAGGGCGGCATCGGGCTGATCTTCGGCCTCGTCTTTCTGTTCGCCGGCTTCTGCTTCAAGGTTTCGGCGGTGCCGTTCCACATGTGGACGCCCGACGTCTACGAAGGCGCGCCGACGCCGGTGACGGGCTTTTTTGCCGCCGCGCCCAAAGTCGCCGGCATGGCCATGTTCGTGCGCGCCACCGTGGTGGCGTTTCCCGGCATCACCTCGCAGTGGCAGCAGATCGTGGTGTTCGTCGCCATCGCCTCCATGCTGCTTGGTTCGTTTGCGGCAATAGGCCAACGGAACATCAAGCGGCTGATGGCCTATTCCTCCATCGGCCATATGGGTTTCGCACTGGTCGGGCTTGCCGCCGGCACTGCCGAAGGCGTGCAGGGCGTGCTCGTCTACATGGCGATCTATATCACCATGACGCTCGGCACCTTCGCCGTGATCCTTTCGATGCGTCGCTCGACCGGCATGGTGGAATCGATCGACCAACTCGCCGGCCTGTCGCGCACCAACCCGACCATGGCGTTCTTCCTGGCGATGCTGTTGTTCTCCATGGCCGGCGTGCCGCCGCTCGCCGGCTTCTTCGCCAAGCTCTTTGTCTTCCTGGCCGCGATCAAGGCCGGGCTCTATGTGCTCGCGGTTATCGGCGTGCTGGCGAGCGTGATCGGCGCCTATTATTATCTCGCCATCATCAAGGTCATGTATTTCGACGACGCGGCGGAGGGCTTTCAGGCCATGCCGGTCGAGCTCAAAGTGGTGTTGGCGGTGTGCGGTCTGTTCAATGTCTTGTTCTTCCTCCATCCGGGGCCGCTCGTCGGCGCGGCGAGCGCAGCGGCCCGATCCCTATTCTGATGCGCCTTGACTCCGCGGCGGCGGCCGCAGGCTTTCGCCTCTCGGCTCATGACTCGCTGGCTTCGACCAACACCGAGGCCTTGGCGCGCGCGCGCGCCGGCGAGAATGGGCCCCTTTGGATCACGGCGCGGCAGCAGACTGCGGGCCGCGGCCGTCGCGGCAACGAATGGGTTTCGACCCCCGGCAATCTCTACGCCACGCTGCTGGTCAGCGATCCGGCGGCAGCGGAGGACGCGCCGCAATTGTCGTTCGTCTCCGGCCTTGCCGCCTATGATGCGATCATCGCCTGTGCGCCGGATCTGCGCGATGGCCTTGCCCTGAAATGGCCCAATGACATTCTTCATCGCATGCAAAAGCTCGCCGGCATTTTGATCGAAAGCAAGACGATTGGCGGAAAGCTGGCGGTCGCCATCGGCATTGGCGTCAACTGCATGCATCACCCGATCGCGACGGCGTATCCTGCGACCGACATCGCTTCGGCAGGCACCACCGTGACTGCGGAGGACTTGTTCAAAGCGCTGTCCGGCGCGATGCTGCGGCGCTTGGAAGAATGGCAGCGTGGCGAAAACTTCGCTGCCGTTCGCGCCGCTTGGCTCGAGCGCACAACCGGTATCGGCAGCGACATGCGGGTGCGCCTGCCCGATCGCGAATTTTCCGGCCGTTGCGAGGCAATCGACGAGCATGGTCGCTTACTGTTGCGGTTGACCGACGGCGGCTTGCAGGTGATTGCCGCGGGCGACGTCTTTCCGGTCGCCGCGGCCGAACGGAGCGCCTCCTGATGGCGCAGAACGAGCTCGTATTCGCAAGCCTCGGCGGCATCGGCGAGATCGGGATGAACCTCTCGATCTACGGCTTCGGCGACGAGCGCCGCCGCCAATGGCTGATCGTCGATTGCGGCGTGTCGTTCGCCTCCGAGGAGCAGCTTCCCGGCGTCGACCTGATCCTGCCCGATATCCGTTTCCTGATCGAGGAGCGCAAGAACATCGTCGGTCTCGTCCTGACCCACGGCCACGAGGACCATCTCGGCGCCCTGATCGATCTATGGCCGCGGCTGAAAGTGCCGCTCTATGCCACGCCGTTCACCGCCGCTTTGTTCGAAGCCAAGCGCCTGTCGGAGCCCGGCGCGCCGCCGGTGCCGGTCAAGGTCGTGCCGCTCAACGGCCGGCTCACGCTCGGGCCGTTCACGGTCGACTTCATCAACGTCGCCCACTCGATTCCGGAATCCAACGCGCTCGCCATCCGCACGTCAGCCGGCATCGTACTGCATACCGGCGACTGGAAGATCGATCCGACGCCGCTCATCGGTGCGCCGACCGACCAGGCGCGATTGACCGCGCTCGGCGACGAGGGCGTGCTGGCGCTCGTCGGCGATTCCACCAATGCGGTGCGTGACGGCCGTTCGCCGTCGGAGGCCGACGTTGCCAAAACCTTGGCCGAGCTTATTCGTACCGCACCGGGCCGTGTCGCGGTGACGACGTTTGCCTCCCATGTCGGCCGTATCCGGGCCGTCGCCGATGCGGCGCGCGCCGCCGACCGCGAGGTGGTGCTCGTCGGCCGCGCCATGGAGCGCGTCGCCCAGGTCGCGCGCGAGACCGGCTACCTCGACGGCGTGCAGGATTTTCGCAGCGTGGAGAGTTACGGCTACCTGCCCCCCGACAAGGTTTTGGCGCTCTGCACCGGCAGCCAGGGCGAGCCGCGTGCCGCGCTCGCCCGCATCGCCGAGGACGAGCATCCGGAAGTCACGCTGAGCAAGGGCGACCGCGTGATCTTCTCCTCGCGTGCCATCCCCGGCAACGAGAAGGCCGTCGCGCGCGTCATCAACGGCCTGGTGGCGCAGGGCGTCGAGGTCATCACCGACCGCACCCATCTGGTCCACGTCTCCGGCCATCCGCGCCGCGCCGAGCTTTTGGACATGATCGCCTGGGTGCGGCCGAAAATTCTGATCCCCGCCCATGGCGAGGCGCTGCATCTCGCCGAGCACGCAGCCCTCGCCCGCGCCGCCGGCGTGCCGCACGTGCTGGTCTGCCGCAACGGCGATCTTGTCCGACTCGGCAACAGCGGCGCTGAAATCATCGACGAAATCCCGTCGGGCCGCCTCTACAAGGACGGCTCGCTCCTGGTCGGCGCCGAGGCCAAGACCGTGGCTCAGCGCCGACGCCTGAGCTTTGCCGGCGTGGTCTTCGTGGCGCTCGCCCTGAGCGACAAGGGCGTGCTCGTCGCCGACCCGGAAATCGAGCTGATCGGCGTTCCCGAGACCGATGCGGCAGGCGCCGCCATGGCGGACATCGCCCGCGACGCGGTCGAGGAGGCGTTCGAGTCGCTGCCAAAGCCGCGACGCCGCGATTCGGAGTCCGTGGCCGAAGCCGTGCGCCGCGCGGTACGCGCCGCCATCGCCGAGCGCTGGAACAAGAAGCCGATCTGCCAGGTCCAGGTGCTCGACGTGTAGGCGTCCGCGGCGGCGTTGCCGAACGCTTCTGGCGTTCATATTTACTGCCCGCAGGGTTTGCTGACGGGAAATTGGGCCGCCTTCAATGTTCCGATGGTTCGCGCCGCTCTTGCTGCTTGCCGGCAAGCCCGATGTGCTGCTCCGCGTCGTCATCGCCGCGGTGGCGGCGGCGGTGCTGATGCTGGGCGTTTGGCTCGCCTCCAACATCGCGGTGACCTTCGACAGCCTGAAAAGCCCGACCATCGCCTTGATCTATGGCGCGGTGCTGGTGTGCTTCTTCATCGGCGTCGGCGCCGTGGCCTGGCTGCGGCTGCGCCGGCTGGCGGCGCCACGCGCGCTCATCCCGGCAAAGCCGCTGCCGGAACTGCCGCTGCCCGATCCGCTCGTGGCAAAGCGCGCCGCGCAGATGACGCGGCAGTGGGAGCGCCGCAGCCGGCTGCCATCGAAATTCGAGGCCGAACCGCCACCTGTCGCTCCGGTCCTACCGACCGAGTTGAACGACGACACACCGGCGCGCGGTGCGCTCACTGTCACCGGCCCGGCTTTTTCCGGCAAGACAGCGCTGATCGCGGGCCTCGTCCACGCGAGCGGCGGCGCGGTCGATCAAGCCGAGACCGTCCGCCTCGTTGACGCCGGACCGATCGACGGCGACGCGGCGGACCTTGCCGCAGTCGCCGAGAGCGCAGCGGCAAGCGACGGCGTTCTGTTTGTGGTTGATCAGGATTTGCGGGCGCCCGAAGCCGCCGCCATCGCCCGCCTGATGGCGACCGGCAAGCCGCTCTACGTCGTGCTCAACAAGGCCGATCAGTTCAACGCCGCCGACCGCGATGCCATCCTGGTCTCGATCCGCGCCAAAATGCCGAAGGGCTTTGCGCCCGCCAACGTCGTGTCGGTTGCGGTCGAGCCGAGCGCGGTGGAGCGCGAAATCGAGGACGCCCGCGGCGCGGTGCGCGTGGAACTGCGCCGGCCCTCGGCCGACATCCGCGCCTTGAGCGCGCTGCTCGAGCGGATTTTCCCGCCCGCGGCTGGGCGGGCGCTGCGCTTCCAGTTGGCCGCGTAAGCGAGGGGCCAAGCGCCATGGACGACCAGACCATCCTGCCCGATACGGTCGAGGCGCTGCGCGCGCTCTCCGGCGATACGCGGCTTCGCCCACAGGAGCGCGCCGCCATCGAGAAGGAGATGCAGGATATCGAGGAGTTCACGGCCAAGCTTGAGAACGGCCGCCTCGAAATCGCGGCCTTCGGTGAGGTTGGCTCCGGCAAAAGCGCGCTGCTCAATGCGCTCGTCGGCGAGCGGATCTTCGCCGTGTCGGCCGAGCATGGCTCGACCGACAAGGTCGCCAAGACCGGGTTCAAGAATACCCGCCTCGTGCTGGTCGACACGCCCGGCATCAACGAGGCTGCCGGCGAATTGCGCGGCAAGCTCGCCGAGGAGACGGTGCGCCACACCGACCTCGTGCTGTTCGTCGCCGACGGCGACCTCAACCGGGTCGAGATCGAGGCCTTCAGGCAGCTCAGCGACCTGCACAAGCCGATGCTGCTGGTGATCAACAAGGCCGACCTCTACGGACCGGCGCAGATCCGCGAAATCTCCGAATCGGTGCTGCGCAAGGTCGGCAACCGCCTCGGCGCGGCCGACATCGTGTTCACCGCCGCGGCGCCGAAGGAAGCCGAGCGCGAGATCCACAAAGCTGACGGTTCCGTCGAGATCGTCACTTTCCAGCCCAAGCCCAAGATCGAGGCCCTCGAGACGCGCATGCTTGAAGTGCTTGACCGCGAGGGCAAGGCCATCATCGCGCTCAACGCCAGCCTCTTCGCCAGCGACGTCAGCGACCGCCTCAAGGAGATGAAGAAGGAGGTGCGCGGCAAGGAAGTCGGGCGCCTGATCGGCTATTACATGCTCGGCAAGGCCCTGATTGTCGGCGTCACGCCGGTGCCGGTGTTCGACATTCTCGGCGGCATGGCGATCGATACGCTCATGGTCCAGCGCATCGGCGCCATCTACGGCACCGATTTTTCGCTGACCAACTCCCAGAGCATGGTGCTGCAAATCCTGCGCGCCTGGGGGCTCACCGCCGCGGCCGAATACGGCCTGCACGTCGCCGCCGACCTGATGCGCACGGCGACGCTCGGCGCCAGCACGGTGCTGACCGCCTTGCCCCAAGGTCTCGCCGCCGCCTGGAGCACCTACGTGGTCGGCAACGCCGCCAACATCTATTTCCGCGATGCCGGCTGGGGCGGGCGCTCGCCGCGCGACATCGTCCAGGACATACTGGCCGGCGCCGAGAAGCAGAAGACCAGCATTCTCGGCCCGGTGCGGGACCAGTTGAAGGCCAAGTTCGGCCGCTAGAGCATGATCCCGAAAAGTGGATGCCGGTTTTCGGAAAAGATCATGCTCCGCTAAGATCGTCACTGCCGGGAAGCAGGAGAGGCAGCATGATCGGCAGGCTCAATCACGTGGCGATCGCGGTGCGCGACATCGGCAAGGCGGCCGCCGTCTACCGCGACACTTTGGGCGCCGCCGTTTCGGCCGCAGTACCGCAGCCCGACCACGGTGTGACCACAGTGTTTGTCACATTGCCCAACACCAAGATCGAGCTGTTGGAACCGCTCGGCGAGGGCTCGCCGATTGCCAAGTTCCTCGAGCGCAACCAGGACGGCGGCATGCACCACCTCTGCTACGAGGTCGACGATATCCGCGCCGCGCGGGACGCGCTCAAGGCGGCCGGCGCCCGCGTGCTCGGCGACGGCGAGCCGAAGATCGGCGCCCATGGCAAGCCGGTGTTGTTCCTGCACCCGAAGGATTTTGCCGGCACGCTGGTCGAGCTGGAGCAAGCCTGAAATCATGCCGCTCACCACCGCCATCGCGATCTTCTTCCTGATCTGGTGGGTGGTACTGTTCGCCGTGCTGCCCTGGGGGATACGCAGCCAGCACGAGGAGGGCGACATTTCCGAGGGCACCGATCCGGGCGCGCCGGCGGTGCCGCGGCTCGGGCGCAAGCTGCTGTGGACCACGCTGGTGTCTGTCGTGATCTTTGCCGGCTGCTATGTGGTCTATGTCGAGCGACTGGTCACGCTCGACGCCCTGACGGCGCCCTTCGGGCCCCCTACGAAGACGGAAAGATAGCAGAATCATCACGTTGTGCAGACTTTCTAAGGTGCCGCGCCGGCCTCGCCCGGCACGGCCGATCCAGCAGGGTAGCCACCAGAAAGAAAAAGCAGGGCCAAAGCCCTGCTGCAAAATCCTCGTCTGAACCCTTCAGTTTCCGCGTACTTATGGATTTTGCGCGTCCGCACTATTCCCGTCTCGAGGGCGATGCAGCCGCTACTTACGCGCCGGGGTCATCCTCCCAAGACTTGGACCGCTATCCCGAAGTCTCGCAAATGCTCGTCCGCGGCTCCGGGTTGCGTTGGCATTGGTAATCCATCCATCAACTTTTGTCACGGGCTTGCCGGCCACCGACAGCAAAAAAATACCGTTTGGTTCCCGGTCCCCCCTGACGGATCGTCTCCCCTCCGTCCGAGCCGCGCCCCTTGTATTTCCGCGACGCTTCCGCTTTCACTGCCGCGGCCGTCGGCAAATCCCAGGAATCGAGATTTCATGCGCCTGTCCCGCTTCTTCCTGCCCAACCTGCGCGAGACGCCGAAGGAAGCGGAGATCGCCTCGCACCGGCTGATGCTGCGCGCCGGCATGATCCGCCAGGAGGCGGCCGGCATTTACGCCTTCCTGCCGCTCGGCTTCCGGGTGCTGCAGAAGGTCTGCCAGATCGTGCGCGAAGAGCAGGACCGCTCCGGCGCCATCGAGCTTTTGATGCCGACCATCCAGTCGGCCGACCTCTGGCGCGAGAGCGGCCGCTACGAGGCCTATGGCAAGGAGATGCTGCGCATCAAGGACCGCCACGAGCGCGACATGCTCTACGGCCCGACCAACGAGGAAATGATCACCGAGATCTTTCGCGCTTACGTGCGCTCCTACAAGGACTTGCCGCTCAACCTCTATCACATCCAGTGGAAGTTCCGGGACGAGGTGCGGCCTCGCTTTGGACTGATGCGCGGGCGCGAGTTCCTGATGAAGGACGCTTACTCCTTCGACCTCGATTTCGGCGGCGCCAAGCACGCCTATAACCGCATGTTCGTCGCCTATTTGCGGACCTTTGCGCGGATGGGGCTGCGCTCGATCCCCATGGTCGCCGAGAGCGGCCCGATCGGCGGCAATCTGTCCCACGAATTCATCATCCTCGCCGACACCGGCGAGAGCGAGGTGTTCTGTCACAAAGATTATCTCGACTTCGAAGTGCCAGGTCCCGACGTCGATTTCACCCATGTCGGCCGCCTGCAGGCGATCGTCGACAAATGGACCTCGCTCTATGCCGCAACTTCGGAGAAGCATGACGTTGCTGCCTACGAGGCGCTGCCGGCCGACAAGCGGGTGTCGGCGCGCGGCATCGAGGTCGGCCATATCTTCTATTTCGGCACCAAATATTCCGAGCCGATGAAGGCGGTGGTGACCGGCCACGACGGCACCGACCGGCCGGTGCATATGGGCTCTTACGGCATCGGCCCGAGCCGCCTCGTCGCCGCCATCATCGAGGCCTCCCACGACGACGCCGGCATCAAATGGCCGGAGCCAGTGGCGCCATTCAAGGCCGTGATCCTCAACTTGAAGCAGGGCGGCAGCGACACCGATGCCGCCTGCGAGGGGCTTTACGCGGAGCTTGCCGCCAAGGGGATCGACACCCTCTATCACGACCTCGACGAGCGGCCGGGCTCGAAATTCGCCACCGCCGACCTGATCGGCGTGCCGTGGCAGATCCTGGTCGGGCCGCGCAGCCTGGCCGAGGGCAAGGTCGAGGTGAAGCGACGCGCCGACGGCTCGCGCGAGCTGATGACGCCGGCCGATGCCGTGGCGCGGCTAACGTCATAACGCCGCGCCGCCGATCACCGCAGCGGATCGAGCGCGTCGCAGTTGCGGTATTCGTCGCGAAACCGCGCACGCCATTCCTCGGTCGTCGCGTCGCGCTGGATGGTCAGGTCGACACGGCGATGCTCTATGCGCGCCTGTCCTTCAAGGCCGAACAAACGCGCGACCTGGTCGACGGCGCGTTGCGGATTGGCGACCAAATCCTCATAGGCGATGACCGTCGGCGCGATGCCGTTGCGCGCGAAGTACACGCCCCAACGCGCGTAGTCGCGCGCGAGCGCCACCAGCCGCTCGTAGATCTGGCCGCCGTCGTAGGTCGCTTCCCGTTGGGCGGCCAAACCGGCGCGCCATTGCTGCGTCTGCTCCGCGCGATGCGCCGAGATGGCCTGGCTCAGCCGGTCGCGGCGCTCCAGCAGCACGAATTGCATATTCGGCAGCAATTGCGTCCAGCGGATCGATGGCGCGACCTTGTCGAATTGCACCGGCAGGATTTTCAGGCCGAAAATTCCATTCGGCGTCGCGCCGGTCGACAGGATCCAATCGACTTGCCGCTCCGGCGCATCGGGGAAATCGGGGTAGCCGAGCAGGCGCCGGCCGACGGCATTGAAGTATTCGAGCGGGTATCCCAGCACTCCCGTGCTGGCCAGGTACTGACAAAACAGATTGCTGCCGCTGCGCGCCGACGTGCAGATCGCATAGCCGCGCGTGGCCGGCTGCTTCGCCGTGGCTGCGTCATCTGTCATGTCGCATTCCGAAGCTCTGCGTGGTCGGCGCGGCTGCACGGTCGCGGCGGCTGCGACGCGACGATGCCTTGCCAGCGTGGGAGCGGACTTGCAATATCGATCGATGCAAAATCGCGATCTGGCGGAAGGTATTACGCTGGTGGCTGTGGACGAGCGCCGCGACGAGCGCGGCCAAATCGCCATATTTGATCAGGACTCGATGCCGTTCGCGCCGGTGCGATCGTTCTCAATCTCCGATGTGCCGCAAGGCGCTTCGCGCGGCGGGCACGCGCTGTCGTGCGACGAGTTCTTGTGGATCGCCGCAGGCTCCTGCCGCGTGTCGTTCGCCAACGGCAAGCAACGATCGTGGTTCAAGCTGGAGACCGGCGCGCAGGGCGTGCTAGTGTCGGCGGGCGTTTGGCTTGAACTGAATGATTTCGCCCCCGGGACCGTGGTGTTCGGATTTGCACCGGTGCCGTATTCGCAAACCAGGAAATTCGATACACCGCGGCCGGAATTGATCGCCGCGCGGGCCAGCATGTGATCCCACAGGCCGATCCCAAGCAACGGCTGTTCGAGGCGCGCGACGAGATCCTCCAGGCCATGGCCCGCGTGCTGGACCGCGGCGCTTTCATTCTCGGCGAGGAACTCGCGGCTTTCGAGGCGGAGTTCGCGACTTACGTGGGCGCCCGCCACGCGGTCGGCGTTTCGTCCGGCACGCAGGCGCTGTCGCTTGCGCTGATCGCGCTCGGCATCGGCCGCGGCGACGAGGTAATTACCGCGGCGTTGACGTTCCCGGCCACCGCGAGCGCCATCGAAGCGGTCAACGCCGTTCCGATTTTCGTCGACGTCGATCCGGCGACGCGATGCATCGATCCGGCTCTGGTCGAAGCCGCGATCGGACCGAAGACCGCTGCGATCGTGCCGGTGCACCTGCACGGCTTTCCGGCGCCGATGGACGCGCTGCTCGCTATCGCGGCGCGCCGCGGTCTGGCCGTGGTCGAGGACTGCGCGCAGTCGCACGGCGCGACCGTCGCCGGGCGCCAGACCGGCACGTTCGGGCACGCCAACGCGTTCAGCTTCTATCCGACCAAGAATCTCGGCGCTGTCGGCGACGGCGGCGCCGTCGTCACCAACGATCCGGCCATTGCCGCCAAGGTGAAGCGGCTGCGCAACTACGGTCTCGACGAGGCGCAGCAGTGCGTCGAGCCCGGCATCAACGGTCGCCTCGACGAGCTGCAGGCCGCGATCCTGCGCGTCCTGCTGCCGTCGCTCGACCGCTCCAACGCCGAGCGGCGCGGGCTTGCTGCCCGCTATCGGGCGCGGCTCGCAGCGCACGTCGAATGGCTGCCGCCGCACGATGACGGCGCGGTCTATCATCACTTCGCGGTCGCGGTGCCGAACCGCGATCGGATTCGCGAACGGCTTGCCAGCCAGCACGGCATCGCCACCGGCATCCATTATCCGCGCGGCGTTCATCGCCATCCGCACTTCCAGCGTCCCGGCGTCAGCCTGCCGGTCACCGACCGGTTGGCCGATCGCTTGCTGAGCCTGCCGATCCAGCCGCAGGTCGCGCGCGACCGGGTCGACGCCATTGCCGATGCCTTGCTGGCGGCGGAGGCGGCATGTCGATAGTCCTCTACGGTATCGGCTCGATGATCGTCGCCGACGTCGCAGAGACCTGCGCGCGGCTCGGCCTGCCGATCGCCGCGTGGATCAAGAACGTCGCGGGCCCGACCTACGCGCCCGCCGGCCGGGCCGTCATCGCGGCCGAGGCGATCCCGGCGGAGCTGACCGCGCTCGAATTCGCGGCGCCGATGTTCACCCCGTTCCATCGCCGCCAGGCGGCCGCCGAAGCAGGCCAGCGCGGCTTCAGCAGGCCGTGCACTCTGGTCGATCCGACCGCAGCCGTCGCCTCGACGACCACGTTCGAGCCGGGTTGCTACGTCAACAGCGCGGCGACGATCGGCGCGGCCGGCGCGATAGGACGCTTCGTCTTCGTCAACCGCAGCGCCAGCATAGGCCACCACGCCGCGATCGCCGATTACGTTTCCATCGGCCCGGGCGCCATCATCGCCGGCAATGTCCGCCTCGGGCGCGGCGCTGTGATCGCCGCCGGCGCCATCGTCCTGCCGGGCCTGGAGATCGGCGACAACGCGGTGGTCGCGGCCGGCGCCGTCGTCACCGAGGCGGTGCCGGCGCACTGCCTGGTGACGGGCAACCCGGCGCGGGTGACGAAATCCGGCATTGCCGGCTACAGCGATCACTCGGTGTGAGCGGGCCGGCCGGCCAGGTCGACGATATTGCCGAACCGGCCGAACCTGAAACGCTTCTGGTCGCGCATCGCCTTGGCGCGCTCCGCCATGTCGTAGAGGCGGGCAGGGTCTTCGCAGGCCAGCGCCAGGCAGGCCTCAACGCTGTCGTCGTCGTAACGGAACAGCAGCGCGTTCTCGCCGTGGCCGAACAGGCCGCGGTGGGCGCGATTGTCTTCCAGGATCGGCAAGCAGCCGGCATTGAGCGCGTTGCAGGTGCGGTCGTGGATGGAATCGTTGACCGGACTGACGCTCAGCACGGCGCGGCACAGCCGCATGCCGGCGAGCGTCTGCGTCGTTCCGACGTCCTGGCGGAAGCTCGACGGTCCCGCGCCGATCAGGCCGCGGGCCGAAGCGTCGGACTGGATCAGGACACCGAACCGGCTCGCAGTCCTGATGATGCGCGCCCGGCGAAAATGCTGGACCGCGTCGTTGAGCAGTCGAAAGCAGCGGTTGAACGCCTCCATCTCGAGCGTGAGCCGGCTCTCCTCGAGACTCGCGGTCAGGTGGATTTCGAGCGGCTGATCGAGCTCGAAGCGCGCGCGCGTAATGGCTTGGCGCAGCGCGGCGGCCAGAGCGGGGTCAAGGGCCGCGATCCTCGTCTCTGTTTCGGCCGCCGATACGCCCAGCCGCGCCATGCTGAGGGCGACCAGGCAGCTCACGGGCCGCTGCGCAAACGCGGCCAGGCCGTCGACGGTGGAGCGCGAGCGCCAATTCGGACCGACGCTGCCGGTCGTTGCGGTCATCGCCCCGGGACAGCAGAATTTTTCGAAATAGGCTTGCGAATACGGCGAATGAAACAAAAACCGCGACGTTGCCGGGCCCGAGTAGCCGAATTCCGGCCAGCGGCTGCTCGGATGGTCGAGCATCCACTGCACCACGGCGATGCGGTGGCGGGCGGCGGCGACGACCAGCGGATCGCTGCCGACCCAGGCGTGATCGATCTGCGAATTGAAGCCGAGCAGGGCGACGCTGCACCCGTCCGCCTGAAGGGCCACCAGTTCGTCCTCGGTGAAGGGCGCGCCCAGCAGGCGGAACGCATGATCGATGCCGCGGCCGGCGAGGAATTCGAAGATATTCTCGGTGTAGCCCGCATCGTTGTCGTGGCCCTGGTGGCAGACGATGATTTTCTGCTGCCGGGCTCCAGACGCCGGCAGCGCTGCAGTGGTTGGCACGATCGTCGCCCCAGGCCGTACGTTTGCGAGCCGCTTCACGTGGTTGCGGCGCGCCGTTGCAGTCAAAGCATAGCCACGATTTCGGGAGAATCATGCCATGCTTTGCAATCGGTGGTTTGCGGCTTTGGCAACGGCTGGAGTTCCGGCCAAAGACCGGTGGAGAAACCCTTGATTCATAAGGGACTCCGCGATTCCGCCAGAATCGTGTGAAACTCGTCTATGTGCGGGGAACAGACCTGAATGCCCGATCCGACCGGCACGCTTCCTTTTGCGGCCTTCGAGTGGATGCTGTCGCTGCGTTATCTTCGGGCGCGGCGCAAAGAGGGATTCATCTCGGTCATTGCCGGCTTCTCGTTTCTCGGCATCACGCTCGGCGTTGCCACCTTGATCATCGTCATGGCGGTGATGAACGGCTTCCGCCAGGAACTCCTGACCAAGATCCTCGGGCTGAACGGCCATCTCCTCATCCAGCCCCTGGAATCGCCGCTGACCGACTGGGAGGCCGTGGCAGAGCGGGTCGGCAAGGTCGACGGCATCAAGCTTGCCGCGCCCATCGTCGAGGGCCAGGCGCTCGCCTCGTCGCCGTTCAACGCCTCGGGCGTGCTGGTGCGCGGCATTCGCTCAGCCGATCTGACCAAGCTCACCTCGATCGCCAAGAACATCAAGCAGGGCACGCTCGACGGTTTCGACCAGGGTCAGGGGCTTGCCATCGGCTCGCGCCTTGCCGAGCAGCTCTCGCTGCGCGCCGGCGACAACCTCACCCTGGTTGCGCCGCGCGGCGCGGTGACGCCCATGGGCACCACGCCCCGGATCAAGGCCTACAAGGTCGCCGCCGTGTTCGAGATCGGCATGTCGGAATACGACGCCGCCTTCGTGTTCATGCCGCTGACCGAGGCGCAGGCCTATTTCAACCGCGCCAACGACGTCACCGCCATCGAGATCTATACCGACGATCCGGATCGCGTCGACAATTTCCAGAAACTCGTCGTCACGGCCGCGGGGCGGCCGATCTACACCGTCAACTGGCGGCAACGGAACGCCACGTTCTTCAACGCGCTGCAGGTCGAGCGCAACGTGATGTTTCTGATCCTCACCCTGATCGTGCTGGTGGCGGCCCTCAACATCGTCTCCGGCCTGATCATGCTGGTGAAGGACAAGGGCCCCGACATCGCCATCTTGCGCACCATGGGAGCGACCCAGGGGGCGATCATGCGCGTGTTCCTGATCACCGGCGCTTCGATCGGCGTCGTCGGCACGGTCGTCGGCTTCCTGTTGGGCACCCTGATCTGCCTCAACGTCGACTCGATCCGGCGCTTCCTGTCGTGGCTGACCAATACCGAGCTGTTCAATCCCGAGCTTTATTTCCTGTCGAAGCTGCCGGCCCAGATGAGCGTGCGCGAGACCACCGCGGTCGTGGTCATGGCGCTCGGCCTGTCGCTTCTGGCGACGCTCTATCCGTCGTGGCGCGCGGCGCGGCTCGATCCCGTCGAAGCGCTGCGCTACGAGTAACCGATCCGGCGCAATGGACGACACCACCACCATAAGCGAGGCTGCAACGTCCGCCGCCACAGACGACTACCCGCTCATCTTCCTGCACGGCATCAGCCGCACCTTCAGGCAGGGCGATGCGACGCTCGACGTGCTCAAGGGCGCCGAGCTTGCGGTCTGGGCCGGCCAATTGGTGGCGCTGGTGGCGCCATCAGGCTCCGGCAAATCGACGCTGCTGCATATCGCGGGCCTGCTCGAACATCCCGACGGCGGCGAGGTCTATATCGAAAGCGCGGCCACTACGAATTTGAACGACACCCAGCGCACCCGGATCCGACGCAACGACATCGGTTTCGTTTATCAGTTCCATCACCTGCTGCCGGAATTCTCGGCGCTCGAGAACGTCATGCTGCCGCAAATGCTGCGCGGCCTGGGGCGCAAGGATGCCGAGGCGCGAGCGAGCGAGCTGTTGTGCTATCTCGGCCTCAAGGAACGCCTGCAGCACCGGCCGACCGAGCTTTCCGGCGGCGAGCAACAGCGCGTCGCCATTGCGCGCGCCGTCGCCAACGCGCCGCGCATCCTTCTCGCCGACGAGCCGACCGGAAATCTCGACGTTCACACCGCCGAGCACGTGTTCGGCGCGCTGCGCCAATTGGTGCGCGCCTCGGGCCTTGCCGCTATCATCGCCACCCACAACCTCGACATTGCCGCGCAGATGGATCGCCGCGTCACCATCCGCGACGGCAAGGTGGTCGAGTTCGAGTGAACTCGGCCGTCCTTAGCGCATCGGCTTATTCGGCTCGTAGCCGGCATTGCGCTGGCATGAGGCGCCGGCGCCACGAGCGGTGGCCATGCACTGCTCGAACGATACGAAGCCGCAATTGCGTGCGCCACCGGTGCCGGCCCAATAGACGCACCACGGATAGTTCTGCGCCCGCGCCGGCGCGCCGGTCGCAATCGCCGCGAGCGCCATAGCGGAGGCAAAGAGTGCGAGTTTCATCGTCCGCTCCTCATCAGAAAGTCAGGGTCAAAATTCCCGGGTCAGGAATTCTTGGCCGGCTTGCGCTTGGCGTGCACGCGCGGCGCGGTTCCGGCGTGCTCGCCGGGCGGCGGAACATAGGTTGTGTTTTGCGAGCAGATGCCGCCATTGCCGCGCGCCGTCTCCATGCACTGCTCGAAGCTGATGAAGCCGCAATTCTGGCCGCCGCCGTCAAAGCCGCTGCCGATGAACTCGCACCACGGATAGTTTTGCGCCGGCGCCGGCGTTGGCGCGCTAAAAAGCGCGGTGCCGGCAAGAATTCCCGAAAATGCGACGATCGGATGTCTCATGGCCCTGCCTCCGGCTGCAATGTTTCGAAGCTATTAACGCCGCCGACCCCACATAATTCCTGATCGTGCGGAGTGGAATGACCGAAAAGCGAAGAGGCCGCCCGAGGGCGGCCTCTAGTGCCAATATTGCGACTGCTTGATCGTGGTTCTTACCGGCAGGGGTGGCACCCACAGAAGGTGCGGCCGTAGGGACCTGTGCCACAGTAGTAGGTCCAACCCGGGCCGCACCGAGGGCCAAATCCCCCACAAGCGACCTGCTGGATTATCGGCGTCGCGTTCTGGATCTGCCCGTGCAGGGCCGAGCCAAGCTGATGGGTCTGGGCGCTGGCGGTCAGCGCCATCGATCCGAGAAAAATCGCAGATGCGGCTAACGTCATGGCGAGCTTGGTCATAAACCCTTCCTCCTTGTCTGTGCCCGAATGCGGCCTAGCCCGGATTTGTTACAGCGCGGCAACAACCGCCGGCCGAATGACCAAGGTCCGGGTCGAAAGTGGCATACGGGACGATTCGCCCCATCGAACTTTAGTACGTTTCACCGCGCCAGTCGGTTCATCCAGCGTCGCCGACGAGCGAGAGGCGGCAATCAAGAGGGCAGGCGCCGTCCGGGCGGCCAGTTCTTGAGGGACCAGCCGGGCAACCGCGACCGCGCGGCATCGCCAATCGCGCCGAATTCTCTCTAGCGCTCGGTCGAGGACGAGGAGTTGGATTGCGGCTGCTGCTGTTGCTGGGCAACTTGCGGTGCCGCCGTTGGTGCCGCCGGCCGCCGCGGCACGACAGGTTCAGGCCGGATTTCGCGGCTTTTATCCGCCTGATCGGCGAGCGCCATCCAAACCTGCGCCATGTTCAGGAGGCTTGCGCGGTTCGCCTCGTTGGGCGCCTCGCGGGACATTTCAAGGCAACGGGCCGCATAAAGCCGGTAATAGGCCGTAGCGCCAGTGTCATCCATCGCCACTCCCCCTGCGGCGGATAGACCCCCCAGCCGCCAAAGGCTCCGAAAGAGCGGGCCTTTCGGAGCCTTTGGCCGCGTTACACTGGGGTCGTCTCCCCACTTTCTAGTGCGGCGGGCGCGTCCCGCCGCGACGCAAGCATTGCTTCAAAGCCGCTGCTAGCGGAATGGTTCCCCGCGCCCGTCGGAGAAAAGCCCTCGAAATTCGGAATGGCCGGTTCCATCGGAGAGCCGGCGCGTTGAAATTGCGCTCGTAGCGTTAGGCTACCGACGAGCGCGGTGGCATTATTTTCTTCAACCAAGCGGAGACGACCCATGAGCGTGAAATTGGACATCGGCAAGCAATCGCTTCCCGGCCGTGACTTGGGTGGACGCCGGAGCGTCAAGGCGCCCCGGTCAGAATTACGTTGACGCCGTCGCAGTGGGAAAATCTCAAATTCCTCGTCGATGGTCCGAAGCTGGCAGCGATCTGAGAGGCCAGTTGCGCCAACAGCCAATGGCACGGTGCTTTGCTTTTGTTGGCAACGGTGGTCTTCTTCGCTTTGGCTTTTCGGGAAGAGATGAAAGTCGGGCCGCGCAAGCGCGGGGACGATTGGCCCCATAAGATTCGGCGACTTTGGAGCATCAGAGCGCTGCCGTTAACCTTGTCCGCCACAATTGAAACTGACCCACTACCCCCTCTTGTTCAAGAACATAAAGTGAACTATGTTCCTTGTTCGTTCAGGGGAGAGAGTCATGGTTCGCGCGGTTGCGGAAGAGGCTATGGCATTGGCATCGCTCAGCTTGTTCCTGGCCATGGTTGCGGTTTGGGCGCAGGTGCTGGGCGTGCTGTGAGGCGGCTGCCGGCTCCGCCACCGCTATTCACAGCGTCGAACGGTCGAGTGCGATTGTTCGTCTGCGCCGCTTGAGGAATCGTCTATCAAATTGGCCATCGTCATATCCGCAGCGATGAGGTCGCCGTTCGATGGCTGGCGCGAAGAGTGGCAACGATCCCGGCTTCGTGCACCTGCATGTGCACTCGTCCTACTCGCTGCTCGAAGGCGCGCTGACCATTGCGCGGCTTGCGGAGCTTGCGAAGAAGGATCGCCAACCGGCGCTGGCCCTCACCGACACCGACAACATGTTCGGAGCGCTGGAATTCTCCGAGAAGCTCGCGGGCGCCGGTATCCAGCCGATCGTCGGCTGCGCGCTCGGCGTCGATTTCGGAGACCAGGACGTGCGCCCCGGCGCCATCGTCGATGCCTGGCCGCGCATCGTGCTGATCGCGGCCCGCGAGGACGGCTATCGCAGCCTGATGCGGCTATGCTCGCGCGCTTACCTCGAAACCGCCCAGCACGAACGTCCGCATCTCAAGCTCGCCTGGCTCGAAGGCGAGACCGCGGGTTTGATCGCGCTCACCGGCGGGCCGAACGGTCCGCTCGACAGGGCGATTGCCGGCGGCCAGAACGCACTCGCCACGAGCCGCTGCGAAGTTCTGCAGCGCCTGTTCGGCGACCGCCTCTATATCGAATTGCAGCGCCACGGCATGGCGAGCGAGCGCGCCGTCGAGCCGGCGCTGATCGAGCTCGGCTATGGCCGCCACATCCCGCTGGTCGCAACCAACGAGCCGTTCTTCGCCACGCGCGAGGACTTCGAGGCCCACGATGCGCTCCTTTGCATCGCCGAGGGTAGGCTCATTGCCGACGGCGAGCGCCGCCAGCTCACGCCCGAGCACCGCTTCAAGAGCCGCGCCGAGATGGCGCAACTGTTCGCCGATCTGCCGGAAGCGATCGCCTCGACCGTGGAGATCGCGCAACGCTGCGCGTTCCGGCCGCGCACCCAGGCGCCGATCCTGCCGCGCTTCTCGACCGAAAAGCGCGGCGCGGGCAAGGCCGACGAAGCTTCGGAGGCGAAGGGGCTGCGCCGCGCCGCCGAAGCCGGCCTTGCGCTTCGCCTGAAAAACCACGGCGCCGCCGCGGGCCATACCATCGAGGAATACAACGAGCGGCTCGCTTTCGAGATCGGCGTCATCGAGCGGATGAAGTATTCCGGCTACTTTTTGATCGTTGCCGATTTCATCCAATGGGCGAAAGGGCAGGGCATTCCGGTCGGGCCCGGCCGCGGCTCCGGTGCCGGCTCCTTGGTCGCCTATGCGCTGACCATCACCGATCTCGACCCGATCCGCTTCGGCCTTCTGTTCGAGCGCTTCCTCAATCCGGAGCGCGTGTCGATGCCCGACTTCGACATCGACTTCTGCCAGAACCGACGCGACGAAGTCATCGATTACGTGCAGCAGAAATACGGCCGCGACCGCGTCGCCCAGATCATCACCTTCGGCACCTTGCAGGCGCGCGGCGTGCTGCGCGACGTCGGCCGCGTGTTGCAGATGCCTTACGGGCAAGTCGACCGGCTGTGCAAGCTCGTGCCGCAGAATCCGGCCAATCCGGTGACGCTCAGACGCGCCATCGAGGACGAGCCGCGCCTGCAAGCCGAGCGCGACCGCGAGCCGGTGATAGGGCGCGCCTTCGACATCGCGCAGAAGCTCGAAGGCTTGCATCGCCACGCCTCGACCCACGCCGCCGGCATCGTCATCGGCGAGCGGCCGCTCACCGAGTTCGTGCCGCTCTACCGCGATCCGAAATCGCTGATGCCGGTGACGCAGTTCAACATGAAGTGGGTCGAGCCGGCGGGCCTCGTGAAGTTCGACTTCCTCGGGCTGACCACGCTCACCGTGCTCGATATCGCGGTGAAGCTCGTGCGGAAACGCGGCGTCGACATCGACCTCTCGCGCATCCCGCTCGACGACTTGAAGACCTACGAGGCGCTGGCCCGCGGCGAAACGGTCGGCGTCTTCCAGGTGGAAAGTCAGGGCATGCGGCGCGCGCTCGTCGACATGCGGCCCGACCGCTTCGAGGATCTGATCGTGCTCGTCGCGCTGTACCGGCCCGGGCCGATGGCGAACATCCCGACTTATTGTGCCCGAAAACTCGGCCACGAGCGCACCGATTATCTGCATCCGAAGCTGCAGCCGATCCTGGAGCCGACCTACGGCATCATCACCTATCAGGAGCAGGTGCAGCAGATCGCCCGCGATCTCGCCGGCTACAGCCTCGGCAAGGCCGACATTTTGCGCCGCGCCATGGGCAAAAAGGACAAGAAGGAGATGGCGTCGCAGCGCGGCGACTTCGTTTCCGGCGCGGTCGAGCGCGGCATCAATCAAGGCGACGCCGAAGTGATCTTCGAGGCTTGCGCGAAATTCGCCGAATACGGCTTCAACAAATCGCACTCGGCGCCGTACGCGCTTTTGACCTACCAGACCGCCTACATGAAGGCGAATTATCCGGTGGAGTTTTTGGCCGCCTCCATGACGCTGGCCATGGGCAACACCGACAAGCTCGCCGAATTCCGCGCCGAGGCCGAGCGGCTCGGCATCAAGGTCGAGCCGCCGTCGATCAACCGCTCCGGCGTCGAGTTCGAGGTCGACGGCAACACCATCTACTATGCGCTGGCGGCGTTGCGCGGCGTCGGCCGCGCCGCGGTCGAGGCCATCATCGCCGCGCGTGGCAAGAAGCCGTTCGCCGACGTCGCCGACTTTGCCCGTCGCATCAATCCGCGCACGGTCAACAAGCGCGTGCTCGAAAGCCTCGCCGCCGCCGGCGCTTTCGACGCGCTGGAGCCGAACAGGGCGCGCAGCTTCAACGCCGTCGATATCGTGCTCGCGGCAGCGCAGCGCGCCCACGACAACGCAGCCCTTGGCCAGAACGAATTGTTCGGTGGCCCCGCGGCCGCCGAGCCGCTCGCGCTGCCGGTGGTCGAGCCGTGGCTGCCGGCCGAGCGGCTGCAGAAGGAATACGACGCCATCGGCTTCTTCCTCACCGGCCATCCGCTCGACGATTACGCGGCAGCGTTGCGGCGGCTGCGCGTCCAGCCCTGGGTCGAGTTCGCCCGCGCGGTCAAAGCCGGCGCCGGCGGCGGCCGCGTCGCCGGCACCGTGGTGTCGCGCACCGAGCGTCGCACCCGCAACGGCACCAAGATGGGTATCATCGGGCTGTCCGACCCCAGCGGCCATTACGAGGCGGTGCTGTTTGCCGAGGGGCTCGCGCAATACCGCGATTTGCTCGAGCCCGGCACCGCGGTGCTGTTGTTCCTCACCGCTGAGGTGCAGGCCGAAGAAGTGCGCGCCCGCATCCAAACCGTCGAGCCGCTCGATGAGGCGGCGGCGAAAATGCAGAAGGGTTTGCGCGTGTTCCTGCGCAACGAGCAGCCGATCGAAGGCTTGGTGCGTCGCCTCGAACCCACGAGCAACGGCAACCGCAACGGCGGCGAGCAAACATCCGACGGCGAAGTCTCCATGGTGCTGATGCTGCAAAACGGCAGCGAAGTCGAAGTGAAGCTCCCCGGCCGCTTCAAGGTCTCGCCGCAGATCGCCGGCGCCATGAAGGCGGTGCCGGGCGTGGTGACGGTCGAGGCGCTTTAGGTCACGGACTCATTAAAGCGCATCCAAATTCGCGCTGAGGCGAGTTTGATGGCGGCGAGGT
>Ga0335081_10001374_pt1 | contig 38782 bp, 32 predicted proteins | sample Lox_Sample_35_FD_206713 | JGI IMG/M metagenome (GOLD analysis project Ga0335081, IMG submission 206713) | Soil microbial communities from Loxahatchee National Wildlife Refuge, Florida, United States - Lox_Sample_3.5 | ecosystem: Environmental > Terrestrial > Soil > Wetlands | place: USA...
GAAGACCCGACGCCGGAGCGCGACGAACTTCTTCGAAGCCGGGGCGTGGTCACGGGGAACGAAAGACGCCGCGACGTCCCCACTGAATTCGGGACGGTGCACATTGTTTTGCAGGACGTAATCGATGATTCGAACTTTCATTAACTCCTTGCGTACGCCCGCTATGGAAGGAGCCGATGCGCGCCTGTAAAAGATCTTTCGGCACGTAGGGCTGACGGGGAAACGCTGGATTTATCTACCGGGGTTCACGAGATCGCGACGAAGATAGAACTGCTCCCCGTATTCCTTGGCTACCTGCACGTAATGGGCATGAATGTACGAATTGATTTCTGGGATCGCCTCAAAGCCCTGCGTTTTTCGATCGTTGATATAGCAGCAGGAGACGTCGATGGCATCCACAAAAAGTTCCGGCTTGGAGCGCTCCAGGTCGCGCAGAAATCGCGCGCGATAAAAATCGTTCAGGTCCTTCCCGTACCAGAAGAATCGGGACATATTCGTATCGCGGGTAGCCTGGACGCGACCTGCATCCAGGTAGGTTTTGGGATGCCACCCCCACACCGCGATACTGCTGTTCTGAGTCGTAAGAGTCCGAATCATAGCGCCTTCAGGAGCGCCATTTCTTTCCTCCGCGGCCCTGTAGTTGTATTCGAGATGCGGCTGAGCCCAGATGGAGACGGCCCCGAAAACAGCCATAAAAAAAATAGCGAACCACGTGGGCGGCGACCATAGTCGCGGCGTAGATTTGGACGCCGAGGAAAACAGCAGCCAGCCGAGAGCAGTGCACACAGGCATCACCAGCAGAATGAGGTAATGAGGGAGAGTTTGGTGCGACCCGTAAAGCGAGGCAATGCTCCCGGCCAAAACTGCGCCGGATAACAACCCAAGCCAGCCGATAAGTTTTCCTTTCATGAATGCTGCTGAGGCGTGCAAGGCAATCGCGGCGGCGGCCGTCCAAAACAAGAAAGCACACGCGGCCGGGTGAGCTTTCTGGCCGGTACCTGCGCGAACATACATCGCCGCCCCGACAGCGAACATCGAAAGGATCAAAAGGGATCCGATTCGAATTCCAGTTCGTGCGTTCACGAATACATTCCGCAGCAGTGCGGCTGCGAGGAGGGTTAGCGCGGCCACGATGAGCCATGGGAACTCCGCGGTTTCGCCGATAAAACTTGCGAGGCCGGGAACAGACGAGAAAAAATTCGCGCCATGGCGAGCGTATCGCCAGTTCGCAAGTATGTAGGAAATCCAAAAATTCTCGAATGTTCCGGTGGCAGCGCAAACCGCAAGCGTTAAGAGTGGCAGTGGAACAAGCCCAATGGCAAGAAATACGACGGGCTTCCAGAAACGGTCTGCGGCGCGCGACCAATAGACAAATGCGGTCGCGACCACCGCCACCGAAGCAATGATCGGAACGGATTGCATTTTCGCGAAAAAGGCAGCCGACGTCAGAAAGCCGATGCCAATAAGAGAGGACCTCCATGTCTCGGGTCTAGGGAAAAGACGAATGCAGGCAAAGACGGAACCTGCCGTAAGCAGTATCGCGAGATGCTCCGAGCTATAATGCACAAAATCCCCGTAGGAAACGGTAGAAAAAAATACCAGCGCAGCGAGAATCGCGATTCTTGCGAGGTCCTCGCCGGCTAACAACCGAAACCCGCGATACAGAAAATAAAAACTCGCGAAAATAATCCCCAGCGCGATAACGCGGCTGGAAGCGTAGTCCGGCGACAGTCCCACCAATGCGGGAAGCATCAGGATATAGATATTCAGGGGACCGCTGGTATTGCAGTCCACCGCCCGAAAGTAGACGGGATCGACGAAAAGCTTGGTGGCGGAAGCGGTAAATTCGCTTTCATCCACATTGGAAGCTCCGCCGAGAAGTAGAGGAGCGCGGAACAGGAACAGGCACACCGCCACGCTCAGGAAAAAGAGCGCTGGAGAGCGCAGCATGCGGACAATCAGCAGCCCGGACAGGGACGCGCTTCGTGCGAAAAAGTGATTCAGAAACGCGAGAGCGAAGGTAACGCACAGTGCGCTGTAGCACCAATGCTCCCAATACATCACGGCTTCATGTGACGCTTTGTTGTGAATGTCAATCAGCGGCGAAAGCCACTGGAGCAAAATGGGATGCAGGGTGCCCGGCGCATCCAGCGGCTGCAGCTTGAAATGCGGTGCCCGGATCGCACAGAAAACGACCAGGGCCGCGCCGGATAATACCCATAGAATTCGCGTGGTGACGATGCGGATGCGGGTTAGCTCAGAATCCGTAATGCTGAAAAAGGGTCGGCTCACTCTGCCGGCTTTTTCAGCAACCGGACGAGCCTTGGGTTTCCTTTTACGGCTGACAGGCAATTCCCTATTCTAAGCCGGCGGTTTTCCGCGGCCAAGCGACCTTTTTTGCGGACGCGGTCCAGCGCTTTCCCGACAGCCCCTACGTGCGAATGACGGGCGATGATGATTACGCATTCGCCTACGCCCCCAGCTTCACGCGCAAGCAAAACGCCAAATGCGTGCGTGTAAGCGATGTCGCCGGCCTTCGCGCCTTGGACACCCAAAGATCCTTCCTGGGCGGCGCCATTACAAGGCGCGCCGCCGGGTCCGGCTTAACAGATCCTTCGCCCGCTCGATGGCTTTCTGCTCGGCTTCCTCCCGCGTCGTGCCGTGGGTGCGGGCGAGTCCGGCGCCCGGAGACACATTGTCGGCGCGGCAGTGGAACGTTTCGCCGATCCGGTACGTGGTCAGATTTACGGGCCAGCCGTCGATCTCGATTTTGCGCTCCGCGAAGTGTTCGACTCGCATCGTTACGCCTTCGCCGACGCAGCCCCGCGCTCGACGGGCGCGCCTACCAGGTTCCCCCATTCGGTCCAGGAACCGTCGTAGTTGGAGACTTTGTCGAACCCCAGCAGATACTTCAGCACGAACCACGTGTGACTCGATCGCTCGCCGATGCGGCAATAGGCGATCACCGGCTTCGACCCGTCCACGCCCTCTGTGCCGTACAACGTTTTGAGGTCCTCGACGGACTTGAAGGTCCCGTCTTCCTTCACCGCCTTGCCCCACGGGATGTTGCGCGCGTGGGGAATGTGCCCGCCGCGCTGGCAGGTTTCCGGAAGACCGGGAGGCGCGAGAATTTCGCCCGAAAACTCCTGCGGGCTGCGGACGTCCACCATCGCACTCGAGCGCGACGCCAGCGCTGCCTGCACCTGGTCGAGAAACGCGCGCAGGGAGTTGTCGGGCCCCGCGGCATGATACGTTGCGGGAGCCGGCGTGGGTGATTCGGCTGCGACGTCGCGGCCCTCCGCCAGCCATTTCTTGCGCCCGCCGTTCATCATGCGCACGTCCTTGTGGCCGTACATCTTCATTTGCCAGAAGGCCCAGGCTGCGAACCAGTTGTTGTTATCGCCGTACAGAATCACGGTGGTGTCGTTGGAGATCCCCGCGTCGCCCATCAGTTTTTCGAACTGGTGCTTGTTGAGGATGTCGCGCCGCGTGGTATCGGCGAGCTGCGTAGTCCAGTTCCACGCGATCGCTCCGGGAACATGTCCTTCTTTATACGAGTTGGTATCGACGTCCACTTCGACCACGCGGACGTTCGGGTCCTTCACATGTTGAGCGACCCAGTCGGTCGAAACGAGAGCTTCAGGATGCGCGTAATCTGCCATTATCTTTTATCCTCTGATGATTATTTCACGAAGAGCCGGTGATTACCAGATGCCCGATCGGAATGGTGGGATTCAAATCTTGCGATGATTGTGGTTCGGAGGTTCGTCTCGACCTGTGGATCGCGAAACCGGCTGGCTGCCGGACCTTACCTGGCTCGACGGCGCCTTTGAATCCGGCGTAACGCTATTCGCGGATGACGAAGGCCGCATCGCGCGCCTTTCGCACGACGCGCGCAACGCGGCGCGGCTGTCCGGCCGCGCGATGCTTCCGGGCCTGGTCAACGTGCATTCGCACACGTTTCAGAGGGCGACCCGGGGGCGCACGGAGAGGCGCTCGGCCGATCGCGACACATTCTGGACGTGGCGCGAAAGCATGTATCGCGCGGCGAACCGGGTGTCTCTTGAATCCATTTACCACATCGCGCGCATGGCTTTCATGGAGATGGCTCTCAGCGGGATCACCACGGTCGGCGAATTTCATTATCTCCATCACGATTCGCGCGGCGTGCCTTACACGGAACGCAACGCGACGGCGCTGGCGATCGCTCGCGCGGCTCGGGAAGTCGGCGTGCGCCTGGTGATTCTTCACGCCGCTTACGTACGCGCAGGGTTCGGCAAACCGGCCGATCCGGAGCAGGCGCGCTTCATCACTCCGCGCGTGGAGGATTTCATCGCCGATACCGAAGCGCTGCGCCAGTCCGTCCCGGTCGGCGTGGCGCCGCACAGCGTGCGCGCGGTGCCGCTCGATGCTTTGCGCGAGATCGCCGCATATGCGAAATCGAACGGATTGCCGCTGCACATGCACGTCGCCGAGCAGCCCGCCGAAGTGGAAGCGTCGATCGCGGAGTACGGCCTCCGTCCGGTCGAACTGCTGCACGACGAAGGAATCATCGATGAAAATTTCACAGCGGTCCATGCGATTCACATTACCGACGAAGAGGCGCGATGGCTCGGCGGCGCCACGGTCTGCGCCTGCCCGACCTCGGAGCGCAATCTCGGCGATGGCGCGGTTCCGGCCGACAAGCTTTATGCGGCAGGCGCGCGCATCGCTTTCGGGTCGGACAGCAATATTCAGATCGATTTGGTCGAAGACGCCCGCCTGCTCGAATATCACCTGCGCATGAACCGGCTGGAGCGCGCCGTTCTGCCGGGCAGCGGGCGCACGCTGTTTGAAAGCGCGACGCGATCCGGCGCGCGCAGCCTGATGGCGCCGTCCGGGTGGTTCGAACCGCGACGCGCCGCGGATTTCTTCACCGTCGATTTGAACGATCCCTCCATCGCCGGCGCGGACGCGGCCACGCTGATCGACAACGTGATGTTTTCACTCGAACGGACGGCGATTCGCGATGTGGTGGTGAACGGGAAAAGGATCGTTTGCGACGGCCGTCATCCGCTCCAAGAAGAAATCACGCGGGAATTCGTAAAGGTGCAGAAGGAGCTATGGTAGAGCGAATTTTGAGCGACCTGGTCGCGATCCCCTCGGTTTCCGCGCTCAGCAATGTGCCGGTGGTGAATTACGCGCTTTCTTTTCTGAATTCGGAGGCCTGGAAAATTCGGCGATTTCCCTACACCGATGCCGCCGGCACTGCGAAGCTGAACGTGGTGGCGATGGCGCCCAAGCGCGCGCGGGCCGAATTGGCGCTGGTGTGCCACACCGATACCGTCCCCTTCGATCCCGGTTGGGCGGATGCGGTGAACCCATCCATCCGCGGCGGAAAATTGTTCGGACGCGGAAGCTGCGACGTCAAAGGGTATCTGGCGTGCGTGCTCGCGGCGCTCCAAAAAATCGACTGCGTGCGTTTGAAGAAACCGCTGGCGCTGGTGCTGACTGCGGACGAAGAAATCGGCTGCGTGGGCGCGAAGTACCTGGCGCGCAAAAAAGCCGTGCGCGCGCGCTACACCATCGTGGGCGAGCCCACCGAGTTGCGTCCGGTGAGAGGCGGCAAGGGGTATGGACTCGCGGAGATCGTGGTTCGCGGCACGGAAGCGCACAGCGCGTTTCCAGGGAGCGGACGCTCCGCCATATTCGACGCCGCGCGCGTGGTGTCGCGTCTGGAGCGCGTCGCCAAAAAGCTCGCGACGCGAAAAAATCGCGATTTCGACCCTCCTTACACTACGCTGAACGTCGGATTGATCCATGGCGGCAGCGCGAAAAACATCGTCGCGGGCGAGTGCCGGATCACGGTCGAATGGCGACCGGTTCCGGGGCAGGACCCGGCATGGGCAGTGAAGCTGCTTCGCGAGGCGCTGGCCGGGTTCGACGCGAAACTCGAAATCAAGCGCATCGACCCGCCGTTTGAGCCATCCGCCGCGCACGGCCTCGCGGACTTGTTGGAGGGCATCAGCGGAAATGCGTGCACGACGGTCTCCTTCGGCACTGAAGCCGCGCACTTGAACGCCGGCGGCGAGATCCTCGTGTTCGGGCCCGGAGTCATGACCGTCGCGCACAAATCCGGCGAATTCGTTCGCGTGGCCGATCTGCGTAAGTGCGCCGCATATCTTCAGGCCGTGATCGAGCGGATCTGCTACTGAATCGCCGGCGCCCACACCGGCTGAATGTTGTTGCCGTCCTTGGTGAGCTGCCGTGAATTGGACCCGTCGCCAAGCATCGTGAAGATCTCGGTGGAGCGCCCGCGGCGCGACGAATACACAATGTGCAATCCGTCCGGCGACCACCACGGATTCTCGTTCACGCCGGAATCCTTGGTGAGCTGAATCGGCTTGTGCGTCGCGATGTCCATGACGAAGATGTTGAACGCTCCGAGCTCGTAGCCCTGTGTCCAGGCGAAGGCGACCAGGCGTCCATCCGGGCTCCAGCACGGGTTGGCAACTTCGCCTTCGCCGTTGGTGAGCATTTCGAGATCGCCTCCGTCGATGTTCATGCGCCAGAGCTGCTGTTTCCCGGAGCGGCCCGAAATGAACAAAATGTCGCGCCCGGTTTTGGGATTCACGCGCGGCGAGACATCGATGGATTCGAAGTTGGTCAGGCGCCGGCGGTCGGAGCCGTCGAGATTGGAGATGTAAATCTGCGCCCAGCCGCTCAGCGTGGACGCGAACAGAAGATGGCGCCCGTCGGGCGCGAAATCGGGCGAGCTGTTGGTGGGCGCGGGCGGATTTTCGAACGGCAAGCGCTTGCCGGTTTCGACCGACTGCACCACGATCTGCCAGCTCGGGGTCTTCTCCCGGCCGCGCGTCGCCAGCATCGTGTAGGCGAAGAGCTTGGCATCGGGGGAAACCGCGGGCTCCTTGGAATTGCCGCGATGGTTGGTGAGCCGGCGCTGATTCTCACCGTCATAATCCATCGACCAGATTTCGCGCTGCCCGGTGCGGTCCGAAACGAAATAGATGCTGGTTCCGTAAAGACTCTTGATGTTGAACTGGCGCAGAATGTCGGCCGCGAAGTCGCGCGCAACTTTCTTGGCGCCGTCCGCGTCGAGCGATCCGTAGTAGCGGCGTCCGAAAAGCTGTGCGGAGGCCGGATCGGGCTGGCCGACGTTGTACAGCCAGCCGAACAGAACCAGAGTCGTTGGGTCTTGCGCGCTGAGGTACCCGAACGCCAGGTAATTCGCTTTCGCCGGCGGATTCGACCAGTCGGTAAGCGCGGCGCCGCCTACGCGAAAATCGGAGGGCTGCTGGGGCACGATCGCCGGGTACAAGGATTTCGCGATGACCTTCAGGCCGCCGGAATCCGAGATCTCCTGCCACAACGTGTCGTTGAAGGTTTTGGCGAACGCGTCCGCGCCCGCGGCACCGCGAAAATCCGGCAGCGCGATGGAGCGCTGTTGCAGCGTGCCGATTACCGTGCCGGTGATGTCGCTGCTCTGGCCGGACAATGACCCGACCAACAGCACAATCCCCAAAATAAATCTCATTTTATGATCGATTTTCGCACGAATCGCGAAGCGCGGCACGGGCCGCGTGGAATCCGCACATTCCGTGCACGCCCCCGCCCGGCGGCGTGGAAGCTGAGCACAGATACACTCCGCGCAACGGCGTGCGATACAAATGACGCGTCGGGCGAAAAAGAATCTGCATCGGATCGTTCGCGCCGGCGACAATATCGCCGCCCACCAGGTTGGCATTGTGTGCTTCGATCTCAGCCGGCGTAAACACGTGGCGCGCAAGGATGGTCGCGCCAAAGCCGGGCGCGAAACGCTCGATCTGCGCTTCAACGCGGCCGGTCATATCGGCCGTCGATCCGTTGGGCACGTGGCAATACGCCCAGGCGACGTGCATTCCTGTGGGCGCACGCGTAGGGTCGAACAGGCTCGGCTGCGTGACCAGCACAAAGGGACGGGCGGGCTCGTGACCGTTGGCGGCCGCGCGTTCGGCGTTCGCGACTTCTTCCATCGACCCGCCCACGTGTACGGTCCCGGCGCGCGCGCAGACGGCGGATTTCCACGGAATCGGCGCGCTCAGCGCCCAATCCAGCTTGAACGCCGCGGGTCCATAGCGAAATTTTTCAAGCGACCAGCGATAACCCTCCGGCAGCCGGTCGCCGGCGACTTCCAAAAACGGCTTAGGGCTCAGATCGAACAGCGCGAGGTCCGCGTCGATCTCGCTCAGCCGCCGCACGCGCGCATTCACCACGATCTCGCCGCCGAGCGATCGAAAATACGAGGCCAGCGCATCGGCGATCGATTGCGCCCCGCCGCGCGGAATCGGCCAGCCCGCGGCATGCGCAGCGATCGCCAGCACCCATCCGAAGGCTCCCGAGCCGATCGATTCCAACGGCAGGATCGAATGCGCGGCGATTCCGGCGAACAGTGCGCGTCCGCGCTCGGATGGAAAAACCGATCGCGCAGCGACCGTCGCCGGCCAGGCAGCGAGCGCGCCGAAGTGTGCAAGCAGCAACGGATGCGCAGGGATGCGAATCGGAGCGAGAAGCATTGGCGTGAGCCGCGTCCAGTCGCGCACCAGCGGCGCAACCACACGCTTGTACCGGTCACCATCGCTGCCCAAATGCGCGGCGGTCTCATTCAGATCGCGAAACAGCGCGGGCGCGGGACCATCCTCCATCGCGTGGGCGACCGGAATGGGCGGATGAATCCAGTCGAGTCCATGCTGGGCGAGCGGCATGGATTCAAACACGGGCGAGCAGACGGCGAGCGGATGCACGGCCGAGCACACATCGTGGCGAAATCCCGGGAGCGTCAGCTCGGCTGTGCGCGTGCCTCCGCCCAGCATGGGTTCGGCTTCAAGAACGGTGGTGCGAATGCCCGCGCGCGCCAGCGTAATCGCCGCCGCCAGCCCGTTCGGCCCCGATCCGATCACGCATGCGCGCGTCACGGCTGCGAGGCCAGCCAACCCTGCTGTTCGAGAATGCCGCGAAATCCGGCGTTGTCGAGGGACACCACGGGAAAATACGGCTGGACGTATTCGCGCTTCCACCACTGATGCGTGCGAGCACGCTCCTCGGGCGTGGTGAAGTGATATTCGAACAGTCTCGCGCGGATGAAATGCGGAGGCGCGTCCGGGAACGGATTCGTGCGCAGCAGGCTCAGCACCGCACGATCGCCTTCAAGCAGCTTGGCCATCAGATTCACGAACCAGGGATGCTGCGCGTAGCTCGAAAACGCGGCGAACCACATCAGCCAATCGATGCGCAGATGATACGGCGCGATCTGCGGGGGCATGCGCCAGGTCGCGCCGGGCTTGGCCTTGAATTCGTACTCGCGCCATTCGGTGGATTGCGTAATCACACGATCGGCGGCGCCCTCGACGATCACTTCATACCGCGGCCGCGTGATCGAGCCGAACGCGCCGTAGGTCCCCACCAGATGCCAGCGATTGTAGACGGTATTCATGATCTGGTCGGGTGAAATCATGTTGCGGACCGGCTGGATGCTGAGATAAACCACCAGCACGCCCACCGCGATCACCAGGATGCGATGCGCCAGCGCGGGCGTGTCGAGCGGCGGAGGATGAACCGGCAGCAGCTTCGCGATCCATCGCCCGTCGATGGCGCTGAGAGCCAGAATCATGGCCAGAAAATTCAGCCAGGAGAGATTGCCGGTGACGAAAATCGAAAACTGGAACAGGAGGGTGATCAATCCCGCGATGCTCGCCACCGGCTGCGGGAAAAAATATCCAAAGGGGACGATCAGCTCAGAGAAATGATTGAACAGCACGCCGCCTTTGTGGGTCCACTCCGGCGCCCAGAAGAAAAACCAGCTCAGCGGATTGGGCATCGGCTGGGTTTCGTAATGATAATCGAGGCAGGTGAGATCGCGCCAGCACGGATCGCCGCGCATCTTGATCAGCCCCGCTCCGAACATCACGCGAAACAGAAGCCAGCGGAACATCCACAAATTAATGGTCTGGACATACGTATTCCGGCTGCCCAAAAAAATCGCGTAGAAGCCGGCTTCGAGCAGGATCGACTCCCAACCGAAAGCGTAAAAGGTCTGACCGACATTAACGAAGGAAAGATACAGCGCCCACAGCACGGCCCACGCGAGCATTTGCGTCAGGGTGTAACGCTGCGCGATCCCGGCGAGCAGCAGGCAGGAGATGGCGACTCCGGCCCACGCCGCGATGGTGAACGCGCGGTCGGTATGAAAAAAAATGAACAGGCTGGGATCTTCGCCGAAGGACACGCCGCGCACATACAGCGGAACCGGCAGCAATCCCCGCTCGCCAAGCAACGGTTTGAACTGATTCACCGCGTTGATGAACGCGATCAGGTACACGAGCGCCAGCCCGCGCTCCAGCGCGAGCCGCGTAAGCCAGTCATTCTCGGCGCGAAGCCAGCTCATGGACGGGGCAGCCGCCCATAATCATACTCAACTACTTGGGCCGTGTCTGCGAAGCCTGTGATCCCTGCGTCGTCTGGGCAGAACTTTGCCCAATGGGGATTTGGCGCCGATTGCCCTGCTGCTGCTCGAGAGGAACCGTCACTTCCAGCACGCCGTTCCTGAAATCGGCCTTGGCATTCTCGGCTTTCGCGTTTTCCGGCAGCGGAATGGCGCGATAGAACGAGCCGTAGAAACGTTCCGAGCGCCGGAATCCTTCGCGCTCCTCGGTCTGCTCCCGCTTGCGCTCACCCTGAATCACCAGCGTATTATTGTTGACCTCGACTTTCACGTCTTTCTGCTCGATGCCGGGGAGATCCGCCGACACCACCAGCTTGCTGTCCTGCTCGCGAACTTCCACCGCGGGCGCCCAGACGCGTTCGCCGCGCGCAATCGGAAAATCGCCTTCGAACGCCTGGTCCATAAAATCCGTCATCTCGCGCAACAGCGCGAAGGGACTGGCGAAGGGCCGGAAAATGCCTCCCGCACGAAAAACTGGAACGTCGGAGTCGCGATGCGACGGCGTGCGCGTGGCTGTATTCCGTTCTAAATCAGTTGCCATAAGGCCTCCAAAAAAGTTATTACGATACCGATTAGACCGCGGCCCGACCCTCCGGTTTCAGCGAAATCCCGGTAAACACCGAGCCCATCGTGAAGCGCAAGCGTTGACCGCCGCGATCGGTTGACGTGTTACGGTTAAGCGCGGGATCCTAGCCACTTCTGTGAATTGGCCCTGCTCGCAACAGCTAAGATGAGATTCAAGGAGCGTTCTCGAACAACAAATGCAACTGGGCATGATCGGACTCGGCCGCATGGGCGCCAATATGGTGCGCCGTCTCACCCGCGGCGGACATCACTGCGTTGTTTATGACCGCAATTCAGCGAGTGTTTCGCAAATGGCTTCGGAAGGCGCCACCGGCGCATCCGCGCTCGACGATTTCGTCCGCAAGCTCTCCAAGCCGCGCGCGATCTGGCTGATGGTCCCGGCCGCCGTGGTCGATTCCACCCTGCACGACCTCGCGCCGCTGCTTGAATCCGGCGACGTCGTGATCGACGGCGGCAATTCCTACTACATCGACGATATCCGCCGCGCCAAGGAACTCGCCCCGCGCGGCATCGAATACGTGGATGTGGGAACCAGCGGCGGGGTGTGGGGACTGGAGCGCGGCTACTGCCAGATGATCGGCGGACCGGAAGCCGTCGTCCGCCGGCTCGATCCGATTTTCAAAACCCTCGCGCCCGGACGCGGGGACATCGCACGAACGCCGGGACGCGAAAAATCGCCGGGCACGGCTGAAGACGGCTATCTGCATTGCGGACCTTCCGGCGCCGGCCACTTCGTCAAAATGGTCCACAACGGAATCGAGTATGGATTGATGGCGGCTTACGCGGAAGGCTTGAACGTGCTGAAACACGCCAACGCGGGGCTCACCGAGCGTGAAGCCGACGCCGAAACCACTCCCCTGCGCAATCCGGAACACTATCGGTACGAATTCAATCTCGCCGATGTCGCCGAGGTGTGGCGGCGCGGCAGCGTGGTCGCGTCCTGGCTGCTGGATCTCACCGCGATTTCGCTGTTCCAGGAGCCCGATCTGGCGAAATTCTCGGGGCGCGTCTCCGATTCCGGCGAAGGCCGCTGGACCATTCTTGCCGCGATCGAGGAATCCGCGCCGGTGCCGGTGCTGAGCGCGGCGCTGTTTCAGCGCTTCGCCTCCCGCGGAGAAAGCGATTTCGCCGACAAGCTTCTCTCCGCGATGCGATTCCAGTTCGGCGGACACCTGGAGCGAAAATCGGGCGCTTAAAACCTGCTCGAATCGAAATGTACGGGAAGATTCATTGGAAGTTCGCGGCGGTGGTATGCCTCGGCCTGCTGTTAGCGCCGGCGTGTTTCGTTCGCAAGCGAGTGATCGCGCCGCCTCCGGGACAGCCGCAGAACCGGCGATTGCTCACCGCGACCAAACCCGAGCTGATCGATCGCATCCACGCCATTTTTGATCCCATACAGAACTTCAGCATTCGCGCCGACCTTTCGCCCTCGGTCGGAAGCATCTACACCGGAACGCTCACCGACTACGCCACTATCCGCGCGTATATCCTGTTCACGCGCCCGGACGACATTCGCGTCGTGGGCCTCGATCCCATCGTGCACAGCTCCACGATCTTCGACATGGTTTCGGTGGGCAATGATTTCCGCGTCTCGATTCCCAGCAAGAACGCGTTCATCGAAGGAGCCAACGACGCGCCGCCGAAATCCAAGAACAAGCTGGAAAATCTGCGGCCGGAGGCCTTCCTTCACGCGCTGATCGTCGAGCCGCCGGCCCCCGGCGATTTCACCGTGTTCGAAGACGACACCGACGAAACCACGGCCCTTTACATCATCCTGATTCTTCACCAGGAGAATGGCCAGCTCCTGCTGGCGCGGTCGATTGCCTTCGATCGCTACACGCTCGAAATCTCGCGCGAGGTGACGTTCAACGCCGAAGCCACCATCATCAGCGAGACGCGTTATCAGGATTGGAAACCATTCGGAACCATCTCCTATCCCTCCACCATCAAAATCCGGCGTCCGCTGGATGGTTATGAGATGACCATTGACGTTCTCGAAATGAAGGCGAACAGCCCGGAGGTCACCGCCGATAAATTCGTGCTGGAGCAGCCGTCGGGAACGAAATTGACGGTAGTAAAGTAATCGTGCTTATTCCGCCCGCAGCGCCTCCACGGGATCGACTCTGGCCGCCCGCAGCGCGGGAACGCAACTCGCGACGATTACCGTGATCATCAATCCGGCCGCGACCATCGCGTACGTTCCCGGGTCCGTCGGGCTCACGCCGAACAGCAGCGAGGCGATCAGTCGCGTGATTCCCACCGCGGCCGCCAGACCGCACGCGGCGCCCACGGCGGCGAGCGCCAGCGCCTCCTTCACGAACATGCCGGTCACCTCTCCGCTATGCGCGCCCAGGGCGATCCGAATCCCGATCTCGCGCCGGCGCTGCGAAACCGAATAGGAGATCACGCCGTAAATTCCCACGAGGCCGATCAGCATCGCCATCGCGCCGGCGATCGCCAGCATTACCAGCGTGAACCAAGTCCGCGCCATCGATTTGTCGTAGATTGCTTCGAGCGTCTCAACTTGCGCGACGGGCAGGTTCGGATTCACCGACCACACCGCGCGCTGCATGTCCTCGACGAAACCGCGCGACCCCGTCCGTGGGCTGCGCACCAGGTAGTCTACACTGCGCCGCAGCGAGACTTTGCTGCCCTCGAAATCATTCAGCACCAGCGGCCAGAATGCCGTAGCCGGCGCTTTGTGATCCACGCCATCCAGGTATTGATCGTTGACCACGCCCACGATTTCACGCCAGGGATTGCTGGTGCTCTCGCGAATGCGCTTCCCGATCGCCTTCGAGGCATCACCCCAAAACGCCCGGGCCAGATTCTCGGACACCATTGCGACGGGCCGCCGCCCGTAGGTGTCGGTCCAGGTGAAATCGCGGCCCGCGACCAATCGATTGCCCATGGTCGCAATCAAGCCGGGCGAGACAAAAACAAATCGCCGAAGCGGCGGAAGCTGGCCCGCCGGCTGGGGAAGCTCTTCGGCCCAGATCGGATCGCGCCATCCATTCCCGTCCATCGCGATCACCGTCGAGATTCCCGCGGAAGTGACGCCCGGTATCTGCGAAATCCGGTCAAGGATATCCTGCTCCATGTGGATCGCCGCCGTTGCGTCCTGCGCCTGCGTTTCCGGAATCGAGATGCGGAAAGTTTGCACTCCCCGCGGATTGAAACCCGGATCTACGCGCCGCAACGCGGAAAACGTGCGGAGCATCAGCCCGGATCCGATCAGCAGCACCAGCGCCAGCGCGATCTGCACGATGGCGAGAACGTTCCGCGCACGATGCCGCTCCCGGCTCGCGCTCAGCGTCCGCCCGCCTCCGCGCAACGCTCCCGCAACCTGCCGCCGCGCGTACTTCATTACCGGAATCATTCCGAACACCAGGCCCGCGACCAGCGAAACCGCAAGCGTGAACAACAGCACCGGAACATCGATCGAAATTTCATCGAGCCGTGGCAGTTGCACCGGCGTCATCGCGATCAGCATTCGCACGCCGGCAAAAGCGAGCCCCAATCCGACCGCGCCGCCGGCAATCGCCAGCGTGCAGCTTTCGGCGAGCAGTTCGCCAGCGATGCGCCGCCATCCCGCGCCGAGCGCCGCGCGAATCGCGAGCTCCTGCTCGCGTCCTTCCGTGCGCACCAGCAGCAGGTTCGCCACATTCGCGCACGCGATCAGCAGCACCAGCCCGATGGTCCCCATCAGCACCCACAGCACCTTGCCGATGTCGCCCACCACGCTGTCGCGCAGCGGTTTCAGGTTCGGCGCCAGGCGCGCCTCGGCAAACATCTGCTTGCTATAGCCGGGAAACGGCGGGAACTTCTCCAGCGCCAGCGGGATCATGCGTGCGACATCCGCGCTCGCCTGCGCAATGGTCACGCCGGGCTTCAATCGCGCGATTCCCTGGTAACTGAAATTTCCCAGAAAAGTTTTGCTCCGATCGAATTGCAGCGGCAAAATCAGCGAAGGATGCTCGGAAAGAAAACGAAAGCCTTCCGGCATCACGCCGATCACTTCCACCGCTTCGCCGTCCACTATTACGCGCCGCCCGACCACGCTCCGGTCGCCTCCGAACCGGGCGCGCCAGTAGCCGTTCATCAGGACCATCGTCTTGGGACTGCCGGGCGAATCGTCCTTCGCCGAAAACCATCGCCCCAGCGCCGGCGCCACCCCGAGCGCGGGCAGAACTTCCGAAGTGACATCGATCGCATCCACCTGTTCCGGCTCCGCCAGACCGGTTACGCTCACGCTGTCTTCGTTCCAGACGCCCGAGTTGGCGAAAGTCCGCCCCTCTTCCCGATAAGTGAAGTACAGGAACGGAGAGCTGCCCGCGTCCGGAAAATTAATCCCCGGAGCCGCGTGACTCACCGAAATCAGCTCACCTGGATGCGGATACGGCAGCGGCTTCAGAAGCACGCCCTCGATCACGCTGAAAATCGCGCTGTTCGCTCCAATCCCGAGCGCTAGTGTCACCACCGTGATCAGCGTGAAGCCCGGCGCCTGCATCAGCCGCCGCTTCAATCGCATACCTGTAGTACGACGCCTGCCGAAAAAAGTTTCCTTATTCGCGTTTATTCGCGTCCAATCGCGGCTTGACCTCAGGCATCTGGGGCCCGCAGCCGCGTTTGTAAACCAGGATGGTCCGGCGGAACTCGATCACCACGGTTCCGTCCTGCTTAAATCCGAGCGTTTTGATCTCCACCAGTCCCATATTCGGACGCGACTTCGACTCGCGGCACTTCAACACCTCGGTCTGCGCGTAGATCGTGTCGCCTTCAAACACCGGCGCGGGCATCCGCACCTCGTCCCATCCCAGGTTCACCGCGTTCTGCGAAACGTCACTCACCGACAGCCCGGTGACCAGCGCGAGCGTGAATGTCGAATTCACCAGCGGCCTGCCGAACTCCGTCTGCGCCGCATAATGCGCGTCAAAATGAATTGGATTGGAGTTGACCGTCAACAGCGTGAACCACGCGTTGTCGGTCGGCGTGATGGTCCGCCCCAGCGCGTGCCGAAGCACCATCCCCGGCTCGAAATCCTCGAAAAATCGTCCGCTCATAAATTCGAAAACGCGGCGGCCATGTCTTCGACCTGTTCCAGCCGATGAATCACGTCGAGCGCGCGCCGCGCCCTTTCCATCCCGAATCGCGGCTCGACCAGCGAAACGAATTTGCGTTCCAGCTCGCCGGTTGAAACCGGATTTTCGGGATTGCCGCGCGGATAGTCGCTCGCGCCGCTCAACACCGTTCCATCGTCAAGCGTTATTTTCACTCGCGCCGGCCAGGCCGCGGGATATTTCGCGGTCAAATCCTCCGCCACGCGAACGCTCGTTTTCCGGAGTATTGCGCTTCTGTCGGCGGAAAACTGCTCTAACCCCGCGCAGCCATCCTCGAGCGCCGCTGCGACGCAATACGCCACGCTGAACTTCGCCTGGTACGGCGTTTTGGGATTCATCTCCTTCACGATCTCGAACCCCGGCCCGTACAATTCAATCTCGATCGCCGCGATTTTCCGGTCGCCGATCTTCGGCCGCAAATCGAGCGTGGTATCGATCGCGGTATGCGTGTGCCCGCAGCAGGAGTGCAATTTATAACAATTCTCAACGATCTTCCATCCGCGAATCTCCGCATCGAAGACGGGCGCGCCGTCGCTCATCGCCGCGATGAAGCCGCGTTTGCCTTCGAGGATCCGCGACGCCCCGGTAAATCCTGCCCGCGCCAGGTCGGCCGATAAAATCCCGTTGAACGCCGCTTTCCCCGGATGCAGATGCTTGCTCATGGTCCCGTCGGCGTTGAACTCCCACAGCCCCGCGGCCTGCGTCCCAGCCGACCCCAGCGCGTTCACCATCTGGTCCGCATTCAGATGCAGAATCGATCCGGCCGCGGCCGCCGCGCCGAACGTCGCCACTGTGCCGGTCGGATGCCAGAAGCGATAATGGCTCGGATTCACCGCTTCGCCGATGCGAAACGCGGCTTCGTACCCGACCGCGACCGCCAGCAGGAAAGCGCGCCCGCTCGCGTGCTCGCGCTCGCCGACCGCCAGCGCGGCCGGAATAATCGGCGCCGCCGCGTGCAGCGTCGATCCCTTATGCACGTCGTCGAATTCGAGAATATGCGACGCGACTCCGTTCCTCAGAGCCGCGACCGCGGCCGAAGCGCGCCGCGAACTGAACACGGTCGCTTCCTCCGACGCCCCGAAATTCAGGCATTGCACGATTTTTGCCGGCGCTTCGATCGACCCCGCGAGCGCCGACCCCAGCCAGTCCAGAACCGCCCGGCGCGTGTCTTCGACCGGAATCTCCTCGAATCGCGCGTCCGCAATGAACTCCGCGAGCTTGCGCGTCACCGTCTTTGAGTCGCGCCCTCGCGCCGCCCGCGCCCTTCCGGCTTGCCCGCGTCCAGATGATTCCAGTTCAGAATCGCGTTGAAGCCCAGGAAAAACGTTCCCTGGGTCTGCCAGCGCCAGAACGGACGCAGCGCGAACAGCACCACGTGCCCCTTTCCGTAAGGCGCATCGATCACCAGCGGATGACCCGCGACCGCCTGCCCTCCCGCGAGCGTTCCGCTTAGCAGCATATCCGCCGGATTGGTCGGGAAGCTCACCACGATGCGCGGCGGCGGCAATTGCTCACCACCACCACGCCCACCGCGTCCGCCAAATCCCCCGCCTCCACGCCCACCGCGACCCTCCTCAGCTTGCGCGGTCGAATCGCCGTAGGGAGAAATGTGGATCGGCTGCGCATTGGGCGTGATATTCGGCGCCGCCGCATCCGGTCCGCCGCGACCACCCCCGCCAAATCCGCCAAACCCACCGCCGGCCGCCGCGTTGAACACGGGGTCCTGGTTGAAATAAACCGGCAGATCTTTTTGTTCATATCCGTACGCGATGGGACTTTCGTGATCCGCGATCACGCCGCGCACGATCGATCCGCGCGCGAAAAACTGCGCCGGATGCTCCACAGTGACGCCGTTAGTCAATCCGTATTCAACGGCGAAAGCGGAAGTCGAGCCCTCGGTGATCAGCGTGCCGCCTTCCTCGACGAACTTGGCCAGCTCCGCAAGCCCGTCCAGGCCCATGCCGCCGCGAATATCGTCGGCCTGATCGATCGCGCCCAGGTTCGGCGTCAGATCCGTTTTCTGGTAGGGAATCGGATCGGGCCCGACTTTCGGAATCCCCGTCAGATACGATTGCGACGTTCCGCCGACGTGCGGATACACGATTACGTCGTATTGCGAGCGCAGATTGCCGTCGCGCAGCCGCGTGTCCGCGAAATATTTGTAAGGCACACCGTAATCGTCGAGCGCCGCCCGCACCCAGCCCTCATCCTGCGTGCGCTGCCAAGAGTGCACGTATCCGATGCGCGGCAATTCGATCTCATGCGATTTCACCGAAGGCGACGATGCGAGCGCAACCGCCGAAATCCCCAGATCCTGAAGCGAGGATTTCAACTGCGCGTTGTTTCCCTCCGGAATAATGAACGCGCCCGCGTGGAATTGCCGGCCGCCCGCGCTGAAATCGTCCTCCGCTACCAGCATCTTTACGCCGGCGTTGCGATACCGGAACGCCATCAGCGCATTGTCAGTATTGTTTTCGACGATCAGCGTGTCGCCCGAGCCTTCCACCCCACCCTGCGCCTTCGCATCCGACGCAATCAGCGTCATGGGATGATCGAGCACGCTTTTGTCCGTCACCGGATGCAGGGTTACGTTGCGCATGAACTGCATGGTCCAGCCGGTGTCGTCGTACGGCCGCGGATTGGACACCGGATAATTCTGCACGGCGAAATACATGTCAGCCAGCGTGCGATACGGCTGGTCGGCACGGACAATGTAATCGCCTGCCGCGATATCCACTGCGCCGGCCCGAAACGCGGAGTCCGCACGATCTACTTCCACGCCCTGGTGCCGCAGCTCGTTCACCATGTCGGCCGCATTTTCTTTCGACCGCTGATTGGCCGGAATCACCCACGCGAACGTCGGACCCTCCCTGCCTTTTTCGACCGACCGCTGGTTCTTCAGCCAGTAATTCTGAAGATACAGCTCGTGATCCTGCGCGACTTTGTGCAGCGCGAACAGCATCGCCGATTCCTGAATGTTGGTATTATTGCGCGGTCCCCATTTAATCGACGGAAGCGGGGGATTGGGCCGGTACCACTCGCGGCTGGTCGCCGTGGGCTGAAGCCGCAGATTTTCGTTGACGTCCGGACCGTAGCTCTGCACTTCGTAAAACCGCCCGAATGAATTGTGCGTCAGCGCGATCCAGAACAGATAATTCGGCACCCAGCCATCGTAATAGCCGTAAGTGAACACGCCCGGAACGCCGCGCTTGGCCATCTCCATCAGCTCGGTCTCGGCCAGCAGCCACCATTCGTCGATCGCGATCGGATCGAGCGACACGTTGTACGGCCCCGTGCCAGTGGAAACGTACAAATACGACTGCGCCTCGTGCAGATCATGAAAAACCGTCGGGTGCCATTCGAGCACTCCGCGCGTGATGTTCTGCGTCAGCTTCAAATACTGGCCCATCCCGTCGCGATTGTTGTCGTGCTGAACGTATTTGCCCCAGTACATTAGCGGAGGCCGCTGCTTGCCGGTTTTCTTTCCGTAGTAATACGTATCCACTTCTTTTTCGCGGCCATCCACTTCCACCACCGGCGTGATCAGCAGGATCACGTGGTTGCGGATTTCCTGGATGAACGGAGTTTCCTCGATCATTAGCCGATACGCCAGCTCAATCAGCATTTCCGGACCACCGGTTTCCGGGGAATGGATGCCGCTGGTGATCCAGTAAATCGGCTTGGCGGTGTGAATGAGCTGCTGTGCCTGCGCCTCGGTCGTTTTGCGCGGATCGCCCAACGACGCGAGCATATCTTTGTATTTATCCAGATCCTTGATGGTCTGCTCGTCGGAGACCGCCAACACGAACATGTCGCGGCCCTCTTCGCTTTGCCCCAGCTTCCAGAATTTCGCCCGCCCGGATGCCTGGGCGAGCGCCTGGTAATAGCGCTCGATGTCATGCGCGTAGGTCAGCTCGCCGGGAGTGCCGGGAATGCGTCCGAAAAATTTCAACGGCGAAGGAACCGAATCCGACGCCGGCATATGATCCACCAGCTCCGTGGTGATCCGCGAGTCCTGAAGATACTGATGAATGAGCTTGGTGTACTCCTCATCCATCTTCTGCGGCGCGGGAGCAGGCGCCGGCTCAGCGGCCTTGGTGGCGTGCTTCTTTTGGGCGAAAGCCGGAGTGAGCAGGGAAACTGCAAGCAGAGCAATCCAGGCAACGCGAAGTTTCATAACGAAAATGCTATCACTGGCAACGTCTTCCCGCTCGCGGCATGGAACAATAATGCAGGGACGACAATGAAAGTCCTGATTTCCGGCGCCGGCATCGCCGGACCCACTCTGGCCTGGTGGCTGGCACATTACGGATTCACACCCACGCTCGTCGACAAATCGCCGGCCCTGCGCACCGGCGGCTACATCATCGATTTCTGGGGCGCCGGCTTCGAAATCAGCGATCGGATGGGCCTTCTTCCTGAAATCCGACGCGAAGGCTATCTGATCCAGGAGCTCGTCGCAGTGAACCGCGCCGGAAAGCGCATCGCCGCATGTCCCGCTGCCGCGTTCGCGCGCGTCACCCACGGCCGCTATATCAGCCTTGCCCGCGGCGATCTTGCGGCGACCATCTTCCGCGCCATCGAACCGAAAGTCGAAACCATCTTCGGCGACAGCATCCTCAGCATCGACCAAAACCAGACTTGCGCGCACGTCACATTCGAGAGCGGAACGGCGCGCGATTTCGACCTGGTGATCGGCGCCGATGGCCAGCACTCGCGGGTCCGCCAGCTCGTGTTCGGCGATGAGGCGCAATTCGAGAAATATCTCGGGATCCAGGTCGCGGCGTTCGAAACCGCGGGCTATCGTCCTCGCGACGAGCTTAGCTACGTCATGTACACGGAAGTGGGCCAGCAGGTGGCGCGCTTCGCCATGCGCGGCGATCGCACCCTGTTCCTGTTCACCTTCGCCGCTCCGTCGCCCGAGGTCGCGCGCGATCTCGACTCTCAGAAAGCGCTGCTTCGCAAGCGATTCGGAGCAAGCGGCTGGGAGTGCCCGCGAATTCTCGATGCGCTCGATCGAACCGGCGACCTCTACTTCGATTGCGTCAGCCAGATCCGTATGCCCGCATCCTGGAGCCTGGGCCGCGTCACGCTGGGCGGCGACGCGGCGTCCTGCGTTTCCCTGCTCGCCGGGCAAGGGTCGGCTCTGGCGATGACCGCGGCGTACCTTCTCGCAGGCGAGCTCCATCGCTCCGCCGGCGATTACGCCGCCGCGTTCGCCCGTTACCAGGAAATTTTCGGGCCGTTTGTCATGCGCAAACAGCAAATGGCGCTCAGCCTGGCCGGATTTTTCGCGCCCAAATCGAAGCGCTCGATGTGGCTTCGCAATCGCGTGCTGAGCCTGCTCAAGATCAACTGGATCGCCGATATCGTGGCCAGCCGTGATCTGTTGGACAAGCTCGCGCTGCCGGATTACTGACGTCTACATGCTGTAGAAAAATTCTTCGTACACGATCTTGCCGTCCACTACTTTGTAAACAGCAACCTCTTCCATCACGAAGCGCCGGTTTTGCGGCTTGAAGGTCGCCTCCATACGGTAAGTCACCGTGAAATAAGGACCCGCCACCAGCGGACCCTCCACTTTGGTCGAATGCACCTCATGATTCGTGCTCCACCATTCGCCCTTGGCCCGAACCGCCGCGATTCCCTTGGCTTCGCGCGATTGTCCCGGTGGCGCGCCTGCCTCGATGCTGACGATATCCGGCGAGTACAGATCCAGAGCTTCCATGAACTTACTTTGCGAGCATAACTGCACCACCTTATCCGCGACCTCACGAGTGGTCATCCTCAATCTCCTGTTCGAATGGAATTGGTTCGCCTTCACCCTAACACGATCGCCCGGCGCAGCGGATCAACGAACCGGCCGCGGCTCCAATGTTATTCTCGAATTCAGGACCGCATGCGATGAGCGGGAAAGCATTGGGACGGTGCGCAATCGGCTTGGCCCTGGTCAGCACGGCCTTCGCTCTCCAGCGTCCCTTTCGTCAATACCACGGCGTCGAATACTACAATTTCGAACTGCCCGAGGATTGGAATCGCAGCGCCGAATTCGCCTTCGCGCGCCTGATGTTCCCGCCCGGACCGTTGGACGGTTATTACCCGAGATTTCAGGGCGACTGGCGCCAGGGCCTTTCTCTGTGGACCCAGGATTATCCCCGCGCCGACCGCCACTTCTCGCGCGCGCTCAGCCGGCTCACCCGCGTCGACACCCGCAGCGCCGAGCAGCCCGTTATGCTCGAAGACGGAGACGACGTGTTCAACTGGCCCTGGCTCTACGCGGTCCAGGTGGGCGAGTGGGGATTGAACGAAGAGGAAGCCCGCATCCTGCGCGAATACCTGCTGCGCGGCGGATTTTTCATGGCCGACGATTTCCACGGCACCGACGAATATAACGAATTCGCCAAGCGCATCCATTTCGTCTTCCCCGAGCGCCCCATCGTGGAAATTAAAGATGAAGACGCCATCTTTCATACCGTCTACGATCTGAACGACCGAATCCAGGTCCCCGGCCAGGCGCACCTGGGTGCGGGCCATAAGAATGGACCGACCGGGATCGGCGCGCACTGGCAGGCCATCTATGACGACAAGGGCCGCGTGATGGTCGCCATCTCCTACAACTCGGACCTGGGCGACGCCTGGGAGTACGCCGACGATCCCTATTACCCGGAGAAATTCTCCGGCCTGGCCATCCGCATCGGCGTCAACTACGTCGTTTACGCGATGACGCACTGACGATGCAGGCACAGAAGCACGCAGATTCAGGTGACTCGCGGTGCACCGCTCCGTGACCGTCGCGGCTCCGCTGCGCGCGTAAGCGGAGCCGCGCGCGTCAGCGAGCGGTGTCATCCGCCACAAATGCGCGAACATGGAAACGTGTTGAAGACCAACGGAATCGTCGAAACAGCCCTATACGTCGCGGACGTGCGCCGCTCGGCCGATTTCTACCGGTCGCTTTTCGGATTCAAATCCATGCTCGACGATGACGAGCTGTGCGCCCTCGCCGTCCCCGGCAACGCCGTCCTGCTGCTGTTTAAGAAAGGCACGCGCCTCAAGCCGTTTGAAACCCCCGGCGGCGCCATCCCCACACACGACGCTTCCGGGCGCATGCACGTCTCCTTCAAAATCTCCGCCGGATCGCTCGATGAGTGCAAGCGCGAGCTCGCCGCCCGCGCCATCCGCATCGAAAGCCGCGTCGATTGGCCCCGCGGCGGCTCCAGCCTCTATTTCCGCGACCCCGATGAGCATCTGGTCGAGCTGATCACTCCCGGCGTCTGGGAAAATTATTGACGCGCATCACTGCTTCGATTTGGTGTACTTCTTCACATCCCTCGGCCCGACCTCGGCGCCGTAAACATTTCCCTTGGAATCCGCCGCCACGCCTTCCGCCGCGCTGGTGATCGGACGCCGCCCGTTCTCATCCGCCTTCTGCGGATCGGGAATAAACGCGATCACTTTCCCGTCCTTCGCGCTGCCGATGCGGATGCCTCGCTCAAACCCCGGATTTAAACCGTAATCGGCGAACCCGCCGCCGCCCCGTCCGGCTCTTCCGCCACGCCCCGCTCTGCCCCGCGCCGGGTTCGCCGGAGCCTTCACTTCCTGCGACTCCGAATCAGCCACGTACAGCATGTCTTTCTTGTCGATGAACACCCCGCTGGGTCGCCCGAACTGGTGCCACTCCGCGATGAACTTCCCATCCTGATCGAAAATCTGGACGCGATTGTTGCCGCGGTCCGCCACGAACAGCCGACCCTTCGAATCGAACGCCAGCCCGTGCGGCACTTCGAATTGCCCCGGACCCGATCCATGCCCGCCCCACTGCTTGATGAATTTTCCGTCCTTAGTGAACTTCACCACGCGCGCGTTCCCGCTTCCGATATTGTGCCCGTCGGAGACGAAAATGTCGCCGTTTGGCGCAATCGCCACGTCGTTCGGCTCATTGAACGTATCCTCACCATCGCCCGCCACGCCCGGTTTACCGAGCGTCATCAGCACGTGCCCGTCGGGACTGAACTTGATCACGTCGTGCCCGATCTTCCCGTTGCCGTGGCCGTCGGTCACCCACACGTTGCCCTGCTTGTCCACGCAGATGCCGTGCGGAAATAAAAACATGTTCGAGCCGAAGCTGCGCAACAGCTTTCCGGTCTTCGCGTCGAATTCGAGAACCGGATCCACGGTTGACCCGGTGCAGTCGTTCTTGCCGCAGCGCTCGGCGACCCACACGTGGCCGTCTTTATCGACGTCCACCGCGCTGGTCGAGCCCCACGCGCGCCCCTCGGGCAGCTTGAAAAAATCATTGACGGTAGTGTACGGATTGGGAAAAGAGTTGTTGGGCGAGATATCGGCTCCATACGCGCCGAACGCGAGCGCCGCCAACAACGTGGTGCGGGTGAAGAAACGGGTCATCGAAAACGGCCTCCCATACAAAAATCGTAACCCCCAATTGTAATGAGCGAAGGCGGAAAGCACAAACAGGCGCCCGGCCTCACCAACACCAGTCCCTCACATTCGTGGCTCCGATTCCGAGCCGCGCGCGTGAGTGTCTGTGTAAAAACACGGCCGCGCTCACGATCGGTTCACATTGTCGCTGATCGCCTTCCGAAACCTTACTTCAGCTTCTCTCCCACTCCGATTCTCCCCAGGAAACCCGTGTCGAGCTTCCCTTCAACAAAATCGGGGTGCGAGAGAATGCGCTCGTGCAGCGGAATCGACGTGTAAATTCCCTCCACTACGAACATTTCGAGCGCGCGGCGCATACGCGCGATGGCTTCGTCGCGATCGCTGCCCCAGGCGATCAGCTTGGCGACCAGCGAATCGTAATACGGCGGGATCACTCCATCCTGGTACGCGGCCGTATCCACGCGGATCCCCGCGCCTCCCGGCAGGTTCAATCCGGTGATGCGCCCCGGCGAGGGCGTGAATGTCTCGGGATGCTCGGCGTTGACGCGGCATTCGATGGCATGCCCGCGCATCGTCACGCGCTCGCGCAGGATCTGATCCATCCGCTCGCCCGCCGCGATGCGGATCTGGCTCTTCACCAGGTCGATCCCGGTGACCATCTCCGTCACTGGATGTTCCACCTGAATGCGCGCGTTCACCTCGATGAAATATAGATTGCCCGAGGAATCCATCAGAAACTCGACCGTCCCGGCGTTGGTGTAGCCGATCTCCTGGAGTGCGTTTTTGAGCCGCTCCGAAATGCGGCAGCGCAGCTCGGGAGTCACCGCCACCGACGGCGCTTCTTCGATCAGTTTCTGGTGCCGGCGCTGGATGGAGCATTCGCGCTCTCCGAAGATCTCGACCGTCCCGTGCTGATCGCCCAGCACCTGGAACTCGATATGCCGCGGATTCTCCACCAGCTTTTCCATGTACATATCGCCGCAGGAAAACGCCGCGGCTGCTTCCGCCTGCGCCTGCGCCAGCAGCGGGCCGAGCTCGCGCTCCTCGCGCACCACGCGCATTCCGCGACCGCCTCCGCCCGCCGCGGCTTTGAGCATCACCGGAAGTCCGATCTGCGCCGCGATCTCCTGCGCTTCTTCCAGGCTTTTTAAAATGCCCTTCGATCCCGGCAGAATCGGAACGCCGGCCTCATCCATCGCCGCGCGCGCGATCTGCTTCAGCCCCATCCTGCGGATCACGTCCGGTTTGGGACCGATAAACGTCAGCCCGCTGGTCTCGCACACCTCGGCGAAATCCGCGTTCTCGGAAAGAAATCCGTACCCGGGATGCACCGCGTCGGCATTGGTGATCTCCGCCGCGCTGATCACCGAGGGGATGTCCAGATAACTGCGCGCGCTCTTGGCCGGTCCGATGCAGATGGCTTCGTCGGCAAAGCGAGTATGCAGGCTGTAACGGTCCGCCTCCGAATACACGGCGACCGTTTTGATTCCCAGGTCCTTGCACGCGCAGATGACGCGCAGGGCGATCTCGCCGCGATTGGCGATGAGAATTTTTTCAAACATTTCCATTTACGACACGCGCACAACGGACCGGCGCCTGTGCGCTCATCGGGGACGAATCGCGAACAACGCCTCTCCGTATTCGACCGGGCGTCCGTTTTCGCACAGCTTGGAGGCGATCACGCCCGCAACCTCGGATTCGATCTCATTCATCAGCTTCATCGACTCGATGATGCACAGCACCTGGCCGGGCTCAACCGAATCGCCGACCTTCACGAACGCCGGCGCGCCCGGCGCGGGCGCCTCATAATACGTTCCCACGATGGGCGATTTTACCAGCACGTGCCCCGAATCCGGCTCGGGAGCCTTGGCCGTCGCGGTCGCGGTCGCCGCCGGAGCCACCGGCGGATGCGCGAGCGGCGGAGCTTGCGGCGCGGCAGCCGGCGCCGCTGCGGAAATCGTCTGCGGAGCCGGCGCGACCAGGAAGTCCTGCTGCACGCTCGCGCGCCGCAGGCGCAGGCGATCCTCGCCCCGCTGCACCTCCAGCTCCGCCACTCCGCTGTCGTTGAAAACCTGGATCAGCTCTTTGATTTCATCTATAGTCATTGGGTATTTTGCACGACCGGAAATCGGCGCCATACTATAACGCGATCAGTTCCTTGGGCGTCGGCGTCAGAATCTCGCAACCTGCCGGGGTCACCACCACCGTGTCCTCGATCCGCACCCCTCCCAAACCGGCGATGTACGCTCCCGGCTCGATCGTGATCGCCATTCCGGCCCGCAGCCTGGTCTGGTCCTTTTTCCCGATCCGCGGCGGCTCATGAATCTCCAGTCCCAGACCGTGACCGGTCGAATGGATGAACTCGCGCTCCAGCCCGTGTTTCTTGAGCACCCCGCGCGCCGCCGCATCCACTTTATTCGAGGTCACCCCGGGACGAACCGCATCGATCGCCGCCAGTTGCGCTTCGAGCACGGCACCGTACATCTCGCGAATCCGCCGCGGCGGCGTGCCCGCGTACGCCATGCGCGTCATATCGCTCGCGTAACCCTCCAGGCTCGCGCCCATGTCAATTAATAATAGTTCATTTTTCTCCAGCCGACGCCCGCTGGGGGTCGAATGTGGCAGCGCCGAGCGGTCGCCGACGGCCACGATGGTCTCAAACGATGCTTTTTCGGCGCCCAGAGCGCGCATCTGAAATTCCAACTCCGCCGCGATCTCGTTTTCGCGAGCGCCGGCCTTCACGCGCCGCAAAGTCCGCGAGAAAGCCTCCGAATTGGCGTCCACGCTGCGGCGGATTTTTTCGATTTCTTCGGCCGACTTGATCATCCGCCGCTCCGCGACGACGGCCCCCACGGGAACCAGCGTAAATCCGAGGGGCAGTTCATCCTTTAGCTTGGCGAAGTCGGCATACACCAGCGCTTCGGCCTCGAATCCGATCCTGCGCCATTTCTTGCGCCTGGCGATCGACGCCGCGGCCGGGAGCAGCGCCCCGCGCACGACGTGCACCCGCGCGTCGATATTTCCCGACGCTTCGAGGCCATAGCGCGGATCGGTGAAAAAATGCGTCTCGCCGCGCGCCAGAAGCACCAGGCCGTTCGATCCCGAATAATTGGAAAGATAGCGCACGTTGGCCGGCCAGGAGACCAGCAGCGCGTCGATCTTCAGCTCGCCAAATCGCGCGACGATATCCTGGCGGCGCTGATTAATTTCGGTCAATCTAGCCAGTTTACCTGCTTGCTGCGGCCCCGCGCCACGGAACTGCGGCTCGCGAATCGTGTTATCAAAGAAGGAATGCACGGGAGGAGTGTGCCGAATTATGAATAAACATCTCTCAAGAGGATTGCTTGTGGTGCTGATCGCCATCGCGGCGCCGGCGGTGTCGTCGGCCGGAATTATCATCAGCGTCGCGCCGCCGATACTGCCGGTCTACACGCTGCCGCCGTGTCCGGCGCCGGGATATCTGTGGACGCCGGGATATTGGGCCTACGACCCGGTCAACGCATATTAGTGGGTTCCCGGCGTGTGGGTGCAGCCGCCCGCGCCCGGCCTGTTGTGGACTCCGGGCTATTGGGGCTTCGCCGGAGGCGCTTATGGCTGGCATCCCGGATATTGGGGACCGCACATCGGCTTTTACGGCGGCGTGAACTACGGCTTCGGATACTACGGAGTCGGGTTCGTCGGCGGCCGCTGGGCCGGCGGCGTGTTCGAGTACAACACCGCGGTGCTCGCCGTTGGCGTGGGCTTCGGACACGTGTACGCCGACCGGTCCGTGGTGGTGGTCGGCGGGCCGCGATACGCCTTCAACGGTCCCGGAGGAATCGTGCGCGGGCCGCGCGCCGAGGAGCGCATCGCCGAGCACGACCGTCACGTCGAGTTCACCCGCGACCAGCGCGAGCACGAGCACATGGCGAGCCTGGATCGCTCCAATCGCTTCTCGGAAAACCATGGCCGCCCGATGCACGCGGCTTATAGCCGTCCGGGCGAACGTCCCGCAGCGCGTCCGGCGGCCAGGCCTGGTCCCGCAGGCAGACCCGGCGAGCGCGGTCCGGCCGGCGGCTCGCGTCCCGAAGCCCGTCCTGCGGAGCACCCGGCGGCCCGGCCGGGCGGAGGCGAGCGCGGCGGGCATCCCCCTCCCGCGGCCCACCCGGCCAAAGGCGGCGGGCATACCGCTCCCGCAGCCCATCCGGCCAAAGGCGGCGGGCATCCCGCCCCCGAGCATCACGAAGGCAGGCAATAAGAGCTGCTGAAATACTCACTCCCTCACGGTCGCGGCTCTGCGAGTGATTGAGTGTACAGCGGTAGAGCGGAGCCGCGCGCGTAAGCAAGCAGTCAGCGGTCTCGCGATCGCGATCCTGTGGTATGATTGTGTCGTATACGACGTGTCGCATACGACGCGCCGTGCGCGAAGGGGCTGCCATGAGAATTGTCGAAGGCATCTGGCTCTTTCTGGCGGCCGTGTGGCTGATCGCCGCGAGCCGCGCCAAGAAGGTCGAACGCCGCCAGAGTTTCGCGTCGCGGCTGGGACAGGTGGTGGTGCTGGGCGGGGCCTTTCTTGCGCTCACCGGCGACATCCCCTACACGGGAATCCTGGCGGACCGATTTATCCCCGAATCCGGCGCCTCCATCGCCGCCGGCGTCATCGTCACCGCGCTGGGAGCCGCGCTCGCCATCTGGGCCCGGCTGATCCTGGGATCAAATTGGAGCGGAACCGTTACCGTGAAACACGGCCACGAACTGGTTCGCCGCGGGCCGTACCGCGCGGTGCGACACCCCATCTACTCCGGATTGCTGCTGGCCACGCTGGGCACCGCGATCGCCGTCGGCGAGCTGCGCGGCCTGCTTGGCCTGGTTCTGGCTTGCGCCGGCTTCTGGTGGAAGTCGCGCACCGAGGAGACCTTCATGCAGCAGGAGTTCGGCGACCGCTACACGCGCTACCAGCACGAAGTCAAAGCGCTGATCCCCTACCTGTTATGAGCCGGCGCATCCCGAAGCTGGCCGCGAGCATCGATCGCGACCTGCGCGCGATCCGCCAGCGGCTGCGCGAGCCCGCGGAGGCCGAGTTCGCCCGCGGCCGCCTCACCGGAACTCAGCGCGGCGTAATGCAGGCGCTGGTCCAGTCGGGTGGATTGAGCCTCAAAGAGCTCAGCCGCCAAATGGGCCTCGCGCACAGCACCGTCTCGGGCGTGGTCGATCGCCTGGAAATGCGCGGGATGGTGCGCCGCCGCACGGATGCGAAAGACCGCCGCATCTCCCGCATTCTGCCCTCCCCGGCCGTTCAGCAGTTCCTGCGAAATACCCTGCCGCGCCTGGAGCTGAATCCGCTGGTCGATGCCTTAAAACGCGCCGGTCCACGGGAGCGGGACGAGATCGCCGCCGCGCTCGAACGCCTCCGCCGCCTGCTCGAGCACAATTCCATTTGATGCCCGCAAGGGCTCTCGAATTTCAGGAAACCGCACGATATGCGGGCCTGTCCCCAGGCATCTACTTTGTGTGGGGGTCGTGCGAACACGAAACCCGAACTCAGGGAGTGCCTTATGCGCAAAGTACTGATCGTGACGCTTCCCGTTCTTCTCGCCGCATGCGGACGGGCTCCATCCACCACCGAGGCCAGCAATCTGCCGACCGCGCCTCCCGCCATCGCTTCCAATCCGCCGCAGACTTACGCGCCGGTGGTGAAACGCGTGGCGCCGGCCGTGGTGACGGTTCGCTCGGCGCGGCGCGCGCGACCGGCGCAGCAGTATCCGTTCCAGAACGATCCCTTCTTCCGCTGGTTTTTCGGAGAGTCCGCGGGCCCTTCGAGCGGGCAGCAGCAGGTGGAGCACGCACTCGGCTCCGGCGTCATCGTTGAATCGGACGGGCACATTCTGACCAACCAGCACGTGATCGACGGAGCGCAGGAGATCCACGTCGACCTCACCGACGGCCGCAACTTCACCGCCAAGGTGATCGGCGAGGATAAATTGAGTGACCTCGCCGTGCTCAAGATCGACGCGAACAACCTGCCCGTGCTGTACCTTGCCGATTCCGACAAAGTGCAGGTGGGAGACGTGTGCCTGGCGGTCGGCAATCCGCTCGCGGTGGGCGAAACGGTCACCAGCGGAATCATCAGCGCCAAGGGCCGCTACACCGGGCTCAGCAACGGGTCGTTTGAGGATTTCCTCCAGACCGACGCGCCCATCAACCAGGGCAACTCCGGCGGCGCGCTGGTGAATACCAACGGCGAGCTGGTGGGCATCAACTCGCAGATTCTCTCCACCACCGGAGGGTTTATCGGAATCGGCTTCGCCATTCCGTCCAACATGGCCAAGAACGTCATGATGCAGTTGATCAAGACGGGCAAGGTTGAGCGCGGACAACTGGGCGTGACCGCGCAGCAGCTCACCCCGGATCTGGCGCAGAGTCTCGGCTTACAGAACGTGCACGGCGTGGTGATCAGCCAGGTGGAGCCGGGAAGCGCCGCCGACAAAGCGGGCCTCAAAACCGGCGACGTCATCACGCAGTTGAACGGCAAGCCGGTGGAAGATCCCAACTCGTTCCGCAACGCCATCGCCGGCACGGCTCCGGGCGCGCAGGTGACGCTCACCTATCTTCGCGACGGCCGCCAGCAGCAAACCACGGCGACGCTCCAGGAACTCAAGCCGGAGCAGAACGGCGCTCAGCCCGCACAACAACAGCCCTCGCGCGGCGAGCTCGGCTTGCAGGTCGAGCCGATGACGCCGTCTCTCGCCCAGCAGCTCAATCTTCCCGCCAACACCCAGGGACTCGCGGTGGCCGGCGTGGACCCCAACGGTCCGGCCGCGGAAGCCGGCATCCAGACCGGAGACGTCATCGTGGAAGTGAACCGGCAGCCGGTGAAATCGGTGGCGGATCTGCGCTCGGCGCTGGCCAAATCCGACGGCCGCCCGGCGCTGCTGCTGATCGATCATGGCGGCCAGACGCTGTTCGTGACGGTGTCGCCCAACGCCGGCTGAGGGACTCCAACCCGGCGCTCGAATGACGTAAGATTCGGGAAACCCTATCACGCTCGGCGACGCCCAAGATAATTCCCGCTTTCTTTTTCGGATATTGTTCGTATACTTAGTCAGCCATCTACGCGTTGTTGAGCGCCTTGACTCTCGGTATATGTCTCAAATTCGAGTCGTGGTTGTAAGAATAATGCCGGTGATTATATCGGTTGCGTTCCTACTCGCGCCGCTCTCGGGACAACAAGAGGCCGCTGCTGGATCCAACACCGTGCGCCGGCTGGTCATCGATTCGGGGGACCGGCAATGGCGGATCCATCTCACACTCGGGACTTTGGAGATCGTGGCGGCGACAGTGATCGCGGCTGTGATCGCAATCGCGGTGATCTTCGCACTCATCTCTCGCCGCAAAGCCCGGCAATCCACAGCTTTTAAAGCGTTGGAACGGGAGGCCCGGGAACGATCCCGCGCCGAGCAGGCCGTCCGGGAGCTCAACGCGGAGCTGGAACACGCCCGGGAAAATGCGAGATTCCAGGCGTTGCTCGAATCCGCCCCCGATGGCATCGTGATCGTCAATCAACAAAACGAGATCGTTCTGGTAAACTCTCAAACCGAGAAACTGTTCGGCTACTCGCGCGAGGAAATGCTCGGCAACGGCATTGAGATGCTGGTTCCCGAGCGTTTCAGGCACAGCCATCCGCGGCATCGCGAGTCCTACTTTAGCGAGCCGCGCGTTCGGCCCATGGGGATGGGTTTGGAACTGCATGGATTGCGAAAAGACGGCGCCGAATTCCCGGTTGAAATCAGCCTGAGTCCGATCCAGACGGACGCGGGGATGCTGGTAAGCAGCTCGATTCGGGATATTAGCGAGCGCAAGAAAGTTGAAGAAAGGCTCCGCGTGATTCAACAGCGCTACACTTCCGAGCTTGCGGAAAGTAACCGGCAGCTCGCGCTGCGGAATCATGAGGTGGAGGCAGCCAATCGGCAGAAGTCAGAATTCCTGACCGGCATGAGCCACGAGCTACGCACTCCGCTCCACACCATCATCGGATTCGCGGAACTGCTGAAGGAGGAACTGGAAGGTTCGCTCAACGAGAAACAACACCGCTTCGTCGATCACATCCATCGCGACGCGATGCATCTGCTGGAGCTGATCAACGAACTGCTGGATTTAAGCAAGATCGAGGCGGGAAAAATAGAGCTGCATCCCGAGATGTTCGCGCTGCCGCCCGCATTGGAGGAGGTGCTGTCGTCGATTCGGGTGCGTGCGCAAACCAAGCGGATCGAGATCCGGACTCGCGTCGTGCACGCGCCCGGGGAAATCCCTGGAGTCTATGCGGATCGCGTGCGCTTTAAACAGATCCTGTTTAACCTGCTGAGCAACGCGGTGAAGTTTACCCCGGCCTCCGGTCTCGTGGAAATCTGCGCCGCCGGAACGGATCGCGAATTGGAGATTTCGGTTCGTGACACCGGCATCGGGATTCCGAAGGAGGCGCACGCATCGATTTTCGACAAGTTTTACCAGATCAGCGCGGCGGTGAAGGGCGAAAATGACGGGACGGGACTTGGGCTCGCCATCACGAAGGTTCTGATCGAGCAGCACGGCGGGCGAATCTGGGTGGAGAGCGCGCCGGGCGAGGGAAGCCGCTTTACTTTCACGATTCCGCATGCGGGCACAGTCGTGCTGGCGGCCAAGGCCTGTTGAATAGGAAGTCGCGCAGGCTGAGCCGGCCCGACACCTGCGTGCACGACTGCTTCAGAACGCCGACATCAGCGTGCTCACCAGCTCGGGCGAGCCGCTGAACATCTCCTGCGGAGGCTGGCGATAGCGGATGATCTGGCGATACAGGTTGTCGGCCAGGTTCGCGTTGATTCCCCAGCCCGCCAGGTAGCTCAGCCGCAGATCGCCGTCGGTGTTGAGCGCAGCGCCGGCGATCCACGGCGCCAGGTCGCGCGCGCCGCCGGCATATGAGCCGAACAGATCGAATATGCTGCCCACCCCGATCTCGCGCAGCGAGTCGCGCACCGGCGCGAAGTCCTCGCGCGAGACGCGCTGCTGAACTTTGTCCAGGTTCACGCGCAAGGGATCGATCTGCCCCATGAAGACCATGTCGTAACCTTCGCCGTCGCGCAGGTTGGCCCAGATGGTGCCGTTGGGAAAAGCGGCGAAAAACGTGGCCAGCTCGCTTTTGATGGTCGGCTCGTCGGTTTCATACAGAGGGACGTACAGCGTGAACATGCCGCCGGGATTCAAATGCCGCTTGACCGCGTCGAAATATTCCTTCGAATACAGCGCGGCGGTGCCTTTCACGAAAACATCCAGCGGATCGGACGCGATGATGTCGAATTTTGTGCTGGTGGTCATCAGGTAATGGCGCGCGTCATCGAATACGATGTGCGTTTTGGGATTCAGCGCCACCCGATAATCTTCCTGGCCGAAATATTTGGTGGACGCCGGCGGAATCACCGGCTCGATCTCGCAGATGGTGATGTGCTCGATGTTGGGATAGCGGGTGAAGGTCCCGGCCGAGACTCCGGCACCGAATCCGATGCCCAGCACCGATTTCGCGTTGGCATGAAGAATCGCGGGCAGATGGCCGACCATGCGCTGCAGGCGCATGTCGTAGATTTCCGTGGTCGCCTCCACGTGGCCGTTGACGTTGACGTAGACCGTGCCGTTTTCCCATTGCGAAATCGCGACTGACGAGTTGCGTCCCTCGGCCGTGTAGAGAATGGTCGAGCGTCCGGAGTTGCCGGCCATGTAGCGGCCGTAGGCGATCAGCTCGCCGGGGATGGGATCGATGGCGCGCATTAGGACCAGCGGCAGCGCGACCGCCGCAATCACGGCGGCGACGCCGTACAGCGAATTGCGCATCATCGGAAGGACTGCGATCAGGCCGCTCGCCGCGGCCGCGATGAGGAGCACGCGCTCGGATTGCTGCGACCCTATCCAGGGGATCAGAACCAGGCTCACCAGCAGAGCACCCACGATTCCGCCCAATGTGTTGGCCGCGTATATTCCTCCAGCGGTCCGGCCGGAATCGTCATTGGGACGCGCGACCGCCGCGCAGGCGAACGGAAAGCTCGCGCCCCAGGCGAGCGTCGCGGGCAGAATTGCCCATAGCACCCGCTTCATGTCCAGCCAGTACATGTGCCACGCGTCGGGCGTGGCCAGCAGATCGTCGTGCCAGTAGGGCAGATCGTGGATGATCGCCCGCGCGGTCCAGGCGATACCGAGCGTCAGCAGAACCTGCGACCACCCCAGCGCGGATTGCGGGCGCACCAGCTTCAACATGCGCGATCCCGCCGCGCTGCCGATCGCCAGCCCGAACAAGAAGACGCCAAGGATAATCGAAAAAACGTACACCGTGCCGAGCAGCAGCATGCTCAGTAACCGCGTCCACACCACTTCGGCGCCCAGCGCGGTCGCGCCGGAGAGCGCGATCGCCAGGTACACCGGCCAGAGATTGCGCCGCTCGGGTTCTGACTCGGCGGGCTCGGCTTCCGCCTCGCGATGCGGCAATCGCACGGAAAGCGCCAGGCTGACAGCGCCGGCGAACACGTTGATCGCCGCGGCGACCAGCGTCGCCGTGGTCATGTTGTACACGCGGAGCAGATAGAATCCGGCAATCAGGCATCCCAGCACCGCGCCGGCGGTGTTGCCCGCGTACAGGTAGCCCCACCACTTCACCCCATCTGCGCTCGAGCGAACCCAGCGCACGATCGCCGGCAGCGATGCGCCCATCAGAATGGTCGGCGGAAGCATGCAGATGGCGGCCAGGATTCCGCGCAGCAGCATCCCCGGAAGTCCGTGCTCGGCGCCCGCCATGTACACGCGGCTGAGCAGCGGGATGGCGAACTGCACCGCGATCGCGCAGGCTGCCAGGCCCAGCTCGAGTTTCGCGTAGAGGCGCAGAGGGTGGTCCGAGCTGCGCCAGCGCGGCAGCCAGAGGCTCCCGATGCACAATCCGCCCATGAACGTCGCCAGCAGAATGCCAAGCGAGACGGAGGTCGATCCGATGGCCAGTTGAAGAAGCTGATACCAGACGACTTCATAGATCAGCGCCGCGCAGCCGCTGGCAGTGAACAGAAGGAGAAGCACGAACAAAGCGCCGGAAGCCGTTCGCGTTTGCACGGGAGTAGAGATTACGGGCGTCAAGACGAGTAGCGTACCACCTTTTTGTTAAGCGTTTTTCCGGGCGGATTGGTTACTGGATCAGAGCGCTCAGATTAACACGGAAAAATTGGCCGTTAATGAACGTCAATGAACCTAAATGTTTTATTCACGTTTATTAACGGCCAAAATCATTCGGCGATCTTCGGCCGGATTTATTTATCCGGCTCTTTAGCGCCAAACGTGATTGTCGACTCGCTTTCGAATTTGCGATAGTTGCGGAATTCGATCTTGTTGCGCGAGCAGTTGCTGCTGCCGCGCAGGCAACTCAGCACCTCCGCGTCCACCGGCAGCAGGTATTGCTGCGGTGTCGACAGGCGCACGTAATCGTAGTCGGTCGCGGTCTCCACGGTGTCGAAGGGGAACAGGATCGGAATATTGTGCGCCTGCTGCTCGATGCGCAGCACACGAGAGGTCTGCTTGTCGATCCACACCGAGCCGCGGAACGCGGGGTAATACAACTGCGCGGGAGCCTCCACGCGCCAGTGCGAGCGCTCGCGCGGAACCTCGAAGGTGTACACCCAGGTGGAGCGTCCGACGATAGTGTCGCTGCCGTTCTTGCGAAAGATCGCGCCGGTATCCGGACTCATCAGGTCTTCGAGAATACTGGCGAACTCGCCGCTCGAACGCGTGCCGCCGATGTCCTCCATGTTCTTGTTCACCGGCTTATTGTTGATTTTGATGTTCTTGTAGGACTCCTGCCCGTTGTCGTAAGCCACGTCCGCGGTGACGATATCGAGCGGCGTCCATCCTTCGCGCGGATGGTCGCTTTCATAGCGCGTGGTCACCTGCTGGCAGAAGAAATTGGGGAGCTGGCCGGCGAACTGCGCCGCTTTCTCGCGCGCCTGTTCGATCACCGGATCGTCGGAGCTTTGCCCCAGGATCGACATGGGCGATCTTCGCGAGGCGGTTTCGGCTGTCCCCGGATTGGTCGCGGTCTGCGGCGGGGGCTGCGGTTTGGGTTCGGGCGAGCTCAGCGGCGCGACGCGCGCCGACTCGGGCGCGCCATGGCGCAGCGTGGGAGGTCCCGGATCGTCGGAATCGCGCGGCGCATCGGGCGGCTTGATTTCCGTAGTGGGGCGGTTGTCAACCGGAGCGTCGGCGGGCTGCGCCGCAGGCGCCTGCTGCGCGGACGGCGGAGGCGGTTGCGATTGCGGCGGCGTTGACGATGAGCTATCGTCCGATCGGCGGCGCAGAATCGGCCGATCGTCGCCCGGTTGCCGGGGCGGAGACGACGCAGAGTATCCCGCGGCTGCCCGCCCGTCGAGCTTGGGAAGGTCCCAAGTCTGCGACGCAGCGGCGCGATCGGCGGGCGTCCCGGCTTTGTCGAACTTCACGTCGGTCGCCGTGAAATAGCCGTCGTTGTCTTCGGTGGAATCGACGATCAGGTGGTCGCCTGGCGCCAGGCTCGTCAAGTCCACGTCCTTACCGTCGCGCTGCACTCGGATCGCACCCGCCGTGCGGTAGGTGATGATGCGATGATCCTCGGCTTCGATCACAAACTGGCTACCCGCGGCAATGCGCAACATCCCGTAGGTGGTCGTGCTGGTTCCGGCGTCGGGATTGCCATTACGGCGGCGCATAGTCGGGCGCCCGTCGTCATTGGGATTGCGAGTGGGACCCTGGCCGGGCGGATACTGCCCCGGGTATCGCCCCGGAGGGTACGTTCCCGGCGGATACTGACCCGGATATCCGCCGGGGGGATAACCACCCGGAGGATAAATTTGCGCGGTCGCGACAAAGCCGAGCGCGCACACCATCAGCGTCAAGCGAACGGCTTTCATAGCACTATGATGACGCTTTTTCGGGTCGAATGGGTACTTAAAATCGGGAGTGGGGAGTGGGTACTTGGGTGTATTCTTGTGGACATGCGGGCTTGGTTGCTTCTGGCGATCGCCGCGGGCCTTTACGCCGACGATCTGACGCACCAGATGACCGCCCGGATATCCGAAGAAGCCGAGGCTTTTCTTAAGATTGCGCCCAACGTGCTAGGCACGGAAACGCTGCATCAGACGGCCCTCAAGACCGGTTCCCGATTCCATCCCCGCGCCGCGACCACCGCTCCGCGCGAGAAGTGGGTGGAGCACCAAATCGTTTCCGAATACGGATTTGCCACGTTCGCCACCGAATCGGGCGCGATTCACGAACTGCGCCGCGTGATTACCGCGGATGGGCGCAAAGTCGCCGAAACCAAAAAGGCCCAGGAAGAGCTCGCCAGGGCGATGACCGCCAGCGACGACAATAGCAAGAAAGAACTGCTGAAGCAGTTTGAGAGTTACGGTCTCACCGGCGCGGTCAACGACTTTGGCCAGATACTGCTGCTGTTCACGCGGCGCAACATCGAGCGTTACGAATTCACCCCGCGCGGCAGCAAGATGATCGGCTACGACAAGGCCCTGGTGTTCAGCTACAAACAAATCGACGGCCCCGAATCGCTCACGGTGTTCAATCAGAAAAAGCACGACCAGGCGTCCAAGCTGCGTCTGGAAGGCGAGATCCGCGTGCGCGCCACGGATTTCGTGCCCTTGCAGATTACCCTCGACACCCATGAGGGCGACGTGCCCAACGGGCTGCGCGAGGAAGCAGCCGTCACATACAAAATGAGCAAATTCGGCGCGCTGCTGCCGGCGTCTACCGAACATCAGGAGTTGCACAACGGCCACGTAGTGGCGCAGAACCAGTTCACCTACTCGGATTTCCACATGTTCGGCGCCTCCAGCGACGTCAAATTCGAGCCCAAGTGACCCGGATTGTCTATCTGCACGGGTTCGCTTCGACCCCGCTGTCGACCAAGGCGCAGTTTTTCAAGCGCAAATTCGAGGGCGTCGATTTCGAAATCCCGCAGCTCGACCAGGGCGATTTTCAGAAGCTGACCATCACCGGACAGCTCGGCATCATCGACCAGGCGGTGCGTGGCGAGCGCGTGTTCCTGATGGGATCGAGCCTGGGAGGGTATCTGGCCGCGCTGTACGCCGCGCGGCACGCCAACGTCGAGCGGTTGGTCCTGATGGCGCCAGCCCTCGAATTCCCCACGCGCTGGCGCAACCGTTTCAGCGCGGCGGAAATG